>Ga0315297_10001650_pt1 | contig 13884 bp, 12 predicted proteins | sample YL17G15_0_MG_FD_203628 | JGI IMG/M metagenome (GOLD analysis project Ga0315297, IMG submission 203628) | Sediment microbial communities from Yellowstone Lake, YNP, Wyoming, USA - YL17G15_0 | ecosystem: Environmental > Aquatic > Freshwater > Lake > Sediment | place: USA: Wyoming | collected... | reverse complement strand
GGTGGGCGAGCGAGCGGCGACCCGACGGGGCGCGGGGCCGCGGAGACCCTGCGGGCGCTGGACGCGGAGATCGTCGCCTGCCGCGCATGCCCCCGCCTCGTCGCGTGGCGCGAGGAGGCCGCCCGGGCGAAGGTCGCGCGGTTCGCGGCGGACGACTACTGGGGGCGGCCGGTCCCCGGCTTCGGCGACCCCGGCGCTCGCGTCCTCGTCGTGGGGCTCGCCCCGGCGGCCCACGGCGGCAACCGGACCGGGCGGGTATTCACCGGCGATCGGTCGGGCGACGTGCTCTTCGCGGCGCTCCACCGGGCGGGGTACGCGTCGCAGGCGACGTCGACGGCGCGTGGGGACGGGCTCTCCCTCGCGGACTGCCGGGTCGCGGCTGCGGTCCGCTGCGCGCCTCCCGTGAACCGCCCGACACCGGCGGAGCGCGACCGGTGCCTCCCCTACCTCGTCCGCGAGATCGCCGCGCTCCCCCGGCTCCGCGTCGTCGTCGCTTTGGGCGCCTTCGGGTGGGACGCGGCGCTCCGCGCCCTCGCCGCCCGCGGGTGGGCGTCGCGTCCGCGGCCACGTTTCGGGCACGGGGCCGAGGCGACGGTGGGGCCCGTCTCGCTCCTCGGCTGCTACCACCCCAGCCAGCAGAACACGTTCACCGGGCGCGTGACGCCGGCGATGATCGACACGGTGCTCGTGGGTGCCCGTGCGCTCGCCGACGGGCCGCCCGGCGGCGAGGCCACTTCCGGGCCGCAGGGCCACCAGGGCGGGCCGTCGGTCTCAGTGGCCGCCTCCGGGCAGCCGGGCGCCGAGGGCGGCGGTGGCGGCGGTGGCGGACCCGCCGTGGGATGATGCCCGGCGCGGCGACGGCTGATGCCGGCCGCGCCAGCACGGAGGTGCGCGGTGGCCGACGCTCGGGTCCACTCGGTGAACGTCTCGCAGGGCGGCGTTCCCAAGCGTCCGATCGCCGGCGCCTGGGTCCGGCTCGGCGGTCTCGACGGCGACGCGCATCGCGAGCCGCTCACTTTGCACGGCGGGCCGGAGCGGGCGGTCTGCCTCTACTCGGTCGAGCAGATCGGGCGCGTGCAGGCAGACGGCCATCCGCTCGCGGGACCCGGTGCGGCCGGTGAGAACCTCACGTTCGAGGGGCTCGACCTCGGAGCGCTGGGGCCCGGCACCAGGCTCTCGATCGGCGAGGGCGGCCTCCTCCTCGAGATCGCGAGCTACGCAGCACCGTGCCAGACGATCGCGCACGACTTCACCGAGCGGCGGATCGCGCGCATCTCGCCGAAGACGAACCTCGCGGACGCCCGCCGCTACTGTCGCGTCCTCACCGAGGGGCCGGTGACGGAGGGCGACCGGGTCGACGTGGTCCACGCAGAGCCGGCGCTGCCGCCCACGGAGGGCGGATCCGAGGCGTGACCCACGGCGGACGCGCGGCCGGAGGTCCAGCGGGCGAAAGCCCCGCCGCCGGCAACGACGCGACGCGGGAGGGCGCGTCGCCCGACGCGGTCACCGGCGTGGTCCCCGGCGCAGCGACCGGAACCCCGAGGACCACGCGCATCCTTGCCGGAGACGACCCCGCGTCCGTGGCCGAGGCGGCTGCGGCGATCCGCGCAGGCGAGCCGGTGGCGTTCCCCACGGAGACCGTATATGGCCTGGGTGCCGACGCCCTCGACCCATCTGCCGTCGCGCGCGTGTTCGAGCTCAAGGCGCGACCGCGATTCGACCCGATCATCGTCCACCTCGCGGACGCGGCCGATCTTCCGCGATACGCGATCCACGAGGACGCGTCCGACCCGCGCGTGGCCGCGCTCGCCGCGCGGTTCTGGCCCGGCCCGCTCACGCTCGTCCTGCGCCGCCGCGAGGTCGTGCCGGGGATCGTCACCGCGGGTCTCGACACGGTCGCCCTCCGCGTCCCTGCGCACCCGGTGGCGCTCGCGCTCATCCGAGAGTCGGGCCGACCGATCGCGGCTCCCTCCGCGAACCCGTTCGGGCGCGTGAGCCCGACGCGGGCGGAGCACGTGGTTCGTCAGCTCGGCGGCCGGGTGCGGATCATCCTCGACGGCGGGCCGTGCGCGGTCGGCGTCGAGTCGACGGTGCTGTTCCTCGCCCGGGGTCGGGCGGTGCTGCTTCGCCCCGGCGGCCTCCCTGTCGAGGAGATCGAGGCGACGATCGGGCCCGTGGACCGACTCGACGACGACGCGCCCGAGGCCGCCGCGCTCTCGCCGGGCCGGCAGGCCAGCCACTACGCCCCCGGAGCACGGGTGCAGCTCATCGATCCGTGGCCCGGTCCGGACCTCGCGGTTGCATCCGGCGAGCGCGTGGGCGTGCTCGCGTTCGACGACGCGGGTCGGCGGGCGGCCGAGTTCGCGGCAGGCGGCCCGTTCGCGGCCGAGTCCGCCGCTGGCCGCCCGTTCGCGGCCGTCGAGGTCCTCTCGCACGGCGGCGATCCCACCGAGGCCGCCGCACACCTGTTCGACGCCCTCCACCGTCTTGACGCGGCATCGCTCGACCGGATCGTCGCCCAGCCGGTGCCGGAGACCGGGCTGGGCCGCGCGGTCATGGATCGGCTCCGGCGCGCCGCGGCGAGCCACTGACCCCCACCGTCACGAGGGCCGGTATCATGCGACCGCAATGGACGGCGTGGTACTCGTCCTCAACCAGAACTACGAGCCGCTCAACGTCTGCAATCTGCCGCGTGCGTTTCGGCTCGTCTTCGGCGCGAAGGCCGAGGTCGTCGAGTTCGACCACCAGGAGATCAGGACGCCGGCCGCCGCGTATCGCGCCCCATCGGTCATCCGGCTCCAGCACTTCATCCGCCGTCCCCGGCCTCGCGTCCGACTCTCGCGTCGCGAGATCTTCGCCCGGGACTCCCACGTGTGCCAGTACTGCGGCCGGCAGGGCGGCGACATGACGCTCGACCACGTCGTCCCCCGGCATCGAGGGGGCGGACACACGTGGGAGAACCTCGTGACCGCGTGCAAGACCTGCAACCACCGCAAGGGCGGTCGGCTCCCCGACGAGGCACGCATCCGCCTGCTCCGGCAGCCGTTCGAGCCGCGGAGCGACATGTACTCGCTCTTCGCGGGCTACCTGCGCGATGAGCGCAACGAGGCCTGGCGGACGTATCTATTCCTCGGCCGCTCCTGAGCGCCCGGGGAGCCGCAGGGCCCGGCCCGATGGAAGACCCGGCGGACGCGTACACGACCGCGAGCGCCGACACGACCGCGAGCGCCGACACGACCGCGAGCGCCGACACGACCGCGAGCGCGATCGCGCCGCGGGTGCCGCTGGCCGTCCACGACCTCATGGCCGCGCTCGCCACGGCCGGTCACGACGCGTACGTCGTCGGCGGGTCGCTCCGCGATGTCGTCCTGGGCCGCGCGCCCGAGGATTGGGACCTCACGACCGACGCGCCGCCCGACCGCATGCGCGAGATCCTCCCCGACGCGGCATACGAGAACCGGTTCGGGACGGTCGTCGTCCCGCGCGATGGCCTCCTCTACGAGATCACGACGTACCGGAGCGAGTCCGGGTACGCGGATCACCGGCGTCCGGACGAGGTGGCGTTCGGCTCCACGCTCGACGAGGACCTGGCACGGCGCGACTTCACGATGAACGCCATGGCGTGGGGACGGTCGGCAGCCGCGGCGCGTGAGAGCCTCGACCCGGAGCTCGTCGACCCGTTCGGGGGTCTCGCCGACATCCGCGCGGGGATCGTCCGTGCGGTGGGCGACCCGGTCGCACGCTTCGGCGAGGACGCGCTCCGGATGCCGCGAGCGATCCGCTTCTCGGCCGTGCTCGGCTTCACGATCGAGCCAGCGACGCTCGCCGCGATCGCCGGTCGCGCGGCCGACGTCCGGCTCCTGTCCGGCGAGCGCGTCGGCGGGGAGATGGGGCGCATCCTCGTCGCGCCGAGCCCGTCGGTCGGGCTCCGACTCGCGGACTCCACCGGGCTCCTCGAGCCGCTCCTCCCGGAGGTGACCGCCCAGCACGGCGTGCCGCAGGCGAAGATCGACGGCGAGGACCTCTGGGACCACTCGCTCCGGACGGTGGACGCCGTCCGCGGCGACCTCGCGCTCCGGTACGCGGCCCTCCTCCACGACGTCGGCAAGCCAGCGGTGATGGCAGATGGGCGGTTCATCCATCACGACGTCGTCGGGGCACGGGTGGCCGACACGATCCTCGATCGGATGCGCGTCGAGCGCGCGATCCGCGAGCGCGTCGTCCGCCTCGTGCGGCACCATATGTTCTCGTACGAGATGACATGGAGCGACGCGGCGATCCGGCGGTTCCTCCGGCGGGTGGGCGTCGACCTCGTGGACGATCTCATCGCGCTCCGGGTCGCCGACGACGTCGGCAGCGGCCTGCCCCCGGACGGGCCGCGGACGACCGACCTGCGTCGCCGGTGTGACGAGCAGCTGGCCGCCCGCGTGCCGCTCGGCCGGAGAGACCTCGCGATCGATGGCGATGACCTCATCGCCGAGCTGGGGCTCCAGCCGGGGCCGCTCGTGGGCCGGATCCTCGACCGGTTGACGGACAAGGTCGTGGACGAGCCGCGACTCAACGAGCGGCGGGGGCTGCTGGCGACGGCGCGCGCCATGGTGCGAAGCACGGAGGACAGATGATCGAGCGCCTGCTTGAAGCGGATCGGCTCCTCGCTCTCGGCCTGCACGATCAGGCGGAGCGGATCTACTGGCAGGCGGCCGAGCTCGACCCACGGAACGCCATCGCGGTCGTCGGGCTCGCGCGCGTCGCGCTCGAGAAGCGCGACGACCGCACGGCACTCGAGTTCGGTCGCAAGGCGCTCGAGATCGATCCGGAAAGCCCCGCCGCGCAGCGACTCGTGGCCCGGTTGGAGGAGGTCATGGCGTACCGCGGGGAGGCGGTGCCGGAGCCGCGGGCACCCGAGGCGGGGCCGACCGCGGCAGCCGAGCCCGCACCGGCGCCTTCGCCCGCGGCAGCAGAGCCCGCACCGGCGCCTTCGCCCGCGGCAGCCGAGCCCGCACCGGCGCCTTCGACCGCGGCAGCCCCCACTCCGGCCCTCGCCCCGACGCCTCCCGCGAGGCCCGCCGCCGGGGCGAGGCGTCCGGCCAGGCCCGCCGCCGTCCCGAAGCGTCCAGGCCTCTTGCGCCGACTCTTCGGAGGTCGTTGACCATGCGCGTCCTCGTGACCGGCGGCGCCGGCTACGTCGGCTCCGTCACCGTCGAGCGCCTCGTGGAGGCCGGCCACCGCGTCGTCGTCCTCGACGATCTCTCCACCGGCCACCGGGCGGCCGTCGCGCCGGAGGCCCGCCTCGTCGTGGGCCGCTACGACGACCGCGTCGTCGTCCTCGCGCTGCTCGGCGAGGAGCGGATCGATGCGGTCCTCCACTGCGCCGCACGGTCGATCGTCGGCGAGTCCGTCGCGCACCCGGACCTCTATTACCGCGAGAACGTCGTGGGCGGCATCGCGTTCCTCGAGGCGCTCCGGACGGCCGATGTCCGGCGCCTGGTCCTGAGCTCCACCGCCGCCGTGTACGGACTGCCGGACGTCTCGCCGATCCCGGAGGAGGTCCCGCTCGCGCCGATCAACCCGTACGGCGAGACGAAGCGGACGCTCGAGGGCGCGATCCGGTGGTACGGATCGGCCTTCGGGCTCCGATCGATCAGCCTCCGGTATTTCAACGTCGCGGGTGCCTCGGAGCGGAACGGCGAGCGGCACGACCCGGAGACGCACCTCATCCCGCTCGTCCTCGCCGCCGCCGAGAATGGGTCGGCGGTCACCGTCTACGGCACCGACTACCCGACGCCGGACGGGACGTGCATCCGCGACTACATCCACGTCGAGGACCTCGCAGACGCGCACCTCGCCGCGCTCGAGGCGACGGCGCCTGGGAACGCGAGGACGGGCCCGGCCGACGGCTCGCTCCCGCTCGCGCTCAACCTGGGGACGGCCGGCGGCTACAGCGTCCGCGAGGTCCTCGCCGCGGCAGAGCGAGTGGTCGGCGCCCCGATCCCGCGGCGGCTCGGGGAGCGTCGTGCCGGCGATCCACCCGTCCTCGTCGCGGACGCCACGCGCGCGGGCGACGTGCTCGGCTGGCGCGCGCGCCGCGCCGACCTCGACGCGATCCTGGGGTCCGCGTGGGATTGGCGGCGTCGACACCCGGAGGGGTACCCGGCCTGACCGCGCCAGGCTCACCACGCGAAGGTCGCGGCTCCGCAACCTTCGCGGCCCCAACGACAACCGCGCCGGTACCGACGTGCCGCGCGCCCGGCCCTAGCATCGCCTCAACGGAGGCGCCTGCGTTGGGCGAGCCTCCCGGATCGCTCGAAGGATCATGCCCATGGCCGCGTTCGCCTACTCGTCCTCCGCGGACGGGACGTCCGCCCCCAACTACGGCTTCGCGAGTTTCACCGGCGAGCTCCGGACGGGTCCGGTCGTCTGCGGCACCTGCGGGTGCCGGCTCGAGGGGCGTGCCGAATCGGACGGCTCGACCGCCTGGTTCCATTTCGGCGACGCGAACGGCCGCGACGCGCGCGGCTGCGCCATCGTGTGCAGCGGCTTCCCGCACGACGCGGCCGGAGACGCGCTCAGCCCCTTCTGATACACCCCGCGCCGGCGCGCGTCCCCTGCGCCGACCGCGACCTCACGACGACCCCCGCTGTCCGCCGCGGGGGTCGTCCGTTTTCGCGCCTCGTCCATACCCGGGCAGGCTGAGGACGGCCACGGGGCCGAGGAGCAGGTTCACGCGCCCGACCATGGCGGCGAGGGTCGTATGATCGGGCCATGTCCGCGCCCGACCGCTCCACCTGGCGCCCGATGGGATTCGGCCGCCGCAGGTCCGGCGACGTCCCGCAGCCGCTCATCGAGCCGCTCTGGGAGGGGATCCGCGTCCTCGTCCACGTCGAGCCGGACGGCGTCGCCCGAATCGTCGACGGGGGCGGCACGGACCTCACCTCCCGCAACGCCGATGTCGCCGCGATGGTCGCGTCCGCCGTGGAAGCGGAGACCGCGGTCCTCGACGGCTACCTCACGGCGCAGGCGACGCGGTCCGGCGCAGGGGCCGCGATCGTCGTCGTCGAAGCGCCGACGGCGAGCCAGATGGTCGGCCAGATGTTCCTCGGGAAGTCTGGTGAGCGGGCGGTCTCGGGCGCGGCAGACGCACCGGAGCTCCCCCACGATCGGGGCGAGCTCGTCGCCTTCGTCGCGGTCGATCTCCTCGAGGTCGACGGCACCGACCTCCTCGACGTGCCGCTGCTCGAGCGCAAGCGGCTCCTGGACGGCGTCCTCCGCGTGTCCGATCTCGTGCGGGTCGGCCTGTACGTCCGACCGCCGGTCGGGCCCTGGCTCGTTTCATGGCGATCGATCGGGTTCAAGCGGATCGCGCTCAAGGCGCAGAACGGCCGCTACGTCCCCGGCACCGACGCCGAGGACTGGGCGGCCGCGGACATCCCCCGCCGCTAGGGTCGGAGCCGCTTCAGGAGGTCGGGTCGGGCGCGCGCGGACGCTCACCCGGCTCCGTGGTACGGTCGGGTGGTGCCCGAGACCTCCCTGACGCCGGCCATCCGCGAGGAGATCGCGCGGATCGGCCGCGCCGACATCATGGTCGGCATCCCCAGCTACCGGAATGCCGCGACGATCGGCCACGTCGTGCGCGCCGCCCAGGCGGGGCTCGTCCAGTACTTCCCCGATCTCCGGCCCGTGCTCGTCAACTCGGACGGCGGCTCGTCCGACGGCACGCAGCGGGTCGTCGTGGAGACGGAGCCGCCCGACTATGTCGAGCGGATCCTCCTCATCCGGCCCCGGAATCGCCTCGCGCGCGTGAGCCTCTCGTATCCGGCGGTCGACGGGGTCTCCGGCAAGGGGGCCGCCCTGCGAACGCTGTTCCTCATCGCCCGGGAGCTCGAGGTGAGCGCGCTCGTCGTCGTCGACTCGGACCTCCGGTCGATCGTCCCCGAGTGGATCGAGCTTCTCTCCGGCCCGATCCTCAAGGGCGGCTACGACTTCGTCGCGCCGCTCTACGCGCGCCACAAGTGGGACGGGACCATCACGAACACGGTCACGTACCCGCTCACCCGGGCGCTGTACGGCCTCCGGATCCGGCAGCCGATCGGCGGCGACTTCGGCGTCTCCGGCGACCTCGTCGCGCACTACCTCGAGCGTGACGACTGGGACGCGGAGGTGAGCCGCTTCGGGATCGATATCTGGATGACGACCGCCGCCGTCACCGGCGGCTTCGCCGTATGCCAGGCGCGCCTCGGCGCCAAGGTCCACGACCCCAAGGATCCCGGCGCCGACCTGGGGCCGATGTTCCGGCAGGTGGTCGCGACCGCGCTCCGACTCTCCGCCGCGCATCCCGAGCGCTGGATCGACATCCGCGGCAGCCACGACGTCCCCGCCTACGGGTTCGAGCGGGTCGTGGAGCCGCCGCCGCTCGCGGTGGACACGATCCGTCTGCTCGGCGCGTTCCACGAGGGGTCGCTCGCGCTCGCGGGGACATGGCGGGCGATGCTCGGCAGGGAGACGGCGGCGGAGGTCATCGACCTCGCGGCGGAGGCCGGCAGGCTCGCCGACGCGGCGGTCACGCGGGGCGGCTCCGGCATCGGCGATGGGCGCGATCGAAGCGAGGAGGGCCGGACGATCGCCATCGCGGACCTCGTCGCGTCGTTCGCCTTCCCGGACGAGCTGTGGGCGCGGATCGTCTACGACCTCGTCCTCGCCGCCGGTCGCGTGGACGCGAGCCCCGAAGAGCTCGCGGCGGCCGTCTCCCCGATCTACCTCGGCCGCGTCGGTGGCCTCGTGGTGGAGACCCGGCGGATGGATGCCGAGGAGGCCGAGGGCCGCGTGGAGGCGCAGGCCCGGGCGTTCGAACGGCTCAAGCCGTCGTTCGTGGAGGCGTGGCGCGCAAGCCGATGACCGAGCCGACCCCGCTCCCGTCCCGCATCCTCCTCCCCGTCGCCAACCCCGCGACGGCGCAGGAGCTCGTCCGGATCGCCGCCGCGCTGCTCGACGCGCGCAGCGGGACCCTCACCGCGCTCGGCGTCGTCGAGGTGCCCGAGGACATGCCGCTCTCCGAGGGGGCCGCGCGGGCACGACAGGCGCGCCGCCTGCTGCAGCGCGTCCTCGACTACGGCCCGGAGGGGACGCGGATCCAGCCGATCGTGCGCATCGGGCGGCGCGCGTCGGAGGGGATCCTCGAGGTCGCCACAGAGGAGGAGTCCGACCTCATCGTGTTCGGATGGGCAGGCACCGGCGGGCACGGGATCGCGGGGGACGCGCTCGCGGGGGACGGGGTCGCGGCAGATGCGGTCGCACGGGAAGCGCTCGTGGAGGTCGTCGCGCCGGGATCCACGATGGCTCCCGCGACCACCACGGCCGCGTCCGCGCCGCGGCGCCGCCCGGGCAAGAAGCAACCGCGCCCCGCACCCCGGCCGGTGTACAGCCCCACGATCGACGCCGTCCTGCGCGAGGCGCCCTGCGACATCGCGATCGTCAAGCAGCGTGACGCCCCGGAGCTGCGCCGCGTCATCGTCCCCGTGCGGGGTGGCCCCCACGCGGAGCTCGCCGTCCGGTTCGCCGCGGCCATCGCCGAGCGCACTGGCGCGACGCTCGCGGTGCTCCACCTCCTCCCTGCCGGCGCGAGTGCGGCGATCAGGACACAGGCGGAGAAGGCGCTCGGCGAGTTCGTCCGGCGCCTCGCGCCCGCGTCCGCGTCGGCGGAGGCCGTGGTCCGCGAGACCTCGAGTGTCCGCACGGCGATCCTCCGTGAGGCCGAGGACGCGGACCTCCTCGTCATGGGCGCGTCCGCCGTGGAGGACGGCAACGAGCTGTTCCTCGTGGGCTCGCTGCCGGAGGAGGTCGCCGAGCAGGCCGGGTGCACGGTCGTCGTCGTCCGGACGCGCGAGCCGATCGGCCGTGGCACATTCGAGAGCCTCGCGCGCCGCGCGGACACGCTCGCCGCGGTCGAGCTGGCCGCGGAGGCGTCGCGGTCGATCCCCGCGCGCGTCGACCGCTGGTTCGGCGAGGCGAACTTCCACTACGCGGAGTTCTCCGACCTCGATCGACTCGTCGCGCTCAAGGAGCGGCGCGGGCTCACCGTCAGCATGGTCCTCCCGACGCTCAACGAGGCCGCGACGATCGGCCCGATCGTCGCCCGCGCACAGCGGGAGCTCGTGGAACAGAGCGGGCTCATCGACGAGCTGCTCGTCATCGACTCGGCCTCGACGGACGACACCCGCGCCATCGCCGAGGGCGAGGGCGTCCGCGTGGTCCAGCACGCCGACGTCCTCCAGCGGTACGGGAGCTTCAGCGGCAAGGGCGAGGCGCTCTGGAAGAGCCTGTACGAGACGTCTGGCGACATCGTCGTCTGGTGCGACACGGACGTGAAGGAATGGTCGCCGCGGATGGCGTACGGGACGCTGGGGCCGCTCCTCGAGGAGCCGCGCCTCCAGTACGTCAAGGGCTACTACCAGCGCCCGATCGTCGAAGACGGGATCCTCCGCGAGGGCGGGGGCGGGCGCGTGACCGAGCTCGTCGCTCGGCCGCTCATCAACCTCTTCTTCCCCGAGCTCTCAGGCTTGATCCAGCCCCTCGCAGGCGAGTACGCCGGACGTCGCTCACTCCTCGAGACGATCCCCTTCTTCACCGGCTACGCGGTCGAGATGGGACACCTCATCGACGCACTCGACCGTGTCGGGCTCTCCGGGCTCGGCCAGGTAGATCTCGAACGACGCGTCCACAGGAACCAGGACATCGAGGGGCTCTCGCGGATGAGCTTCGTCATCCTCCAGGCGGTCATGCGGCGGCTTGAGGAGCGCAGGCGCGCGCGCCTGTTCGCCGAGCTCGGCTCCACGATGAAGCTCCCCCGGTCGGACGACGACCGACTGTCGCTCGAGGTGATCGAGCTTGCCGACCACGAGCGCCCGCCGATGATCCGCATCCCCGAGTACCTCGAGCGGCGATTGGCGGCCGGCGCGGTGGTGGACCCGCTCGGCCTCGGCAGGTGACCGACGCGGCGTCGGGCAGGACCGGCGCGGGCGGGGCCGGCGCCGGCGAGGCCACGGGGGGCGATGCCACGGCGGGCGAGGCTGCTTCGGAAGCGGCCGCGGCGACCGGCGGCGCCACTGCGAGCGATCGCCCGGCGGTCGGCGGCGCCCCTGCGAGCGATCGCCCGGCGGCCGGTCGGCGGCTGCGGGTCGTCATCGCCCCCGACTCGTTCAAGGGCTCGCTCACGAGCGTCGAGGTCGCGGCCGCGATCTCCGCCGGGTGGCTCGCGGCGCGCCCGGGCGACGAGACGATCCCGGCGCCGCTCGCCGACGGCGGCGCGGGGACGATCGACGCGTTCATCGCGGCCGGCGGCTGGGAGGTCCGCGGGGCGGTGGCGCGTGACCCGCTCGGCCGGCCCGTCGATGCGCGGTGGCTCGTGGCGGATGACGGCCGACGGGCGTTCGTCGAGATGGCGGAGGCGAACGGCCTCACGCGGACGAGCGCGGACGACCGGGCACGCGGCGCGGCCAGGCGCGCGACCACGTTCGGGACCGGCGACCTCATCGTGGCCGCGCTCGACGCCGGGATCCGCGACGTCGTGCTCGGCCTCGGCGGCAGTGCCACGACGGACGGCGGGGCGGGGATGCTCCAGGCGCTCGGGGCGCGCGTCATGGACGCACATGGCGACCAGGTCGCGGCCGGGGGCGCGGGGCTCGCCGACGTGCGCCTCGTCGCCCTCGACGAGCTCGACCCGCGCCTCGCCGAGCTCCACCTCCGCGTCGCGTGCGACGTGACCAACCCGCTCCTCGGGCCGGACGGTGCCGCGGCGACCTACGGCCCGCAGAAGGGCGCGACCCCGTCGGACGTCGCGGAGCTGGACGCGGCGCTCGGCCGGTGGGCGGACATCCTGGAGCGCGACGAGGTGCGCGGAACCGCGGGCCGAGCGGCTGCGGGCCGAGCGGCTGCGGGCCGGGCGGCTGCGGGCCGGGCAGCCGCGGCCCGGGCGCCGCTCCCGCGCGACGTCCCCGGCGCCGGTGCCGCCGGCGGGACGACGTTCGCCCTCATCGCGATCGCCGGCCGCCTCGCATCGTTCTCGCTCGTCCCGGGCGTCGCCGTCGTCATCGCGGAGGTCGGTCTCCCCGCCCGCGTCGCCGGCGCCGACCTCGTCATCACGGGGGAGGGTCGCATCGACGCGCAGACCGCGTTCGGGAAGACCGCGCTCGGGGTCGCGCGGCTCGCGCGCGACGCCGGCGTGCCGTGCCTCGCGCTCGGCGGCGGCGTGACTCCGGAGGGGGTGGCGGCGCTCGCCGCCGTGGACGCGCTCGCGATCCCGGTCGTCGAGGGCCCGACCACCGTCGAGGAGGCGATGGCCGCCGGACCCGGCCCGGTCGCCCGGGCGGCGGAGCGCGTCGCGCGCCTCGTGACGCTGGGGGCGCTGCTCGCCGTCCGGCCCGCATGAGCGGCCGGCCGACGCCCGGACCCGGCGCCCCTCGCCAGCCGGCGCCCGGAGCCGGCGCTCCTCGCCGGCCGGCACCCTGGGTCGGCACAGGTCGCCGACCGGCGGAGCGGGTGACGAAGCCCCGCCGCCGGCGCCCGCCCGACCCGGCCGCCGCGTGGAGGCGCAGGCTCGAGCGGACCCGACCGGGCGTCGTCGAGGACATCCTCGACCGGCTCGTCGTCCTCCACGGCCGCCCGAGCTGGGAGCGCCGGCTCGACGCCACGAGCGAGCTCGTGCTCACGATCCTCTCGCAGAACACGGCGGACCTGAACTCGGAGAGGGCCTTCCAGGCGCTCCGTGACCGCTACCCTGCGCCCCAGGCGCCCGTGGAGGTGCACCGCATTCCGGCCGCGGATGGCTCGGAGCGCGCGCCCGACGGCTGGGGCGGCGTCGGACTCGACCCCGGTAGGCCGCCCGACTGGCTCGCCGTCGAGTCCGCCCCCACGGACGAGCTCGTCGCGACGATCCGCTCCGGCGGGCTCGCCGAGCAGAAGGCGCCCCGGATCCAGGAGGCGCTGCGGACGATCCGCGCGGCGCGCGGCGACGACTCCTACTCGCTCGACTTCCTCGCCGACCTTCCCGCCCGCGAAGCGCGCGACTGGCTCACGCGCATCCCCGGGATCGGCCCAAAGACCGCCTCGGTCGTGCTCCTCTTCTGCTTCGGCACGCCGCTCATGCCCGTGGACACCCACGTCGAGCGCGTCTCGAAGCGCCTCGGGCTCATCCCGCCGGGTGCGTCCCTCGCCCTCGCGCACGACGCGTGGCTCGAGCTCGTACCCGAGGACCGGATGTACGAGGCGCACGTCAGCCTCATCCACCACGGCCGGGCCGTCTGCGCCGCGCGGCGCCCCCGGCACGACGCCTGCCCGCTCGCCGACCGCTGCCGGTTCCTCGACCCGAAGGCGCCGTAGCCGGCACGCCGGAGGGACCGTCCGGCCGCTCCCTATACTCCGGGCATGAGCGCGGGGGACATCTTCCCGACGATCCTCGTCGTCGACGACGACCCGCGCCTCCTCGTCCTCCTCGCCGACCAGCTCCGCGACGACGGCTACGACGTCATCACCGCACGCGACGGGGCAGAGGCCCTGCGTCGACTCGAGACCTCGTGGCCGGACCTCGTCGTGGTGGACCTCATGATGCCGGGCATGGACGGCCTCACGTTCGCCCGGGAGGTGAAGTCGCGGGCCGACCTCCCGATCGTCGTCCTCTCCGCGATCGACGCCGGCGACAGCAAGGCCGACCTCCTCACCGAGGTCGCCGAGGACTACATCACCAAGCCGTACCACTACCCCGAGCTGCGCGCACGGATCCAGCGGATCCTCCGGCGGCTGGGCGACCGCGTGCCCCGGCAGAGCCTGGCGCTGGGGCCGGACCTCACGCTCGACCTCCACCAGCGCGCAGCGACGGTCGCCGGCCAGCGCGTC
>Ga0315297_10001649_pt1 | contig 13886 bp, 10 predicted proteins | sample YL17G15_0_MG_FD_203628 | JGI IMG/M metagenome (GOLD analysis project Ga0315297, IMG submission 203628) | Sediment microbial communities from Yellowstone Lake, YNP, Wyoming, USA - YL17G15_0 | ecosystem: Environmental > Aquatic > Freshwater > Lake > Sediment | place: USA: Wyoming | collected... | reverse complement strand
CCCAGCCCAGCCTGGATAAACAGTTTGTCCGCGATTATTTGCTGAGCACGGCCTGGGACCGGCAATCCGTCCCGCCGCCGCTGCCTCCGGATATCGTTGAACAGACCAGCCGAAGGTATCGGGACATCTACAGCCTTCTGACCGGTAACCCAAGTCTATAATGCCCATGAACGGCGTTGTTGATTTTCATGTTCATTCATCGAACAGCAGCGACGGCGATTTTTCGCCGGCCGAGCTGGTGCGGATGGCCGTCCAAACCGGATTCCGAGCCATGTCCATCGCCGACCACGACACGGTGGCCGCTTACCCGGAGGCCGTGGATTGCGGCCGGCGGGCGGGCCTGGAAGTCATCCCCGGCGTCGAGCTCACAACCCTGTTCGACGGACGCGAATTCCACCTCCTCCTGCCCTTCGTCGATTATCGCTCCGCGGCGGTGGCCGATATCCTGGACCGCGTCGGCCGCATTCGCCTGGCCGAAGCCCGTGAGCGCGTGGACAAGCTGCGCGCAGCGGATCTGCCTATTTCCTGGGATGAAGTCCAGGAGAAGTTTGGAGGGAATTTGCCGCTGGGAGTGAGCATCGCCTCCCTTCTCCTGTCCAAGGAGGAAGCCCGGACGGTCGACCGGCTGGCCGTTTATCTCGAGGACAAGAACCGCGATTCCGCCCCCTACATGTTTTATCGCGATTTTTTCATGGAGGGCGGGCCGGCCTTTGTTCCCAAGCGCCACATCGACCTCCTGGAAGTCATGGCCCTCGCTCCGTCCACCGGCGGGGCGCCGGTCCTATCCCATCCCGGGGCTTATTTTCAGCAAACCACCCGTCAGGACCTGGCGGTGCTCGCCGAGGCCGGGCTGCGGGGCCTGGAAGTTTTCACCAGCTACCACGACCCGGAGCAGACAGCCCATTATCTCGGGCTGGCCGAAGAATTGGGATTGGTGCCCACGGCCGGCTCGGATTTTCACGGCAAGATCAAACCGCATATCCCCTTCGGGGCCATCCGGGCCGGACAGTACTGGATGGTGGAACGCCTGCGAAACGGGAGGGGCGCATGAGCTTCACTTGGCTCGATGCCGTTCTGGCCGGAATCATGGTCGTGGCCGTGATCGTCGGGCTGGCCAAAGGGTTCATCCGGGAAGCCATCGGGCTGGCGGCCGTCATCTTGGGACTCATCCTGGCCGGGCAATACTACGAGAACCTGGCCGCCCTGCTGCAGTCGGTGATAACCAACGACGAACTCAACGATTTCGTCTCCTTCCTGCTCATTTTTGTCGTGGTGGTCGTCGCCGGCTGGATCATGGCCGCCATCCTGAGCCGCTTCGCCAAAGGGCCGCTGAAAATAATCAATCACTTCTTGGGCGGCGTATTCGGGTTCCTGAAAGGCGGCCTGATCAGCGGGGTGGTGGTCCTGGCCTTGTTGGTCTTTTCCGTGGACCGGAAGGCCGTGGTCAATTCCTGGCTGGCGCCTTACGCTCTGTATATCACCAACGGCATCGTGCAGCTTGTTCCTCAGGAGCTCAAGACGAGATTCAAACTGATTTATCGCGATATCAAGGGAAAGGTGGGGAAACATGGAGAAAAAGACTGAGCGGTTGAACATCCATCAAAAGCTGGAGCACGTGATCGGGGAAATGGTGGATAAGGACATCCGCCTGAACGACGCCTTGAAAGAATTTCATAAGATTTACATCGAGCTGACGAGCAAAAAATACAAGGGCAACAAAACCAGAATGGCCGAAGCCCTGGGCATTCACCGAAATACCCTTTTATGTCGGACCAAAGCGCTCAAAGTTTCAAAAAAATAACCTAGCGGTCGCGATCTCGGAGCGCTAAATTTTTCATATCGCCTATTGACAAAAGACTCTTTTTGTATTAAATTAGCACTCTCTGATCTTGATTGCTAAAAATCAAAAAAAGGAGGTTCTTCATGAAGGTTATGCCTTTGTATGACCGAGTTCTTCTGAAACGGATTGAAGAACAAGAGGTTAAGAAGGGCGGCATCATCATCCCGGATACGGCTAAAGAGAAGCCGCAAGAAGCCCTGATCGTAGAAGCCGGCAAAGGCCGCGTCTCGGATGAAGGCAAGGTTATTCCCCTCGAAGTCAAGAAAGGGGATCGGGTTCTCATCGGCAAGTACAGCGGTACGGAAGTGACCGTCGACGGTGAGGAACACCTGATCGTTCGCGAAGAAGAGATCTTGGCCAAGATCTCCTGAATCGCGTCCACAACAAGGAGGAACAATGGCCAAACAAATCACTTATGGTGAAGATGCCCGGCAGGCGTTGCTGCGCGGGGTCAATGCCCTGAGCAACCTGGTGAAGTCCACCCTGGGCCCCCGGGGCAAGAATATCGTCCTGGAGAAGAAATTCGGGTCGCCCACCAGCACCAAGGACGGTGTGACGGTGGCCAAGGAAGTCGAGCTGAAGGATCCCCTGGAAAACATGGGCGCCCAACTCGTCAAGGAAGTGGCCTCCAAGACGTCCGACGTGGCCGGCGACGGCACGACCACAGCCACGGTCCTGGCCCAGAGCATCTACACTCAAGGCCTGAAGTACGTCACTTCCGGGGCCAACCCCATGCTGCTCAAGAAGGGCATCGACTTGGCCGTGGAGACGGTGATCAAGGAAGTCAAGAAGCTGAGCCGCGAGGTCACGGGCGAGATGATTTCCCAGGTGGGCACCATCTCGGCCAACAACGACGAGTCCATCGGCAAGATCATCGCCGAAGCCATGGACAAGGTCGGCAAGGACGGAGTCATCACCGTCGAGGAGGCCCGGGGTCTGGAGACCACAATGGACATCGTGGAGGGCATGCAGTTCGACCGCGGTTACCTCTCGCCCTACTTCATCACCGACCCGGACCGGATGGAATGCGTCCTGGAAAACCCCCTCATCCTGCTCCACGAGAAAAAGATCGCCAACCTGAGGGAGCTTCTGCCCCTCCTGGAGAACGTGGCCAAGATGGGCAAGCCCTTGCTGGTCGTGGCCGAAGAAGTGGAGGGCGAGGCCCTGGCCACCCTGGTGGTCAACAAGCTGAAGGGCACCTTCCTCTGCTGCGCGGTCAAGGCCCCCGGGTTCGGCGACCGCCGCAAGGCCATGCTGGATGACATCGCCACCCTGAGCGGCGGCAAGGTCATCACCGAAGACATCGGCGTCAAGCTGGAGAAGGTCGGGCTCGACTGGCTGGGCGAAGCCAAGAAAGTCGTCATCGACAAAGACAACACCACCATCGTCGAGGGCCGGGGCAAGGAGGCCGACGTCCAAGCCCGCATCAAGCAAATTCGCAACCAGATCGATGAAACAACCTCGGACTACGACCGGGAGAAACTCCAGGAGCGGTTGGCCAAGATGGTCGGCGGCGTGGCCTTGATCAAGGTCGGCGCGGCCACCGAGACCGAGCTCAAGGAGAAAAAGGCCCGGGTGGAAGACGCCATGCACGCCACCAAGGCGGCCGTCGAGGAGGGCATCGTGCCCGGCGGCGGCGTGGCCCTGCTCCGGACTCAGAAAGCTCTGGACGGCTTGAAGGTCGAGGGCGACGTCAAGATCGGCGTCGATATCGTCCGCAGGGCCGTGGAAGAGCCGCTGCGCCAGATCGCCTGCAACGCCGGGTTCGAGGGATCGATCGTCGTGGAAAAAGTCAAGGAATCCAAGGGCGACATAGGCTTCAACGCTTTGACCGAGAAGTACGAGGACATGGTCAAAGCCGGCATCCTCGACCCGACCAAGGTCGTGCGCATTGCCCTGCAGAACGCCGCCTCGATCGGCGGGTTGCTGCTGACCACCGAAGGCCTGATCTCCGACATTCCCGAGGACGACAAGCACTCCAGGTATCCCTCACCTCCCTCAGACATGTACTGATCGTTCGTTCCTACCGACACACGTTCCAGGCCCCGGGCGAATCCCGGGGCCTTTTTTTTGCGCGAGGGCCTGTGCTATAGTGAGCCCGATGCGCCGCCGATTCGACTCTTACGTCCTGCAGGAAGTCATGCCCCCCTTCCTGGTCGGGCTGCTCCTCTACACGTTCGTCCTGCTCATGAACCAGATCCTGATCCTGACCGAGCAGCTTGTCACCCGGGGCGTATCCCTGGGCTCGACAGCCTTGCTGCTCCTCTTCCTCCTGCCCGCCGTCTTGGCGTTCACCGTGCCCATGGCCGTACTGATGGGCATCCTGGCCGGGCTCAGCCGGCTGTCCTCGGACGCGGAGATCGTGGCCTTTAAAACCCTGGGGGTGAGCAACGCCCGGCTCCTGCGCCCCCTGCTCATTTTTTCCCTGGGCGGCTGGCTCCTGGCCTCGGGACTGTCGCTGTATCTGGCCCCCCGGTCGAACTATCGCTACGTCCAGACGTTCGTTCGCTCCGTCATGGCCAAAGTCCCCTTCAAAATCAACCCCCGGGTGTTCAACGAATCCCTGCCGGACACGGTCATCTACATCCAAGATGAGGACAGCCGGGGCGAATGGAAAAACATTCTGATGTCCATCACCTCGACGCCCGAGGAACCCCGCTTGATCCTGGCCAAGACCGGGCGGCTGCGCCTGGTTCCGGAGCAGAGACGGGCGTATGTCGAGCTGGCCGACAGCGCCGAGTACACCTTCCCCCTCAATTCGCCCGAGAAGTACACCGTCTCTTTCTCCAAGAACCTCCGGCAAGAGATACCCATCGACAGGCTCTTCGCCGCGTTCCCCACGACGAAAAACGTTCGGATGATGGACATCGGCGAGCTGTGGACGCATAAAGACACGCTGGCCCGGGACGTCCGGCGGCTCCGGCAGGAGAGCCCGTCCGGCCGACCCGCAGGAAGAGTTGAGCAAGCGGCCCGCGACCTTCGCTCGGCCTGGATCGAAATTTATAAGAAATTCGCCCTGCCCTTTGCCTGTCTGATCTTCGTCTTTTTAGGCCTGCCCCTGGGGAGTTCCACGCGCAAGGGAGGCCGGACGAGCGGGTTCACCATCAGCATCGGCATCATCGTCGTCTATTACATCCTGATCACGGCCGGTGAAGAGCTGGCCCGGGACGGCCGGATTTCGCCCTTCCTGGGGATGTGGGGCCCCAACATGCTGTTCACCCTGCTGAGCGTGTTTCTGTTCGCCCGCTCCAATCGGGAGTCGCCCTTTCTGGCCTTCCTGGGCCGGCTGCGGCGCCCGGCTCCCTCCGGGACGCCGCGGGCGGTGTCGGGCCGGAGGCGACTGCGGCGGTCGCTCCACCGGCTCCCTTTCCCCAATATCCTGGACCGCTACATCATGCGCAAGTTTCTGGGCCTCTTCCTGCTTATCATGCTGGGCTTGATGGCCTTGACCGTGGTGGTCACGTTTTTCGAAAGGCTGAACGTCGTCTACGAGCACAACAAACCGCTGGGCCTTCTGGTCCGGTTCATCTGGCACAGCGCCCCGGAGTTCGTTTATTACATCCTGCCCGTAGCGGCCCTGACCGCCATGCTCCTGGTTCTGGGCATCATGACCAAGTTCAATGAGGTCACGGCCATGAAGTCCTGCGGCCTCAGCCTGTACCGCATCGTCCTGCCCGTCGTCGTCCTGGCGGCGGGTATCAGCCTGGTGTCCTTCACCCTGCAGGAGCGGGTCCTGCCCGGAGCCAACACCCGGGCCCAGCAGGTCTGGGACACCATCCTCGACTTGCCCTCGCGCAGCTACAACGTCCTCAATCCAAGCTGGATGGTCAACAAGGCCAAGGACCGCTTTTACAACTTCGGCTACTTCGACGTCTCGCGCAGCGCCTTCGGGCGGCTGTCCGTTTACGACCTGGACCCGGCCGCCTGGACGATCCGCAGGCGGCTGTTCGCCGAGCGGGCCTCTCTCCAGGGCCGGACGCTCCGTCCGGAAAAAGGATGGCTGTGGAATTTTTCCGAGGACACCCCCGTGCGTTTCGAGCAGGTCTCCCGCCTGGAGTTCAGCCTGGACGAGGGCCAGGATTTCTTCCTGAAAAAATGGAAGGAGCCGTCCCAGATGAGCTTCGGCGAACTACGAACCTACATCCGCGAAGTCCGGGAGCTCGGCTTCGACACGGTCCGCTACCGGGTGGACCTGCACACCAAGGTCTCGTTTCCCTTGGTCTGCCTGATCATGACTCTGCTCGGCGTCCCCTTCGCCTTTTCCATGGGCAAGCGCGGCACGCTGGTGGGCATCGGCTTGAGCTTCGTTATCGCCATGATCTACTGGGGGGCGATCGGACTGTTCAAAGGGCTGGGCTACGCCGGGTCGCTCAACGTGATCCTGGCCGCTTGGGGACCCAACGTCGTTTTCGGGCTGGCCGGGCTTTACGGGCTGTTCACCCTGAGGACCTAAAGGCCTACATCTTATACTTGCCGAAGTCCTCGGGTCGCAGCGTCTCCAGCCATTTCAAAATTTTCTCCGAACTCTCCAGGTTTTCGTCCGCCTTCAAGGTGTGGGTCAGCTTGACGACTTCGTCCTTGACGTAGATGGGCGACTTGGTCCGGAGGGCCAGGGCGATGGCGTCCGAGGGGCGGGAGTCGATGACCAGGATTTGCTCCTCGTGCCGGCAATGGATCAAAGCGAAAAAGGTGTTGTCCTGGACGTTGTTGACCACGATTTTTTCCACGGTGATGTTGATCCGGTCCAGCATGTTTTTGAGAAGGTCGTGGGTCATGGGCCGCGGCGTGGCGATGTTCTCCATGGTCAGGGCGATGGCGTTGGCCTCGAAGACGCCGATCCAGATGGGCAGGATGCGGTCGCTGCCGGTGTCCTCGAGGATGACGATGGGCATCTTGGATAAAGGGTCCACCACCAGGCCCTTGACGCGCATTTCGATTTCCATGCCGCTTACCTCATCCTGTATGTAATATAAAGCCGGGGACCGCTTCTGTCAATAAGGGGCGGAAGCATGGCCCGCAAAAAGAAGGCTCGGCTGGGAAAAAGCGAGGGGCTGAGGGCTTTGCTCCCCCGGGCTTAAAACAGCGTTAATTGGCCGGAGGCGGCGTCGGACTCGGGTTCGGCCCCGAACAGGCTGACCTTGCCGTAGAAGCCGTCATGGCCGGGTTCGATCTTCACTCTGCCCTTGCGCATCAGTTCCAGGCCGCGGCTGACCTGCTCCGGGGCCAGGCGGCCGAGCTCGGAGATAGGAATCTCGCTCAGGATGCGGTGCTCGCTTCCGAACTCCTGGACAAAACGAAAATACGTATCCCAGGCGGCCTGGCTCTCGGCCGATTTTCCCAGGGCTTCGCCGATGACTTCGTTCAGGGGGACAACGTTCTTGTAGGGCACCCGGAACGGCTCGGGGCCGGCCGTGGCCCGGTCGGCCAGGTCGTCCACGCGGTGCAGGACGCCGATGGTCAGCTTCTTGCCGCAGACCGGGCAGAGGTCGTTGTGTCGTTTGGATTCCTGGGGGGAGAAAACGACTCCGCACTTGCGGTGGCCGTCGTAGTGATACTTGCCCTCCTCGGGGAAAAATTCGATGGTGTGCAGGAATTTGGCAGGGTCGCGCTGGCGCAGGGCTGAGACCAGGCCCTTGTAGCTGAAGTCGGTGTCGAAAACATTGGCTTCGCGCCCCAGGCGCGAGGGCGAGTGCGCGTCCGAATTCGAGACCAGGGCGAAGCGGTCCAGGGCGGACAGCCGCCAGTTCATGGCCGGGTCCGAGGACAGGCCGGTCTCCAGGGCGAAAATCTGGGGCGTGAGCTCCTCGAAGCATTCCTCGATCGCGTCGAACCCGGAGTTGGCCCCGAACAGCGAAAACCACGGCGTCCAGATGTGGGCGGGGATGACGACCGAGCCGGGGCAGGCGTCGAAGGCGATCTTGGCCAGTTGCTTGGCGTCGAGCCCGAGGATGGGCCGGCCGTCCGAGCGGAGGTTGCCCAGCCCCCCCAGACGGGCGTTGAGTTTTTCGGCGGAGGCCAGGTCCGGGACGAGGATGAGGAGGTGGACCTTGCGCACCTTGCCCTTCTTGGAATAGATCAGGCTGACCTCGGTGGACAGGATGAAGTGGACGTCATCCCGGCCGAAGGCGAAGGCTTTGAGCGGGCCCTCGGGCGGCTGAGGCTTGGCCTTGAGCCTGAGGAAGCCGTTGCCCGCGGGTTCGAGTTTTTCCTTGGTCAGGAAGAACCATTCGGGATGGGTGAAGTCGCCCGTGGCCACGAGCTGCAATCCCTTGAGCTTGCCCCAGCAGGCCAGCGCGTCGAAGGTCATGTCGCGCGACGTGGCCCGCGAGAACTTGGAATGGATATGCAAATCGGCGACGAATTTCATATTGGAATAGAAACAGTGTATGAAATCCGCCGTTCGTTTTCAAGGAGAATCATGACCGCCGCGCTTTATTTCTTAGTCGTGGCGGTCAGTGGGCGGAGAAGCCGGGATGTCGCGGCCCTTGCGGGCGTATTCCTCGGATCGGACCGCATCGCCCAAACGGTTGTAGAGGTCGGCCAAAAGGAAATAGCCGAGGGCCAGATCGCTCTTGTCCGGTTTCAGGTCGATGCCTTTCCGGACGAGGTCAACGGCCTCCGCAAATTTCTCTCCCCGGTTGAGATGGATGCGGGCCAGGTAAAAAAAGTTCAGGGGGAACTCGGGCGCAATCTTGATCCCCTTCTCCAAATAGGCCTGCTCGTCGTCCACTCGTCCTTCCAGCCTGTAGAGCCGGGCCAGGTTGAAGCAGGCCTTGAAATGCGAAGGCGTGATGCCGAGCTCGGCCTGGTATTCGGCCTCGGCCTCGGCGCCCTGTCCTTTCTTTTCCAGGATCTGGGCCAGGTTGTAGTGGACCGAGCTCAGCTTGGGGCTGAGCCGGATCGCCTCCCGGCTGTTGGATTCCGCCTGGGCCAGGTCGTCCTTCTGGTAATAAATGGCGGCCAGGGCGTTGTAGGCCGAGGCCGACTCCGAGTTCAGGGACAAGCACTGCCGGAAATAGGGGATGGCCTGGTCGAACTTGTTCTGCCGGTAATTGATGTTGCCCAGGAGGAAATACAGCTGGGAGTCCTTGAGTCCTTTCTTCAGATAGTCCAGGACGAACTTCTCGGCCCGGTCGGGCTGACGCAGGCCGACGTAGCAGTTGGCGATGTTGATGACCGTGAAGGAATCGTCGGGTTTCAGGGCCAGGGCGATCTGGAACTGGTCGATGGCCTCCTGGAACCGGCGCTCGCGGAAATAGATGTTGCCCAGGGCGAAGTAGGCGTCGATGATGTCCGGGTCCTGGCGGATGATTCCCTTGATGAGAGCGACGCCCTTGTCCGCTTCGCCGCTCATGCCCATTTCACGGGCTTTGGACAGGTCGTTGAAAATGCCGATCTTGTCCTTGGGGTTGGCCAGCTTCTTGCCGGCGAGCTTGGCCGAGTCCATGAACGAACCGAGATAGCCCAGGGCGGCCAGCTTTTCCCGCGTCTCCTCGTCCACCGAGCGCAAATCGGACTGGAGGGCGTTCCGGCTGTAGCGGGCGATGAGTTCATCGGCCTGGGCCCGCAGCGTCCGGGCCACGGCGGGCCGGGAGTCGATCAGGTTCACGAGCTCCCGGGGGTCCTCGACAAGGTCGTAGAGCTCCATGTCCGTGGCGATGATGAGCTGGTAGCGGTCGTTCTGCACGCTCTGCAGCTCCGACCAGCCGAAGTGAAAGCGGGGATAGAACGTCTCGGAATAGGTCAGGGTTTCGGCTGACGCCTTGGACCGTCCGAAAAACTCCCCGGCCAGGCTTTGGCCCTGGACATCCTTGGGCCAGGGCTGTCCGCTCATGTCCAGGATGGTGGGCATGATGTCGGCCAGGTTGGTCGGCCGGGCGCTCGTCTTTCCCTGGAGTCCGGAGAAGGGCGTGACGAAAATGAGCGGGACGTGGATCGCTTCCTGGTAGACGAAAAAACAGTGGGCGATTTCCTGATGCTGGCCCAGGCTTTCGCCGTGGTCGCCGGCGAAGACCAGGAAGGTATTGTCGGTGAGCCGGTTCTCTTCCAAGAATTTCCACAGGCGCGCGATCTGGGAATCGGCGAAGGCGATCTCGCCCAAGTAGGGACGGCCGGCGTATTCCGTGTCGTAGGGCGGCGGCGGTTCGTAGGGCGTGTGCGGGTCGTAGAGGTGGATCCAAGCGAAAAATTTATCCGATTTATTCTTGTCCAGCCAGGGCAGGGCCTCATCCATGACTTCGTTGGCCGGCCTCTGGATGTTGCCCAGGGAGACGCTTTCGAACTTACTGAGGTCGAACTGGTCGAAGTAATAATCGAACCCCTGGTTGAGGCCCCACCGCGAGTCCAGGACATAAGCGCCCACGAAAGCGGCCGTCCGGTAGCCGCCCGTCTTGAACACCTCGGCCATGGTCTCCAGGGCGGGCGGGACGATGAACCCGCCGTTGTCCCGGACGCCGTGAAACGGCGGGAAAGTGCCGGTCAGGATCGAAGTGTGGGAAGGCAAGGTCAGAGGAGTCTGAGCGATGCATTTCTCGAAACGAAGGCCCCGCGCGGCCAGGCTGTCGATCGCGGGAGTTTTGATTTCCGCGCAGCCGTAGCTCCCGATCTTATCGGCCCGGGTCGTGTCCAGGGTAATGAGGATGACGTTGAAGTCCCGGCCTTTTCTGAGGCGGGCGAAATCCTTTTGACCGGAGAGGAGGACGTAGATGGCCAGCGCGAGGAGAAGGACGGCGGCCCCGGCGATGATGAACAAGACCCTCTTTTTCATTCCATTAAAATAATACGATCGGCGGTGCCGTGTCAAAACTGCCCCGAAGTGTCATCTCGAGAGGCCTTGGCCCCGCGGCGATCTCACCGCATATGAGATTGCCGCGCTCCCGATGGTCGCTCACAATGACAGAGTAGGCCTTCGGCCTCGCATCTGGATTATTCCTCGCATGTCAAAGGATAGCATCGGCGGGCATAAAAAAAGGGCGGCGGGTTGTCCCGCCGCCCTTGAGCGTCTGCGTGAGGAGGAGCTTAGAAGATCAAGCGAATGCCGACTCGAGCTTGACGAGGGGCTTGAATACCGTAGAGATAGTGGCCGTTGGTAGAGGGAAGGTCCGCAGCGGCATAGTAGTCTCCGCTGGCGCCGTATTGCGTACCCCAACTCGTGATCTTGTTGTTGTTGAAGACGTTGAAGACATCCAGGATGATCCCCAACCGGTACTTTTCGGCCAGCATAAACGTCTTTTCCAGCCTGACGTCGAGCGTGGTCACAAGGTCATAGTGGTTGGAACCGCGCGTCTCGGCGAAGACCGTGGTCCGTCCCGGGATGCTCGGCGATCTGTAGCGGGTCGTCCAAGAGGGACCGGTAATGGCCCGGAAGTAGCCGTTGATGTAGATGCCGAACGGCGCCAGGTAGGTGGCCTGGATCTTGGCCATGTGGGTGTTGTCGAATTGGCTGTTTCCGTCGGCGTTGATCCACAGGTTGGGATTGTCCATGCTCCCTTGCCAGTTGATGTCGCCGCCGAAGTTGTTGTTCAAGGTCCCGTAGGCCTTGGAGTAAACGTAGGAAGCCAGCAATTGCCACTTGTTGGAGAAGCGCTTGTTGAACAGGAATTCGAAACCCCAGTACTTCCTGTAGGGATTCTGGCCCGGGACGTCGTTTTGCAGCCAGCGGTCATGATCGTTGACGTCGGAGGTCCGTTGATAGACCGTGATGTCCCGTCCCAAATCAGTGCTGTAGAAGGTGATGGGTTCCCAGGTCGTTGCCCTGTCGTAGCGAAGGATGAAGTTCTTCCACGAGCGGTTGATGTAGGTGACGGTGATGGAGGCGTCTCTAAACAGCTCGCGCTCGATCGAAGCCGTGAACTGCTCCATGTAGGGATGTTTGATCCCGTCTTGGAGACGGTATTCGGTAGGCGGGGCGCTATCCCAGAGTGCCCAGCCGCCGCCGCTCCACCAATCCCAATAATACAGATTCCATTCGCTGAAGGTGGAGACGGGATTGAGCTTGTCGAGCATAGCGGTCAGCATGGCCTCGGTGAACTGACCGTAGTGGCCTTTGAGGATGGTCGACTTATCGCCCAGCAGGTCGAAGGTGAAGCCGACGCGCGGGGCGATCCGCGAGGTGTGGAAGACCGAGCCGCTGACACCCTTGACGAAGCCCCAGTTGTTGCTGTAGCGGAGGCCCAGGTTGATGTTCAACCGGGATGAGATCTGCCAAGAATCCTGGGCGAAAATCTCGGCGCGGATGTAGCTGGTGTTCGTATCGTAGCCGGTGTACTGGTATTTCAGGTATTCGCCCTGCGGGCCGGCATAATAATAGCTCGCATAGTCCGCGTACCAAGCGTGGTCGGGGCCTGAATAGCCGTAGCGGCTTCTGGCCCAGGACCGCTCGACTTCGACGCCGAACTTGAAGTCGTGATTGCCCTTGATGAAATCCTCGGCGTAATGGGTCAAGCTGGCGTTGGCCTGGACCCGGCTGCGGTCCGCAAGATAAAAGTACTGGGCGTTGTCATAGAGCCTGTTGGTGTCTATATTAAAATGGGCGGCCGTGTCGCGGCCCATCTCAGGCTCGAGGTAGTAGTAGCCCAAGAAGAAAGAAGCCTTGAAATCGATGAAGGTCTTGGGGCTGAAGATGTGGGTCAGGCCGAAATTGCCCACGATTTCGGGCGAAACCTGGCCGACCGTCGCTTCGGGTTCGATGTTGGAGCTGGCGCCGCGGTTGGTGCCCAGGTAGGTGTCGATCTCGAACGAAAGCGTCATGGGCGTCGAGGGCGTGAGCTGGGCGGTCAGCTTGCCGAACCACCGGGGCTGCTTGTAGTCCACGGCTTCGGGGAAGCCCGTGGGATAGTTCTGCGAGCGGTAATACTGCACGCCCGTATAGAACCAGATTTTGTCCTTTTTGATCGGGCCGCCGAGATGGGCGCTGAAGTCATAGAGCTTCAGCAGGGGCGAGGTCAAGGGCCTGCCGGTCAGGGCGAGATAATCAGCGGCGTAGGCGCTGTTATTAGTCGTCTGCCACAGGCCCTTGGGGAAGTCGGTCTTCTTGCCCTGGAAATCGGCTTCCATGTGGCCGGAGAAATTGTTGCCGCCGGACTTCGTCACCAGGTTGAAGATGACGCCGGTGAAGTTGCCGTATTCGGCCGGAAGGCCCAGGCCCATGACCTTGGCTTCCTCGATGATGTTGTGGTCGACGAACACCCAGGCCGAACCTGCTTCAGGGTCGGCCACGTTGACGCCGTCCATGGAGTAGGCGATCCCCGTATTCTGGGAAGCTCCGTAAGCCACGTTGTTCTGGACGCCGGGAGCCAGGTTGACGATGTCCGAGGAAAATTGGTTGTAGGGGATGTTCCTGAGGATATCGTTGGTCAGGGTGACCGAGGCCGTTTCCGTGGACTTGACGTCGACTGTCGGCGATACGGCCAAGACCGTGACTTCTTCCTCCACGGCGCTCTGGGTCAGGGTCAAGTCCAGGGTCATCCGCATCGTCGTCTGGACGCGAACGTTGTCCTGGACGAACGTCTTGAAACCCGCGAGTTCCGCCTTCACCTGATACACGCCGGGAGGCAGAGCGGGAACACGGTAGGCACCGTTGGCATCGCTGACGTACGTCCGGGCGCCCATTAAGTTGGGGCTGGTAATAGTCACCGTAGCCCCGGGCAGCGGGACCTTTTCCTGGTCCATGACCGTCCCTTCGATGGATCCGGTTTCCTTGGACTGGGAGAAGGCCAGGGGCGATAGCGCGAGAATAAGCGCGATCACTAACACAAGCGTTTTTGCCTTCAAAGTAACCTCCTTTACCTTGTCGATTCGACAAAAAAACCAAATCATTTTATCAGTTTGTTTTTTCTTGGATCATTGCCTCCTTTATAATAAGGATTCATTCGTTCTATTTAATGCAAATTTCATGCCAATAAATATATTATAATTACTTTATAATCAATATCTTAGAATTCATGAAAGTGTTAAAAAACGCAAAAAACATCCAAATAATTGGATGTTTCAATATTTTGAATTTTCCCTAGTTTTTTCCCACTTATTGATTTTTCCTGAACCGAGC
>Ga0315297_10001647_pt1 | contig 13891 bp, 11 predicted proteins | sample YL17G15_0_MG_FD_203628 | JGI IMG/M metagenome (GOLD analysis project Ga0315297, IMG submission 203628) | Sediment microbial communities from Yellowstone Lake, YNP, Wyoming, USA - YL17G15_0 | ecosystem: Environmental > Aquatic > Freshwater > Lake > Sediment | place: USA: Wyoming | collected... | reverse complement strand
CCCGCTTGCGGGCCGAAGAATCTCGCTGTGACGCCGCGGGAAAGACGAGATTCTTCGCTTCGCTCAGAATGACAACTTTTCACTGCCGTACCTTTGACATGCAGGGCTCAATAGGGCCGCGCGGCAGAAGAGGACGAATAGATGCCATCGATCAACCGTAGGAGTTTTCTGGCGTGGGCGGCCGGCAGCGCCGCGGCCCTGGCGCTGCCGCGGGGGCTTCGGGCGGCAGGCGATGCCCTGCGGCGGCCGAACGTCCTTCTCATCACCGCCGACGACATGAACTACAATACGCCCGGCGTGGTCGGGTGCAAGGTGCCCGACATCACGCCGAACATCGACCGCCTGGCCGGCGAGGGCGTCCGCTTCCGGCATGCGCACGTGACCGTAGCCGTCTGCCAGCCCAGCCGCGAGTGCCTGATGACCGGCCGGTACCCGCACCGCAACGGCGCCACGGGCTTTTATCCCGTCAACAAAGACGTCCCGACGCTCCAGGAGTCGCTGAAGGCCGCGGGCTACCATCTGGGCATCCTGGGCAAGGTCGTCCACCTGCGGCCGGCGGAGAAGTTTCCCTGGGACTTCCAGCACGACCAGGGCGAACTCGGCATGGGCCGCGACCCCGCGACCTACTACCGCTACACGAGGGAGTTCCTTCAGCAGGCCAAGGACGCCGGCAAGCCGTTCTTCCTGATGGCTAACTCGCACGATCCGCACCGTCCCTTTGCGGGTAGCGACGCCGAGAAGGGCAGGGAGGCGGGCGGCCGCGCCGGCAAGAAGCGTGCGGCGGGCAAGGCCGCGGCCGCGCCGGCTGATGAGGCAGACGCCATCGCGTCGGGCGCATTTCCGCCGCCCAACCGCATCTACAAGCCGGAGGAGATCGCCGTTCCGGGATTCCTGGCCGACCTGCCCGATGTCCGCAAGGAGATGGCGCAGTATTACTCCTCGGCGCACCGCTGCGATCAGACCGTGGGCGAGGTGCTGCGGGCGCTCAAGGAATCCGGGCTGGAAGAGAGCACGCTCGTCATGTTCCTCAGCGACAACGGCATCTCCATGCCCTTCGCCAAGAGCAACTGTTATCTCACGAGCACGCGGACGCCGTGGATCGTCCGTTGGCCGGGCAAGGTCAAGGCCGGCGTCGTCGACGAGGAGAACTTCATTTCGGGCATCGACTACATGCCGACGATCCTGGACGCCCTGGGCGTGCCTCCGCCGCCCGATATGGACGGGCGGTCGTTCCTGCCGCTGCTCGCCGGCGGCAAACAGGACGGCCGCGACCGCGTCTTCACGTGCTACAACGATACGTCCGGCCGGAAGTCTTACCCGATGCGGTGCCTCCAGATGCGCCGCTTCGGCTACATCTTCAATGCGTGGTCCGACGGGAAGACGAGGTACCAGGCCGAACCGATGGGCGGCCTCACGTTCAAAGCGATGCAGGAGGCCGCCGCCGCACAGAAGCCCGTGGCCGACCGCGTCGAGATGCTCCTGCACCGCGTGCCCGAAGAGTTCTACGACTTTCAGGCCGACCCGGATGCGCTGCACAACCTGGCCGGCGACGCGAAATACAAGGATGAGGTCAAGCAGATGCGGGCCGACCTGCTGGCGTGGATGCAGCGCACGGCCGATCCGCTCGCCGACGCCTATCGCAAGCACCTGTCCGACAAGCCGCTTTGAGCGTGCGCGGGGTTCAATGAGGCAGAGTTGCCCGGCTGCCCGGCGCGAGAAGGAGAGAGGCTGACATGAACCGCCGCGATTTCTGCAAGAGCCTCGGCACAGGTGCGCTCGCGCTCGCGCTTCTGAAATGGGCGAGGGCGGGCCGGAGCGAGGCGTCCGTCGCAGCTCCCGCTGCCGCAGCGACCAAGCCCAACATCATCTTCATCCTGTCCCTCCTAAAAACTCCAGTGATTGGGGAGAAACAGGTTCGGACAACCGTGGTTCTCGGACAAATCAGCCTCCGAATGAAGTGGTGTGAGCAGACGCATCGGCGGCTACCATAAGTGTGGCCAAAGAGACACGTTATGCCGCCAGAGGGCGGGCACGAAAATCGGTGGACCAGCACAGCCGGAGGCGGCTTAAGGTACGGGCACGCCCGGCTTGGCGGCGGGCCGGACCGGCCGGGGGGCGGGTCGCGTCGGCCCGTGGCTTCCGCTCGCTTGCGGGTCGCCACCGCTTTCTGCCGAAAGGAAACAGTAACATGAATCGTCGAGAGTTCTTCAGGGCCGTCGGTCTTGGCGGCGCGGCGCTGGTGGCGCCGTCGATCCTGGTGCGTGGGGCGCCGGCCGGCGAAGCGCCGCCGCGCAAGCCGAACATCGTTCTCATCCTAGCCGACGACCTTGGATACGAGTGCATCGGGGCCCACGGCGGCACCTCCTACAAGACCCCAGTGCTCGACCGGCTGGCCGCCACGGGCATGCGATTTGACCGCTGCTACGCACAGCCGCTGTGCACGCCCACGCGCGTCCAACTCATGACCGGCATCTACAACGTCCGCAATTACACGCACTTCGGGCACATGGACCCGGGGCAGACAACCTTCGCCCACCTCCTGAAGAAGGCCGGCTACGCGACGTGCATCGCCGGCAAGTGGCAACTCGGCCAGGCCCCGGACCTGCCGGCCCGCTTCGGTTTCGACGAGTACTGCCTGTGGCAGCACACGCGCCGCCCGCCGCGATACGTCAACCCTGGCCTTGAAATCATGGGCAAGGAGATGGACTTCACCCACGGCGAATACGGGCCGGACATCGTGAACGCCTACGCCCTGGATTTCGTCAAGCGCAAGAAGGACGGGCCGTTCTTCCTGTATTACCCGATGATCCTCACGCACGCCCCCTACATGGCGACGCCCGACAGCGCCGACTGGGACCCCAAACTCACCGGCGAAAAAGGAGGCCCCGCGGCCCACTTCGCCGACATGGTCGCTTACATGGACAAACTTATCGGCCGGCTGACCGCGCAGCTGGATGAACTTGGTCTGCGCCAGAACACCCTTATCCTCTTCCTCGGCGACAACGGCACCGGCGCGGGCACCCAGTCGCAGATGGGCGACCGCACCGTTGTCGGCGGCAAGGGCAAGGGCACCGACGCCGGCATGCACGTGCCCCTGATCGCCAACTGGCCGGGCGTCGTCCAGCCGGGCAAGGCCTGCGGCGACCTGGTCGACAGCACCGACTTTCTGCCGACCATCTGCCAGGCGGCCGGCGTCCAAGTGCCGGGGGAACTCGCCATCGACGGCCGCAGTTTCCTCGCGCAACTGCAGGGCCAGAAGGGCGACCCGCGGCCGTGGATTTACTGCTGGTTCAGCCGCGACGGCGGGCCGAAGGCCCAGTTCGAGCTCGCCGCCAACGAGCGGTACAAACTGTACGCCGACGGGCGGATGTTCGACCTCACGAAGGACCTGCTGGAGAAGACCCCCCTCGCCGCCGGCGCGCTGGACGCCGAGGCGTCGGCCGTCCGCAAGGTCCTCCAGGCTGCCCTCGACAAGTACAAAGGCTCCCGCCCGCCCCAGTTCGCCGGCCAGTCCGGACCCGGCGGCGAAGGTCAAAGGCGGCAAGAAGAGCAAGTAACGCGCCGCCATCGCGCGGCAATCACGTGATCTGAAAGGAGCGGCCTGTGCATAAAGCGATGCTGTGGCTGGGGGTTCTGGGTCCGATCTGAGTTGTGGCTGCGCTGGGCGCCTGCGACGCTGGCCGAGCAGCCGCAGAACATCATCCTCATGGGCTGGGACGGCTGCCATCGCGACCACGTCGAGGCGCTCCTCAAGGAAGACAATCTGCCGAACACGAAGAATCTCATCGCTGAGGGCACAGGAAGCCACGTGGAAGGATCAGGAATCATGAACCACACCACCCCCATCCGCACCGCTTTGCTGTTACTCGCTTCGTGTGCGCTCTGTGCCGGGGAAAGCCAGGTGCAGTACCAGCCGACCAGGGAAAGCCTGTCGCAACACCGCGTCCCGGAATGGTATCAGGACGCCAAGATCGGCTTCTTCTATCACGGGGGCCCCCAATCGGTGGCCGGCGACAAATTCGACAAGGACGCGCTCCTCTTCTGCCGGGCCCAGGGGAAATACGCTGGGATGCATGTTAAAAATCCTCCGGGGCAATGGGGGGGCCACCATGTATCCCAAGCCCGAGAAGCCGGAGAAGGAGCAGAATGGCGCTTATCTTCTGCATAGGAAATGGTACGGCGATCCTAAGGAGTTCGGTTACAAAGACCTTATGCTCATCAGCCTGGGCCTTAAACCAAACGGCGCCATGCAGGACTCCGAAGTCGCCTTCCTTAAAGACTTGGCCACTTGGACACGCGTCATGGGCGATGGCATCTTCGCCACCCGCCCCTGGCTGGTGTATGGCGAGCTGGAGCCGGAGCAGGAGGCAGGGGAATTTGAACTCGATAAGAAAGGAATTGTCTTCGATGACCCTGCGGTGCAACCGCCGTCAATCCCACAGGAGTAGCCGGCGTCGTGGAACGCCTCGGCCAGCGTGTAGTACTCGAGTTTCAGGCGCGTGGCGCTTGCACAATGGAGGACTTTCGTGCCGGGCGGGCCGCGCTCGGCGACGGTCTCCTCGAACTTCTCCTCCGGCAGATGGCAGCCCGGGGCGGTGATGCCGATGCGGGCGGGCCAGAGGCCGGTCTGGATGCTCGCGCGGGTGGGCGAGCAGAGCGGATTGGCCGCGTAGGCGTTGGTGAACATCATGCCGCGCTTGGCCAGCCGCTCGACGTTCGGCGTTTCGTAGAACGTGCTGCCGTAGAGCGACGTGTCGCGCCAGCCGAGGCCGTCGGCGAGGATGAAGATGACGTTGGGCTTGCGGGCGGGCGCCGCCTCCGCCGCGAGCCATCGCGGCAGGGCCGCTGCTGCGGCACTCGCTCCAACCACTGTGAGAAACTCGCGACGGTTCATTTTGCGTCTCCAAAGACCACTATTTCGTCAAGATTGAGACTGAGTTGCATAAGTGCGGCGGGCAGTCCTGCCCGCCGCGCGCCGTGGCGCGGGGATGCGCGGTGGGCAAGACCGCCCACCGCGCGACTCCCTTCAATTCACAGAAACAAGTTCGTCAGAGTGCTACTCCACCACGGGCGTCTCGCCCGAAAGCGTGAGCGGCTTGGGCGAAGGCATCTTGTCGCACTCGCGGACGCCGGGGCCACGGCTGGTCACGCCGAGGTCCTTGTCCATCTTATCTACAAACGCCTGCATGCGTTTCACGACCTCGGGGTTGGCGGCGGCCACGTCGGTCGTCTCGCCGATGTCCTTGTCGAGGTTATAGAGGGCCTTTTCGGGCTGCAACCGGTACTTCCACGGGCCGCTCCGGACGGCATCGAGGTTGCCGACGCCCGTCGCGAAGTAGTAGAACGCCTCGTGCGGCGACTTCGCCCCGGATTCGTTGAAGAGCAGCGGCCGGAAATCCCGCCCGTCAATCGCGCGATCGGCGGGCACTTCTCCGCCCGCCAGGTGCACGAACGTGGGCAGCACGTCCATCGTGCAGGCGACCTCATCGCACGTGCGGCCGGCCGGCACGCGGCCGGGCCACCACGCGATGGTGGGCTCGCGCATGCCGCCTTCCCACGTCGATCCCTTGAAACCGCGAAGCGGGCCGTTGTCGCCCGTCTTCGTGCCGCCGTTGTCGGACGTAAAGAGCACCAGCGTGCGCCCGGCCAAGCCCAGCGAGCGGACGGTATCGAGAATGCGGCCGACGCTCCAGTCGGACTCCTCCACCCAGTCGCCGTAGACGCCGTTGGAGGACTTCCCCTTGAACGCATCGCCCGGATGGTACGGGTTGTGCACGGCCGTGTGCGGCAGGTAGAGGAAGAACGGGCGGTCCTTGTTGGCCGTGATGAACTTGACAGCCTCCTCGGTATATATCTGGACGAGGCGGTCCTGGTCTTTCGGCGCGACTTCCTGGATCACCTTCTCGTCGCGCAGGAGCGGCAGCGGCGGACGCTTCGGGGCTGGCTTGGCGTTGTCGGCCTTCTTGGCCTTCTTCGCGGGGTTGACCTCGCCCGGCCCCATGTCGTTGGAGTACGGCAGACCCAGGTAGTGGTCGAAGCCGCGGCGCGTGGGCAGGTACTCCGGCTGATCGCCCAGGTGCCACTTGCCGATGCACATCGTGGCGTAGCCCAGGGGCTTCAGGTGTTCCGGGATGATCTTCTCGGAGTGGCTGAGGCCGATGGTGCCCACGGGGAACAGCACCGCGGGCATGCTGCACCGCTTGGCGTAGCAGCCGGTCATAAGGGTGGTCCGCGACGCCGTGCACAGGGGCGCGGCATAGAAACTCGTGAACCGCGTGCCCTCGGAGGCCATGCGGTCGAGGTTGGGCGTGCGGTTCTTCTTCGATCCGAACGGCGCGATGTCGCCGTAGCCCATGTCGTCCATGTAGATCATGATGAGGTTGGGCTTGCCGCCCGAAGCGCCGCCTGGCGGGGGCGTTTCGGCCGCCGGGGTGAGGCGGTTCCATCCGGGCAGCAAGGCAACGCCCGCACCGGCGCACGCCCACTTCACAAAACCTCTGCGCGTAAGGCTCATGGGTTCCTCCGTTGGCTCTTGTAACAGCGACCTGCCGCGATTATTGAACTTCGCGTAAGTAATGTAAGTGCCGGCTGCCGTTTGAGCCGCGAAAATGGGGCTATTCAGCCCCGCCCGCCATTACATTACTTTTGCGAGTCGCTATAACTCCGCGGGACGGCCTTCCGGGCCGTCCGGTTCTTCTTCTTGCGTGCATGCGCGGCCCCCTCACGGCGCGTAGAACTTGACGGCCGGCGCGGGGCGGAAACTCTTGGACTTGTCGATCCACTCGCCCCAGGTGTTCGGCGTGTGCGCCTGCTCGGCATAGCCCGCGAGTTTCTGCACGATCTCGGGGTGCTGCGCGGCCACGTTGGCCTTCTCCTCGATGTCGGCAGAAAGGTCGTACAGTCCCCGGGTTTTCCATATTTGAGATTGAATGCTTCGGTTCATTCGTCAGCGCCATCCGTATTCGCCGCGGCTTTGCCCTTGGCCTTGCCGCTCCTATTTCCCTTGGGCGAAGTCGCCGGGGCGGGTTTACCATCCACATAATACCCATACGACGAGTGCGCGATACTACCAGCTTTGAGCTCGCCGAATCCCGCCGGAATCAAGGTCTGCGTCCATTGTTCCAACTGCGTGCGGAGCGTTTTCGCCATGTCTGAACTCTGCGACACCAGGTTGTTTTTTTCATAGGGATCGGTCGCGAGGTTGAACAGGTATTGGCGGGCGTGGACCGTGATGTATTTCCAGTCCCCCCGGCGGATGGCGAACTGCTCGTGCCAGCGCCAAAAGAGGACATCGTGCGGCGCGCCCGGATTTTTGCCGGTTAGATAAGGCATCAGATTCACCCCGTCGAGCACCGGATCCTTCGGCAGTCCCGCCAGCGCATTGGCCGTGGCCGCCACGTCGAGCGTGATGACCGGGTTCGTATAAACTTGTCCGCCGGGGATCGTCCCCTTCCAATGCACCACGAACGGTGTGCAGATGCCGCCTTCGGTCAACATCCCCTTCTCCCCGTTCATCGGGTCGTTGAGCGAACCGTCCCAGCCATTCCAGTTGACGGGCGTGTTCGGCTTCAATGTTTTCAGCCCGTCGCTGCCGGTCACAAATTCGTGCGGCATCATCTTCAACGGCGCGCCGTTGTCGCTGATGACAAAGATCAACGTGTTTTCCTCCAGCCCGCTTTTCCGCAGCGTGGCCATGATCTTGCCGATGCCGTCATCAATGCACGAAATGGCCCCCAGCGCCTTGCGCCTTTCTTCCGGCATCGGACCGGGAAAACGGTCCAGATATTTTTGCGTCGCATCCAGCGGCACATGCGGCCCGCGGAAGGCCAGATATAGGAAGAAGGGCTGCTCCTTGAATCGGTTGATGAACGTGCAGCCAAAGTCGGCGATCATTTCCAGATGGTAATAGCCGCCTTTTTGTTCCTGCGGCGGAATGTCCTTGCCCGTCAGATCCATGTTCCAACTGCCCGGCGCGTTGCTGTGCTTGAAAAACGCCTTGTCGAATCCCACCTTGACGATGTCGCCGCTTTCATTCGATCCGAGATGCGATTTCCCGGCCATGCCGGTGACATAGCCCGCCTCCTTGAGCCGCTTCGGCAACGTTTTCAAAGCCCGAAATCGCTGGAGCAAGTCGGGCTGCGACTCCAGGTCGCCATTCTTATCCATGCCGAACTTTCCCTGATACTGGCCGCTGATCAAACCGCAGCGCGAGGGCGAGCATTGCGGCGCGGTCACATAACCGGCGGCCATGCGCACACCGTCGGCGGCGAGCGCGTCAATGTTGGGCGTCTTCACGTCCTGCATGATGCCCATGCAGCCCAAGTCGGCGTAGCCGTGGTCGTCGGTATAGATGACGATGATGTTGGGCCGCTTGCCGGCGAGGCCCGCCTCGGCCGCCAGGGCACTGCGCCAGTCCATGGCCGCCAGGGCGGCGCCGGCGGCGGCGGACCACTTCAGAAAACTCCGGCGTGACAGCGAAGGTTGGCTTGTCGAGTGGGTCATGATACCTTTTCCTTTGTGGTTGACCGTTTTTCCTCTTTTCGGGGAGAAGGGGGACAGTCATAATCCTGTTCGGCCCGCTAATTGCACCACAGCATGACAACGAATGCAAGGGGCGACCGGAGGACGGCAGTAGGTCCGAGCTGAGTGGCATCCCCGTTACTTCTCATACTGTAAGCGTACTGGCCATAGCGACGACGCTGACGTTGGCGGTTTCGGGCAGGTAATGCCAAGTGGCGGCAAGTGGTGCTAAGTCCTTGTGCCTCTTGGTCTTATCGGCGGGCGCGCTGAAAGGGCGCTGAAAGGTTGGTGCGAGGGATTGTAAGTCTTTGTCTTTACGCGGCTTGCGTTCCTGTTGCACGTGACTCATAATCCCTTGGTCGCTGGTTCGAATCCAGCCGGGCCCACCACGAGACCGCTTGGCGGTCTCGTGGAGAGCAGGTGAGCAGGCGGTAGGAGAGCAGGAGAGAACGGCAACGACCTAATGCTACAACGCTACTTTGCGCGGCGGGCAGCCGTAACTGAGGGGTTACATCGCGGCTGCGAATCCGGTTGACAACCCCGTGGCCTTCCATAAGATGCAAGCCTGTCACACCAAAGCGGTTCTCATGGAGGCCTGGCCGTGCGCCAACTCGTGAAATCGACATTAGTTGCAGCGGCGATAGCCATAGTGGCCGTGGGCGTGTGGGCGGCCGAGTCGCGGCAGGAGATTATCGCCCGCCTGTGGCCGAGCCAGCGGACGGAGCAGGCACTGTCGGCTGTCGAGAAGCAGAAGGCCGACGGGCTGCTCAGCGACGCCTCGTACGCACGCAAGAAGGCGATGCTGGCAGCGCGGCAGGCCGGCCGGTTTGAGCCGACGATGCTGGCGACGGCCAATCCGCCGCTGAACTTCATCCAGAACGAAGGGTTCGAGGATATCAACCGCAACTCGGCCCCGAACCGCTCGCGGTGGCTCTGGTGGGGCGGCTGGAGTTGGGGCGGCGACTACGAGAACATGTGGGAGGACCGGCCCGAGTACGTCCACTCGGGCAAGTACTCGGCCCGCATCGCGTGCAAAGGCCAGTCCGGCCGCATCGGCATTTCAACGCCTCCCCTGCCCTGCGCCGCCGGCGCCACGGAGTACGTTTTCACCATCTGGGCCAAGGGCGAAGGCGACAACATGCTCTTCGTCAATTTCGAGGAGACCGGCAAGAACCCCGGCGTCACGGGCACCCTCAGGACCAAGGCGCCGCCCGAGTGGACCGAAATCACCGTCAAGGGCAAGCCCGAGCCGGGGGCGAAGGAGTACGCGCTCTACCTCTACGTCATCGGCAAGGGGACGATCTGGCTGGACGATGCCAGGCTCGTGCCGGGCGGGGTCACTCTGGAAGACTGAGCCGCGGTCGTGCGACATCAGGGAGGTCCGCGTGAAGAACCTGCTGACAGTACTACAACGCAACTTAAGCCTTCGCGCGGTGGGTCTCCGGACCCACCGCGCGAAAAACGCGGCTACGGGTGCGAAAACGGGGTACGCGCGGCGGGTCCGGAGACCCGCCGCGCAAAGTTGCGTTTTAGTGGCGGCGGTGCTTCTCGCGCTTTGCGGCGTAGTGTCGGCCGAGACCGAACTGTACGTGACCGACACCCTCGCCCCGCAGGAACTTTCGATCAAGCCCCTCGGCGGCAGTCCGTCGACGGCCGCCCGGATCTTCGCATCGCCGGGCGAATACGAGCCGGTCTCATTCGCCCTGCGGCCGAAGGAGCGGCTGACCGCCGTCATGATCCGCGGCGGCGACCTGAAAGGCGACGCGGGCGCCATTCCGGCCGCCAACGTTCGGGTGCGGTCGGTCGAAGGCTATCACGGCAAGGACCGCGATATCCTGATGGACCTGGGGCGCCCCTGGGACATGCCCGCCCTGAGCAAGGAACTCTTCTGGGTCACCGTCAGGGCGCCGGAGGACGCCCGGCCGGGCATCTACCGCGGCGCCGTGACCGTGACGAGCGGCGAGCGGCCCGTCGCGGCCCTGCAACTGGAACTTGAGGTGCTGCCGATCAGGCTGGAGGAGCCGCCGTTTGCCCTCGGGTACAACTACTCGAGTCCGAAAGACCCGGCGGCGCTCGCGGCACACCTGGCCGACATGCGCGAGCACGGAATGACCACGGTTGCGCCGCTCTACAACTTCCACCTGCCGATCCTCGACGACGACACGAGCGAACTGGGGGCGTTCATCGAGGCCTACAAGAAAGCCGGGTTCCGCCGGCCCCTCTACTTCGCCACGCCGATGGAACTCGGCCTGAACGGCCTCACCGGCTACGGCTCGGTCGATTCGAAGCGGTTCCAGCAGAAGTACATCGAGGTCATGCGGAAGTTGTACGCCGAGACGCAGAAGCACGGCGTACCGGTCCTGTTCTCCATCGGCGACGAATTCACCAACAAGGGCGTCAAGGGCGTCGAGTTCGCCGGCAAACTCGCCCGGTTCGTGTACGAGGAGTTCCCCGAGATCGCCACCACGAGCGACATGAACGGCTACAGGGAAGTTCTTGCCATGGCGCCCTACCTGAACGTGGCCACGTTCAACAACGGATGGGACGGCATCGACCATCACAACGAGGGCCGCCGGCTGATCAACAAGGGGTTTCTGGGCGAACTCCAGGCCAGGACCGGCGCGATCCCGTGGCTGGTCAACGCAGATTCCGGCCGCCTGCCCTTCGGATTCTTCTTCTGGAAGATGGCCAAGTACGGCGTGCGCGGCAAGGTCGAGTGGTATTATTGCCTCGGCCGTAACGAGAAGGGATCGGTCGTGCGGCTGGACGACGGGGCGATCTATCCGACGCTCGATTACGAGCGCAGCCGCGAGGGGATCGACGACTTGAAGTATCTATGTACGCTCGAAAACATGATTGCGCGGGCAAAGGCCGCCGGCAAAGCGGCGACGGAGGCGAAAACGGCCGAGGCGCTACTCAAAAAAATCGCCGATTCGATCCTCGACGACTGGACGGCCTATACGCAGGGCGGCGAGGTCTTTCCGGCCGACGGCTTCGATGTCCTCGACCCGGCACGCACCGCCGGGATGGGCCGCTATAACAGCCTCCGCCGGGCGCTCGCAGAGCAGATCATCGCGATTCAGAAGGCCATGTAGCCCTACATCGCCACTTTCCACCCTCTGGTCGTATAACCTTTTGCGGGGGTTATCGGACCGTTCGGCCCATCCAACAGCCCCGACGGCCTCGTTGGAAGCCGGACCCCGGCACCCACGGGCCAAGATACCGTAATTGACGGGCTTCGGCGGGACGCCGAAAAGCAACAGCGCGACGATCATGGCCCTAAGTCCTTGCACTTGCAGGAGTTAGGGCGAAATCCGCCGCGGCCGGCCCTGTTGCCAAACGTAAACAAAACTTGCGTTTTCTGCCACTTGGATTTGCGAATAGCCCGGAAGCGCGTCATAATCTCATGTGGGGGTGGTGTGTGCTGTTCCTGAACTGGGCCATAATCCCGGGGCATCGCCGATGGTACGAACCGCATCCATAGCGGACTCGCAGATTGTGCGACTTGAGCCGCTGGAGCAGCGTCTCTTTCTGGCCGCCGAGCCTGTCATCTCGGAGTTCATGGCCAGCAATACGTCCACCATTGTGGACTACCAGGGCGAGACCTCCGACTGGATCGAAATCTGGAACAAGGGCGACGAGGCCGTCAACCTCGGCCTGACGGGCGCCAAGTGGCACCTGACCAATAGTTCCAGCAACCCCGAGAAATGGCACTTCCCCGAAGTCACCATCCAACCGAACGGCTACCTGGTGGTCTTCGCCTCCAACAAGAACACGGTGCTGGCCAACGGGGAAATCCACACCAACTTCAAACTCAGCGCGGGCGGCGACTACGTGGCCCTTTCAGACCCCACAGGGAACATCGTCTCCGAGTTCGACTTCCAGTCGCAGGAAAACGACGTCTCGTACGGAATCTGCGGGAACACCGCGGATACGCCGGTGGTCACCACGAACGACTCGGCCTATATACAGGTGCCGGCCAACGGTTCGGCGGAGACGCCGGGCAACGAGTGGTGGCGACTGGATCCCGGTTTCGACTACTCGAACTGGACGTACGGCCAGACCGGCATCGGCTACGAGATACCCGTCGTCATGCCGGGCGGCGGGACGTTCTACTACGGGCCCTTCGGCGCCGGTGGAACCTGGAACCTGTACGAGTGGGTTTCGAGCGCCAAGACATGGACCGCCGCCAAGACGGACGCCGAGAGCCGCACGCAGGGCGGCAAGAGCGGGCACCTGGCCAGCATCACGAGTTCCGCCGAGAATGCGTTCCTGAATAGCCTCGTCACCGCCGGCAGTTGGATCGGCCTGACCGACAGCGCCACCGAAGGCGCCTTCGTTTGGACCACCGGGGAGCCCCTCGCGTACACGAATTGGGGCACAGGACAGCCGGACGGCATCGCGAACGGGGAGTCGGTGTTCGACGCCACCGTGGACGCCGTTCGCATGAACAATTCGGACGGCAAGTGGTACGACGAAAAGATCAATAGCGGTTCGTACGGCTATGTCGTTGAGTACGAACTGAACCTGCCGACGCTCGGGCCGTCCTTCACGGTAACGGCGGCCAACACCAGCAGCACCCTGACCACCATCGCCGGAGCGCTGCCGTTGCTGGCAAGCCCCTGGGCGAAGACTTATTCGTCCCCCTTCATCAATTACGCCGACCCGGAAAACACCGTCTCCGGCAAGTTCAACGGCAACCTCGCGTTCCCGAACAACACGACCGCCGACGACAACAACTTCGCCGTCCGGGCCACCGCGAACCTGAAGATAACGACCGCCGGCACGTACACCTTCGGCGTCAAGAGCAACGACGGGTTCCGCCTGAAGATCGACGGCGCCAATTTCGCCACCCCCAGCACGAACCCCGCCAACGACTCCGGCGTTACCACGTATAGCGATACGCCGACTGGAACCAAGAATATCATGGAGCACTCCGCCAACGGCGATGTTGAGGCGGTGGCCGCGACGTACCTGACCGCCGGAGAGCACAAGATCGAACTCACCTTCTTCGAGAACACCGCCTCATGCGGCGTGGAACTGTATGCGGCCTCGGGCACCCAGACCTACAACTACACCTCCTTCCGCCTGGTCGGCGACGTCCTGCACGGCGGGCTGCCCATACGCGGCATCATCGACTCGGTGGTGACGAATATCGCGGCGGCCATGCGCGGCCAGAACACCACCGCCTACATACGGATCCCCTTCTCCGTTGAAGACCTCTCATTCGTGGATCAACTGACGCTGAGCCTCAAGTATGCCGACGGATTCGTCGCCTACATCAACGGCGTGGAAGTGGCCCGTGCCAACGCCCCGGCAACCCTCGCCTACAACTCCGCCGCCACTGCCGCGCAGCCGTACCAGGCGGCCA
>Ga0315297_10001646_pt1 | contig 13896 bp, 11 predicted proteins | sample YL17G15_0_MG_FD_203628 | JGI IMG/M metagenome (GOLD analysis project Ga0315297, IMG submission 203628) | Sediment microbial communities from Yellowstone Lake, YNP, Wyoming, USA - YL17G15_0 | ecosystem: Environmental > Aquatic > Freshwater > Lake > Sediment | place: USA: Wyoming | collected... | reverse complement strand
GGAGGGTATGTCGCCGCCCTGCGGGCGGCCCAGCTGGGGGCGAAGGTGGCCGTCGTCGAGCGGGACAAGCTCGGCGGCTGCTGTCTGAACCGAGGCTGCATCCCGACCAAGGCCCTCGTCCGTTCGGCGGAGGTCTTCACGACGACCCAGGAGGCGGAGACCTTCGGCACCCGCATCGCCGGAGGCAAGTCGGCCGTGTCGTTGGACATGGCGGCCGTGATGGCCCGCAAGCGCCAGGTGGTAGCGCAACTCGTCGGCGGCGTCGAGCGTCTGCTGGGCGGGGCCGAAGTCGCCGTCTACCGGGGGACGGCCGCCGTTCCCGGTCCGGGCCAGGTCGCCGTGACCGGCCCGGACGGCCGGACCGAGACCCTGGAGACCAGGTACGTCCTCCTGGCCACGGGTTCCCAGCCCCTGCAGCCCCCGGTCCCCAAAGAGGATCTCGCTCTGACCATCGGGTCGGACGAGGCTCTCGAACTCGAAGCGGTCCCGCCGTCCCTGCTCCTCATCGGCGGTGGCGTCGTCGGGGTCGAGTTCGCCTGCATCTACCACGCCTTCGGCTCGAAGATACGGCTGATCAAGCGCACGCCGAACCTCCTGCCGGCCGTCGACGAGGAGATTGCCAAGCGGCTGGCCATGAGCCTCAAGAAGCGGGGCCTGGAGGTCAACGTCGGGGTCTTCATCAAGCGTATCGAGAAGAGTTCCGCCGGCAAGGTCGTCATTTGCGACACGGCCGACGGCGGCGAGGTTCGCTTTGAGGCCGACACGGTCATGGTGGCCATGGGCCGCCGGCCGGACTTCGGCGGCCTCGACCTCGGGGCGATGGGCGTCGAGCACGACAGGAAGGGCATCAAGGTCGACGCTCGGATGAAGACCTCAGCCCCGAACGTGTATGCCGTCGGCGACGTGGTCGGCCGGACGTACCTGGCCTCGGTGGCTTCGGCCGAGGGGCTGGTGGCGGCGGAGGATATGTTCGCCGAGCCCAAGCGCGACATGGACTACCGGGTCGTCGCGGGCGTGGTGTTCTCGAGCCCCGAGTGCGCGAGCGTGGGCCTGGAGGAGAAGGACGCGCGGGAACAGGCGGCTCAGACCGGACGGGAGATAGTGGTGTCGAAGTTCCCGTTCTCGGCCAACGGCAAGGCCATCGCTCTGGGCGAGACCGAGGGTCTGGTGAAGTTCGTGGCCGACAAGGCCACCGGGGAGGTCCTGGGCATGCACGTCCTGGGCCCGCACGCCAGCGACCTCATCCACGAAGGAGCCATCGCCCTCCGGGCCAAGCTGAAGGGGGAGGACCTGGCCCGCATCGTCTTCGGCCACCCGACCCTGTCCGAGGTCGTCATGGAGGCCGCCCACGGTATCTCGGGGCAGGCGATTCACCTGGTGGCGCAGCGGCGGAGGTAGCAGCGCTGCCGGCCGGGAGGAGGTCGCGGAACACGTCGGGCGACGCCGGAAGGCGTCGCCCTGTGTCCCGTGGGTTGTGAGGGACATACGATGAATGGCCGTGTAGCTGCGCTCCAGGGGACCGCGCGGTGAGAAGGCGGGTCAGGTTCAGCCGCAGCAGCAGCGGCTGGAAAACCGCGGCGGGGGTGGTCTCACGAGTGAGAGTCGTCGTGATCGGGTGCGGCCACGTAGGGTTGCCCACAGGGCTCGCTTTCGCCCTTACCGGGCATTCGGTGGCCTTCGTCGACTCTAGCCGAGCCACCCTGGACCGGGCCGCGGCCGGACAAAGCCCGTCCCGCGAGCCGGGGGTCGTCGAGGCCTTGCGGGCGACAGGGAGCCGCGTCTCCTTCGAGGCCGACCTGGAACGGGTCCTGCCCGGGGCCGAGGTCGCGTTAGTCGCGGTGGGTACGCCTCTGGCGGCTGGTAGCCCTGGCGGGGTTAGCGTCGCCGACATCGAGCGCGTGGTCCGTGACCTGGCTCGCGCAACCCGGGTCCCGGCCCCGGTCGTTGCGCTGAAGTCAACGGTCCCACCGGGGACGACACGGTCCGTCTCCGACCGCCTGCAGGCCCTTCGCCCGGACTTGGCGTGGGCCGTTGCCGCGAATCCCGAGTTCCTGCGAATGGGGCAGGCCTTGCCGGACGCCCTCCGCCCGTCGCGCATCGTCATCGGGACTGAAAGCGGCGAGGCCTGGTCGCGGCTTCGTGGCCTGTACCGCGACATCGCGCGGGGCGACTTTGTCTGGCCCGCTTTCCTGTCGGCGCCGCGGCCCGCCGGCCCAGTACCGGTTGTCTGGACAGACCCGGAAAGCGCCGAGGTGTCGAAGCTGGCCGCCAACACCTTCCTGGCGGCGCGGGTGTCCCTTGTCAACGAGGTGGCCAACGTCTGTGACCTTGTCGGAGCGGACGTCGCCGACGTGGCTCGCATCGTGGGCCTCGACTCCCGCGTGGGGCCAGACTTTCTTGAGGCAGGGCTCGGCTACGGTGGCAGTTGCCTGCCGAAGGACGTGGCCCTCTTCGCCCACTTTGCCAAGAAGGCCGGCCACCATTCGGCAGTGGCCCAGGCGATAGCCGCCGTCAACGACACACAGAGAATTGTAGTTCTCGGCAAACTGGAGCGGCTGCTCGGAGGCGGCGGGGTCGGAGGGGTCAGGGTGGCCCTGCTCGGCTTGGCCTTCAAGCCGGGGACGGACGACGACCGCGGCTCGCTCGGCTGGGCGCTCGTCGCCGACCTCGTGGCCCGTGGGGCATCGGTCTCGGCTCACGACCCGGTCGTCAGGCCGCAGGACGGCGATCCAGCGGAGGGCCTGCGGCCGACAGTCAAGATGTGCGCCACGCCGGAGGAGGCCCTGACCGGGGCAGACGGCGCTATCCTGGCCACGGCCTGGGCGGAGTACGTGGACCTGGATTGGGGACACGTCGCCCGTCTGATGCGCCGGCCGGTCCTCGTCGACGGCCGGAACGCCCTAGACCCCGGAAGGATGGCGGCTCTCGGCTTCACCTATGCCGGGGTGGGCCGAGGACGGCCGCCCCGCCCGCGGGTCCCGACCGGCATAGTGGCAGCCGGTCCTGGAGCGGAGGATGGCCCGGGCCATGGGGGAGAGTAGGGACCTCGCGGAGGCGGGGCCGCTCCGTATTCTCTTTGTCACGAGTTGCCTGATAAACCTCCTTGAGGACATCCTCCACGAGGGGTTTGACGAGGTTCTGGGTCCGGAGAATGTCTTCTGCTTTCCCTACAAGGACTACGAGGACTTCCAGTACAATCTGTACCCGCCCGACCCGACGACCCCACCCCACCGCCCGGTCACGGGCTACGTCCGTCTCATGACCGCTAAGGAGGAGATTGGCGCCGTCGTCATCGGGTCCGGCTCGGTGGCGACCTGGCAGCTGATCCAGGACGAGTTCACGGGGGTGCCCGTCGCCCTCATCCAGGAACTCGAGGGCGCGTGGCCGACCGGTGTCCGCTACACCCACCGTTTCGCAAAGAACCTGCTCCCCGAGGAACAGGCCTCTGACCTATGGCCACTCCCCATGGCGGCTCCCCCGAGGGCCATGCTTGCCGCCGATGTTCCTCGAGACATCGACCTCTCGTTCGTTGTCCGACGAACCGATGTCTTCCGCGCGCTGTGCGCGGAGGCCCTGCTCCAAAAGGGCTTCTGCGTTCTCCTGGGTGCCGACCTGCCCCGGGAGCAGTTCTGCTGGCTCCTAAATCGTAGCAAGATTGCCGTATCGGTCCGAGGCTCGGGCTGGGATACCTTCCGGTACTGGGAGATTCCTTACCACGGCGCCCTCCTCCTGAGCCAGCGCCTGCCCATCCTCATCCCGGACAATTTTGTCGACGGTACGAGCGCCGCGTTCTTCGACAGTCCGGAGGAGATGGTGGAGAAGGCTCAGGACCTGCTCACCCACCCGGAGACCTTGGCCTGCATCGCCTCCGCCGGGCGGCGTCTGGCCCTCGAAAAGCATACGGCGGGGGCACGGGCCCGCTACGTCCTTGAGAAGCTGGGCCTGGCCGTCCCGGCGAGACCACTCGGCCGGCACGCTACGGGCTCTGGGAGAGTTCCCGTTCAATGACCCCCCAGGTCTCCGGGTCCTCGAACCCGCGGCGCCAGGCGGCCACGCCGGCGAAGCCGTACTTGGCTACGAGGCGGACCCGTTGGGCCATGGAGACCTCATCCTCGATCCACAGGCGCTGGCGCAGCCCGTCCTCGGTGAACTCGACGTAGTTCTGGCCGGTCTCGGGGTCGTACACGGGCGTCAGGTTCTTCTCCTCGAGCAGCTGGTGGACGCCGCGCATGGAGTAGACGGTCTGCTTGGGGCGGTGGCCACGCTCCTCGGTCCAGAGGCGAGTGTAGAAGGGGAGCCCGAGGACGAGCTTCGCCGCGGGTATCTCACCCCCGTCGAGCAGTCGCTGCAGGCTGTTCTCGACCCACGGCAGCGAACCCACCGAGCCGGAGTGGTCGGTCCCGCTCACGTGCTCGTCGTAGGCCATGACCATGACATAGTCACAAATCTCGGAGAGGGCCGGCCGGTCAAAACAGCGCGACCAGGCCTCGCTATCTGACAGGAAGGTCACATCGACCGAGAGGACGAGGCCCTGCTCTCTGGCCAAGGGGGCCAGTTCCCGGATGAGGGCCACGTAGTCGGCCTTCTCCGAGAGATACATGTTCTCAAAGTCCATGTTGAGGCCATCGAGGTCGTAGATGGCCGCGTAGGCCAGGAGTTGGCGGATGATCTTCTGGCGCATGGCGGCATCCGGGATGGTCGCGTGGGTCCGGCTCAGGGAGAAGCCGTTGGTCACCAGGCCCCAGACCTGATAGCCGCGGTCGTGGGCCCACTTCACGTAGGTGGCGTCGCCGAGGTTCTGGATGGTGCCCTGCGTGTCCACGAGGTGAAACCACGTCGGCGAGACGACGTTGAGACTCGGCATCTCCCCGATGTCGGCCGGGTTCGGGTTAGCCCCGCTCACGGCTTCCCAGACCAGGGAGATCTTCTGGCCCGCCAGCGACGGCGCAGGGATGTGGGCCGTCCCGTCCGGCCAAGGCGACACGGTCGGGGTCTCCAGACGCAGGTCGTGGAGAGGAACGTAGCCGAGCCTGCCGGCCGCGTCGCGCACGATGTAGCGCCCCTTCGTCTGGCCAAAGACCCGGATCTGGTCGCCCCCGCCCAGGCGGCTGAGCTTGAAGGACAGGAGCGAAGGGGTCTGACGGACGTAGACCTCCCCGCTCACGACCGTGGCCATTTGGACGATCTCTCCCGGGCGGTCGATGACCACGGTGTTGCTCTCCTCGAAGTACCGGTACGTGAGGCCGCCAAGGACGGCCAGGATGTCGAGGGGCACGTGGACGACTCCGGCGCCGTCGGCCACGTAGGGCGCGTTGAGCACCGGCGGCGCGGCGGCCAACTGCTGGGCGACGCCGGCCACGGCCAGGGGGATGGCGTGGCCGGCATACGGAATGAGGGCCCTCCGGAACTCGGTGTCCAGAGTGACATCGGAGTCAAAGAGGTTCTGGACGGTGTCTATCGAGAGGAAGACCCGTCCGGCTTCGTCCAGGAGGGCCGGCTGCTGACAGGCCCGGTCACCGATGACGACGGCCGTCTCGACCGGCGCCGGGGCGTAGGCCGGGAGGAAGCCGAACAGCCCGATTCCGAGCCCGATGAGCGGTAGGGTGATGAGGGTCGCCGCGGCCACCAAATACGGGCGGCGGCGCGACTTGGGGCTACGCCCGGGGACGCGGCCAACAGCGGGAACGGATGACAAGGGCATCCTCCTCCGGGACGGTCAGGGACACTGGGGTAGTGGCGTGGGAATTCGCCGGGCAAGGCGGGCCGGCCTGCCATGGCCGGAGGACCATATTGTGGGAGGAGACGCCTGGCGCGGCCAGGAAGCGCCGCCGGGAGAGGTGGCCCGGGACGCCCGGCGGATGCCGGATGGGAGCTGGGCGGGAGGAGAACCCGCCGGACTGTCCAATTGAACGGCGTCTTAGGTGGCAGGCTAGGCATACCTGCCCTCCAGTGGGGAGTGACGGTTGATGCGGCAAGGCGCTCTCGCCGGCCCCGTGAGTCAGGCCGACCGTGTCGCGATGAGCGGCCGACGTCTCGCGGAGGTCCGCAAGACCCTGGCTTCGCTCGAACGCCGACCGGGAGTCTTCGTCGTCACCAGCCCGGAGAACCGTCGCTACCTCACGGGGTTCTCGGGTTCGAACGGGACGGTCGTCGTCACGGCGGACAAGACCATCTTCGTCACCGACTTCCGCTACCTCGACCAGGCGGCCCTGGAGTGTCCCGGCTGGGAGATAGTCAGACAGGGCACCGTGATGGCCGACACGGTGGCCGAAGTCATCACCCGGCTGGGTGAGGAGAAGGTCGGGTTCGAGCGCGAGCTGGCGACGTTCGGCTTCTATGAGGATTTGAGCACGCGCCTGAAGGGCTACGAGATGGTGCCGGTCGGCCCCATCGTGGAACGGGTGCGGGAGGTCAAGGAAGAGGGGGAGATCGACCTCATCCGGAAGGCGGCGACGGTGACCGACCGGGCCCTGGGTGAGGCCATCCATCTCATCCGGCCAGGCATCCAGGAGGCCGACGTGGCCTTGGAGATCGAGTACCACATGCGGAAACAGGGGGCCGACGCGGCCGCGTTCCCGAGCATCGTGGCTTCAGGTCAGCGCTCGGCCATGCCCCACGGGCGAGCCTCCGACAAGCTGCTGGCGGCGGGGGACTTCGTCACCATCGACTGCGGGGCCGCGGTCAACGGCTACAACTCCGACCTGACGCGGACGTTCGTCATCTCGCCCATCAGCGAAGAGCAACGGAAGGTCTACGACCTGGTCTTTGAGGCCCAGGCGAGTTCGGTGGCGGCCGTGAAGGCCGGACGCACCGGCAAGGAGGTGGACGCCGTGGCCCGGGACATCATCACGGCGGCCGGGCACGGCGGGAACTTCGGGCACGGGCTCGGGCATTCCCTGGGCCTGGCCGTGCACGAGGCCCCGCGCCTGGCCCCGACCAACGACCGCCCGCTCGCCGCCGGCAACGTCGTCACCGTCGAGCCCGGGGTCTACGTGACGGGCTGGGGCGGTGTGCGCATCGAGGACCTCGTCGTCGTCCGGGGGGATGGGTGCGAGGTCTTGTCCAAGTTTCCCAAGCAACTCATGATTCTGTAGGGCGGGGTGAGCCTCAGTTGATCTCCACCAACGAGTTCCGGACCGGAGTGACCGTCGAGATGGACGGCGGCCTCTGGTCGGTGGTCGAGTTCCAGCACGTGAAGCCTGGCAAGGGCTCGGCTTTCGTCCGGTCCAAACTCAAGAACATCGAGACGGGGGCGGTCATCGAGCGGACCTTCCGGGCGGGCGAGAAGATGCCCCGGGCGCACATCGACCGGCGTGAGGTGCAGTACTCCTTCGGGTCGGGTGACGAGTACATAATGATGGACAGCCGGACCTTCGAGCAGATTACCCTGACCAAGGAGCAGGTCGGCGATGGCCGGAAGTACCTGCTGGACAACATGACCCTGTACCTCATGTTCCACAACGAAAGGCTCATCGGGGTGGAGATGCCCAACACGGTCGAACTGAAGGTGGTCAAGGCCGACCCCGGCTTGCGGGGCGACACCGCCTCCGGGGCCTCCAAACCCGTCACCCTGCAGACCGGTCTTATCGTGCATGTTCCGCTCTTCATCCAGGAGGGCGATGTGCTTAGGATAGACACGCGCAGCGGGCTCTACGTCGAGCGGGCCTAGCGAGCCCGGGGAACCCGGGGGAGCCCGGGCGGTCGCGGGGCTCCGCGGCTCCAGGTCCGTTCTAGGCCGCCTCAGCCCCGTTCTAGGCCGCCTCAGCCCCGTTCTAGGCCACCTTGGCCCCGTTCTAGGCCGCCTCAGCCTTCTCCGCCTCGTCGAAGTCCGGGATGATGGTCTCGACGTCGCGGATCGGGCGGATGAGGTAGGCGCCCAGCGCGACGCAGGTTCCGAGCCCACCGGTGATGACGAAGAGGAGCGCGATGCCGGCGCCGGGCCCGGTGCCGAGAAGCCCGCCGAAGACCTTGGCCAGCGCGCCCCCGGCCCGCATCCCCGGTTCGAGGATGCGGTCGGCGAGCGGACCGGCGAGGAGCATCGCCGTGGGGCCGGAGACTTGGGCGATCAGGAGACGGACCGAAAAGACGCGGCCCTGGACGTCTGGGGGCACCTTGCGCTGCCAGATGGCCTGGTTGGACACATTGATCAGCGTACCGACCAGAGCCCCGGCGAAGACCGCGATGGACCAACCGCCTGGACCCCGCGAAAGGCCCATCAGCATCTCACTGATGAGAAAGGTCCCGGCCCAACCGAGAAGGACGCCATGGATCTTGCGTCTGGGTCCTCTCCAGGCCGAGAGAATCAGCCCCGCTAGGACTGCGCCCGCCGCCCCCACCGACTGCACGGTCCCGAGGACCAAGGCGTTGTTGCCCGTGCGGGCCAGGATGAGAGGCGCGGCCAGCGTGCCGGTCAGGCTGGCTAGAAAGTTACCGGCGAAGAAGACGAGCTGGAGTCCGAGAAGGCTGGGACGGGCCAGGATGTAGCGGAAACCGTAGGCGGCCTCCTTGCGGAGACTGCCGCGGCTCTCGGCGCCGGCCGCCGACACCTCCGGCTGGGGCACGCGGACGAGGAGGAGGGCGACGAGGGCTAGGCTCAGAGTGACGAGGTCGATGGCCATGATGCCGCCGACGCCGATGACTCCGATGAGCACGCCGGCGGCGATGGGCGCGAAGACCCCGCCGACCGATTGGGCCAGCCCGAGCATGGCGCTGGCGCGGCTGTAGTGGTCCTTCGGAATCATAAGGGTGATGGCGGCCGAGAAAGCCGGGAACTGGAAGGCCGCGAAGAGGCCGACGAAGAACGTGGCCACGAAGAGATGCCAGATCTGCAGGTGCCCCAGGAGGAAGAGGGTGAGGAGGCCGACGGTGGCCACGCCGGAGGCCATGTCGGACAACATCATGACGAGCTTCCTGTTCCAGCGGTCGACGAGGGCGCCGGCCAGCGGGCTGAAGAGGACCATCGGGGCGAAGCCGAAGAAGCCGATCAGGGCGAGGGCCGTCGCCGAACCGGTCAGTTGCCAGGCCCAGATGAGCAGGGCCATCCCGGTCATGCTCGTGCCCAGGATAGAGAAGAACTGGCCCACGGCGACAACGGTGAAGGCGGGCAGGCCGGTGAGAAGGGCCCGGCGCATGCGATGACCTCCCAAGAGTGGGCGCACGGCGAAAGCCTGTACGCCGGGAGAGACTGGGCTACCTGGGGAAAGCATATCTGCCGGGCTCCGTGGCGGTCAATCGACCCGAGGTCGCAGGCCTCCTCGACCCTAGGTCCAAGTCCGCTGCAGCGGGCTCGTTGGCGCCCTCAGCCGACCCGCGGCTCGACAGGCCCGCAGGGCCCAGGTAGACTGGACCTGCCGGATGTTGGCCTCGGCGGAGTGGGAGGATCAAGCCATGATTGTCACCGTGACCCTGAACGCGGCCTGGGACAAGACCTACTTCGTCGACGGCCTCCGCCCTGGGGAGACGCACGTCGTGGCCGACAGGCACGGTTGCGCCGGGGGTAAGGGCATCAACGTGGCCCGGGTCGTGGCGGCCCTGGGCGGGAGGGTCGTGGCGACCGGGCTGGCCGGCGGGCCGACCGGGCGGGCCATCGTGGAGGGTTTGGCGGGCGAGGGCATTGAGACCGCCTTCCATCCCGTTCGGGCCGACTCGCGGACGACCCTGGCCGTGGTCGACCGGACCGCTGGCGCCGCGACCGAGTTCCGCGAGCCGGGCGGGCCCATCTCGGCCGCGGAGTCCGCGGGCTTCGCCGGCCATCTTGAACGGCTCCTGGACGGCGCTTCGTTCTGCGTCTTCGCGGGAAGCCTTCCGCCCGGCCTTCCGGCCGACACCTACGCCAGACTGGTGGAACTAACCCGGCGCCGCGGGGTGCGGGCGGTTCTGGACACGAGCGGCCCGGCCCTGGTGGAGGGGGTCAGGGCCAGACCTTTCATGCTCAAACCCAACGTCGAAGAGGCGGCGACCTTGGCCAAGGCCCTGGGTCTGGGCCAGGCCGGCCCCGGTCCCGCCCGGACGAGCCCCGCCCGCGGCGACCCTGTGGTCGCGGCCCTCCGTCTGGCGGCGCGGTTCGGGGAGAACTGCGAGCTTGCCGTCCTGTCCCTCGGGCGCCTGGGAGTCGTCGCCTGCCGGGGGGCGGAACTCTGGCACGCGAGCGTGGAACTCAAGAGAATTGTGAACCCGGTGGGGTCTGGCGACGCCCTGGTCGCCGGAGTGATCGTGGCCCTGGAGCGGGGCGACGCCGTGGCGGACGCCCTCAGGCTCGGAGTGGCGGCGGGGGCCGCCAACGCCCTGACGGAGACGGCCGGGGACGTGCGACCTGGCGATGTGGCCCGCCTGCTCCCGGAGGTCGAGGTCAGGGAGGTCGCGCGATGAGCCCCGGCCGACGGTTTACGGGGCAGGGCGCGGCCCCGGGTATCGCTATCGGGCCGGCCTACCTCTGGCCCCGACGGGGGCAGGCCGGTAGGGCGGTCGCGGCGGCAGGCTCCTGCCGGGGCGAGGTCGAGCGTCTCAGCGCCGCCGCGGCGGTGGCGCGGGAGGGGATCCGCGAGATAGTCCGGCGGGCGGGTCGGACCCTGACCCGGGCCGAGGCCGGCATCTTCGAGGCCCAACTCCTCATGCTCGACGACCCGAACCTTGTTGGCCGGGCGGAGGAGGCCATCCGGACCGGGGGCCTGAGCGCCGAGGAGGCCCTGGAAAGGGCGGGCGCCGAGTGCGCCGCGGTCTTGCGAGCCGTTCCGGACGAGTCTTGGCGGGCCCGGGCGTCGGATGTGGCCGACGTGGTCGGCCGGGTGCTGGACGCCCTGGCCGAGCGTCCGGGGCCGTCGCTGCCCAGCTTGGACCACCCGGTCCTGGTCGTCGCCGAGGAACTCCTGCCTTCCGACATCGTCGCCCTCGACCGGGAGAAGGTTCTCGGGCTCGTCACCCAGGCCGGTAGCCCGACCTCGCACGCGTCTGTCCTGGCGCGGAGCTTCGGCCTGCCGGCGGTCGCCGGCGTGCCTTCGGCGTGCGAGCTGATTCGTGAGGGGGACGTGGTGGCCGCCGACGGGGCCTCCGGTGAGGTGGTGGTCGGCCCGGACCCGGTCGAGGCGGAGGACTGGCGGGCGCGGCAGGCTTCCCGGCGGGAGTGGCGCGAGGGCCTTCGGTCGAGGGCCCACCTGCCAGCCATCACGACGGACGGACACCGTATTCGGGTGGCGGCCAACATCGGGACACCGGCCGAGGCCGAAACGGCGCTCGCGAACGGCGCGGACGGCATCGGCCTTTTCCGCACGGAGGTCTTCTTCATGGGCCAGACCAGCCTGCCCGGCGAGGACGAGCAGTGCCGGGTCTACGGCGAGGTCATCCGTTGCCTGGCCCCGAGGCCGGTGGTCATCCGCACTCTCGACGCGGGTGGCGACAAGGCCCTGAACCTGGTCGCGAGTGGGGGCCGGGCGGTCAGGCTCGCCGGCGGGCGGAGTTCTCAACCGGCCTCGGGGCACGAGGACGTGTTTCTGGCCCAGCTCCGCGCTGTCCTTCGGGCGGCGGCGGGCGTGGGGGAGGACGGTCGGGCGGGGGTGCGGCGCCCCGGCGAGACCGAGGTCCGCGTCCTGTTCCCGATGGTCGCCAATCTGGCCGATGTCGTGGCGGCCAAGGCGCTCCTGGCCCGGGCCGCGGCCGAGCTCGACGCTCGCGGCGTGGTTCGCGGGGAGGTGAAGGTCGGCCTCATGATCGAGGTCCCATCCGCCGTGGCGCTCATAGGCCTTTTGCTCCGCGAGGTCGACTTCGTAAGCCTCGGAACGAACGACCTTGCGCGGCTCACGCCCGGCCCGGACGAGGTCCCGATCCCGACCGTCTTGCGCCTCGTCGCCGCCGTGGCTGACGCGGCACGGCGGGCGGGCAAGCCCGTCGCCGTGTGCGGGGAACTCGCGGCGGACCCGCGAGCCATTCCGTTCCTCGTGGGCCTGGGCGTCGGTGAACTGAGCGTGGCCCCGCCTTTGGTCCCTGAGGTCAAAGAGGTGGTGCGGACCGTCTCACGCCGCGAGGCCGCGAGTCTGGCCAAGCGACTCCTGACGGCCAGGCCCGCCGAGGGGGGCACCGGCGATGGCTGAAGCGCGCGTCGTGATCCGGACCGGGGGCGGCCTGCATGCCGGGCCGGCGGCGGCGCTGGTGGCGGAGGCTAGGCGGCACGGTTGCGCGGTGACCTTCGCCTGCGGCGCCCGCGCGGCCAACGCCAAGAGCATCCTCGAGGTTCTCGCTCTGGGCGTGAAGGACGGCGAGGAATTGCTGGTCCGAGCCGAGGGCGAGGGGGCCGAGGACGCCGTAGGCGCGCTCGCGCGGGTGCTGGGGGAGCAGCGGGGCCGTCTTTGACACCTGGTGCCGGCGGAGGCCGGGGGAGACCGTCCGCGGCTGCGGACGGCAAGAAGCGGGCCTCCCGGCCCGCTTCTTGCCTTGACCGTCGTCTGTCTTCGCCCTCCGCGGAAACCTTAGAACGGCCGTCCCGTCGTCAGCGGGTCCTGACGTCCACGTTGCCCCTCATGAACAAGAACCATGCGTTGTAGAGGGCCACTACGGCCCCGACGATGATGTTGTTCATGAGCAGGGAACTCTGGGTGGTGAAGATGCCCAGGAGGGGCGCCGCGACCAGCCAGGCCCCCACGACGATGTGGATGATGTGGAAGGTTGTCAGTTATAACGCCTCCTTAGCTGATGCTAAAGGTATATTCCCCTCTCGCAGACCCTCTAACCATTTTTGGGGAGCCCAATCCGTGTCCGCGGGGCCGGGGCGGCCCGCAACTTCCTTGGTTACGTTTGTCTTCCCGGGCCATATTAGCCCGCGGGAGGTGAGTGGGGTGGAGGACACGGGGGAAGGAGCCGACCTGGTCAGCCGGGCGGCGTACCTGAGCGGTCTGGTGCGCGGGCTCGACCTAGGGACGACGTCCGAAGAAGGCCGCGTCCTGGAAGGAGTCCTCGGGCTCCTGGAGGACATGGCCAGGCAGGTCTGGAGGCTCAGCGCCCCAGAGACCCAAGGCCTCACGGAGCCAAGTCTGGCCGAAAGCGTGACGCCCCAGGCGCCGCATCGGTGGATCTCTCCCGTCGGTCCGGTTACGGCCCCGGAGGTCCCCGACCGCCCCGTCTTCGTAGCCTGCGCGTGCCCTCGCTGCGGGGAGGATGTCTTCGTCCAGGCGGACATGACCGGCGCTCCCGACGCGGAGAGCCTGCCGGACGGAGGCCCCCGCGAGATGGGCATCACCTGCCCCAACTGCGGCGACGCCGTCCTGGTCAGGGAGCAGCCGTCGGCCGGGGAATGGCTGCCCGTGGACGAGCAGGAGCTTGCGCCCCGTCACTACACCGCGCCGCGGCGTCCCTTCCGGCGGGCGGGGCGATCGCCGACGCGACCCGGGCCAGGGTCGCACCGCCACGCCCGCCGCCCCTCCGCGCCCTCCGCATAAAGGGAGTGCCTGTCCCATAGCAATGGGTGAGCCAGGGGCTGCCTGGACTTCTCTCCGGGAGCGAACGCCGTGTCCCCCCTTGATGCCGCGGCCACCCAACCTGCTTTGTCCGCGCCGCCGCGCCCTACCGGGCCGGTCGGCTCTTCCGTCGCGTCCGCCGCGCTGCCCGGGCCCGTGACCATTCGCCCGCCGTCCCGCGACGAAATCCTGTCCTATCTGGCCCCGCCGGTGCGGCGCGCCTTGGAGCGGCTCGGCTCGGACCTGTGGGCCCGGGCCGAAGAAGTGCGGCTCCGCCGCGGCCGCCCGCTGTCCTTGGTCACCAATGGGGGCGATGTCTGGCTCTCGGCGCTGGGGCTGCCAACGGCCGACGTCTCCGCCGCGTATCAGGTCACGGCCGACGACACCCAGCGGACCCTGAGCCTCGTCAGCCAGGGGTCGGTCTACGCCCTGGAAGAGGAGTTCAGGAACGGCT
>Ga0315297_10001645_pt1 | contig 13900 bp, 12 predicted proteins | sample YL17G15_0_MG_FD_203628 | JGI IMG/M metagenome (GOLD analysis project Ga0315297, IMG submission 203628) | Sediment microbial communities from Yellowstone Lake, YNP, Wyoming, USA - YL17G15_0 | ecosystem: Environmental > Aquatic > Freshwater > Lake > Sediment | place: USA: Wyoming | collected... | reverse complement strand
AGTTCCTCCTTTATGGGTATCCAATTTATCTTCACTCTCGCCCGGGGTCGACTCCTCGAGGCTCGAGCCATTGGAAACATTTTTTCAGTAAACCTAGTTTTAAGCCTGCCTCATTTCAGGCTGCCCATTTCACCCTCACCTTAATCCTCTCCCTTCAAGGGCGAGGAAAATGCGGTAAGGCTCTTTTGCCCGGGCCAGGCACTGTTCTCTTCCCCTTGGCGAATCATCTTCATAACTCCCCTGGCCCCTCTTACTTTAAGAGGGGGAGAAGTAATCAAGATTCGCTTCGGGACTTTGCCATAGTCATCACCTCCTTTCAGTCTTATTCATTAATGTCATTCTGAGGGTCACCCGATCTATCGGGCCTGCCCAGAATGACCGGCAGATTTCAGCGAACACTATTCAATTGTTAACGTCCGGTCTCTATATGTACTATCAACACAAACAACAGTCGCCCCCCTTTGGGGGTTTTTACTACTTTAAAACTATTATGTCTATTTTGTCAATAGGTAAATCGGGCAACTTGCCAAATTAGCTTTGAATTCATTATAGCAGCCAGCTTTGATTTGTCAATATACCTTGCCCAAATGACAAATGCCAAAGCCCAAATGTCAAACACCAAATCCCAAACAAGATCAGAAATCAAGGATCAAAAGTCAGAAATGACAAATCTAAATGGAGAAATCTGATGAGAAGGATAGCGAGCCGGTAGCTACCCGATTTGTCAGGCGTGCATAGTGGCTTTCCCTCCTGTCATTGCGAGGAGCCAAAATTCCTCGTTTCACTCGGAACAAGCTTCGCAATCTCGGTGGGGCAAAGAGATTGCCACGCTTCGCTCGCAATGACAGTATCCTCTCCCTGGATGGGAGAGGACCAATGTGAGGGTGAAAGAGGACAAAATCTCCTTGCCCTTATAGAACAACTGTGCTAATTTATTCACCATCATGGAAACTCAAGTTCTCTGGGACTTGTTGCCCGAAGAATTCCCCTACGAAGACAGAGGCTGTGAGCTTTCTCCCTCCTGTCTTAATTGTCCTTTCCCCGATTGCCTGGAGGAAGAGCCCTGGGGGAAGGAGAGGTTCTTGAAACGCAGGCGAGCCCAGAGGATGCTGGAGCTGAAGCGCGAAGGCAAGAGCCTCAAGGAGATTGCCCGCATATTCGAGGTGAGCCTGCGAACAGTGCGGAGGTGGCTGAAGATAGTCTCAATACAATGACAAATTACAAAGCCCAAATGCCCAATAAAGCCCAAGGCCCTAAACAATGACAAATACCAAAGCTCAAATGACAAAAGGGAACAGGTTTGGCATTTAGTCATTTGGATTTCAATTGTCATTGGGATTTTGACATTTGGGCTTGCTGGGAGTTGAGATATGACTGAATTCACTCCATCGCAACTGAACCGCGTGGACACCCAGCGCCTCGCCAACTACCGCACAAACCTCGATTTCTACAACGGCAGCCAGTGGCAGCAGACATCACGCAGCCGCCAGGTAGTTTTCAACTACGCCAAAGTCTCCATCCACAAGTGCACCAGTTTCTCGATGCAGGGTACGGGCTTCGCCTGTTATCCGAACCCAACAAACGCAACAAACTCAACGAACTCAGGCAACTATTGTAGTCCCGACCAACGTCGGCCAGGAGCTCTATGATGTCATTGCCGTCACTGACGCCCGCTGCGGCATCGCCCAGGAGAAGTATCGGGTCCTCGCCATCCAGACCGACTACGACCGCCGCCAGGCCAAGTACGATCAGCGACTCACCCTGGGGGTCCCATGACTTACCTCCCGTTTAGCTAGCCAATGATTGCTTTAATGCATTGAGTCTCGGGGCAAGGGAGTCGACGAGTCCTTGCCGGGCCGACTGCCATTGTGGGTTAGATTCAATATTTATGGCGTCTACTGCTGTTCCGGATATCCTTAATTGGTGTAGCGTTGCCCTATAGCTGCCTTCTAGTTCCTGCCTTATCTTCTGTTCCGTCGCTTCATATTCTTGCATAAGCTGGCCCATTTCTTCGGCCCTGGGCTGCAATTCAGGCTTCAAACTGCTTATCGCCTGGATTACCAACTTCATATTGTCTATGGTCTGGGCATCCGCAAACCCGATAGGCTCTACCAGTTGCTCGATAATTGCCTGCCTTATTATCTCTCTTTCCTTTTCCTCGTGTTTGCTGAGCTCCGCAGTCACATCCAGTCTTTGAGAACTATCCAGCCACTTTTGTGCCAGCGCCTGACCGATCTGGCGATACCTTTGTCTTTCCTGCTCTTCTTTTTCCTCGGCTGACAGCCTGCCCAGCCTATTTGCTCTCTCCTGAGCAACTTCCGAGGCACTCTTTAGCTCACCCATACGAGTCCTTTTCGTTACGTCGTTGCCAACCCCGACCTCTCGAGGCGAAGCAAGCTAAGCTCTCTGTTCTTGAAGATTGCTTCAACACTGTCGTGCTTCGCAATGACATGGTAGTAGTAATTAACACTGGCAGTGCATTTTAGCCTATAATATTAACGAGGTTCAAGCTATGATTTATCATAAGTCTGTGAAGCTGACAGAGCATTTCTATTGTTATGTCTGGCAAGGCCGGGGAAACAACTGCAATGCCGTTCTGTGGCCATCGGTGTTAAGAGGAGAGCATCCTCACGTGCTGGTGGACCCCGGGCATGCCCGAAATGAACTTGGGGAGCCCTGTTTCGATTCCCTCAGCCAGGCTATGGAGAAGGACGGCTTCAAGATGGAAGATATTGGTCTGGTGATTGGCACTCATAGCCATCCTGACCATATTGAAGCCACCGATCTGGTGGTGAAGAAAAGCGGTGCTCTATTCACGTTATCCCGTGAGGAGGATGAATTTTATGACACAATGGGGAAGATGTTCTTCCAGGCATTTGGCGGTAAGGCGCCGGAGGTTAGGCCCTTCTTCTATCTCAAAGAGGGCGACCTGTCCCTGGGCGCCAAAGATAACAAAGTCGCGGCCAAGGTTTTCCTTACCCCGGGACATTCTCCCGGTTCTATCTCCCTTTATCTGGAAGAGGACAAAATACTGGTCACCGGTGATGTGGTCTTTGCTGGCAGCATAGGTCGGACCGACTTCCCCGGTGGCAGCCCTTCCTTGCTAAGAAAGAGCATTGACGAGCTATCGCAGCTTGATGTGGAATACGTTGTCCCCGGTCATAGCACTGACATGGGCAGCATAATCGCCGGCAAGGATAAGGTGAAGCGCAACTTCTATACGGTCAAGATGTTTATTTAGCAAGTGACGAGGAGTGAAGGACTCAGAATAACAGGTTGAGTTGGGTTTACTATGGAAACCGATGACAGGATTAAATATGCTCTGGAGAACACTGAATTAGTCAGAGCGCCGCAACGAAGCCTGGCCACTTTTGGCAGTTCTGTTATTGATTATTACGTGGTCACTGAACTGGTGGGAAATGTCAGCGTGGTGCGGGACGGGAAGGTAATTGCGGAAAGGCCCAAAATTGTTACTCCTGCCTACCTGGTCAACGTAGAAGGTTTTAGCGAACAAGCAAGAAGATACATGGCGATGATGGCCCGGGAGCGTCCTTACGAATCGGGTATTCTTTACCGATATAAGAACGAACCCAAGGGGATGAACGTTGTCTCCGAGCCCATCAAGCAGGTGATAAGCAAACTCAGCTCGCAAATAGAGGAGGAGCATAACCCCTTGAGCACCATAATCAGGGGAGTGGAGGAAGTGTGGGATGTATCCTTGCTCATGTTCATTTATGAGCTAACTACCAAGTCGGTTCGCACTAATGTAGCGGAATTTAGTCACAGGGGCTTTTTGGACATGGATGCCAGTGGCGTGCCGCAAGGTGCCCGGGATTACATTGAAGAGCTTTTCGAACAGGCAAGTCGCAACCTTTCCCGGGCTCCGGAGCTGGTAATTGAGTTAAACCGGTGGGGTCTATTCTCGGAGTATCAAGACCGTTTCTTCGCCCTGTTCAGAAGAAGGTGAACCTGCCCTCGGCTACTTTCATAACTCCCCTTGCCCCTCTTATCTTAAGAGGGGCAGCTTCGAGAAACCTCGCCGTTTTGCCTTAAGACAAAGATTCTCGACTTCAAAGTCACCTGTTGAGGATGGTTCAAATATCCCCCTTAAGGTAAGGGGGATGAATGGGGGTTATGAACGTATTTTCCAGGGCGACCTGTCATTGCGAGCGCTGATTTATCAGGCAGTTACATTTCACCCTACCGCATCAGCCCCAGATACCAGCTCAGTATGTTGCTTCCCCAGAGCAGAGTCACCATAGCGGCTACAGCCAGAAAAGGGCCGAAGGGGATCGCCTCCCGGCGTTTTCTCTTTCCAGCTATCATCAGAGCCACGGCTACTATGCCACCGAGGATAGCTCCCATGATGACGGCGAGGATAACCTGGGGAAAGCCGGTAGCTAGGCCAATCAAAGCAGCGAGCTTGACATCTCCCCAGCCCATTCCGCCACGGGAGACTATGGCAATCACAAGGAATATAACAAAGCCAATGGCTCCCCCTAGACCAGCACTGGCAATGCCGGGTTTTATCGCCTGGGTAAGCCAGGTCGTCTGGGTAAGCCAGGACTGCGGCAATAAAGCCAGAAGCAGAGCCACAACCATGCTGGGATAAACCACCTTATTCAGGATGAGCCCCTGCTCCAGGTCAATGACAAAAATGATAATGAACAGACAGGCGTAGAAAGCCATAACCCCCAGCTCCGCACTTAAGCCGTAATGCCAGCAAAGGAGGGCGAATATCAGGCCGGTGGCCAGCTCCACCCAGAATATCCTCCGGGGTATGGAGACCTGACAGTATCGGCAACGACCACGAAGCCGGAGGTAGCTAAATACGGGGATGTTGTCTTTAGCGGCTAGCTTGTGCTGGCAAGCTTCGCAATGAGACGGTGGAAGTACAATGGACTTGTTCTGGGGCAGGCGGTCAATGCACACATTGAGGAAGCTCCCTATCGCCAGACCCAGAATGGCGAATAACAATATCAAGAGTATTTCCACGGGTGTTTATTGTGGACGTATTGGGGGCTTAAGTCAATACCTACTCTGATGAGATTGGTGCTATTGCCGGGCGTAGCTTCTTCCGTAGAGGCTGGTTCGTCGCCCAGTCCGGAGGGCGCAGCCCCTTTTGATACTCAGATACCCGGCTCTGGCCGTCTCGATTCTGGAGATAGACGACTATTTGTCAGACGGTCAGAGCCTTCCGTCAAATTCTACAAGAATTTCAACCTAGGTCCCAGCCGCCGACTTCGCACTGACCATACAGGTTCCATCCCGCGGCGACCACAGTGCCGTTGGACTTAAGCCCCACCGTGTGGAAGCTGCCTGCAGCGACATAGACAATATCTGTCCAGCCAAGAACATTACACTGCCCGAGGGCATTGGATCCCACAGCAACCACCGTGCCGTCGGACTTCAGCCCCACTGTGTACAAGCCACCTGCGGCGACCTGAGTGATGTTCGTCCAACCACCGACATCGCACTGCCCGGAGGTGTTATCTCCAACCGCGACCACGCTGCCGTCGATCTTAAGCCCCACCGTGTGACCACCGCCTGCCGCGACCTGCATGATGCCCGTCCAGTTGCCGACATCACACTGCCCGGAGGTGTTGTCTCCCACGGCGACCACAGTGTCGTCTAGCTTTAGCGCCGCCGTGTGGCCCTTGCCTGCCGCGACCTGGAGTATGCGCGTCCAGTTGCCGACGTCGCACTGCCCGGAGGTGTTATCTCCAACCGCGACCACGCTGCCGCCGGACTTCAGCCCCACTGTGTACAAGCCACCTGCGGCGACCTGGATGATATCCGTCCAGCTGCCGACATTACACTGCCCGTCCCAGTTCATTCCAGTGGCGACCACAGTTACATCGGATTCAAGCCCCACTGTGTGATATTTGCCGGCGGCGACCTGGAGAACATGCGTCCAGCCGCTGACATCACACTGCCCGTAGAGGATATCTCCCATGGCGACCAGGGTGCCGCTGGTCTTAAGCCCCACTGTGTGCCTCTCGCCTGCGGCGAGGCCATATCGCTTGACAAAGTTGGCTGTTATGGAGCAATTGCCGTCCATCGTGATGGTAGTGGTGGCGGCGCTGACATTATCAATCGTGTCTACGTCACCAGTCCAGGCGGCAAATAGGTAGCCGTTGGTGGGAGTCGCCGTCAGGTCGACCACCGTTCCGTTATTATAGGTATGATTCCCCCCTCCAGGGGCGTTTACCAACCCTCCAGCGGTACTGGCGATAGCGAGGGTGTAAGGAACAGGAGCGGTATACTGACCGCAGCCTACAGTCCCGCCAATAAAGGCTAACGTAACTAGAAGAATGCTAATTCTTGCCACGTAGCGGTGTTTTCTCAGGCTAATCATTGTCTTCATTTCTCACCTCTCTAAATTCCTGTAAGTGTCTGATTAAGTGCAATAGAGTGTTCCTATTTGTGCCAACTGTCTGCCAGACTTCAGCAGTTCCATTTCATTTCCATATCTATCCTCCTGGCCGGACTAACAGCCTATTACCATACGAATGGTCTATTACCTCTGTTACATATATAGTCGCCAAGAAAGGGAGAATCCCTCGCTCTCTTCAGTACTTTTGGGGGAATTTTCTTGGATTTGCCAGCCAAGCGGAGGCACCAAAGCAGATTCGGCCGTTTATTCTTAGACGCATATGTAACTTCGTACAAAACTAATCGGATATAGTGTATGACCCGTTCGCTTCATCTCCAATCACCGGTTAGTAATCGTACTTTTGTAGGACGAGGCTTGTCCTCGGCCAATTGACAACAACCCACGGAGAGTCCTCTCGAGAGACTCTCATCACCGCAACACCAATCAAGCCTAGTACAAATGAGCCATTATTCCCCCGGAGTAATCCGGTTTGCCCGGACTGGGGGTCAGTGAAGTCTGAGGATAGCTTGAGACTCTATTGGAGGATTGAGCAACTTTCGCCATTGTGATTGTGGGGCACTTTTCTCTGGCCATTGCGAGGCTGGCGAAGCCAACTGAAGCAATCTCTTCCATCATACTGGACACTCGACCAGGATGATAATATGGTAACAGGCTTGCTGAGAATGAAGGGTGAACGAACATGGCAGCAAAGGTCTATATTCCAGCTGCTACTCCGACGCAGAGCTTTCCCGATGGGCAGAGAGAATTGCCCGGATGAGTCAAAACATTGAAGCCAGCTACATTTACTTCAATAATGATGCCGAGGCATTTGCGGTCAAGAACGCTATGACGCTGAGGAGTCTCCTAAGAACTCCTTGACCTTTTTCGCCAGGGCTAACGTTATGCCCTCGGCCTGACTAAGTTGTTCTAGCGAAGCCCTCTTGATAGCCTCGACTGAGCCGAGCTTCCTAAGTAGAGCCTTCTTGCGCATTGGCCCGATGCCGGGGACGTCATCCAGAGCAGAGACAATGACTTCTTTCCTGCGCAACTTCCGGTGGTAGCCTACGGCGAAACGATGGGCTTCGTCCCGGGCTCTCTGCAGGACGTGGAGGGCCGGAGAGTCTTTGGCTATACGGACCGGCCGGGGGTCGCCGGGTATGAATACCTCTTCGTTTTCTTTGGCCAGGCTGGCCATGGGGACGGAGTCCAGCCCTAGTTCCTGCCTCACCTCCAGGGCGGCATTGAGCTGTCCCCTGCCGCCGTCAATGAGGACAAGGTCAGGAATGATTCCCCAGGTGCCTTCACCGGACAGGCCACGTTTGAACCTGCGCCTCAGGGTCTCTTGAATCATGGCATAATCGTCGGCGCCGGCTACGGTCTTGATGCGGAAGCGGCGATAATGCGCCGGTTTCGGCCAGCCCTTTTCCAGGACAATCATGCTGCCCACAGCCAGCGCGCCTTGAATATTGGAGACATCGTAACACTCTATTCTCTGTGGCATTTTGGGCAGACGGAGCCTGTTTTTTAGCTCCTGCAGGCCGGAGCTTATGACCTCTGTTTTCATCTCTCTGGCCTGCGCCAGTTCCAGACCTCTGGCAGCGTTTTCGGCTACTGTGTCCACCAGCTTCTTCTTGGCTCCCCTCTGTGGCACTTGAAGCTCCACCTTGCCCCCTCGTCGCTGTGAAAGCCATTCCGAAAGTATTGTTGGTTCATCCACCGGGCGCTGCAGCAGTATCAGCGATGGGATATATGAGGCTGAGGCATAGTATTGCTTAACAAAACTGGTCATTACCTGCTCAGGGGAGTCGTCCTGGACGCGTTCCATGGTGAAGTGGTCCCGGCCGACAAGTTTACTATTGCGAACAAAGAGAAGCTCCACATAAGCCAGTGCTTCATCTTGGGCCAGGCCGATGACGTCTTTTTCCCCCTGCAGTGTTATGGCAATCCTCTGCCCCTCTATTACTTTTTCTATGGCGTTAATCTGGTCACGTAGCAAGGCTGCCCTCTCAAACTGAAGTTGCTGCGCTGCGGCCTTCATCCTGGCATTCAATTCCCGGAGAATAAGTTCCTGCTTACCCTGTAAGAATAAGATAACCTGGTTGACTACTTCACGATACTCCTTCTTGTCTACTGCTCCAATGCACGGTCCAAGGCACTGGTGAATGTGGTAATCGAGACAGGGCCGCTTATCCTTGCCATCGATGCGCTTACTGCAACTGCGATAAGGAAAGATTTTCTTTATCAACCTCAGAGTCTTGCGTACCGAACCAGCACTGGCGAAGGGCCCAAAATACCTGGCTCCGTCCTTCAGCATCCGGCGGGTGATGCAGACGCCAGGCCAATCTTCCCCTATGTCTATCTTGAGGTAAGGGAAAGTCTTGTTGTCTTTGAGGCTGGCATTGAACTTGGGAGCATATCTTTTTATCGTGTCGCATTCCAGGATAAGTGCCTCTTGTTCGGAATTGGTGATTACGAACTCGAGATCCTGTATTGTTGGCACCAGTCGTTGGATCTTAGGTGGCAGGTTAGAAGGATTGCCAAAGTAACTCCTTACCCGGCTTTTTAAGTTGGCAGCCTTGCCAACGTAGATAACCTTGCCTTCTTTGTCCTTAAACAGATACACTCCGGGCTGGGCAGGCAAAGCTCTTAGTTCAGCGTCAAAATATTCCCCGGCTTTTTGGAGACCCTCGGTCGACTCGTTTCTACATTGATGGGGTTCGCGCGAGAATAGCCGCATTTTCGCGAGTGGATTTGACTGGTCTGATTTCACGGCAAATCTATTGTAGCAAGCGGCTCGTATGGAGGCAAAACAACTCGCATTATGTTACAATAGGCGTCGTGAAGCGGGATATCGAAGCCTTCCTTCAACATTTGACCAGGGACAAAGGCTATTCTCAAAATACTCTGGCTGCTTACGGCAATGATTTGGGTCAAATGGCAGCCTTTATTACGGCCGAGCAGGCGAAAGGCATAATCACATCCTATGATGGGCTTTTGAAGAGCTACTTGCTGAAGCTCAGGGAGAAGAGGTACTCTGTGGCCACAACCGCTCGCAAGGTGGCATCAGCCAAATCATTCTTCAGATTCATGGTTGATTCGGGCAGAATGAAAGAAAATCCGGCACAGAATTTGCCCTCGCCTCAAGTTAGGAAGCGTGCCCTTAAATTCCTGTCTCCCCCCGAGTACCAGAAGTTGCTCGCCGAGCCAGCGAAACTATCCACTCCGGAAGCGAAAAGAGATGCAGTGATGCTGGAATTACTTTATGCTACTGGTTTGCGGATAAGTGAACTGGTGTCATTGAACGTTGAAAACATTGATTTGGAGCGAACCTGTGTGCGCATTGATTCCAAGAGACAAGTTCCTTTTGACCATCGCCTGGGCCTGATTCTAGGGAATTTCCTTAGAAGCGATAGGCTTGATCTATTATATGATGAAAGTGAGCAAGCCCTATTTCTTAACCGGCGCGGTAAGAGGTTGACCCGGCAAGGTTTCTGGCAGATTATCAAGGGTTATGCCTCGAGAGCAGGGTTAGGTGGCGGCGTTACACCGCAGACTTTGCGCCATAGCTTTGCTAGACGTAAGCTGCAAAATGGCGTCGAGCTGAGTCAACTCCAGCGCCTTTTGGGCCATGCGTATATTTCCAGTACAAGAATATATAAGCAACCTGCGCCAAGGAGAGGATAATGCCGAAGAAATCACGACGTGCTAAAGCCAAACATCGAGCTGCGGTGGCGAAGGCGGTACAGGAGGGGCGTTCGCAACAACCGGGGCCGCTATCTGCTGAGATAAAACCGGCACCGCGAGTATCTTCAAAGACTCAAGATTTCGCCAGCCGTTATCAATATGTTGTGCCAGAAATCAAGCGCATTGGCATCATTGCCGGCTCCATCATTCTGGTCCTCGTAATCCTGTCTTTCATTCTTGGCTAACGTTGACATTCCCCGGTGGTGAACTGTGGAGGACTTAGAGCGGGCCAGAGAAAATTTACTTAGGTATCTTGACCACGAAATCGCCGACAAGCGTGTGACCGAAGCCATGAGGCGTGTTCCGCGTGAGGCTTTTGTGTCGCCAGAGCAGTATCATACTGCCTATGATGACAGACCCTTAGACATTGGCTTTGGCCAAACCATCTCCCAGCCGTTTATTGTGGCGCTGATGGTACAAGCCTTGGAGCTCAAGGGGGATGAGAAGATACTGGAGCTGGGTACGGGAAGCGGCTATGAAGCAGCGATACTGGCTGAATTAGCTCAGAAAGTGGTTACCGTGGAGTTCATACCTGAATTGGCGGAATCAGCTAAGCAAGTTCTGGATAAGCTTGGTTATTCCAACATTGAAGTTCACGTGGCTGGCAAAACCTTGGGTTGGCCAGAGGGAGCGCCTTACGATGCTATTATAGTTTCTGCCGGTGCCCCCAGCGTACCCCAGGTTCTCTTGGAGCAGCTAGCCTGGGACGGGCGATTGGTGATCCCGGTGGGTTCCCAATGGCAGCAAGACTTGCTCAGGGTTACCAGGCTGAGGAAAGGAAACAGAATAGAGAACTTAGGAGGCTGCTATTTCGTACCCCTTATCGGTGAAGGTGCCTGGGAGAGGTGAAACAGGGTAGTTGGCAATGGAACTATTGTTGGTGCTGCAAGCGGCGAACTGTGAAAGTTGCCGGATTGTGGGCCAAGATATCGACTCTTAGCTAATGAGAAAAGACAAGGAGGAGAGCCAAGATATGGAAATTGTTGAAGCTATCAATCAAAGGAAGAGCATTCGGGCTTTTAGATCCAATCCTGTGCCGAAAGAAGTTCTCAAGGAGATAATGGAGCTGGCTTTGCGAGCTCCTTCCTGGGGGAATACTCAGCCCTGGGAATTCGCCTTAGTGACCGGGAAGAAACTGGAGGAAATAAGGCAAGCCTTTGTTGAGAAAGCAGCAGCTGCAGAAGAAGACCACCCCGATATCCCTCGTCCTCGCGAATTCCCCCAGCCTTACGATGCTCGTTACCGTGCTCTAGGCAGGAAGGTCCTCGAACTAAAGGGAATAAGCAGGGAAGACAAAGAAAAAAGGAAGCGGTGGGTCTTGCAGGGCTTGAGATTGTTCGAAGCTCCGTGCGCAATCTACATCTATATTGACCGCTCCTTCTATCAACAGGGCGACGCGTTAAATATCTGGCCTGTATTCGATTGTGGTCTGGTAGCTGAGAATATCATGCTGCTGGCCACCGGGCATGGGTTGGGTGCCATTGCTCAGATACAGGCTGTGGTGTATCCTGATGTGTTAAGGAAAGTGTTGGGCATACCGGATTCCAAAGTCATAGTGCTGGGCATAGCTGTTGGCTACCCTGATTGGGATGATCCTGTCAATCAGTTCCGCTCCGAAAGGGAACCACTGGATAGTGTGAGCACCTGGTACGGCTTCGATTAGAAGACAGACCGAGTTGAGAAGTGCCCCCAAGGGGATTCGGACCCCTGATCTTCAGCTTGAAAGGCTGATGTCCTAGGCCGCTAGACGATGGGGGCAGCGCCAAGCATTTTACGGGTAAATGGCTAAATGTGCAAGGTCTGACGGCGCAATTGTGTGGTTTATGTCGAGGTCTATCTCGTTATCTCTTCTATTATCTGACCGCCGGGTGCTATGACCTGCATGTTCAAGGACATTTGACCTAAAGCGTGTGTTGAGCAGGATAGACACGGGTCATAGCAGCGGATAGCCACCTCAACCCGGTTGAGTATGCCTTCGGTGATTTTGCCATTCTTTATGTAGGTCTTGGCTACCTGATATACCGCTTTGTTCATGGCAGCGTTGTTGTTGCCTGTGGCTACGATGAGGTTGACCTTCTTAATTTTGCCAGTATTGTCTACCCAGTAGTGATGGAATAGAGTGCCCCTCGGTGCTTCCAGCACGCCAACGCCCTGCTCATTGTACTTGTTTGAAGTGACTATGAGGTCAGTCGAACATATATCCCTGTCCTCCAGCAGCTGCTGGATCCTTTCGATGGAATAAAGCAGTTCTATGAGGCGGGCATAATGATAATACAATGAACCTTCTACTATGCCGTTATTGCCCAGTTTCTTGAAGTTCTTGAGCTCAGCATTGGCTAGAGGAGTGGATATTCCCTGGCTGACGTTGAGTCGGGCAAGCGGTCCCGTCCGGTAAATACCCTCAGGGTAGCCCATCTTCTTGTAGAACGGAAACTTGAGATAAGACCAGTCTTCCACGTATTCACTTATGATATCCAGGTAATCGGACGGATCAAACTGGTTTTCGAGGGCCTTTCCTTTCTGGTCAATTAACCTCAATTTGCCATCGTAGAGTTCTAGATTATTGTTTGTGTCGACCAGCCCGAGATAGCCTGTGGGAAAACTGGCGCAGGTGCATACAAACTCATTGTGTTTTTCATAGTAACTCTTAATTATGCCTATAGCGGCTTGAGCATCGCCGATAGCCCAATCGATCTGCTTCAGGAAATGGTCTCTCTCAGCAGTGGATAAAGCTGTGTTCATGCCGCCGGGGACGGCGCCGTTAGGGTGGACTTTCTTACCGCCGAGGCTCTGGATAATGGTTTGGCCGAAGCTGCGGAGCTTCACGCCTTTGACGGCGAGCTCGGGGTTCTCAGCAATCAAACCAATTACATTTCTCTTTGCCGGGTCGGCATCCAAGCCAAGAAGCAAATCCGGGCTGGCAAGGTGGAAGAAATGGAGGGCGTGTGATTGAAGGGTCTGCCCCATGTGCATCAATTCGCGCAAGAGTTTGGCGGGGCGAGTCAATTCGACTCCTAGAATTGCATCGCCGGCCTTAGCTGCGGCTAGATGATGGCTCACGGGGCAGATGCCGCAGATTCTCGGCGTTATTACTGGCATCTCCCAGAAAACTCTGCCTTCGCAGAACTTCTCAAAGCCTCGAAATTGTGTTACATGAAGTTTGGCGTCAGTTACATTACCCGAATCGTCCAGTTGTATTGTTACCTTGCCGTGTCCTTCGATTCGGCTAACCGGATTTATTTCGATAGTCTTGCTAACTTCAGTAGCCATGTCTTCACCTCTCTTAGTCAAAGCGCATCATATCGCTGGGAAGAACCGGGATTCTGCCTGCCAGCAGCTCCTTTAAGGCATACAGGATGACTCCAGCTTCTGGTGGACAGCCTGGAACATAGCAGTCTACCTTCACTACATGATTCGCTGGTTTCACCTGGTCAAGGAGTGCCGGGACACCGGGCGGGCAGGGTATTTTGCCTTTGTAGGTACTTTCAGTTTCGATATAACCACGTTTGAGAACCTCTTCTTTGTTGAAGCTGCTGCGCATGGCACATACCCCACCGAAGCAGGCACAGTCTCCCCAGGCCATAAGAATCTTGCAGTGGGCCCTCAGTTCCCGAAGCACCTCCTCCTCCTCGGTATTTCCCACAGAGCCTTCTACGATGCCGACATCTACTTCAGAGAACTCCTTTATATCAGTTATAGGAGTCCTGGTGAATTCGACCGCATTGGCTAGATCGATTATCGCCTCATCGATGTCCAGAAATGACATATGACAGCCAGCAC
>Ga0315297_10001644_pt1 | contig 13906 bp, 17 predicted proteins | sample YL17G15_0_MG_FD_203628 | JGI IMG/M metagenome (GOLD analysis project Ga0315297, IMG submission 203628) | Sediment microbial communities from Yellowstone Lake, YNP, Wyoming, USA - YL17G15_0 | ecosystem: Environmental > Aquatic > Freshwater > Lake > Sediment | place: USA: Wyoming | collected... | reverse complement strand
GCATATCTACCTATGCTACTCTCCATCATCCCGTGTCTGGGAGGCTTGATCGGTATCGTCTGGACGATTGCGGCCGGGTTCATCGCCATCCGCCAGGGACTGGACATAGACGATATGAAAGCGTTCTTTACCGTGGGGGTGGGAGCGTTCTTTTACATCATCCTGACCGCGGTGCTTAATGTTATTTTATGAATAGTTGGTTTGAGTTTACCAAACCCGCCTCATAACTATCCAAACAATACAGATCTGTATTTTTTAATCGGATGCACTCCCATCGGACAAAACCAGCCTGATGAAATAACTCCTCCAACCTACCAGGGCTCAAGCGATCGTTCATGGGTGGGCCAAAACTCTGTTCACGGTATGGCCATTCTAACAGGCAGATGCGTTTACGGCTCACACGGCGTGCAACCTCAAACACCCTAGTCGGATCATCCACTTCATGGAACACCAGCCCATAAAAAATCAGGTCGAACGACTTAGGTGCAAAAGGAAGTGCCTCAGCCGTTGACTGCAGGAATCTACCCTGAGGTACGTAGCTCCTGGCGGCTGGAAGCATCTCAAAGTTGGCATCTATCCCTGTAACTTCCAGGTTGTGCTGGGAAAATCCCTCAACGAACAAACCACTTCCGGTGCCCACATCCAATATGTTGCTAAAACTCCCACCCTCCAGGCAGATTTGAACTACCCGCTCAACCTCCAACCTCTCTACCCGTTCAACCGAACGCAAGCGGGTTATGTCACCGGAAAACCTTTTTTCATGCATGCAGTTTACCCTTTCTTTGAAATCCCAACCTGTACACAATATTTCCCAAATGCACTAGTTTTATACTATCTCCCAAGGCTGCATCAGCTAAACCTATAATACCCCCCAAACGCACAGGTTTGGCACAAGACCTTACCCTCCACCACTACCTCACGTTCATTGATTATCTCTTCTTCGCACTTGGAGCAGAGTGCGCGAGCATTCTTTTGGCTGATGATCATCTCTGCAGGGATCTCCAATATTACCCACTTATAATTGAATAGTTCTTCATCTGGCATCAACTGGTAACCCTGCAGTTGGGCGAAATAACGGCGCTTCTCGCTGGGTGCATAGGCAAGTGCACGTGTCCTTACATCTGACTTCGGTGCTAATCGCAAGCTGGTTCCTTTTCTCAGGTCGGTGAAGGTGGCAGCAATTTTTCCAAGGTCTTCAACCCTGAGCGTGCGGTGACCTACCGTCGCACCCGTTGCAGCCCGAATACCATCAGCAAAACACCCACCAGTCTCAATGATGACAAGCGCAGTCCTGGTCGTCACAGGGATTTTCACTTCCAACGCTGCCAGCCCAGCCAACCCCATGCGCACCCCCAGGACCTGCCTTGGGCATAAGTGAGTGTGTTCAGATGCGCTTTTCCGTAGAAGGGTGGATAACTCTAAAGACATGCAAACCTCGCTATCATTAACTGGTATACAGGATCAAATGACCATCAGCGTTCGTTTCAACTCGCAATACGTTCAAAGGCTTTGAAGCTGGTCCATTCCGCAAACTACCGTCAGGTAGGAAGCGTGACCCATGGCATGGACACGAAAGCCCATCACTGGTGACTTTAACGACGCAACCCAGATGAGGGCAGACCAAGCTAATTGCATGATATCCCTGGCTATCATGGATGATGGTCGCTGGCACAGATTGGACATTGATGCGCGACCCAAGGGGATAATCGGATGCCAGACCCAGATCATACTGGGTGGGAAGGCTCGCCTCACTTTGAAAGCTGATGTAACGTACCAGCACACCCATAGAAATCAAAGCTGAGCCTGCCAGGCTCCCTTTACCCACCAGGTTGAGGAAGCTTCGCCGGGAAAGGGGATCACCTTTGCGTGGCATGGCATTCATGGCAATAACGTGCATCCTGCTGGTCCGGTTTTTGTTGGCAGGTGCTGCCCATCACTGGAGAAAAAGTGAAGCGCTGACCTGTAGCTTTGGAGAATAGCTCATTAGTCGGGGTAGTCCCTTCTACACCTGGCAGCACCCGGATATTCCAAAGCAGCTCACCTTTGTCTGTCATCAGGATGGTATCACCCACTTTCAAATCCACCTTCGGGTTCAGGAAAGCCAGACGCAGAGCGAGATCGTTTTCATCAGTTATGGTATAGGTAAGGGGCAGGGAGTCAATCGTGCCATGGCAAGTGCGGCAGCGGATGTACTGAATCTCCTTCTTGTTATTGTAGATGTGACCGTCACCCATCGCCTCCTGGCGCGTGTGGCAGTCAGCACAATCCAATGTCCACTCGCAACGAGTGAACTCTGCAATCGGCTGGTAATAATCATGGAGACGATCGGTTGGAGCATCTTGTCTAGAATGAAATTTTACATCCAATAAACTGTAATTGCCGCGATTATGGCATTTGTTGCATTGGGTGTAGACAAGGGAGGTGGTTAATTGGTGGACAAGGGTACCATCCTCCCGAGGAGCAGGGGAATGGCAGGCCGAACAACCACTCCATCGGATGTATTCATCGCCAACCAAAGGTTCGGCAGAGAGATGACAGTATAGGCAGTTATTCCCGAAAGTTTGGATAGCCGGCGAACTCTCTGAGGTTGGGTCGAATGCTGCTAGCCCGTCGATGGCATACACCCCCATTTGAGCAGTCGGGGCGGGCTGGGCTCCGAATGCGTAACGCACCTGAGCAATCGCACCAGCGTAGGTGGCTTGCAGGCTGGTAGTGACGCGCTGTATATGATCACGGTTGTCCTGTGGAGTGCCGCTGTGGCATTTTTCACCACCACAGGATGCTTCCACCACCGAAAGGTCCGATGGGTTACCGCCTCCACGCAGGGTGCTATGTGCCAGGTCAGCTGTCAGCGCAATTGGTTCCCCGCCATGGCACATCACACATCCAAAGGTTTCCACTGGATGAGATTGACTGATCACCGGTAGATCAGCATGGCAGGTGAGACAATACTCCACCTGTCCGGTGAGGCTGGGGGTGATGCCAACAGGCTTGAGACTGCGGTATTGCTGTAGCACCGCAAAGCCGATCGCTACAAATAACAGGAGTGAGGCGAGAATAAGTCCCCGGCGCATATCAGGTGTGAAGTGGAAGCAACGCAAGCAATGTTAGCAGGATAATCACCCCTGCGACGATAGCAACCAGGATCTGTACATTCCGCCCTCCATGTGGGAACCACCTGCCCAGCTCAGCGGGTGAAAGTCGCTGGGGAGTTATATAGGGCACCAGCGCTACGATCAAGAGTGCCCCAAGTGGGATAAGTACACCAAAAATGAAAGGATCCCCTAATTTAAGCAGCTGCTGTACCCACAGGAAGAACCATGGAGCCAGGTTTTCACTGGCTGAGACAGACCCCTCCTGTAAGGCAGGTGCCAGTGGTGCCGGTACCAGGATCGCAAGCATGATCAGCACAATCATCGCCCACACCATGGCCAGCCCCTCCCGGCGAGATAATTCAGTCCGTGTGATACGTTCTTTGTCTGAGCGTAATTCTGGCGGAGGCACTGCGATGCCCCCGTCACGGCGAACTCGGAACAGGTGCCAGATCCCAACTGCCATCAAGATCAGCATCAGTCCAAATAAATGCCAGGCATAGAAGCGGATGAGGGTGGTTGCTCCAGGTTGGCTGCCACCTACCAGTGCTGTGTACAACCCTCCCCCTATCAGCGGGATTGACCTGACCAGGTTTGTCCCAGCGACCAGAGCCCAATGAACACCTTCATCCCAGCGCAAAACGTAGCCGGTGAAATCCAAGAAAAGGCAGATGACCAGCAGGGATAACCCGAGCAGGTAATTTAACCGGCGAGGAGGTAGATAAGCACCGGTGAAAACCACCCGTAGCAAGTGCAGTATAGCCACCAAAATAAGCAGTTGGGCAGACCAGAAATGCAGGTTGCGCATTAACCAGCCAAATGGCACCAGAAACGTCAGCTCCTGCACAGACTTTGCAGCCTGCTCTGGTGTGGGGACGTAAAAAAAGGTCACCAGGATACCCGTGAAACCTACCACCAGGGTCAGGAAAACTGCCAGACCTCCCATTCCCAGGGTATACCGCAGGCGTGCCTGGGCGGCAGGGATCGTAGGTGGGTGTAAATGGTCGTAAAAGGATGGACGCATAGGCAAGCGGGGATGAAAAACCGCTCTTTTTCATGAGCGGTTTATCTGTAAATCTGGTAGTCTTCAGTCAGCTCCGCTGGTCCCTTCCTTAAGTTTTTCTGATTCCAGCACTTCCTGCTCAACTTTATCCTCCCACTCGATCTCTTCTTTGAGTTTTTCATTGTACCATTTCTCATGGTGAGCACGTGCATACCAGGCAGATACCTTGCCTGAGAACATTGAGAAGAAAGCCTCCTTTTCTTCCGGGAAGACTGCCCCCATGTAGACATGGATGAACAACCAGGCAACAATTGTGAACACGCATACGAAGTGAATCGGTTGGGCGATTTGCTTGACGATGGGTGGAAACAAGCTCTTAAATACCATCACCGGACCGGTGATCATGATGCCCAGCGTGCATACCACGACAAAGTAGCTGTAGATCTTCTGCCCAGCGTTATAGGCATCCTGTGGGGGCAGCTCCTTATCCTTTTTGAAACCTAACATCTGTAATGGTTTGTTCATCATCCACTCAATATCGTCTCGATTCAGCAGCATCCGATGTGCGGCGAAGGGAACGAAGTATTTGCGGAAGCCAATGAGGACATTAAATAGGATAACGAAAATCCAGATGAAGCCAATGGTGTAATGAAAGCGGATCAGATTGGCATCACTTCCAAACAGGTTGCGGAAAGCTTCCTGCCACCAGAGCGGGGTGATCCCCAGCCTGGGGGAAGAGATAATCGCAATCCCGGTGGTCAGCAGCAACAGCCAGGAAGCCACATTGAACCAGTGGGTCAGGATATTGGCCAGGTTATGTTTTTTATACATCTTCTGGCGCAGACGTTGGCGTTCTGGCAAAGGAATATTTTTATGGCTCATATCATCTCTCCGATTGCTGCCTAATCCTCGAATTCCTTCTCACCCTCTAACAATTGCTTGGTGAAGAAGATAGCCTGCACCAGGAAGGCGCCTCCGCAGGCTAGTGCCATAAGCGGGATCGCCACTTTCTTCCAACCTTGTTCAGAAACGGTGTAATGGGGGTCACGTGGCAGCGAGGTTTGCACTACCTGTCCGAAGGGATCAGAAGACTGGATGCTATCCGTCTCTGGAAGGTTCAGGTAGTAGATATTCGGGTCAGTATCCACCTCACCCTTTTCGTAATCCAGCCTCGTAACCGATTTGGCATTCCGCAGGGCGATCGAGACCTCCGAGGTTGGATCGTTCAGGTCGCCAAATAGGCGCGACTTCCCCACACAGGTGGCTACACAGGCTGGTTGCAGTCCGACCTGAAGACGTTGCACGCAAGCGTTGCATTTATCTACTACGCCGCGTTTCTGGTCAATATAGCGTACGCCATATGGACAGGCTTCCACACAGTATCCGCAGCCGATGCAGGCTTCCTGATCTACCAGCACCAGCCCGGAGGCTGTATCTTTATAAGTGGCTCCGCTGACGCACACCTCTGTGCAGGGTGGATAGTCGCAGTGCATGCAGTTATATGGCACGAATACACGGCTCAGGCCGGGCCAAATCCCCTGCACCCCTTGGTCATGCACCCAGATACGGGTGTGATCCATGGGAACGTTATTTTCCACACTACATGCCACCAGGCATGCCCGGCAGTCGATGCAGCGGGTGACATCAATTACAAAGGCATAATGATTTTTCGCTGGCATAGGCTTCTCCTTATCACGCCTTCTTCACTGAGACGAAGGTCTGGCTGAGCGCTTGACCACCGCTGATCGGATCAGTATAAGTGACATGTAGCTCCGAGTCGGACGCACCCACGCCATAGGCGGTGCGCAATGCCATCGAGAGATGACCGAAACCAGGCGTCAGGTAGACACAATCACTGCGAATGGCGCTGGTCACCTCCAATGCAACCTTCACCGAGCCAACTGGTGAGGTAACCTCGACCATATCCCCATCTTTAAGACCAAGATTCTGGGCGGCATCGGCTGCCATCCATAGGCGAGGCTCATCCTCGTACTTGTGCAACAGCTGGTTGTTTTGCGTACCAAACTGGGTGTGCTGACCTACCTTGCCAGTCAACAGGTAAAACTCACCTGCTTTCGGTTGAGGTGGGCCTTGCCACACAGGGATGGGATCAAAATTCTCCTTCTGTAGCGCATCTGAAAATAACTCGATCTTGCCGCTTGGAGTGCTCCACTGGTAGATATTAGTCTCCTCAGTGGAAGGCACTTTAACGCTTCCGTGCAAACGCAGCTCATCCAGTGAGAGTCCCGTAGGCGCCAACTGTTGGTTAATGTAATCTTCTTCATCTTTGTATTGGAAGAAATCAGCCAACCCCAAGCGCGTACCCAATTCCTTGTAAACCCATAAGGCTGATTTGGCTTCACCTTGTGGTTCGATGACTGGTTGGCGAATGAAAATCTGGTCACCCATAGACACCAGCGGGTCGTAGCGTTCAAGATAGGACGCTTCAGGCAGGACAATATCAGAGAACCAACCCGTATCATTCATCAGGATATCCATCGTTACAATGAAATCCATCTTCTTGAAGGCTTCCAGCGTCTTTTTCCGGTCAGGCAGCGAAAGTACTGGGTTTTGGCGCGAAATGAACCATCCATGCGCTGGATAGGGCTGTTCATCTACAATGGAATCCCGCAATTGTTGGAAGACACCAATTTTGAGCGGGACAAAGGGGTATTTCCACGGTACGCCATCCAACCGTTGAGCTGAAATACGTGGGTAGGGTGGCTGGGGTGGGCTGCCTAAACCACCTCCACCCTCACCTGCGGAGGGGAACATGGTCACGCCCCAATTGCCTACCAGGGCATTAAGGATGGCGATGGCGCGCTCAGTTGGGAAGGAATTGATAAAATTCGAGGTGCGCCAGCCATTATGGGCCAGCGCATACGGGGCAGCTGCAGCAAATTCACGGGCAATGCGCTGAATGACATCTGCATCCAAGCCTGTCAGGTTGGCTGCCCATTCGGGTGTAAAGGTGCTCACGATGGAAGTAAGCTGATCAAAACCCAGCGTGTACTTCTCCACAAAAATCTGGTTATAAAGCTTTTCGCTGATGATCACATTGATCATCGCCAGGTGAAATGCCAGGTCAGTCCCCGGGCGGATGGGCAGCCATTCGCTCGCTTTCGAGGCAGTCTTGGTAAAGCGCGGGTCAATATACACTACTTTGGCGCCACGGGCAATAGAATCCACCAGATCAGTGGTCTCAGAAGTCGAGATAGCTTCGGTCAGGTTACGCCCGGTGAGGATCAAGTATTGCAGCTGGCTGTAATCTCGAGCCGGTTCCTCCATACCGTAGGTGATCAAGTTCGCTACGATCATGGCGTTAAAACATAGGCTGCGCTGTGTGCCATAATTGGGTGAGCCGAACCCGTACAACAGGTTTTCAAATAATGGCTGGGAAAGGTTATGCGTCGAAGAGAAGACCATCGTCTCCGGGCCATAGGTGCTCTTGATCTTCAACATGTTTTCCGCCACCATATCCAGGGCTTCGCTCCACGATGCCTGGCGAAACTTTCCTTCCCCTCGCTTTCCCACGCGGATAAGTGGGGTGAGCACCCGGTCGGGGTCATAAGTATTCATCAGCCCAGATTGACCTCTGGCACATAACCTGCCATGTGAGTGTGGGTGTTCCGGATTCCCTTCCAGTTTCACCACCCGTTCCTCGACGACCTTGGCACGTACGCCACAGCGCCAGACGCACATCTCGCATATTGTGCAAATGTAGCCGCTGCCATTGTCGTCCAGCGAGCCTGCCTGGTGTGCTGAAGCGGCTACAGGTGGAGGTATGAATTGACCTACCGCAAATACTGAAGCAGCCGCACCACCCAATTTTAGAAAATCACGTCGTGAAATCACAGTTTTCGGCATAATTCACCTTTCAACCTGTTGTGTTAAATCACATGGTAGACCTGGTCAGGTTGGTTACTCTAGCTTATCTTTGCGTTGTAATCCTGCCCGCTCGATCAGGTAGAAGAGGAATAAGACGATCAGGGCAAACAACAATACCGTAAGATAGGGATTCAGATTCAACAAATCAGGAAGAACGACGTTGCCAAGATTTGCGATCTTGGAAATTTGTGGGAATACCATTGGGTAGGTCAGACCATAAACAATAGCACCAGCTAAGAAACCTAAAAGTCCAGGGCCAATATAATCCAGCTTGCCTTCACCGCTCCCGGCGGCGCAGGTGCCTGGTCAGTACCCAGCAAGCGCCATCCCCACCCCAAAGATCAGCCCACCGAGCAGATTCCCAACGATATAAGTGGCAGGCACGGTGGGGAAAGTGACCCAACCCAACCCACGGAAGATGTACAGCCCGATCATCGCCACTACAATTGCCGTCAGCATAAATTTGAGGATTGTCATGTCGGTGAAACGGAACTGGTTGGCAATCTTATGATATTTTGTTAACCCGGCTTTGTTAAGTGAAAACCCAAAGCCTATGCCCAGAATGATGGCTATGATATAAGTGGTCACGTTTTAATACCTCCTACCGTAGATAATCATGATGGTGATGATGCCGGTAACCATAAATCCCGCCATAAATAAGAAAGCTGCAGGTACAAACAGCATGCCGCCCGATATGGCCAGACCACTGGTGCAGCCTCCAGCGATACCTGCCCCATATTCAACAATCATGGCACCGATGAAGCCGAGTACCCAACGTTTCCAGGGCTGTGGGCCAAAGATGCGTTTCCATTGGGCATCATCGTTGAAGCGGAACTTGAAGGTGCGGCTGGTGAGAGCAGCCAGAGTACCACCGAACACAATGCCTACCAGCAGGATCACCGACCAGGTGATTTCAGGTCGTATGACAGGCATAGCCCGACCTCCCTCCAAACCCCAATAAACGTTGCTGAACACGCTAGGGGTGATTTTCTTACCAATCCACCCTACTATGCTTTCGAATGCACCTGAAGCGCCAAGTAGTGTGTTGGCGAGTAGGACTGTTAGCAGTCCAACAATACCCAGCAGGATTCCCGCTAGATAAGGCGACCACATCTCCTGGGTAATAAATGCTTTGATCTGCTTCATAATTCCTCCATTATTTTAGTATCAGAACAGCTGTGGATCAGCTTCCTGCTAAAGCCATCAACATCGCACGCGTGTCTTTATCCAGTGCCTGAACACGCCTGACAAGCTCGGGGTCCAATTTGGACAGGGCATGCAATATTTCATTAGCTTGGTCTGGATTAGCCAAAATGCGCTTAAGCGCGTGCAGCCCAATTGGGTTCAGCCTGGCGATGAGCGGTAACAGCTCGGTTACCTCGCTGGTGAAGCCTTCCACTACCGGTGCACCCCCTTCTGCAGGTGCCTGGGCAGCTTTGGATGTGAAAAAGCCTTTCAAACCCCTGCGGCGTCGTTCATTCCAGTAAATAAACGCGCCTCCACCAAGTAGTATGGCGAGGATCATCACCATCACGATCACATTCCCCCAATTGATGGGATGTTCTCCCAGCATAGTTTCATTATATTGTTGAACATAATCAATCGTGCCAGGCTGGTTAATGACCATACCTGCCCCGGAGGCAGTATTTTCAGGTGGCTCGGTTGGGGCAACCGTGGGTTGGGGTGTTCCACTCGTTGGGGCTGTACCTACTGCACCCACTGTCACGCCCAATGTTGTGGCGTAGAGTTGGGCAAGCTGCAAATAATCATCAGGGTGGCAGGATGCACACCCAGCTTTGATGTCTGAATACCACGACACCATACCGGTGTGCGATTGGGTTTTATCGGTGCTCTGAGGGTTACCCGCATGACAGTTCACACAAGCATCGATCTGCGCATGCTGGGAATGCCAATCGGTTCCATCATTATTAACCGGGCCCTGACCTTGGGTTTCATGGCAGTTCTTGCAGGATGAGGCTTGAGACCCGCATTGAGCCCGGGTAGGTGTGGCTGGCAGGAGCAAGAAAAAGCCAGCGATCAGGAAGGCACCGAGGAAAATGAGGATAAGATAACGATTCCTGAGAGACGGCATGCATTCCTCCTTAGATATTTAAATCTGATAAGTAAACAAGCGAAGATACCACGCGTGGGCAAAACTTCGCTACCCGTTGAGAGTTATACCTCGTTGCTTATTGGAAGTACTTCATCCGCGCTTTCCATCAAATTGGCGCGGTAAGTCAGTCTGTCGCGCATCACGCTGCGGAGTAAATTCAAAGCCTCCACAAGACGCATATCCGACACTCGATATTCCAAACTCGTACCCAGTCGTACTGAATACACCAAACCCTGGTCACGTAGAACCTTCAGGTTCCGGGAAGTAGCAGGCTGGCTGATGCCCAACACATCCGACAGATCGTTCACACTGCGGGGGTTCTCTGCTAGGGCATAGATCAATAAAATTCTATTGGGGTCAGCCAGTGCGGAACAAATATCCGCATGCAATTGGGAAACTTCTTGTGTAAGTTGGGAGTTGTCCATAAACACCTTATCAAATATATGTAAATACAAATATCGTTATTCATGATATATTAAAGGATATTCCGTACCATAAACAGTATTATTTGTCACAAATACCTTGTTAATCTGTAATATATATAAGTACACGAGTGTAACTATATAGGACGCTCGGGCAAGGAGAACATCGATGTTTGAAAGAGAAGCTCCATCTGTATATGTAGGTCAGCTGCTCAAGCAATTAAGAGATGAGAGGGGCATATCCCTCCGCGAGCTGAGCAGGATGAGTGGTTTGTCAGCGAATGCATTGAGCATGATTGAGCGTGGACTGACATCCCCATCTGTCAGCACGCTTTATCGTTTGACCGACGCGCTGAATGTCCCCATTACTGCCTTATTTCGCCAGGATCAAACCCAGGAAGCAATAGTTTTCCGGTCCGTCAGCGCTCGGACGCGCGTGCCATTTCCATTAGGTTTATGGGAAGGGCTGGGTGGTGAAGCTTTCGTCGGAAGAATGCAGCCCTTCATGCTAACCCTTGAAAGTGGTGCAGAGAGTGGTAAGGAAAAAATTGTACACACCGGGCATGAGTTTGTGATGTGCTTGCGTGGTAAGCTTGAATATGAAGTAGAGGGAAAATTCTACTCCCTGGAGGTCGGCGACAGTCTGCTTTTCGCTGCCCGTCTGACCCACAGATGGCGTAATCCAGGGAAGACAGTTACCAATGCCATCGTTGTTTTATCGGGGTTTGAAGAATACGAAAAACCGGGGATTTTCCACTACCCTCCTGAAAAAAACGTTATAAAGTTTGCACGTTAAACGTTACAACGTTCTGATTTTCTAACAGTCTAACGTTCCGACATTCTAACCTTTCTACATTCCAACATTCTAGCGTTCCAATAATACAAAATTCTGACGTTCCAACCTTACAACATTCTAACATTCCAACGTTTTCTCAATGACACAATCATAATAATTATGTGATTTTAGTCGCTATTCAGGCGGTGCCTTGTGATTATAATCACTTTTATATATGTATATCCGTATATGTGATTGGAGGTCATGTGCCCTACGCCCTTGAACAAGAAGTCAACCAACTGCATGCCGAGATCTGCGCCGGATTGGCAGATCCAAAACGTATCCTGATCCTGTACGCATTGCACGAAAAACCACGCAACGTCAATGAGCTCGTGGAGCTGCTCGACCTTAACCAACCGATGGTCTCACGCCACCTGAAGGTCTTGCGCGAGCGCGGCATGGTATACACGAACCGCTTCGGTGCAACGGTGGTGTACAGCCTGGCTGATGAGCGTCTGATCCAGGCACTCGACTTATTGCGTGCGGTGCTGGCCAGCAAACTCATGAACCAGGCAGCATTGGCCGAGACGTTTGATACCACGTCACATTGATCCTAGAACGGAAGGAAACCCCGATGAAGAAATTACTTATCCTCGGCGCCGGCACTGCTGGAACAATGGTTGCAAACCGTCTGGCACGCCTGCTCGATACCGATGAATGGCACATCACACTGGTCGATCAGAACGAGACCCATTATTACCAACCCGGTCTCCTATTTATCCCCTTTGGCATCTACAGCAAGAACGATGTGGTCAAACCCAAACGTGATTTTATCCCCTCCGGGGCTGAGCTGATCATGTCACCCATCGAGCATATTGACCCTGAGCACAATCAGGTAAAGCTGGCAAAGGGTGGAAAGCTGCTTAATTACGACTTCTTGGTAATTGCCACCGGCTGCCAGATACACCCTGAACAGACCCCTGGCCTGATGGAGCACGAATGGCGCCAATCCATCCATGAGTTCTACACCCTTGAAGGGGCGATCGCCCTGGCAAAACACCTGCGCAACTGGCAGGGGGGACGAATGGTGGTTAATGTTGTGGAGACTCCCATCAAATGCCCGGTGGCTCCGCTTGAATTCCTCATGCTGGCGGACTGGTTCTTCCACGAACAGGGTTTACGTGAGAAGGTGGACATCACCTATGCACACCCCTCTCAGGAGCCTTCACCAAACCAGTAGCATCCCGCTATTTGGGTGATATCCTGGACCAAAAAGGTGTTAAAGTTGTGCCCGATTTCATGGTCGAGCACGTCGACCCGGATGCCAGGAAAATCGTCTCCTATGATGAGCAGGAGATTGAGTACGACCTGCTGGTCAGCATCCCCTTGAATATGGGGGATGAAGTCATCGCCCGCTCAGGGCTGGGTGACGAACTGAATTTCATCCCGGTGGATAAGCACACCTTCGTGCATCCCAAACATGCCAATATTTTCGTCTTGGGTGACGCTGCCAACCTCCCCACCTCAAAAGCCGGCTCAGTGGCGCATTTTGCCGTCGATTGCTTTGCAGACAACTTCCTACGCTACATCGACGGGCTGGAAATGCTGCCAACATTCGACGGTCATGCAAACTGCTTCATCGAATCCGGCTTCGGTAAGGGTCTATTGATCGATTTCAATTACGACGTCGAGCCACTCCCAGGGCGTTACCCTCTGCCCGGCATTGGACCATTCTCTTTGCTTCAAGAATCCGAGATGAACCACTGGGGCAAGATGATGTTCCGCTGGATGTATTGGAACCTGCTGCTCAAAGGTCAGGAGTTACCACTACCCGCCTTGATGAGCATGGCAGGGAAGTGGAACAGTTAAGGAGAGATCTATGGATACTTCTCTACAAGAGCTGAACCAAAAGATTGACCTCCTGTCCGCACAGGTGACCTACTTGAGCGAACAGGCACAATTGACTGAGCGCCAGCGCCTGGAGCGTGCCGAGCTGGTACGTGATCTTACCCCCCTGGCTGACCAGGCTTTCAACCTGGCAATCGAGCAGCTGGAAGAGGTCCAGGAATATATCGACCTGAATGACCTGCTGCGGCTGTTTATGCGCCTGCTGCGTAATGGACGCAACCTGGAAAAGATGCTTGACCAGCTGGAAAGCCTGGCAGACATGCTTGAAACAGTCGGCCCTCTGGCAGATGATGCCTTTGGGAAGGCAGTTGACATCATGGCTGGATTGGAAACCAAGGGATACTTCGCTTTTGCCCAAGGTGGAATGAAGCTGGTCGACAACATCGTTACTTCATTCAGCGCTGAAGATGTCAATCGCCTGGGTGACAACATTGTTCTGATCTTGAACACAGTCAAGGATATGACCCAGCCGGAGATCATCGGCTTCATTCGCAACACTTTGCTGGTGGCTGAGAAAGAGATCGAACAACCCGTGGATGCGTCTTATATGGGATTGGTGAAGCAAATGCGGGACCCGGCCGTCAGGCGTGGATTGTCGCTCACCTTGCGCGTGATGCATGTGATCGGTTCCCAGGCAGATACTGATATCAAACCCGGTTAATAATATCAACAAGCGCCATTTTGGTCGCTTTAATTATATATCTT
>Ga0315297_10001642_pt1 | contig 13913 bp, 13 predicted proteins | sample YL17G15_0_MG_FD_203628 | JGI IMG/M metagenome (GOLD analysis project Ga0315297, IMG submission 203628) | Sediment microbial communities from Yellowstone Lake, YNP, Wyoming, USA - YL17G15_0 | ecosystem: Environmental > Aquatic > Freshwater > Lake > Sediment | place: USA: Wyoming | collected... | reverse complement strand
GGGGGCACGACGACCACTGTGAACCCGGCCTCCTCGCCCAGCCGGGCGAGTGTCTCGGGCGTGCCGCGCCGCTCGTGGCCGAAGGCTGCGTCCGGCGTCATGAGGAAGCCGGCCAGCCGCGTCCGCGACCGGATGCTGGCAACGAAGGCGTCGTACGGCGTCCGCCGCAGGGCCTCGTCGAAGTGCTCCACCACGGTCACCGCGACCCCGTCGCGCTCGAGCCGTGCCAATCGCTCGTCGGGATCGCAGAGGAGCGGCGGTGCGGCCCCCGCCAGGATCTCGTCCGGGTGGTGGTCGAAGGTCAGGACGGCCGGTCGGGCGTGCAGGCGCCGGGCGGCCCGTCGCAACTCGCGGAACAGGTACAGGTGCCCGCGATGAAGCCCGTCGAAGACGCCGACGGCGACGAGGATCGGCCCGTCCGCGGGTCGCAGTGCCTCGATTCCCGAGAGCGCGTCACGCACCGCGAACCTCCCGTTCGTAGGGCGTCGCCTCCCGGTCGAGCAGGACCTTGTCCGTGACGAGGCGGCCGCCGTCGGCCACCCGCGCAATGGCGGCGAGGGTGCCGCCGGGCGCCAGGAGCCGCACCGCGCTGCCCGCGGCGATCCCTTCCCCCGCCGCGCCGAGCCGCTCGACGCGCCCGGTCCACCCGCCGTGCGCCACGACTCGCTGCTCCGCGGCGGCAAGCGTCACCGCGGGCAGGTCCTCGAGGCCGGCGCCGGCGGGCAGGAGGAGGTCGCCAAGCCGCTCCCCGGCTGCCGCGGCGCGGACATCGTCGAGCGGATGGGCGTCGGCCAGCGTGAATGGGCCCGAGGCCGTGCGCCGGAGCGCCCCCAGGTAGGCGGCGCTCCCGACGGCCGCCCCGAGATCGCGCGCCAGGGCCCGAACGTACGTGCCCGCCGAGCACCCGACGTCGACGACCGCCGTCGGGTGCTCGGGGTCGGCGCCGTCCCAGCCGACCAGGGCCAGCTCGTAGAAGGTCACGGCGCGGGGCTTGAGCTCGGGCGTCTCGCCCCGGCGCGCGAGCGCGTACGCCCGGCGTCCCCCCACCTTGCGGGCCGAGAACGCGGGCGGGCGCTGCTCCCGCAGCCCCACGAACCCCGCCAGGGCGGCCTCGACGGCTTCTCTCGTGGGAGGCGCACTTCCGGCGGGGGTGATCTCCCCTTCGAGGTCGTCGGTCGTGGAGCTCCCCCCGAAGACGACGGTGGCGCGGTAGGCCTTGCGGGCGCCGAGGTGGAATTCCACGACTCGCGTCCCGAGGCCCAGGTAGAGCGGCAGGACCCCCGAAGCGAACGGGTCGAGCGTGCCACCGTGCCCGATCTTCCTCGTGCCCGCCAGGCGCCGGACGAGCGCGACCACATCGTGCGACGTCGGCCCGACGGGCTTGTCGACCACGAGGATCCCGTCGACCCGCGCGTCCTCCCTCCTCATCGGACGACCGCCTTGGCGAGGCGCACCGCGACGGGTAGCACGGCCGCCTTCGCCTCGGCCAGCGGCAGGGGCAGCGAGGCTCCGGCCGCACGGGCGTGACCGCCGCCGCCCCAGGTCCCGCAGAGGACGGTCGCGTCGACGCCGCCCGGCATCGTCCGGACGGACAGGCGCGTCTCGGCGCCCTTCTCCTTGAGGAGCAGGGCGATCTCCGCGGTCTCCGATTGGGCGAGGAGGTCGATGATCCCCTCCGAGTGCTCCGAGCGCGCGCCGGTCGCCACGAGGTCCGCGAGCTCCATCGCGGAGGCGACCACGAGCCCGTCGGCGTGGCGCTCGAGGCGCGCCAGGACGCGCCCGAAGAGGGCCAGCTGCGCGTCCGGCTTCGTGCGGTAGAGACGCCGGCTGATCTCGGAGAGCGGCGCTCCGGCCTCGACCAGCGCAGCCGCCACCCGCAACGTGCGGGGCGTCGCGTTCGGGTGGGCGAAGGTGGCCGTGTCCATCACGATCCCCGCCGTCAGCGCCGCGGCGAGGTCCCCGCGGCCGGCGCCGAGTGGGACTCCGAGGCGGACGGCGAGGAGGGCGACCATCTCGCAGGTGGCGGCCGCCCCGGGGTCGATCCAGGCCAGGTCACCCGCCCCGTCGTTGCTGGCGTGGTGGTCGATCGTGAGAAGCGGCGTGGCGGCGAAGAGCGCGGCGTTCCGCTCGCGGATGGGGCCGGCGCGCGAGAGGTCCCCGCAGTCGCACAGGACCACCAGGTCGTAGGCCACGCCGGGCTCGGGGTCGGTGCGCACCCTCTCGACCCCGGGGAGGAAGGCGTAGAGCGCCGGAGCGCCGTCGCTGACGGCCACCGCGGCATGCCCTCCGCGATCCTCGACCAGCAGGGCGATCGCGAGGGCTGCGCCCAGCGCGTCCGCGTCGGGGCTCTCGTGCCCGACGGCCAGCACGGAACGGGCCATCCGAAGTCGCTCGACGACCGCTTCCGGGACTGCCACGGCAAGCGCGGCGAGGTCGGCCCCGGCGGTCATCGGTCGGTCCGGCGCTGCGCGGGCCGTCCTCCCCGCGGGCTCGGTTGGCGGCCGCCGGCACGGCGCGCTGGACGCCGCGGGCCCGCCTTCCCGACGGCGGGCGCCGCCTCGCCGGCCGGCGGCGCCTCGCCCCCGTTCGGAGCCGCGTCGCCCTCGCGAGGCAGGCGGGGAAGTGGCGTGGGCAACGTCTCCGACCGCGGCGCATCGGCCAGCGCCTCGCCTGCCGTGTCGTGGCCCTGGCCGAGCTCCTCGATGATCCGGAGGACGCGCGTCCCCCTCTCGGCGGAGTCGTCGAGGGTCACGTGGAGCGCCGGGATCCGCCTGATGCGCAGCCGGCCGCCCAGCTCGTGGCGCACGAACCCCATGGCCCGCTCGAGGGCCGCGAGCGTCTCGGCCCGCTCCGGGGCGCCGCCGATCACGCTGACCCAGACCCGCGCGTGGCGCAGGTCCGGCGTCGTCTCGACGTCGGTGACGGTTGCGAAGCCGATGTGGGGGTCCTGGACCTCCTTGGCCAGGATCCTGCCGATCTCCTGGCGGAGGAGCTCGTCCACCCGGTCGGTGCGCTGGCTCATGGCCGCGCGTCAGCGAAGCGCGGCCCGGCTCACCGCCTGCTGGGTGAACGCCTCGATGACGTCGCCCTCCACCAGGTCGTGGTAGCCGGCGAGCCCGATGCCGCATTCGTAGCCCTGGGCCACCTCGCGAACGTCGTCCCGGAAGCGACGCAGCGAGTCGATCCGGTCCGTCGTGATGACCTTGCCGCCCCGGTAGACCCGGGCGCCGGCGTTGCGGACGATTCGGCCGTCGGTCACGAAGGAGCCGGCGATGACCGTGCTCTTCCCGACGCGGAAGATCTGGCGCACCTCGGCGCGGCCCTCGACGACCTCGACGATCTCCGGCTCGAGCATTCCCTTGAGGGCGGCCTCGATGTCGTCCGTCAGCTTGTAGATGATGTCGTAGTGGCGGACGTCGACCTTCTCCGCCTCCGCCGTACGCCGGGCCTGGGGGTCCAGCTTCGTGCTGAAGCCGACGACGATCGCGTTCGAGGCCGAGGCGAGGAGGATGTCGCTGTCCGTGATGTCGCCGGTTCCCTCGTGGAGGACGCTGATCCGGACCTCGTCGGACTGGATCTGCCCGAGGGCGTGGGTGATCGCCCCGAGCGATCCCGAGACGTCGGCCTTGAGGATGATCCGGAGCTCCTTCGCCTGGCCCTCCTTGAACTGCTGGAAGAGATCCTCGAGGGTCGCCTTCTGGCTGGTTCCCGCGGCGGAGGTGGCCGCCGCGCGGGCCGCCTCGACGAGCGATCGGGCGGTCTTCTCGTCGGAAACGACGCGCAGGATGTCGCCGGCTTCGGGCACCTCGCCGAGGCCCAGCACGACAGCCGCGGAGGAGGGGCCGACCCTCTGTGTCCGCTTGCCGGCCGCGCTCTCGAGGGCGCGCACCTTGCCGTAGGTCTTGCCGACGACGACGACGTCTCCGATCCGGAGCGTGCCGGTCTGCACGACGACCGTGGCGACGGGGCCCCGGCCCTTGTCCATCTCGGCCTCGATGATCGTGCCGACGGCGGGCCGCTTGGGGTTCGCGGTCAGCTCCGCGAAGTCCGCGACGAGCAGGATCATCTCGAGGAGCTCCTCGAGGCCGATCCGGGCCTTGGCGGAGACGGGCACGAGCGGCACGTCGCCGCCGTACTCCTCCACGACCACGTTGGCCTCGGTGAGCTGGGTCTTCACCCGGTCCTGGTTGGCGTCGGGCTTGTCGACCTTGTTGAGGGCGATGATGATCGGCACCTTTGCCGCACGCGCGTGGCTGATCGCCTCGAGGGTCTGGGGCATCACCCCGTCGTCAGCCGCCACCACGATCACCGCGATGTCGGTGACCCGCGCGCCGCGGGCCCGCATCGCCGTGAAGGCCTCGTGGCCCGGGGTGTCGAGGAAGACGACCTTCTTGCCGTCCTTGGTCACCTCGGAGGCGCCGATGTGCTGTGTGATCCCGCCGCGCTCGCCGGCCGCCACGGTGGTGCTGCGGATCGCGTCGAGGAGGCTCGTCTTGCCGTGGTCGACGTGGCCCATGACGGTGACGATGGGCGGGCGCGGCAGCAGGAGTGCGGGGTCGTCGCCGCCCAGCAATCCCGGGTCCTTCGTGGCGGGCGCGGCAGCCTCGGCCGCCGTCTCCGCGACCTCGGCCGCAGCCTCCTCGGCCTCGGCAACCTCGTAGCCCAGCTCGGTCGCGACCAGCGATGCGGTGTCGCGGTCGATGAGCTGGTTGATCGTCGCGAAGATGCCGCTCTTGATCAGCTCGCGGATGACGTCCGCGGGGTTCACGTCGAGGAGCTCCGCGAGCTCCTTGACGGTGATCGTCGGCGGCAGCGTGACGGCCGCGCGATCGCGCGGCTCGGCAACGGAGACCGGCGAGAAGCCGCCCTCGCGTCGCGGTGGCTTGCGGGGGCCGCGGCGCCCGCGGGTCCCGCTCCTGCTCCTGGCCATCAGGACCCTCCTTCGTGGTCGGTGACGAGATCGTCGGTGCGTGCCCCGGGTGGCGGCAGCGGTCCAAAGAGGCCGGCCGGGATCGGGACGTCGAGGGCCCGGCGAAGGGTCCCCCGGGTGATCGAGCTGTACTGGCAGGCGGCGTCGAGACAGACATACGCGCCGCGCCCGGCCGCCCTGCCGGTCGGGTCCACGGCGACGTCGCCGGCCGGATGGCGGACCACGCGCAGGAGCTCGCGCTTGTGCCTGGCGGTCCGGCACGCGACGCAGGTCCTGGTCGGGAACCGCCGCCCGGGCGGCCCGCCGGTAGCGCCGCGCGCTACGACGCCACCTCCTTTGCGACGTCGTCACTGCCCGGCTGCGGGGCGGCCGCTGCGGCAACGGTGACGGGCTCGGGGCCCTGGACGTCGCTCCGAATGTTGATCCGCCAGCCCGTCAGCTTCGCCGCGAGGCTGGCGTTCTGGCCGCCGCGCCCTATGGCGAGGGAGAGCATCTTCTCGGGGACAAGGACGTTGGCGACGCGGTTCTCCACGTCGATGACGACGCCGTCGACCTGGGCCGGCGAGAGGGCCTTGGCGACGAAGATGGCGGGATCCTCGTGCCACTCGATGACGTCGATCTTCTCACCGGCGAGTTCGGCGACGACGGCCTGGACCCGCGCCCCGCGCTGGCCGACGGTCGCGCCCACCGGGTCCAGGCCCTCCTGGCGCGACGCCACGGCGACCTTGCTCCGGCTTCCCGGATCCCGCGAGATCGCCTTGATCTCGACGGTGCCGGCGTGGATCTCCGGAACCTCCAGCTCGAACAGGCGGCGCAGGAAGCCCTTGTGCGTCCGGCTGACGAGGACCTGGGGCCCCTTGGGCGCCCGTCGGACCTCGAGGACGAAGGCCTTGACGTTCTGGCCGATCCGGTAGTGCTCGACGGGGGACTGCTCGGTCGTCGCGAGAATGGCCTCGGCCTTGCCGAGGTCGAGGATGATCGCGCGCGGCTCGACGCGGTTGACCGTCCCGGTGATGAGGTCGCCCTCGCGACTGGCGAACTGGTCGAAGACGACGTCGCGCTCGGCCTCGCGGAGGCGCTGCAGCACGACCTGCTTGGCTGTCTGCGCGCCGATCCGCCCGAACGCGTCCTGCCCGAGCTGCTCGGTGACCACGACGTCACCGGGGGCCGCGTCGGGCTTGAAGGCGACGGCCGCGGCGACGGTGATCTGGGTCAGGTCGTCCTCGATCTCATCGACGACCAGCCGCTCCCGCGTGACCATCATCTCGCCCCGCTCGGGGTCGATGCGGACGCGGACGTCCTCGTTGCCGGGGATCCTGCTGTAGGCCGACTCGATCGCGTCCTCGATCGTCCGGATCAGGTGCTCGCGCGGGACGCCCTTCTCCGCGTTGAGCTGGAGGAGGGCGCCGACGAAGTCCCGGCTCATGCGCGCACCTCCGTGTTCACTCTCTTCGCCGTCCGACGCTTCGCCGTCCGACGCCCGCCGCGCCCGCCGGACCGAAAGAAAAACGTGGCGGTCAGCCACGTCATGGGGCGGCGCGGTCGTGTTGTCGGGCAGTATAGCGCTCCGCGAGATCCCGGGGATCGACGTCCACCGGTCCGGGCGGATCGCGGCTGTCTGCAATGAGCGCGGCGGCGGGAGCCCGGGGGGCGCGAAAGCGCAGGGGACCCGAAAGCGGTCGTCCCAATTGATGCCCGTGGCCGCATCATCCGCGCATCACCGTCGCCCCGAAACGTCAACCGGGGCCCGCCCCGAGCGTCGCACCGAGAGGTCGTGGCCGGCCGAGGGTCGCGGCCGGCCAAAGCCGCGACCTGATGCGCCGCCGATGCACCCGCGGGCATCGAATTCGAGGAACGTATTCGCCGTTCCCTCGCCCCCGCCCGGACGAACGACTCGCCGAGGACATCGGTCCGCGGACGATTGACGGCCGCCCCTCGACCTGGGAAGCCACGCCGGCGCGGGTCGGGCTGTCAGGACGCCACAGCGGCCGCCACGCCGCCCGCGAGGTCGGCAGGCGCGGGAGTCGGGAAGCGGCGGCCGACGTACTCCTCCAGGAGGTCGATGAAGCGCTCCACGATGTCGTCGCCGCGGAAGGTATCGTGGAGCTTCCCGTCGACGAAGACCGGGGCGACCGGCTCCTCGAAGGTGCCGGGCAGGCTGATCCCGATGTCGGCGTGCTTGCTCTCGCCCGGGCCGTTCACGACGCAGCCCATGACGGCCACGGTGAGCTCCTCGACGCCGGGGTGCATCGCCCTCCACGCGGGCATCCGCTCCGTGAGGTGGCGCTGAACGTCGCGGGCCATCTCCTGGAAGAAGATGGACGTCGTCCGGCCGCAGCCGGGGCACGCGCTCACCTGGGGCGTGAAGCTGCGCAGGCCGAGCGATTGCAGGACCTGCTGGGCGACCTCCACCTCGAGCTCGCGACCCGCGCCGGGCTCCGGCGTCAGCGAGACCCGGATCGTGTCGCCGATCCCCTCGTTGAGCAGGATGCCCAGGCCGGCCGTGGAGGCGACGATCCCCTTCATCCCCATCCCGGCCTCCGTGAGGCCAAGGTGGAGCGCGTAGTCGCACCGGGCGGCCAGGAGCCGGTAGACGTCGACCAGGTCGCGAACGCCGGATACCTTCGCGCTCACGATGATGCGATCGTGGCGGAGCCCGGTCTCCTCGGCCAGCTCGGCCGAACGGAGGGCCGACTGGAGCATCGCCTCGATCATCACGTCGCGCGCTCCCTGCGGCTCCGCGCGCCGGGCGTTCTCCTCCATGAGCGTCGTCAGGAGGGCCGGATCGAGCGAGCCCCAGTTGACCCCGATCCGAACCGGCTTGTCGTGCTCGATCGCGGCCCGGACGATCGTCTGGAAGTTCTCGTCGTGCCGCTTGGCGCCGACGTTGCCGGGATTGATCCGGAACTTCGCCAGGTCCCGCGCGGCATCCGGGAAGTCCACCAGCAGCTGGTGGCCGTTGTAGTGGAAGTCCCCGACGATCGGCGTGTCGAACCCGAGACCGCGAACCTTGCGGACCATCTCGGGGACCGCCGCCGCGGCCGCCTCGTTGTTGACCGTCACGCGCACGAGCTGCGAGCCGGCCTGGGCCAGCCGCACGACCTGCAGGGCCGTCGCGTCCGCATCCGCCGTGTCGGTGTTCGTCATCGACTGGACGACCACCGGGTGGGCGCCCCCGACGAGCACGCCCCCGACGTCCACCGAGGGCGTCGGACGGCGGCGGGGCCGAAGCCCGTCGGGCTCGCTCACGGCGCTCCTCCGCTCACCTGCCGCACGATGTCGAAGTAGGTGATCCAGATGAGGAACCCGAAGAGGAAGACGAACCCGACGAGATAGGTCAGCCGCTCCACCGAGAGGGTGGTCGCGGCCGACGGCCCGTTGACGCGCACGCCGGCGGCTCGGAGCAGCCGCCCGCCGGTTCCGAAGAAGGCCTTGAGGAGGAGGACGAGCATCCGCCCGCCGTCGAGCGGCGGGAACGGCAGGATGTTCACGAGCGCGAGGTTGGCCGACAGCAGCGCGGCCAGGTAGAGCGTGAAGATCGGTCCGAGCTGCCAGAAGACGTCTCCCACCTGCACCGCGATGCCCACCGGTCCCGAGACGGGCGGCGCCTGTCCCGGGTTCGCGACGATCGAGGCCAGGAGGTCGGCGAGGCCGTTGAGGATGAGGGTGAACGCCGCGACCGTCCACGCGGCGGCGGCGCCGATCGCCGAGACGAAGTCCCGCCCGCGGTACTCCCCGGTGAAGACGAGCTGCGCGCCCCGAATGCCCAGGGCACCCTTGTCGGCGGCCTCGGAGGGCGGCCGAAGCGTCACGACGACCTCGCGAACGGAAGCGTCGTCCGCCTTCACGGTGAGGGTCACCGTCTCGCCCGCCCGGTCCCTGAGCGCCTCGATGGCCGCCCGGCCGGCATCCGGGTTCGGGAAGAGATCAAAGGTCCTTTCGTCGATCGCCAGGATCGTGTCGCCGGCCAGGAGGCCGGCCGCTTCGGCCGGCGATTCGGCCTGCACCTCGGCGAACGTGAGGCCTCCCTGGGGCGTGGCCAGCCACGCGATGCCGAAGAAGATGACGAAGGCGAGGAGGAGGTTCATCCCGACCCCGGCCACCAGGACGACGAGCTTCTTCCACAGGCGCTGGACGCCGAAGGAGCGGGGATCCTCGGAGTCGCCGTCCTCGCCCTCGAGGCGGACGAAGCCTCCGATCGGAAGCCAGTTCAGGGTGTACAGCGTCTCACCCTGGTCCCGCAGCACCTTCGCGCGCGGCGGGAAGCCGACGCCGAACTCGAGGACGCGGATCCGGAAGAGGCGCGCCAGGATGAAGTGCCCCACCTCGTGGATGACCACGAGGCCGCCGAGGATGAGGATGAAGAGGGCGATGGTGATCGCGCCCTGGAGGATGGCCATGATCTCCTCTACGCTGCCGGACCGGCCGCGGTTCCCTTGCCGGACGCCGGCGCCGCGAACGCGTCCCGGACCTCGCGGTCGAGGGCGACGAGCTCGTCGACCCCCGGTGCCTGGTCCGGTCCCGACCCGTAGCGTGCCACGGCTTGCTCGAGAAGGCGCGCGATGCCCGGGAAGTCGGTCGTCCCAGCCAGGAACCGGGCGACCGCCACCTCGTCGGCAGCGATGAGCGCCGCCGTCGCGCGGGAGCCGATCGCGCCGGCTTCGCGGGCAATCCGGAGGGCCGGGAAGCGGGATTCGTCGGGGGCCCGGAAGTCCAGGCGACCCACCGCGACGAGGTCCGGCGGCGCCGCGGGCGACGGGAGCCGGCGCGGATGGGTGATCGCGTACTGGATCGGCAGCCGCATGTCCTGCGTCCCGAGCTGGGCCTTGAGCGACCCGTCCCGGAAGAGAACGGCCGAGTGGACTACCGACTGCGGGTGGACGACGACCTCGATCCGATCGTAGGGCATCCCGTAGAGCCAGTGGGCCTCGACGATCTCGAGGCCCTTGTTGGCGAGCGTCGCGGAGTCGATCGTGATCTTGGCTCCCATCGTCCAGGTCGGATGGCGCAGGGCACGGTCGGGGGTGATGCCCGCCATGGCGTCGAGCGGCGTGTCGAGAAACGGCCCGCCCGACGCCGTGATGACCAGGCGGGCGACTTCGTCGATCTCTTCGCCGACGAGGCACTGCCAGATCGCGGAGTGCTCCGAATCGATCGGGCGCAGCCAGCCGAGCGGCGAGGCCAGGGGGTCGCGAGGGTCGTGCGCCGCCCGTTCGGCGGCCCGGGCCCCGGCTTCGGCCATCACGAGGTGGCCGCCCGCGACCAGGGTCTCCTTGTTGGCGGTCGCGACCACCTTCCCGGCGCGAAGGGCCGCCAGGACGGGGCGCAGGCTCAGGATGCCGCCGGTGCCCACGACCACCAGGTCGACGTCCTCGCGCGTGGCGAGCGCCTCCAGGGCGCCGGGCCCCCGCACCTGCGTGCAGCCCGACGGCAGGTCGAGGTCCGCATCCGAGCCGACGGCCGCGGCGTGGGGGCGCAGCCGGCGGGCCTGCTCCTCGAGCAGCGCGACCTGCGAGCCCGTTGCGATGGCCACGACCTCCCAGCCGGGGGCGAGGACGGCGAGGACGTCCGCCGCCTGCGTCCCGATCGATCCGCCCGAGCCGAGGAGGGCGACCCGGACCGGCGGGCGCGAGCGAACCGGGTCAGCCATGAACGAGGGCGACCCAGGCGGCCAGGACCGGCGCTGCGAAGAGGATCGAATCGACCCGGTCGAGGATCCCGCCGTGCCCCGGCAGGAGCGTGCCGGAGTCCTTGACGCCGGCGGCGCGCTTGAGGAGCGACTCGGCGAGGTCGCCGGCCTGGGCGGTGGCACCCAGGAGCGGACCGAGGACCAGGGCTTCGACCGGCGAGCTGCCGCTGATCGCGAGGACGACGGCGACGCCGAAGGTGGCCACGACGAGCCCGCCGAGCACGCCCTCGAGCGTCTTCTTCGGCGAGATCCAGGGGAGGAACGGGCGCCGCCCGAGCGTGCGGCCCACGAGGTAGGCGCCGGTGTCGAAGCTCCAGACGCCGGCCAGCAGCACGAGGATCCAGCGCCGCTCGGACCAGAACGCGTGGTCCGGCGACGCGGGATCCGGCGCCTGCGTGGTAAGGATCGCCACGGTGCCGAGGAGGCCCAGGTAGGCCGCCCCGAAGACGGTCGAGGACCAGGCGGCGAATCCGTCGGCCGGGTCGCGCCGGGCGAAGGCGATCATCGCCAGCCCGACGGTGACGACACCGATCAGGGCAATCCCGTCGATCGACGCGATCCGGGCGGCCACGTCGATCGTCGGCGACGGCTCGCCGAGCAGCCTGCTCCCGAGGATCGCCGGGACGGCCGCAGCCGCCACCAGGACGAGAGCCCCGCCCACGACGCCGTTGCGCACCACGGGGCGGCCCGCCGCCGGCAGCAGGCGCTCCGCCTCGCGGGCGGCGAGGAGCGCGAGCACGAGGACGAGGATGCCGATCCCCACGCCGCCCGCGGCGATCGCGAGGACGACGACCGGGACGATGAGCAGGGCGCTGAGGGTGCGCTCGCGCACGGACGCCTCCTAGGTTCCGAAACGCCGGGAGCGCCGCGCGAACGCGTCGAGGGCCGCGTCGTAGGCGGCCTCGTCGAAGTCCGGCCACAGGACGTCGCACGACCAGAACTCGGCATAGGCGCTCTGCCAGATGAGGAAGTTCGAGAGCCGTTGCTCTCCGCCCGTCCGGATGACGAGGTCCGGGTCGGGCATCCCGGCAGTGTAGAGGCGAGCCGCGATGGCGGGCTCGTCGATGGCGTCCGCCGCCAGGCCGTCGGCCACGATCGCCCGGACCGCGTCGATCAGCTCCGTGCGTCCCGCGTAGTTGAAGGCCACGGCCAGGGTCAGGCGATTTCCCCGCTCGGTCACCGCGAGCGCGTCGCCGATCGACCGGCTGAGGTCGTCCGGCAGCTCTTCGAGGCGTCCGAGCAATCGGACCCGCACGCCCTGGCGCACGAGCTCCGGGGTCTCGGCGCGGATCGCCTGCTCGAGCAGCCGGAAGAGCCCGATCACCTCGTCGTCCGGTCGCGCCCAGTTCTCCCGGCTGAAGGCGTACAGGGAGAGGACGGCCACCCCGCGGCGGAGCGTGTGCTCCACGAGCCAGCGGATCTTCTCGACGCCCGCCGCGTGTCCGTCGAGCTCGGAGAGGCCGTGCTCCCGCGCCCAGCGCCGGTTGCCGTCCATGATGATGGCCACGTGGGCCGGGCGGATCACCGGGTCCGCCTCACCTCCGTCGCTCGGCCCGACGGAGGCGTCCATCCCCGTCCGCGCCGCATGAACCACAGGCGGCGCGTCAACCGGACGCGCGAGCGGGGCGCGCGCCACTAGACCTCCAGCACCTCGCGCTCCTTGACGCCGCCGGCAGTGTCGACGTCGGCGACGTGGCGGTCGGTCACCTTCTGGAGCTGCTCGAGCTCGCGGTGCGCCTCGTCGGTGCCGATGACGCCGTCCCGCTCCTCGTGCTTGATGGCGTCCACGGCCTCGCGGCGAAGGTTCCGGATCTCGACCTTCGCCTCTTCCATGCGACGGTGGACCACCTTGACGAGGTCCCGACGGCGCTCCTCGCTGAGGGGCGGGATGTTGAGGCGGACGACGGTCCCGTCGACGTTCGGCGTCAGGCCGATGTCGCTTTTGAGGATCGCCTTCTCGATCGCCCCGAGGACGCCGCGATCCCACGGCTGGATGACGATCTGGTGCGCCTCCGGCACGCTGATCCCGGCCAGCTGGTTGAGGGCCGTGGGCGTCCCGTAGTACTCGACGTGGATGCGCTCGACGAGCGCGGTCGAGGCGCGTCCCGTCCGGATGCCCTGGAAGTCGCGCTCCATCACCTCGACGGCGCGGGCCATCTTCGGCTCGATGGTCGTGAGGACCTGGCTGGTCATGTGGGGGAACCTCCGGAGATGCGGGTCCCGACCTGCTCCCCCATCGCCGCCCGCCGGACGTTGTCCGGCTGGTAGAGGTCGAAGACGATGATGGGGAGGTCATTCTCCATGCACAGCGACACGGCCGTCGCATCGAGGACGGCAAGCCGCTCGCCCAGGACGTCCGCGTAGGTGAGCTCGGTGTAACGCTTCGCGTCGGGATGGGTCAGCGGGTCGGCATCGTAGACGCCGTCGACCTTGGTGGCTTTCAGGAGGACGGAGGCGCCGATCTCGACCGCCCGCAGCGCGGCGGCCGTGTCGGTCGTGAAATACGGGTTGCCGGTCCCGGCCACGAAGAGCGTGACGCGCCCCTTCTCCAGGTGGCGGATCGCGCGGCGCCGGATATACGGCTCGGCCACTTCGTTCATGGCGATCGCGGTCATGACCCGTGTCGGCACGCCGACCCGCTCGAGGGCGTCCTGGACCGCGAGGCCGTTCATCACGGTCGCCAGCATCCCCATGTAGTCGCCCGTCGCCCGGTCCATCCCGCGCGCCGCCGCGGCCAGACCGCGGAAGATGTTCCCGCCGCCGACCACGAGGCCCACCTGGACACCTGCCCCGTGCGCTGCCGCAACCTGCGTCGCGATGAATGTGCAGAACGCGGGATCGACCCCGTACGGACGGTCGCCGAGGAGCGCCTCGCCCGAGATCTTGAGGAGGATGCGCTCGTAGCGAACCGCCGGCGCCCCGCCGGTGCCGTGGGTCGGCGTGCCGGGCCCGCTCACAGCTCCTCGCCGAGCGCGTAGCGCGTGAAGCGCCGGACGCGGATGTTCTCGCCGATCGTCGCGATGGCCGTGGTGACGAGCTCGCGCACCGTCTGGTCGGTGTCGCGGAAGGGCTGCTCGAGGAGACAGACCTCCGCCTGCCACTTCTTCAGCTGGCCCTCGACGATCTGGGAACGGATGTGCTCAGGCTTCTTCTGGACCATCTCATCGGCAAGGAGGGCGGCCTTCTTCGCCTCCAGCTCGGCCGCCGGTATCCGGTCGACGTCGACGTGGAGCGGAGCCAGGCCGGCGACCTGCATCGCGAGGTCGCGGACAAGCTTCTGGAACTCGTCGGTCC
>Ga0315297_10001641_pt1 | contig 13919 bp, 10 predicted proteins | sample YL17G15_0_MG_FD_203628 | JGI IMG/M metagenome (GOLD analysis project Ga0315297, IMG submission 203628) | Sediment microbial communities from Yellowstone Lake, YNP, Wyoming, USA - YL17G15_0 | ecosystem: Environmental > Aquatic > Freshwater > Lake > Sediment | place: USA: Wyoming | collected... | reverse complement strand
ATCGCAAGCGAAATTATTCATTCAAAACCATCGGATGCTCCCATTTTATTTTACCTGTAGTGGATGTCAATCTATTGGAAATTGTTAAACTGAAAATCTCCCCCCTCCGGTTCGTAGACCCTACCCTCCGGCCTGTAAGCTCTACGGGTTGGAAGCGGGGTCGGAGACCCGCCCCTATTTTTCAAAGAGGGGGGGGGAAATAAATCTTTACTCTTTGCTATTGTTCCCACGGATCCAGAACCTTCACCCCCAATTCTTCGACATGATGAATGTTGCGGGTTACGAATACCATGTGATTGGCCAAGGCGGTGGAGGCCGGCAGACTATCCAGGACCAGCCATTTTTTCCCGCGCCTCTCGGCTTAACCGGTAATATCGCTCCAGGTTTTCACTATTTCTTCGTTTAGATTGACAATCCGTGCTTCAAATCTTGTTTTCAGGTCGTGCTCGACCCATTCCATGAGCTTTTCCTTTTTTTCACCGGGATAAAGCTTGGCAATGCCTTTGTAGATTTCCCCCAGGGTCAGGATGCTCAAAAAAAGATTGATTTCGGGAACACTCGAGTCCACCCTGTCACCGACTTTTCCGGCCGACGCTTCAACAATTCGGATAAAACGCAGGTGTCCAGGAGGTAATTCATAGGTCAACCTCCCGTCCCGTGTCATCTTCCGAGCGCTTGAGATCGAGTTCCAGGCCGGAAAGCGGCGAGTTTCGCAGGAAACCGACCAGGTCTGAATCTGGCTGTCGCATTCTCCGGTAATCCTGGATGGAAATGATTACAGCGGTTTCCTTTCCCCGCCGGGTTACGGTCTGGGGACCGTGTTTTAAAGCCTGCTCGATCACTTCGCTGAAACGGTTCTTGGCGTCCTGCAATGGCCAGGTTGTTTTCATAACTTCCCTCCTTCTATCCGTCTAGACTGTCTAGATTGTCTGGTTTGTACTGAATCGGATAGAAAAGGGCAATATCCCGACATAATTGAAGGGGCGGCTGTAGAAAGCCGCCCCTCCAATTATAAAGTTTCTGGTTCCTGGTTCCTGGTTTCGAGTTTCTTGCTGCCGGTTATTTATCCTGAGCTCTGTCGAAGGACCGGCTACCTGCTTCTGGTCCGCCGGGCGAGACGCCCGGCCTACTGTTGGTCTGTTTACCCCGAGCGTACTCGAGGGGCTGGTCTGTTGGTCTTGCTACTCCTCAAACAGTGCCCCGGCGTTGGTGATCACGTTCCGCCCGTCATCGGTGCTGGCGTTTACGATCGCCTTGTCCTTACCTTCCTTCCAGATTTTGGTGATGATCTTCTGCCCGGGGTAAACCTCCTTCGAGAAGCGGACCTCGAACTCCTTGAGTTTCGCGTCCACCCCCCCGCAGCAGGCCTCGATCACCGCCCGGCCCACGTGGCCGAAGGTGCAGAGCCCGTGCAGAATGGGGGTTTTGTATCCGGCCATCTGAGCGAAGGACGGATCGATGTGAAGGGGGTTGATGTCACCCGAGAGACGGTAGATCAAATGCTGGATGGGCATGGTCTGATATTCCACCACCTGGTCCGGCTCACGCGCGGGAGGCTCGTTCCCCGGGGCCGGGCCCTTGGGCCCGCCCCAGCCGCCGGCGCCCCGGGCAAACGCGGAAAATATGTTGTCGAACAGCGGTTCCCCACCCAGGGTCTTGGTCACAGTATGGATCCGGTAGAGCGCCCCCTTGCCCTTGTCCCAGAGCTCGGTGATCTTCCCGGTGGTAACGGTCTGGACGTCAAAAGGCAGGGGTCTTTTCTTGATCATGATTTTCTGCTCGCCGTGGACGATCATCATCGGGTTGGCCCCCACGATCCCCACGCTCCCGAAGAGGCACATGAACGGCGGGATCACCGCGAAGGTCGGGATCACCCGGATCCCGCCTTCCGCGTTCTCGTAGGTGTGGTTTAAATCATAAGCCCCAATCCCGATGTTGTAGAGGGCAATGTTCTTCCAGGCCCAGTTGAAATTCACGGGCGGAAGTTCCTTGCCCACGCAGTCGAGATTTATTTCGGCCATGTCTTTCCTCCTTTCCCCCTAAACTAAAGTTTCGGGTTTCCCTCCGGGCCGTAGGCCCTCTCCCTCCGGCCTGGAAGCCCTACGGGCTGGAAGCGGGGCCGGAGGCTGATTTTGAGTTTCGGGTTGTCAGTTACCAGATAGTATTTAATCAACCAGCCATCCAGCAACCTAATATTTTATTTCCCCGGGCTGCGGCTGCCACTTAACCCGAAAAATGCGATTGAATCCGTTCCTCCGTCTTTCGCGGGCGAATTTTTTTGTAATCTGCCGATTCACTTGTCCCGTCTCTGGGGGGATCGGCGTTTTTCAAAAGCGCCCGATCCCTCCCGTATCGGGATAAATCCCCCTGAAGTCGGGACAAGTAAATCGGGCAACTACGAAACACTAAGAAATAATAACTGCATTTTTCGGGCTTAAACATCAGGCTTCCAAACGACAGGGAGCCGTTTGACCGGCTCCCTGTCGCGGGCGGCCGTTGCCGGCCGTCCTTGTTTTCTTTTTACGCAGCCTAAAGGCTGCGGCTACCGGCTACTGGCAACCGGCCTCTGCTTTGCCGGGCGAGACGCCCGGCATATCAATTCAATTTACGATTGCAGATTGACGATTGTAGATTTTATTTTGCATTCTTTCGTCAATCGTAAATCGTCATTCGTCATTTATTCTCTACTTGCTACTCTCGACTTATTGAAACCGCCCAACGATCGCGACGGAACAAACGTTCATGAACGGCATCCCGCCCAGGTTGTGGGTCAGGCCGAACTTCGGGTTCTTGAGCTGGCGGTCGCCGGCCCGCCCGAGGAGCTGGTTATACATCTCGTAGAGCATCCGGAGGCCGGAGGCCCCGATCGGGTGGCCGAAGCACTTCAACCCGCCGTCGATCTGGCAGGGCACCCCGCCGTCGGCATCGTAGAATCCGTCCATCACGTCTTTGATCGCTCCCCCGCGCGGGGAGATGTGCAGGTCCTCCATGGTCACGAGCTCGGTGATCGAGAAGCAGTCGTGCACCTCCATCATGCTGATCTCCTTGCGGGGATCCTTGATCCCGGCCTCGGCATAGGCCCGGGTGCTCGCCTTGTCGGCGGTCACGAAGTGATCGCCCTGCCACTCGTTGTACTGGGACTCGTAGCCGTTCGAGAGGGCCAGCTGGATGGACTTGACCGAAACCAGGTCTTTCCTCCCCAGGGACTTGGCGATCTCGGGGGTGGTGACGATCGCGCAGGCCGAGCCGTCGGAAACCCCGCAGCAGTCGAAGAGTCCGAGGGGATCGGCGATGATCGGCGAGGCCAGGATCTGGTCGATGCTTATTTCTTTGCGGAGGTGGGCCTTGGGGTTCTTGACCCCGTTCTTGTGGCTCTTGGCCGAGATGTGGGCCAGGGCGTTTTTCAGGTCTTCCCGCTCGATTTTATACTTCGCCCGGTAGGCGCTCCCCAGCTGGGCGAACATCCCGGGGGCGGTCATGTTGGGCATGATCATAAACTTGGACGGTCCCATGTTGGAACCCAGGTTGGGCAGGCCGCCGTAACCCGAGTCTTTGAGCTTCTCCACTCCCTGGGCCAGGGCGAAATCCACCGCCCCGGAAGCCACCGCGTAACAGGCCCCGCGGAAGGCCTCGGTGCCGGTGGCGCAGAAATTCTCCACCCGGGTCACCGGGATATTGGGCAGGCGCAGTGTGGTCGGGAGCGCCAGGGCGGAGAGCCCTACGCTCTGCGACTCGAAGGCCGTCCCCAGCCAGGCCGCCTGGATCTGCTTCTTCTCGATCCCCGCGTCCTTGAGACATTCCTGAAAAGCTTCCACGATCAGATCCTCGGCGCTCGATTCCCAGCGTTCACCGAAGCGGCTGCAGCCCATCCCCAGGATCGCGACTTTATCTTTAATTCCGGTTGCCATGTTTTATCCTCCTTATAAATGGATGATGTGTCTCTGAGCTTATCTTTCCCCCCTCACCCTGCCCTCTCCCCACCAGGGGGAGAGGAAGAGCAAGAGATATCCTCCTGGTTGACTACGCCGGTTTCTTGAGGACCGGGGCCGCGCTCCAAAAATACCCGGTGAAGCTGCGGTCCTTGTCATAGTATTTCTTCCGGAAGGTAACATACATCGGCACGCCCACCTCAATATCGTTCATAGTGCAGTCGGTAAAATCCATCATCATCCGGCCGCCGCCCTCGAACTGAATCATCCCATAACTGGCGGGGGGATCGATCGAAACCGCGAGGAGGTCGCTCGTGTAGGTCAGAATCTTGGCCGCCCGGCCGGCGAACTCGTAATCCTCCTGGGTGTGGACCGCGCCGCATTCGGGCTTAACGCAAATGTTGGTCTTGGGAATCTGAGGCGTCCCGCAGGTCTTGCACTTTCCGCCGACGAACCCGAGGACCAGTTTGCGCTCGCGAAACATCGCGGAGAGGGCCGTCTGCATCGGGACCTCGGCGCGGATCCCCATCTCGGTGTTGAGGAGGTCGCGGAACCTGAGGAACTTGCCGTAGGTGTATTCGGTCCGGCTGTTGGCCAGGTGTCCCGAAACCGCCATGCGGGGAGCAAGATTCTTGATTTTATCGGTAACCTTGAAAATCAGGGCGTCCGAGCCCTGGCCGAAGCTCGCGACCAGGAGCTTGTCGCCGGGCTTGGCCTGTTCGAGCTCGCGGGCCAGCATGACCAGCGGGTGGGCCACCCCGCATTCCCCGGTTTCCTCGTGCATGTTCCCGGCCAGCTGTTCCTTGGAGAAACCCATGCCCTTGGCAACTTCCCAGTGGGCCCGGCCAAAGAGGCAGGGGAACATCACCCGGGTAATATCCGTCGGCTTGAGTCCGGTCTTGGCCAGCACCCCTTTCACCGCCTGGGGGATGATCTTGCCGTAGCCTTCATCCCGGATCCAGCGCTCCTCCCAGTTGTAATCGAATTTCGCATCCGTGCCCCGGTAATGGTCCACGAAATCCTGGCTGAACGAGTAGGAACCCACCAGCTCGGCGATCAGGTTGTCTTTTCCCAGGACCAGCGCCGCGGCGCCGTCTCCGAACCACATTTCGTGGAACCAGGCGGTCCTGGTCTTCCGGCTGTCCGAGGCGGAGAGCAGGATCTGCTTTTTATCCCCGCCCTGGACCGCTTCCAGGGCCGTGATCAGCGCGCTGGTCCCGGCCTTCTGGGTGCTGGTGAAATCCGCGGTCATGATCTCGTCCTTCAGGTTCAAAGCGCTTTTCAGGATGCTCGCGCTGTCGCGGTCGGCGAAGGACAGGCTGGTGGAGGCGATATAAGCCCCGTCCAGCTTGGACCGGTCCTGGCCGGTGAGGCAGTCGATCGCCGCGGCCACCGCCATGGTCATGGCGTCCTCGTCCCAGTTGCAGAAAGTGCGTTCACCCTGGGCGGCGGTCATCAGGCCCGGGGCCAGCCATCCCATCGCGTCCATGATGCAACTCCGACCTAATCTGTACTTGGGCAGATACGCCCCATAGGAAACTATTCCAACCATGAAAGATACCCTCCTTTCCTCGTTTATCCTTACCCTTTAAACCGTTGACTTTAAAATCTTAATCAAACCTAGTTAGTGTTCCTCACTTCCGGGCCCGGAACCGGCTCGAAGCAGCTCGAGCTCGAATTATCGATATCCAACCCAGCCCGTTGATTTTTACGCAATTTAATCCGCTTTGTCAAGCCCCCTTTTACCGACGATAAAACCGGGAATCTGACCCCGGGTTCCGCCCTTTTTACCCCGCTTCTTGACCGGGGGATTTTTCTCTGATAAAAGATACCAACTGGCAAGTTAGTGAGTGTCAACCCGGAGCCCGGGAGGGTCCCGGGAAGGAGGTTGTCCCGGTGGCCCAGAGCCTGACCGGCCGGAAGGATGTTTCCGAACCCGCCGCCCCCAACGGGGACCGCACCCCACCCCCCGGCCGGCAGAAGATCGAAAAAGCCCTCCGGTCGCTCCTCGAAAACAAGGAATTCAGCGCCATCACCACTTCCGAGATCGCCAAGACCGCCGGGGTAACCGAGGCGCTGATCTACAAGTATTTCAAGGACAAGCGCGACCTCCTTTACCAGGTTCTGGCCCGGGACCTGGAACATCATCTCGAGCTGGCCCAGCTTCACCTCAAGGGGATCAACGGGGCCCGGAACAAGATCCGCAAGCTGATCTGGTTCTACCTGAACGCGTACGCGGAAGAGCGGGTTTTCGGCCAGATGCTCATGCTCGAGGTGCTGAGCTTTCATGATTTCTACCAGAGCGCGCCCTTCCAGGTGCTGAAGAAATTCGCCTCCCTCGAACTCGGGATCCTCAAGGAAGGGATCGAAACCGGGGAGATTCGCGCTGACCTTCCCCCCGCCCTCATCCGCCAGGTGATCCGGGGGAGCATCGAAAACACCTGCCTGGCCTGGGTGAAGATCAGCCAGAAGATCTCCCCCGATGAGCTGACCGAAAACCTCTGCCGGCTCTTGTTCAAGGGCATCGAGAAACCATGAGTAAAAAAACAAGTTCCGTTGATCGGTTGCGGTTGCGCAGCTCGTTCCGGTTGCGTTATACGGTAAGGTTATAAAACCGAAGGACTTAACCGATAGACAAAACGAGCAGCCCAACCGAAAAACGCAACCTTATAAGTCCGTTATATATCATTAGAAAATAAATATTCAGAAAGGAGCTAAAAAATGCCGCTCATTTACACCGAGGAACATGAGATCTTCCGCCGCTCGCTCCGGAAGTTCTTCGACACCGAGGTCATTCCCCAAGTCGAGCACTGGAGGAAGCAGGGATTCATCCCCCGGGAGATCTGGAAGAAGATGGGGGCCCAGGGGTTCATCGGCTACTGGCTTCCGCCCGAATTCGGCGGCTCCGGCCTCGACTTCAGCTACTCGGTCGTCCTGTCCGAGGAGATGATACGCTCCTCCTCCGACCTGGGGGTGAACATCGGGGTCCATAACGACGTGGCCCTCCCCTACATCGCCCACAGCGGGACGGAGGAACAGAAGAAGAAGTACCTGCCCCCCGCCTGCACGGGGGATTGCATCGTCGCCATCGCCATGACCGAGCCGGGCGCCGGGAGCGACCTGGCCTCGATCCGCTCCACCGCCATCCGGAAGGGCGATCACTACATCGTCAACGGCCAGAAGACCTTCATCTCCAACGGCTACTTCTGCGACCTGGCGATCGTCGCGGTCAAGACCGACCCCAAGGCCGATCCTCCCCACACCGGCGTCTCCCTGATCCTGGTCGAGGCCGGCACCCCCGGATTCACCAAAGGCCGGAAGCTCGAGAAGATGGGCCTCCACGCCGCCGACACCTCCGAGCTTTCTTTCGAGGACTGCAAGATCCCGGTGGGGAACCTGCTCGGGGTGGAAGGGGGAGGATTCTTCACCCTGATGCAGAACCTCCAGCAGGAGAGATTGATGGGGGCGATCGGGGCGATCCTGGGGGCCCAGCAGATCCTGGAGACAACCATTGAATATACTAAGACCCGGGAGGCCTTCGGCCGGCCGATCTGCAAGTTCCAGCACAACGCCTTCAAGATCGTGGAGATGGCTACCGAGATCGAAATGGCCAGGACCTTCACCTACAAGCTGATTGATGAATACCTGGACGGGAAAGACATCGTCAAGGCCGTCTCCATGGCCAAGTGGTATAACTCGGAGCTCGTGAACCGGGTTGCCTACCAGTGCGTCCAGCTTCACGGCGGATACGGCTACATGCTCGAATACCCGGTGGCCCAGGCCTACCTGGACGCCCGGATGCAGACGATCGCGGCCGGCACCACCGAAATCATGAAGCTCATCATCGCTCGTTTGATGGGGTTGTTATAACCCTGGAAATGTCACCCTGAGCGCCAGCGAAGGGTCTGACTTTTCTGGCTTCTCCGTCAGAAGAGAGATTCTTCTCCCCCGCTACAGGCGGGGGCTCAGAATGACAAAATGGGTGTTTTGCAACGGTCTCATTAGGATAAAGCGAAGGTCGGGATTCAAATAACGTATTATTTCTGTCCCGCATCAGAGTGCGGGATAAACTCCAGCAGGAATCCGGGGGGGATTGGTTTTTTTGCTTGAACTCGCCCGCGGATGGGGTAAAATGAAAAAAGTGGAGCCCCACGGCTAAAGCCGTGGCACCTCCACAAAGCTTACGGCGGGCGGAACCCGCCGAAGCTTACCCTCCTTCGCTAAAGCTATGGAGGGTTACCCGCCCAAGAGCATTCATCCACGGGTAAAACCTGTGGTCTTATGCGAAGGCGGGTAGACGGGGGATATTCCTTCCTTACCTTATAAAAATGAAGAAGAACCTTGGTCTGAGCGCATTCTTGCTCTTACTTCTCCCGGTCCGCCTGCAGGCCGCGGACGCGCCCTCCCCCGCCCCCCCGCCCCAATACGTCATCAAGTGGGCCACGATCGCCCCCGAGAACACCTTCTGGGGAGACATCGTCAACAAGGCTTCCCGGGAGATTGAGGAAGCCAGCGGCGGGCGGGTTAAAAATATCTGGTATTATGGGGCCGTGATGGGCGACGAACCGGACGCCATCCGGAAACTCCGCCTGGGGCAGCTCCAGGGCCTGGCCCTCCTGACCGTAGGACTGCAGAAGCTCGCCCCCGAGGCGATTGTCTACTCCCTCCCTGATCTTTTTCAGAGTTACCAAGAAGTGGACTGCGTCTGGGACCGGACTCATGAAATGGCGGAAAAAATCTTCGCGGATAAGGGCTTGGTGCTCCTCGGTCGCGGTGATGTCGGCTTCAGTGTTTTTTTCTCCAAGCGCATGATGAAGGACCTGGAGGAGCTCAAACAGGCCAAGATCTGGGTCTGGTCGGGGCTCGGGCTGGACCAGGCGGTGGCCCGGATGTTCGGGATCGTCAACACCGTCCCCCTCCCCCTGCCCGAGGTGATGACCGCCCTGCAGACCGGGATGGTGGACACCGTTTATGGCTCCTACTACACCACCATCGCCCTCCAGTGGTATACGATGGTCAAATACATGACCGACGTGAAGCAATCGGGAACAGCCTATTGCCCGGCGATGATTATCATAAAAAAGGAGGTTTTCGATGCGCTTCCCCCGGATATTCAGAATACCATCCGTGAAAAGATCCAAAAACATATAATCCCCCTCCGGGAGCGGATGCGAAAAGACGAGGAAGACGCCCGGCAGTCCCTGATCAGGCGGGGAGTGGTGATGGTGGAGCTCGACCCGGCGATGGTCAAGGACATCCGCACCCGGGCGCAGGCTCTTTATAAGGAATGGGAAGGCAAGTATTATCCTTCCTGGTTTCTAGAAGGCATCCTGAAGGCCCGGGACCAGTGCCGTTCCGAGCTTAATCCCCCGAAACCTTAAGCCCCGCGCCCATCTCGTCCTTTACGATTTTCTTTATTAGAATATCCTTTTAAAATATCCGGCAGTCATGGAGAATAACGGAACCAAGAAACCTGATATTTTCACCCGCGCCCGCCACCTGCTGATCGGCGAGCCGAAAAAAATCGACGACCCTTCCCTGTATCAGAAGATCTCCCTCGTCGCCCTCCTGGCCTGGATCGGCCTGGGCGCCGACGGTCTTTCCTCCTCGTCATACGGCCCGGAAGAGGCCTTCAAGGCCCTCGGTCAACACACCTACTTAGCGGTATTCATCGGCCTGGCGACCGCTTTAAGCGTTTTTATCATCTCCTATTCCTATAGCCGGATTATCGAGCAATTCCCCCACGGCGGTGGCGGTTATATCGTCGCCACCCAGTTCCTGGGAAAAAGAATCGGGGCGGTTTCCGGAAGCGCACTGATCGTGGACTATGTCCTCACGATCACCGTTTCCATCGCCTCCTGCGTGGATGCCATATTCAGCTACCTGCCGATGCAGTTTCATGAATTCAAAGTCCCGGCCGCCTGCTTCCTGGTCATCCTCATGATTGTCCTCAACCTCCGGGGAGTAAAAGAATCCATTGTTATTCTGGCCCCGATTTTTATCATTTTCATCATCACCCATATTGTCATGCTTCTTTACGGGGTATTCGCCCATATCGATAAAATCCAACCGCTGGCCCGGGAAATCCACGGCAGTATCCAGGGCGACCTTTCCACGATCGGCTGGGTAGGGATAATGTTTATTTTCCTCCGGGCTTTCTCCCTGGGGGGAGGAACCTACACGGGTCTGGAAGCGGTTTCCAACGGGATGCAGATCATGCGGGAGCCCAAGGTCCAGACCGGGAAGAAGACCATGCTTTACATGGCCGTTTCCCTGGCCTTTACCGCCGGATTCCTGTTTGTCTGTTATTCGATCTTCGGCGTCCACCCGGTTGAAGGCCGGACCCTGAACTCGGTCCTGGCCGACGGGCTCTTCGCCAACTGGCCCCTGGGAAAGGAAATCGCCTTCATCACCATTTTATCCGAGGGCGCCCTTCTCCTGGTCGGGGCGCAGACCGGTTTCGTGGGCGGCCCCCGGGTTATGGCGAACATGGCCATCGACTCCTGGTTCCCGCACCGTTTCTCCTCGCTCTCGGAAAGACTGACGATGCAGAACGGGATCGTGATGATGGGTCTGGCCTCCCTGATCCTTCTCTTTTACACCCACGGCTCGGTTTCGGCCCTGGTGGTCATGTACTCCATTAACGTGTTCATCACCTTTACCCTCTCCAACCTGGGAATGTCCCGTTTCTACATTAAAAACCGCCATTCCGATTCCTACTGGCGCCGGCACTTGAGCGTCAGCCTCCTGGGCCTGGTGGTCTGCCTGACCATCCTCACCATCACCACGGTGGTCAAGTTCACCGAGGGAGGCTGGCTGACGCTGGTGATCACCGCGACGCTGGTTGGCTTCTGCGCCCTGATCCGCAACCATTACCGCAAGGTCACCAAGAGCATGGCCAAGCTGGATGAGATCTTTAAGGACCTGCCCACGCCGGGGCCTTATAATAACCAGCCGCTCCGGCACGGCGATCAGACCGCCATCCAGCTGGTCGGCGGATACACCGGGTTCGGGATCCATACCCTCCTTTCCATCACCACCAAGTTCCCGAATACTTATAAAAACATCATTTTCGTTTCGGTCGGGGTGGTTGATTCCGGCTCGTTCAAGGGCGCCCACGCGGCCGCCGCCCTGGAACGATCGGTGAAAGAATCCCTGGAGAAATACGTGGATCTGGCCCGCCGGCTCGGTTACCCGGCCGCTTACCGGATGGAGGTGGCCACGGACGTGGTGGAGAGCGCCGTCAACCTCTGCGAATCCATCATCAAGGAATATCCCCAGTCCGTCGTCTTCACCGGGCAGATCACCTTCCGCCTGGAAAAGTTTTATCACAAGCTCCTGCACAACGAGACCGCCTTCGCCATCCAGCGGCGCCTGCACTGGAACGGGATCACCTCCGTGATCCTCCCGATTCGGGAGGCCTAGCAGCAAAATTCAGTCTCCGGTCCGAAGTTGGTAGCCGCAGGCTTCAGCCTGCGCTCTTCCGCAACTTTTTTCTCTGATCGTCATTCCGGGCTTGACCCGGAATCCAGAAATAATATTTCCCCTCTCCCCTCGGGAGAGGGGGGGTGAGGGGGTCAATTAAGTTTCATTTTTCTAGATCCCCGTTTTCACGGGGATGACAAATGTGGACTGGATTCCCACTGGAGTTTATCCCGCACTCTGATGCGGGACGAGGATGATGAAAAGCGTCTGGATTCCCGCTTCCGCGGGAATGACGCGAGTTTCTTGACGTGTTGGCTTAGGACTGACGACTTCGGACTTAATTATGGCAGTGGTGACCAGGGAACGTAGTCGCTCCCCGGATCGCAGGAACCGTTGCAGGTCTGCACGATTTTCCCATCCGGCTTAAAGAATTCCTTCATCTGCTCGACCGCCCCCACCAGTCTCCGGCAACCCTCATGGGCGATGTTATCCTGGCTCATGGGAACATTGGTATCCCCGGGGAGGGGCGTCGGATTGGTGTTGAAAATCGTGAACCCCGAGCCGGAGAGAGGTGAATTCTCCTCGGTAATCCCGTAAACCGGGGAAACCAGGGGAGCCAGGCCGGGAAGCCCCATCGTCCTGGCCAGGGTCTCGGTGGCGAGATTGGGGACCAGGGCGTCTCCGAAGGATTCCTGGACCAGGATGGTCTTCTTCGCCGTCCCCAGGGGATCGTTCACGGCGTGGGGGCCAAAATTGATGGGATCGATGGGATCAAAAAACACCTGAACCAGGGCCAGCACGATCTGGCGGTCGAGTGGATTGGGAAACTGGGCCTTCAGCAAATCGATCAGGGATTTGAAAACAAAACTTCTTTCCAGCATCATGCTCCAGACCGCCCCGGGGACATTCACCACCCCGCGGAGGACATCCGGGGAGAGCGCCATGAAGGTTGATCCCTGCACCCCGCCGTTGGAAATCCCTAAGTAATACACCTCCCCCGGGTTGGCTTTCGGCTGGCCGGCGATCCTGAACACCGGGTCATTAGTCAATTTCTCTTTGGCCAGATGGGCCAGAATCACAAAATTGACGTGGGCCTGCATGATCCTTTCTGTCACCAGTACGACTTGATTTAAGTTCCCGATAGCCTGGGCTACCATCCCAACATCAGGTTTGCTTACCCCGATCCAGTCGGTTCCAACCTGAACCATTTGCAGGTTGTCGGCTAGGCCCTGTTGAAAATCCGTCCACATTTCCTCTTCGGCCGTCCCGAAAAGTCCGTGACCGTAGATCAGAACGGGAGCGGTCACTGCTGCCATCGCCACCGACTTGGGGATATGGGCAGTGAAAGTCACCTCCCCTAACCCGGCCATTACCGGTTTTCCGTCGGACCCCAAAATAATTTTTTCGTCCGTATTTAAAAACCAGGGAACCTGGAATCTGCCCTTGATCCGGCGGCTGATATAACCTGAAGGTGAATCCTCCGCTGAATCGATCGTATACCCCAGGTTGGAACTGTTCCAATCGGCCAAGGCCTTATCCCGCATGGCCACCAGCGGACCGGTGATGGTCGCCTCGCTGGCCGTGGTGAAATCCCAGGCCAGGAGAAGGTCCGATTTCTTAAGGCCCTGGTCTTTCAGAAATTTTATGTTCTCTTCCGCCCGGGCCCGGTATCCCTCCACTACTTCACTCTTGGTCTTCTTCCCATCCCGCAGGGATTTAAATGGCTCGGGAACCGGGATCTCATTGCCCGCTTCATCCTTCAAACCTTTTTTAATCACGCAGACGTAGCGGGTGGACGTATCCAGCCTTTTCATTGGGCGGATCTTGAGCGCCTGCTCCTGACTGTCCCCGGCCTGGGCGTCCACCTCGGCGAAAAGCGGGACCCGTTCCCCATCCTGATAACGGAAAAGCTGGACCAGGCTGTTTTCCGTCAGCGAATCTTCTGGGTGATGGATCGAGGGGAGATTTGAGGGATCGAGCCGGGAGCCGAAATAAGCCAGGATCCCCGTTACCGGACTGAAGCCATCCTCGCGGGCGAAGAGCTCCCGGTCCAGCACGGTGCCGTTTTGGTGTACGGGCAACACCCCCGCCGGGTACACAACCTTTAAACCCGACTGGGTTGAAGTATCCGCGGTCTCATAGAAACTGGAGGGGAAAGGCAGGAAGCACGAATGCAAGGTGAGCGGCTGGCAGCCGGCTTGAATGTCAAAGCTCTTGGGAGCGGAGCCCCCGCAGGCGGAAAGACCAGCGCCCAAGACAAAAAGAAAAACAAATAAGATCTTCCCGCTTGGTATCATCCTGTGGTTTTTCCTCATTTTATTTTTGTTATTCGGATTTTGAGCTTTTTTTGAACTTTGAGCTTTGACCTTTGAACTTTTTAAAACTTTGATTCTTTTCCTTTCCAGAGCCGCTGGATGTTTTCCCGATGGTTGAAAATGAGAATGATGATCACCGGGAGGGCAAAATAAAAGAGAACCGAGGGTTCGCTAATTAACCAGATCAACACCGGCAGGATGAGGGCCGCGACCAGGGCAGCCAGGGAGGAGAGCCGGGTGGAGAGAAAAA
>Ga0315297_10001640_pt1 | contig 13920 bp, 16 predicted proteins | sample YL17G15_0_MG_FD_203628 | JGI IMG/M metagenome (GOLD analysis project Ga0315297, IMG submission 203628) | Sediment microbial communities from Yellowstone Lake, YNP, Wyoming, USA - YL17G15_0 | ecosystem: Environmental > Aquatic > Freshwater > Lake > Sediment | place: USA: Wyoming | collected... | reverse complement strand
CGCCGGCGCCGCCGCCAGCAGGCCGACCCCGGCCGGGCCGACCCCGAAGACGTCGAGCGCAAGCGCCGGGAAGAGTGCCGTCGGCATCCCGAAGACCATCGCGACGAAATCGATGACGAAGGTGCTGAGGATGATCCGGCGCCGCCGGACGAATCGAAGCCCCTCCTTGATCGTCGCAAGGGAAGGGCGGGCGGCATCGGGGTGCGGCGGGATGGGGGCGATGAGGAGGAGGGCCACGATCGCCGCAGCAAAGGTGACCGCGTCGAAGGCGAAGGCGGCCGCGACGCCGACGGTCGCGAGGAGGATCCCGCCCAGGGCAGGCCCGGCTACCGCCATCGCCTGGAAGCCGAGCTGGTTGAGGGCGATCGCGGCCGGAAGGCGCTCGCGCGGGACGAGACGCGGCACCGCCGACGATCGGGCCGGCTGGTCGACCGCGCCCAGGCCCGCCGACACGAAGGCCACGACGTAGTAGCCCCAGATAGGCGCGTCGGGTGTCGACGCGAGCAGGAAGAGGGTCCCGGCCGCGCCGGCCAGGCCGGCCTGGGTGATCAGCAGGAGCCGTCGGCGGTCAACCGCGTCCGCGACCGCCCCGCCGCCGAGCGCGAAGACGAGGATCGGCACGAGCTGGACGAGGGCGAGGAGGCCGACCGCGAGCGTGGAGCTCGTCAGCACGTAGAGCTGGAACGGGAGGGCGACCACCGTGACCTGGCGCCCGAAGCCGCTGATGAGCTGGCCGGTCCACAGGAAGCGGTAGTCGCGGTCGCGTCGAAGCGGCTCGACGTCGAGGAAGATCCCGCGCAGGCGCCCGCGTCGCGCCGCGGGATCGGTGGGCATGACCGGAAGGATAGGGGCGGTGCAACGGGCGCGGCGCGGGTCGGGGCCGGCACAATGGGCACAACAGCCTGCGGCGAGCGCCCGCCACGGGGCCGGCGTGAGCGCGGCGGCGGGCTTCGGCGCGCGGCGGCGGCCGGCTTCGGCGCGCGGCGGCGGCGGGCTTCGGCGCGCGGCGGCGGCGCATTGGGCGCGACGGCCTGCCGCGAACGTCAGGCGGCGCTTCGGCGCGCGGCGGCGGCGGGCTTCGGCGCACGCGGCGGTGGGGGGTGTTGCGTTGAACTCAACACCGCGCGCCGCATCGTGCGGCCGGCGGTCCCGCTGGCAAGTTCCGTGCGTTGGCCGGCGGAATTCCTGCCACGCAGAGCTTACGGGCCGGCCCGACTCCCTCTTTGGCAGGTTCCATGCGTTGGACGGCAGAGAATCTGCCACGGAGCCACGACTCCCGGCCCGGTTGTGCGTTGGACGCAAGGCAGTCACGAACCCTGACCCCGACTCGCCGGTCACGCGGTTCCGAGCCCGACGAGACTGGCATCAACGCGCGCGAACGCGCAATGCGCGAAGGCGCACCGCGCGACGAGCCGCCGACGAGCCCGCCGCTCCCCTACCCTTCGGCCATGGACCGTTACGCGGACGTCTCGTTCTGGATGGAGACCGCCGGAGACCTCATCCCTCGCCCGCCGCTCGACGGGACGACGGAGTGCGACGTCGCGATCCTGGGCGCCGGGTACACGGGCCTGTGGACCGCCTACTACCTGCTGAAGCGGCAGCCCAGCCTGCGCATCGTGATCGCCGAGAGCGAGATTGCGGGCTACGGCGCGTCGGGGCGGAACGGCGCCTGGTGCGCCCCCGACCTGAACATCTCGATGGAGCGCCTGGCCCGGATGCACGGCGAGGACGCCGCGCGGCGGATCCAGCAGGCGACGTACGACGCGGTTGACGAGGTGGGACGCGTGGCCGCGGCCGAGGGGATCGACGCCGGCTTCCACAAGGGCGGGGAGCTGATCGTGGCCCGCGGCCCGCACCACGTCCCGGCAATCGAGGGCGCCCTGCGCGAGTACGAGCGCTTCGGGTTCGGCGAGCACTACCGGCTGCTGGACGCCTCGGGCGTCGCCGAGAAGGTCCGGATCGCGGGCGTCGTGGCCGGGCTCTGGTCGGGCAGCGCAGCGATTGTCCACCCGGGGCGCCTGGTCCGCGGCCTCGCGGTGCTCGTGGAGCGGATGGGGGCCCGGATCGTGGAACGGACGCCGGTCACGGACTTCCGGGCGGCCGCGAGCGGCGCGGCGATGGGCGGCGCGGCGATGGGCGGCGGCGCCGCGGGGACGCCGGCGGGGGCACCGGCCGCGCTCATCACGCCTCGCGGCGAGATCCGGGCGCCGGTGATCGTCCTGGCCGGCGAGGCCTACCTCGCGCGTCTCCCGAAGCTCCACCGCCAGCTCGTCCCGCTCTACTCGCTCATCGTCCTGACGGAGCCGATCGACGACGCACGCTGGGCGGAGATCGGCTGGGCCGGCCGCGAGGTGGTGGCCTCGGCTCGCCTCTCGATCGACTACCTCTCCCGCACCGCCGACGGGCGGATCCTCTTTGGCGGGCGCGGCGCCCCGTACCGCCTCGGCTCACCGATCACCGACGCGTACGACCGCCACCATGCCACCCACGAGATGCTCCGCGGGTTCGTCCGCACCTGGTTCCCGATGCTCGGCGACGTCCGGTTCACGCATGCCTGGGGCGGGCCGCTGGGCATGCCGCGCGACTGGCACCCGAGCTTCGCCTTCGACCCGGGGAGCGGCATCGCCAGCGCCCGCGGCTACGTGGGCCACGGCGTCTCCACGGCGAACCTGGCCGGGCGCACGCTGGCCGACCTGATCGCCGGCGAACCGACCGCCCTCACGGAGCTGCCCCTGGCGAACCACCGCAGCCCGAACTGGGAGGTCGAGCCGTTGCGCTGGCTCGGCATCCGCTACACGCAGGGCGCGATGTCGCGCCTCGACCGCGGCGCGGAGGCCACCGGTCACGCGCCCACCGGCCGCTCGCTCGCGGAGCGTATCGCCAGCCACTGAGGAGCAACCGCCGGACCGTCGACGCGCAGCGTCCCGGTCAATCGAGCCCGGCCGCGCCCTCGATGAGCTCAGCCAGGCGGGCGCCGAACCGGGCGGCCGGCGCGCCGTCGATCACGTCGTGGTCCACGCTGATCGTGAGCGCGAGCATCTCGCGGACCTCGATCCGCTCGACGCGACCGCGGCCGTCCGGCCCGCCCGTCCGGCCAGAGACCACGCCCGGTTTCCGGGCGATGCCTCCGACCGTCAGGCAGAGCGAGTAGCTCGTCAGTGGGATGGCCCACGCCGTTCCCCGCCCGAACATCCCGATCGAGGTCACGGCGACGGTCCCGGTGAGCCGCTTGCGGCGCCGCGGTTCGGCCAGGACCATGGCCCAGACACGCTCGCGCAAGAAGCCCGGTACCAGGAGCCACAGCGGGAGCCAGCGGCGACCACCCTCGTACGGGGCTCCGGCGGCCTGCGCCGCGCGAACCTCATCGTGGATCTGGGCCGCGGCCTTGCGGTTCGCCGCCCGGACGATGTGCGGGAACGGGATCTTCACCCCTTCGACGTCCGTCTCGACCATGACGGTGACATCCACGTCGTCGAACAGGACCAGCCGATCTCGCCCACGGCGGTAGGCGTGCATGCGGCGGTCCTCGTCAACCGCGCGGGCGAGGTTGGCGACAAGGAACGCCGTGAACGACAGGCCGGCGCCGGTCCGCGCGCGATGCTCCCGGATGGCACGCCGCGCTTCGGTGACATCAACCTCGAGGAGCGCGTGCACCGTGTGCTGGCGGTGCATGAGGCCCAGCCAGTCGACCATCTGGTGCTGCGAGCGCGGGAACCGCTCCACTCGACAGGCAGCCCGCTCAGGCGGCGTGGAGCGCTCAGGCGGCGTGGCGCGATCACGCGGCGAGGAGGCGCGGCGAAGCGGCTTCACGCCGCGGATGCTGCGGCCATTGCAGCAGCTGCCGCGAGTGCCGAAGGTCGTCGGGGCAAGAGGCGCGCGGTCATGCCGGCCCGCCGAGCCTGACGGCGGCTTCCGAGCCGTAGTACTCGCGCGTCTCCGCGGCGGATGTCGTGCGCTGCGTGGCCGGCGCGGCCTGGACGGTGACCGTCATGTAGGGCGCCGTTGAGCTCCCGTGAAGGCCCCCGACCTGGACGGTCGCCCCACCTGAAAGCAGCCCATCGAGGGCAGCCCGGACCGCCTCGGACAGCGACAGCCCATGCGCCGCCGCGTAGTCGTCCACCGCGGCCGCGATCTCCATAGGCACGCGGACACTGAGGACGGCGCCGACGGGCCGACGGACGCGAAGATCCAGTGCTTCGGAATCCATGGCCTTCCTCATGGTTGTTGTCGTCGATACCGGGCGACATCGGACGGCTTGGACGGATACGCGGTGCGCGGCCGCCACAGGCCATGCTCGGCCGTTGGGTCGATGGGCATGGTCACGAACCAGCCGCGGGCGTCGGGACCCACGACCATGAGCGCGGCGCCGTCGGGCGCGTGGTTGCGGAGGATCCGGGGATCACCGACGAGCACCTCACTCGCCTGTCGGACGCTCACTCCGTGGGCCTGCATCTTCGCGGTGTTCGCATCGTCGAGGAGGAGTCCCCACAGATCGACGAGCATGGACGCGCCCTCTTGACGGGCGGTGTCTGACAACGTATACAGATGTCACACATTCGTCAAGTGGGTGCCGATCGTGCGACTCGACTTCCTGGTCCTCGCCGACAAGGCCGAGGCCATCGGCGGCAAGCTCTACCTCATGGGCGGCGGGTTCGACAGGGTCCGCCTCGCCGCGATCCCGGGAGCGGCGCAGTTCGACGTCGCGGTGGGCATCCTGGTCGGCTACAACGAGACGAACCTGCAGCACGCGTTCGAGCTGCGCTGCGAGGACCCGGACAACAACCTGGTCTTCGATGCGCCGCGAGGGGCCATCGAGGTCGGCCGGCCACCGGGGATGACCGCCGGCAGCGAGCAACGAGCCCTGCTCGTCTTCGCCGGACCGTTTCCGTTCCCGGCCGCGGGCGACTTCTCGTGGGTTCTCGTGCTCAACGGCGAGCGGCAGCCGTCCACGAGGTTCCGGGTAGAGCAGGCCCAGCTGCTCGCTCCCGTGCCGCCGCCGCGCCCGACGTAGTCCATGCGGCAAGCCTTCGACCGACGGGCCGCACGCAGCCGGCGTGACAGCGTCGTGGCGTAGAGTCCGGCGATGGCCGCCTCGCCCCGTGCCTTCGTCCTGCGCCACACACGACTTGGACCGGTCCCTGGTCTCGAGGCGGTCCGCCTCCACCTGGCCGACGAGGTGCTGCCGCTCTGGCATGCCGTCCAGGTCGAGACGGACGACCCGGACGCCGCCCTGCCGTATTGGGCATTCGCGTGGGCGGGAGGGCTCGCGATCGGGCGGTACCTGCGCGAGCACCCCGAAACCGTATCCGGTCGCCGCGTGTTCGACCTGGCATCCGGCTCCGGCCTGTGCGCAATCGCGGCCATGCGCGCCGGCGCGTCGGCGGTGACCGGCGCGGACATCGATGCCTTCGCGGCCGCGTCGATCGAGCTCAACGCACGCGCCAACGGCCGCCGGGTCACGGTCGTGCGCCGCGACGTGCTGGACGAGGAGCCGCCCGAGGTCGACGTCATCCTGGCCGGCGACTGCTGGTACGACGCCAGCCTCGCTGAGCGGGTCCTGCCGTGGCTGCACCGGGCTCGGGACCGCGGGATCGACGTCCTGGTCGGGGACCCGGGCCGCCGCTACCTGCCCACCCACGAGCTGGTCGAGCTGGCCTCGTACGACGTCCGCAGCACGACCGAGCTTGAGGACCTCGAGCGCAAGCAGGGCCGCGTCTACGCCCTTCGGCCGGCATAGCCGATCCGCGCGCGGTCGACCACGACGACGCCGAGGTAGCGGTCGCGCCTCCGATGAAGTGCGGAAGCGGTCTTCGCCCGGCAGGCGTATCCTCCCGCGACATGCACATGCACGTGGAAGGCGTGGTCGCGAGCGGGGACAAGGTCGTCGCCCGCGTGCGGTACGTGGGGACCAACCGTGGTGAGTTCATGGGCAGGCCCGCGACCGGCAAGAGCGTCGACGTCCAGCTCATCGACATCTTCAGGTTCGGCGACGACGGCCTCGTGCGCGAGCACTGGGGCGTCCTCGATGCCCTGGCGATGATGCAGCAGCTCGGCGCCGTGCCGTCGGGCCCTCCCGCCTAGACCGACGGGCGGGGTCGGGTATCGCAGGCGTGGAACCGAGGTGGTGGAGTCCATGGACCACGACGACGCGATGCGGATGCTGAAGGCGATCACGACAGCCTTCGATGAGCACGACCTCGACGGGATCATGGTCCACTTCGCCGACGACGCTGTCTTCGAAGGACCGCGGGGAACGGATCCGTGGGGCACCCGGTTCGTCGGCCGGGAGGAGATCCGCGCGGGCTTCGCCGCCCGCTTCGCCGGGATCCCCGACATCCGGTACCAGCAGGATGAGCACTTCGTCGACGGCGACCGCGGATCATCCGAGTGGACCTTGACCGGAACGACGACCGAGGGACAGCGGATCGAAGTCCGAGGCTGCGATCTGTGGACACTCCGCGATGGCCGGGTGGTGAAGAAGGACTCGTACTGGAAGATCCGAACGACGGGATAGCGGCACGTGAATGGCAGTCCGGGCTCACCGCCCGGTCTGTGGTAAGCCCGGCTCGCCTCCCGGGATGAGGCGCACGCGCTCGTACCTGGACTCCGGGCACTGCCTGCTCGAGACCAAGACCCGCGACCCACGCGGGCGGACCGTGAAGCAGCGCAACGTGCACCCGTTCGAGGCCCGCGATCGGCTCGACGCCACCGGTCGCGCGTTCGTCGGCGGGTGCCCGCTCGTGGAGGACCATCGCCTCGCCCTCGCGCCCGTGCTCGTCACGCGCTATACGCGGGCGACGCTGCTCCTGGCCGATCCGGGCGTGCGGATCACGATCGACACGGACGTCGAAGCGGAGACCCCGGACGGGCGGGGTGTGGCGCTCCCCGGCATGGCGATCGTCGAGACGAAGTCGGCCGGCCGACCCTCCCCGGCCGACCGCCTCCTCTGGTCGCTGGGCCACCGGCCCATCCGGGTCTCCAAGTTCTGCACCAGCCTCGCCGTCCTGCGGCCGGAGCTGCCTTCGAACAAGTGGACGCCGGCGTTGCGCCTCCCGTGGTCGGTGGCGGACCTGCGCCGGCCGGCGGACCACCGGGTCACGCGCACCGCGATCGCATAGGGCAGCACTGGCCCGTGCCCGCACCCCGCCCGCGACCCGGTTCGGGCCTGCCTACTCGAAGCGCATCGAGCGCACGATCGCGTCGATGTCGGCGGTCATGTCGGCCGAGTCCGGGAGCGGCGTCGAGATGACCATGAGCCGAGTTCCACCGACGTCCAGCACGCGCACGGTGCTCGTTCTCCAGTAGGTGTCTCGTCCCCCGGTCGGCATCTCGCTCCAGACCTTCAGCTGGGACTGGTCGCAGTCAGCCGGGCTGAAGGTCAGCACGACGGTCAGGCTCTGGGCCGGAAGACCGCCGATCGTCGATGGGCTGGGGCCAGTCACGACGAACCCCGGCAGCCGCTTCAGGGCCGCGACCAAGTCGTCGACGCTGGGCCCAACCGGGGGATCGAGCATGCCCTCCTGCCAGTGGCACGGGTCCGCAAAGAGATTGGTGGTCACGTACCAGCCGACAGCGGCGGTCTGCTGCTCGTTGAGCACGACGGAACCCGCCGGGTTCGTGAATGAGTAGGTCCACCCGGCCGGCACGCTGAACGTGACCCGCACCGGTTCGTCGATGTAGTACGGCACACCCGGCTCGAGTGGTGGCCATGCGTCCGCGGGGGCGAGGCGCGGAGTCGGTTCGGGGGATGCCCCAACGAGTGAGCCGCGATCGGCCAGGTGGCCCCCGACCAAGGCCAGTCCCGAACCGACCACGACGACCAGGATGCCTGCCAGGGCGATCTGCAGGGGGCGCGCGAACCGGGAGCCCGGCCACGCAACCACGGGCCACCACGCGCGCCGGTCGAGCTGAGGCGTGATCGTCGTCTGCGCGAGCACTTCGTCGATGAGTCCGGGTCGTGCACGGGATGGCGCTTCACGCGCCAGCTGTCCCGCCAGCTGGTGCGCGAGCTCGGCGTGGGACTCTCGGTCGTGATCGCTCATGTCGCTTGCCCTCATGCGGGTAGGGCCACTCGGTCGTCGGCTTCGAGCGCAGCCCGCAGCGCCGCACTGGCATACCGGAGGCGTGACTTCACCGTGCCCAGTGGAGCACCGACCGCGGCCGCGATCTCCGGCCCCGTCAGGCCCACGTAGTGCATGAGGGTGAGGACGGTTCGTTGATCGATCGAGAGCCGCGCGAACGCCCGCCCGAGCCGCTCCCTGTCCTCGATTGCGCGCCAGCCGTCGGTGGCCGCCGGCTCAACCTGGAGCTCGACGAGGCGCATGGCGGCGTGGCGCCTGTGCCTGCGTCCGACGTCGTGACAGGCGTTCACCAGGAGGCGCCGCAGCCAGGCGTCGAACCGATCGCAGTCGCGCAGCCGCGGCAGCTCGCGCCAGACCCGGACGAGCGCTTCCTGGACGGCATCCTCGGCATCGTGCTGGTCCCGCAGGATGAGCCAGGCCACAGCGTGCATGCGGTCGATCGCGCCGGCCGCAAGCCGGCCGAAGGCGTCGTGATCTCCATGCATGGCCTGCTCGACCAGCCCGCGCCGTGCGATGGCATCAGCCGACAACCGCGTGGTCACGGGAAGCCCGGACGCCATCTCGGCTGGTCAGCCGCCGGCGGCAGCCACAAACAGGATGGCGTCCCGGTTGTCACGGGGCCGTCGGGTCGCCCCGCTCTCCGGCCCGGTAGGTCTGCCAGGCTTGCTCCGCGGCCCGTTCGGTCGCGAACAGGTCGCGCTCGCCGCGTCGGTAATCCTGGTACGCCTGGACAGTCGCGACGTCCGACGCGGCGTCCGACACGGCGGCAGCGCTGGCGGGCGCCGCTCCCGAAGGCAGTCGGACCTGTGGCACGACCAGCCCCGCGAAGACGCCCACCACGAACGTGGCGGTCATGGCGACCGCTGCCGTTCGAACGCGAAGTCCCGGCTGCCTGGTGATCCCCGTCGCTGCGGTCATGGTCGATCCCCCCACCCTCGTCGTGCGCCGACCCTACATGGTCGGCCGCTCAACATCAATGACGTCGAGCGGTGGGCGCGTGGATCTATCTTCGCCCGCGGGTTCGGCCCGCTGGGTACGGTCCCAGCTCATGGTGCAGTGAGCAGTGCCGGATGCTGGCAGGCGCAACCCGCCGCTGGTGCGTGCGAGGCGGCTCGCCCGGCGGCCCTGCTCGCGCTCGAGCTCGACGGAGCGGCGGCGGGGTGTGTGCCGCTGGTGACCCAATATCGGCCCAGGCGGTGGGAATCGGAACTTGCACGCTCCCGGATGCGGCGGACGTGCAGTCTGGCTGCATCTCGGAGCGTGCAGCCCCTCCGGATTACCGCACCAGCCGACAGGTCCGCCGAGCGGCACCAACGCGACCCACCGCGGGATCGTGGAGCGTGGCAAACCCGACGCGTCAATCGGCGGCGAGGTGCTGCTCCTCCGGCGGTCGAACCGCGCGGAAGCTCCGGTAGAGCAGGAGGTCGTAGACGATCTTGAGGCTTCCGGCGATCACGAACGGCAGGCCGCCCACGCCGACCGAGGCCATCAGCGGCGCCGCGATCGAGGGCGAGACCGAAGCTCCCACGCTCCGGGCGATTCCGGTCACTCCCGCGGCGGCCGAGCGCTCGTCCGGGTCGACCACGGCCATCGTGTAGGACTGGCGGGTGGGCACGTCCATCTGGCTGATGCTGAACCGGGCGAGCAGCAGGGCGACCGCGAGGGGCGCCGTGGGCATGAGCGGCACCAGGATCAGCAGGACGTTCGAGGGCAGGTGCGTGAAGACCATCGTGTTGATGAGTCCGAACCGCGTCGCGAGGGGCGCCGCGAGGAGCGCCGAGATCCCCGCCAGGATGTTCGCCGCGAAGAAGAGCGCGCCCAGCGCCCCGATCGAGAGCCCGAACCGGGTGGCGAACCAGAAGCTGACGATGCTCTGGATGACGAAGCCGCCGGCGAACGCATCGAGCGCGAAGAGAGCCGCGAGGCGCGCCACCACCCCCTGCGAGCGGTGCAGGCCGAGTCGGGTGGCGACCGACACGTCCGCACGGATCGGGGCCTCGATGACCGGCGAGAGTGTCGCGAAGAGCGCCGCCAGCAGGACGCCGATCAGCGCGTAGCCCAGGATGATGGCCCGGTAGCTGTCGAGCGAGCTGGTGCCGGCGGCCTGGAGCGCCCCGCCCAGCAGGCCCGCCGCCAACGCCCCGGAAGCCGTGGAGAACGAGCCGACGAGGTTGTACCAGGCGAAGACGCGTGTCCGTTGGCGGTCTGAGACGGTCTGCGACAGCGCCGCCTGCTCGACCGCGAGGAACGGCCCAACCTCGTTGCCACTGGGGCTGATCACGCCGATGGTCGCGGTGAGGACCAGCACCCACATGTCTCGCGAAAGGAGGAACGCGATCCCCGCGAGGACCATCAGGCCGGCGCCGGCGAGAAGGACCCGCCGACGGCCGATCCTGTCCGCGTGGGTCGTCAGCCAGAGGCTGATCGCGGCGTCTCCCACCAGGGTGAGCGTCAGGAGGAGGCCCACCTGGAACGCCCCGAAGCCGATCTCCACGAGGTAGAGGACGAGGACGACCGACAGGAAGCCATAGCCAAAGAGGCGCGCGATCCGGGTCGCGAAGAGCAGACGGCCGTCGCGAGTCAGGACCGCGAGGGGGGTTCGACCGTGGTCGTCGGACCCGTGGGCGTGCTCGGTCATCTGGCCTCGATCAGGACGTCGGATGGAGTCCGGGGGCGCGAGCGGGCGTCGACGGGAGTCTACCGTCCGATGCGCGGGCGGACCTACAACGGCCTGCGGCTGTCCGGCTCGAAGGCGACGGGCGCCCGGTCGAGCTTGAACCAGAACGAGGCCACGTCGGCCGCGTGGTCGACGCGCTTGACGAGGGTGGCGTTGTCTTCCGGCGGGTCGCCGCCGACGCGCGGAGGCCATCCAGCCGCGGACGTCGTCAGTTCGGCTCACCGCCCCCGATGTAGTAGATCGTCTCGTTGGTGATCACGCCTTCGACCATCCGGAAGACCGAGACGCCCGTCGTGGTCGTGACGTGCTGGCTGGGGCAGGGCGCGATGCTGGTGTTGCACCACGTGTAGGTCCAGCCGACGACCGCGCCGTCCTCTCCGACGAGCACGACGGCCGGGTCGACTGCCAGCTGCTCATACCCGAAGACCTCCGCGTACGTCGCCTGGACGCCGGCCCGATCGGGCCGGTGCTCGGGCGGATCATCGAACGTCCCGTCGGGCGCGTAGAGGGCTGCAAGGCGCGCAGCGTCGCTCTCGCGAACCGCCCCGATCCACGCGGCCACGGTGGCGCGGTTGAGCGCGACCGGATCCGGCGCGGTGGTCGGCCCGAGTGTGATGTCGGCATCCGGCGACGGCGTAGCGGCCGGCGTCGTGCATGCGGCGACCGCCAGCAGGACGACGACGGCAACGGCCAGGGCCTTCCCGCTCGAGTACCCGCGGACAGTCGGCGTGCGACACATGGCCTGCCTCCCTGAAAGCCCCGCTCCGCGCCGCAGTCGTCGCGTCGCGTTGCCTGGACCGGCGCGGAGGACGCCGTGACACGCCGTCGGGGAGCGTGGAGCACCGCGCCTCTCCCGACAAGTGTCGTTGCGCCCCTCGTCGTGACACGGCGTCGGCCTCCGCCATGCCCGCCCCACCGGGTCGCGACGGCCGCCGTGCCGGCCGCGTCAGCTGCGCCGGCCGCGCAGAGTCGGCATTTGGCGTCGTGCCGAGCATCAGGCCGGCGATCTGCCCCTGCGGATCGGCAACTGCCGCCGGGCGAGCGCAGGTGCCGATTTGCGCTGCGCCCACTGTGCTCAGCCGCGCGGTGGGCCGTGGTCGACCGCGGCCTTATGCACGTCCGGGCGGCATTTGCCGATGCGCCGGCGCTTGGGCGGCGGTCAGGCCGGCAGTGCTTGCCGGCAGGCGGCCGCAGGGCCCTACCGTGGCGAGCCGCCCTCGGTCGTGGTGCCCGGCGCCCCATGGCGCCCGGCCGCGCCGTCGCAGTGTTTGCGCCTTTCGGCGATCTGCCCGACTCTGCGCGGATGGGAACGAACCAGCCGGCCCGAATCCTCGTCGTGGACGACGAGGCGCCCATCCTCGACCTGGTGCGCGGATACCTCGAGCGCGAGGGATTCGAGGTCGCCACCGCCGCGGATGGGCCGGCGGGCCTGGAAGCCGTCCGTACCGGCAGGCCCGACGTGGTGATCCTGGACGTGATGCTGCCCGGCCTCGACGGCATCGAAGTCTGCCGCCAGCTGCGCACGTTCTCGGACGCGTACGTGCTGATGCTCACCGCCCGCAGCGAGGAGATCGACCGGATCATGGGCCTCACGGTTGGGGCCGACGACTACCTCGTGAAGCCGTTCTCGCCCCGCGAGCTCGTGGCCCGCGTCAAGGCGCTCCTCCGGAGGCCGCGCGTCGAGGCCTCGCCGACCGCAGCAGGCCCGCCCGGACTGGAGATCGACGAGGCGAAGCGCTCGGTTCGCGTGGACGACCGCGCCATCGACCTGACCACCCTCGAGTTCGACCTCCTCGCCGTCCTCGCCCGCGATCCCGGCGTGGTGATCCGCCGCCAGGCGCTCCTCGATCGCGTCTGGGGAATCGACTTCGTGGCCGACGACCACCTCGTGGACGTTCACGTGGCGAACCTGCGCCGCAAGCTCGGCGACGACCCGGCACACCCCCGCTTCGTGGAAACGGTGCGGGGCGTCGGCTATCGCCTTCGCGAAGCCGGCTGATGCAGTTCCCACACTCGCTCCGCGCGCGCCTGCTGCTCGCCTTCCTGGTGGTGGCCGGCGCAACCCTCGGCACCGTGGCCGTGGCCACCCTGCTCGTCGGACCCGGCTACTTCGCGGAGGCGATGGGCCACCTCCCGGGCGACCCGATGGGCGAGGCGATGGGCGAGGCGACGCAGGCGGCATTCGAAGATGCGATGGAGCGCGCGCTCATTGCGGCGACGGTCATCGCCATCGTGAGTGCAGTGGTCGTGAGTCTCGCGGTTGCGGCGCGGATCGCCGGCCCCATCGGCGCGCTGGTGAGCGCCGCGCGGCGGATCGCGGGCGGCCACTACGCGGAGCGGGTGCCGGTCGCCACACCAGACGAGCTCGGCGAGCTGGCAACCTCCTTCAACGAGATGGCGGGCTCGCTCGAGGCAACGGAGCGGCGCCGGCTCCAACTCGTCGGCGACGTCGCACACGAGCTCCGGACGCCGCTTACCACGCTCGACGGGTACCTCGAGGGCCTCGAGGACGGCGTCATCGCGCCCTCCGACGAGACGTGGCGCCTGCTCCGCGCCGAGACCGGGCGCCTGACCCGCATGGTCAACGACCTCTCCGAGCTGTGGCGCGCCGAGGCCCGACAGCTCCCGCTGCGGATCGAGGCCGTCGACCTGGCCGCCCTGGTCGGCGAGGTTGTCGACCACTTCCGTCCCCTGGCCGCCCCGCGCGGGATCGACCTCGAACTACGCGCCGGAGCAGCCGTGGCCACGGCCGACCGCGATCGCGTGGCCCAGGTGCTCGCCAACTACCTCTCAAACGCGCTGCGCCATGCGCCGGACGGCTCGATCGTGACCGTGACCACCTCCTTCGCGGACGGGCAGGTCGCGGTCAATGTCACCGACCAGGGACCCGGCCTGGCGCCCGACCAGCTGGAGGCCGTCTTCGAGCGCTTCTACCGGATCGACGCCGCGCGGAGCCGCGCGTCCGGCGGGTCGGGGATCGGCCTGGCGATCGTGCGCGCGCTCGCCAGCGCGATGGGCGGACACGCCTGGGCGGAGAGCGACGGCCCCGGGACGGGCGCGACGTTCGTGCTGGAGCTGCCCGCGGCCTGAGGACGTCCGCGGCAAGCCCGGGGTCGACCTCGCCGGATTCTTGACCAGGTCTTGAGGAAGCCTTGCGCTGAC
>Ga0315297_10001636_pt1 | contig 13934 bp, 7 predicted proteins | sample YL17G15_0_MG_FD_203628 | JGI IMG/M metagenome (GOLD analysis project Ga0315297, IMG submission 203628) | Sediment microbial communities from Yellowstone Lake, YNP, Wyoming, USA - YL17G15_0 | ecosystem: Environmental > Aquatic > Freshwater > Lake > Sediment | place: USA: Wyoming | collected... | reverse complement strand
GAACTCTTACGCCTACAAGGTCGTCAAGAACAGGCTGGCCCTACGGGCGCTTCGCGACCGGTCCCCGGCCGAGCTCCGGCCGTTCTTCGAGAAGCCCACGGCCATCGCCTTCGCCGCCAAGGACCCTATCGGGCTGGCCAAGATCCTCAAGGATTACTCCGCCCAGGGCAAGGTCCTGGCGGTCAAGTGCGGCGTCGTCGAGGGGCAGTACATGGCCCCGGAGCGGTTCGACGAGCTCACCAAGCTCTCGTCCCGGGATGATCTCATGGCCAAGTTCGCGCGCCTGTTGGCCGCGCCGCTCGTCCAGCTCGCGCGGACGCTTCAGGCGCCCCTGAGCAACTTTGGGAACCTGCTCGGCCAGCTGAAAACCAAGAAACAGGATTGATTTCATAAAAATGAGGTCGGAACGACCCAAGACCAAAAAAAGGAGACTCGAGACATGGAAAAACTCACCAAGGAACAGTTTTTCGAGCACCTGAAGGGCCTGACGCTTCTGGAAGTCGTGGACTACATCAAGGAGTTCGAGACCACGTTCAACGTCAGTGCCGCCCCCGTCATGATGGCCGGTGGAGCCGTCCCCCAGGCCGAGGCCAAGCCGGCCGAGGAGAAGACGGAGTTCAACGTCATCCTGAAGTCCGTGGGCGACAAGAAGATCAACGTCATCAAGGTCGTCCGTGAAGTGACCAGCCTCGGGCTCAAGGAAGCCAAGGACCTTGTCGACGGCGCCCCCAAGCCGCTCAAGGAAGGCGTGACCAAGGCAGAGGCCGAGTCCATCAAGGCCAAGTTCGTCGAGGTCGGGGCCACGATCGAGCTCCAGTAACAGACCCCGCCCTTGGCGCCCGGAGGGCCGATGATCCTTTTTTCAGGGAATGGACTCAGGACACGAAAAACTCTTTTTAGAGAGCGAGCATGCTAACAGAACCTAAGAATTCTTTCCGCGAACGGGTCGATTTCTCGAAGATCAAGACGGTCTTCCCCATGCCTGACCTTCTGGACATCCAGACCCAGTCCTATGCCGAGTTCCTCCAGATGGAACTCCTCCCCGAGGAGCGCAAGGACACCGGCCTCCAGGCGGCGTTCAAGGACGTCTTCCCGATCTCCGACTTCAAGGAAACGACGGAACTCGAGTTCCTCGGCTACTCGATCGGGACGTGGGAGTGCAAGTGCGGGCGGCTCAAGGGCGTCGAAAATTCCCGGGCCCGGTGCAACGCCTGCGCGACCCTCCTGCCGGCGGACGTGGAGCTCACCGAAAAAGAGATCTGCCCCTACTGCGGGGCCATGCGGAAGATCGAGATCCCCCTCTGCGACCACTGCGGGGACCGGGTCGGGCTCAAGATCAAGTACAGCCCCATGGAGTGCATCCAGAAGGGCTACACCTACGCCGTCCCCCTCAAGCTCAAGGTCCAGCTCGTGTCCTGGGAGAAGGACGTCACCACCAAGGCCAAGCGCCTCAAGCACATCAAGCAGCAGGAAGTCTATTTCGGCGACATCCCCCTCATGACGGAGAAGGGGACGTTCATCTTCAACGGCATCGAGCGCGTCGTCGTCAGCCAGCTCCAGCGCTCCCCGGGCGTCTTCTTCCGCCCGGCCGAGAACAAGGGTTTCTTCATCGCCAAGCTCATCCCGTACCGCGGGGCGTGGGTCGAGTTCGAGCACGACGCCAAGAACCTCCTCTGGGTCCGCCTCGACCGCAAGAAGAAGTTCCTCGCCACCGTGTTCCTTAGGGCCCTGGGCTTCGGCACCGACGAGGAGATCCTCAAGCTCTTCCACAAGACGTACAAGGTCATCCCCGAGGACGGCAAGCTCTACTGGGAGGTCTCCGAGAACCTCGTCGGCCGGACGCCCGCCGAGGACGTCCTGGACGGCAAGGGGCGGAAGGTCCTGGCCCCGGGAAAGAAAAAGATCAATCCCGAGGTCTGCCAGGCCCTGCTCGACGGCAAGGTCGCCCGCATCCCCCTCGTCAAGAAGGAGCTCGCGGGGGCCTACTCCCTGGTCGGGATCAAGGGCAAGGTCCGGGTCAACGAAGAGCTCGGCGACGTCCAGCTCGACCTCCTCGTCGGCACCGGCGAGCCGTTCGAGGTCTTCTTTCCGGACGAGGACCGGGCCGGCCAGATCATCGTCACGACCCTCAGGAAGGACCTCCGCAAGGACACCAACCAGGCCCTCGGCGAGATCTACCGCAAGCTGCGGCCGGGCGAGCCCCACACCATGGAGAGCGCCCACAACCTCTTCCACAGCCTGTTCTTCAACCCCCAGAAATACAACTACTCCCGGATCGGCCGCCTCAAGTTCAACATCAAGCTCGGGCTCGAGACGCCCATGGACGAGAAGACCCTGTCCCCCGCGGACTACGTCCAGGTCATCAAGTACCTCCTCAACCTCCGGCACGGGGAGGGCATGACCGACGACATCGACCACCTCGGCAACCGCCGCGTGCGGTCCGTCGGCGAGCTCGTCGAGAACGCCTTCCGCATCGGCCTGACGCGGATGGAGCGGACCATCAAGGAGAAGATGACCGTGACCGCCGACCTGGCCGCGGCCATGCCCCAGGACCTCATCAACTCCAAGCCGGTCATCGCCGCCCTCAAGGAGTTCTTCGGCAGTTCCCAGCTCTCCCAGTTCATGGACCAGATCAACAGCCTGGCCGAGATCACCCACAAGCGGCGCCTGAGCGCCCTCGGCCCCGGCGGCCTCAGCCGGGAACGGGCCGGGTTCGAGGTCCGCGACATCCAGGCGTCCCACTACGGCCGGATCTGCCCGGTCGAGACCCCGGAAGGCCCGAACATCGGCCTGATCTCGTCCCTCAGCTGCTACGCCCGCGTCAACAACTACGGCTTCGTCGAGACGCCCTACCGCAAGGTCAAGAACGGGCGGATCATCGACTACGTCAAGGTCCTCCACCCCGGGAGCGGGGATCACAAGGTCGGGGACATCGTCGAGAAGGACGAGATGATCAAGGCCGTCGAGAAGCTCAAGGCCGAGAAGGCCCGCCAGCTGCCCGTCCTCGAGTCCTACTGCTGGTACCTGACCGCCTGGGAGGAGGAGAAGTACAACATCGCCCAGGCCAACGCCGCCGTCGACGAGCGGGGCCGCTTCGTGAACGACCTCGTCAGCGCCCGCGAGCGCGGGAACTTCAAGCTCATCCCCCGCGACCAGATCCATTACATCGACGTCTCCCCCAAGCAGCTCGTCTCCCTTTCGGCCGCCCTCATCCCGTTCCTGGAGCACGACGACGCCAACCGCGCCCTGATGGGCTCGAACATGCAGAGGCAGGCCGTGCCGCTCATCCGGCCCGAGGCGCCTCTCATCGGTACAGGCATCGAGGACCTGGTCGCCGTCGGCTCGGGCGACGTCATCGTTTGCCGGCGGACCGGTGTCGTGGAGTTCGTCGACGCCGAGCGGATCCTCGTCCGGGTGGACGAGAAGGAGAACCCCCGGAGCTACGAGGTCGGCACGGACCTCTACATCCTGATCAAGTTCCTCCGGACAAACCAGAACACCTCGACCAACCACCGTCCCATCGTCCGCAAGGGCGACAAGGTCCGGCGGGGCCAGGTCCTGGCCGACAGCTCCTGCACGGACGGCGGCGAGCTGGCCCTCGGCCGGAACGTCCTCTGCGCCTTCATGCCGTGGCGGGGGTATAACTTCGAGGACGCGATCATCGTCAGCGAGAAGCTGATCAAGCAGGACATTTTCACCTCGCTCCACATCGTGGAGGAGACCATCGAGGCCCGCGACACCAAGCTCGGCCCCGAGGAGATCACCCGAGACATCCCCAACGTCCCCGAGACCCTCCTCCGGAACCTGGACGAGAACGGGATCGTCCGCATCGGGGCCCACGTCAAGTCCGGCGACATCCTCGTCGGCAAGGTCGCCCCGAAGGGGGAGACCCAGCTGTCGCCCGAGGAGAAGCTCCTCAAGGCGATCTTCGGCGAGAAGGCCCTGGACGTCAAGGACGCCTCGCTCTACTGCTCGCCCGGCGTCGAGGGGACCATCATCGACGTCCGCATCTTCTCCCGCCGCGGCATCGAGAAGGGGCCGCGGGCCAAGGCCATAGAAAAGGACGAGATCGCCAAGATGAAGCGCAACCTGGACGACGAGATCGTCATCCTGGAGAACGAGCGCTGGCAGAAGGTCAGGGCCCTCATCAAGGGCGCGGTCGTCGAGAAGACCCAGAAGGCCGGCGGCATGACCCTGGAGAAGGGGACCAAGCTGACCGAGAAGGTCCTGGACGAGCTGACCTACGAAGAGGCCATGAAGCTCAAGATCAGCGAGGACGATGAGGTCGACCGCGAGATCAAGGACCTCGACAAGAAGGTCAAGCGGCAGATCGAGGCCCTGAGGGCTGTTTTCAAGGAAAAGGTCGAGAACCTCAAGAAGGGCGACGAGCTGGCCCCCGGTGTCATCCAGGCCATCAAGGTCTTCATCGCCATGAAGCGCAAGCTCTCCGTCGGCGACAAGATCTCCGGCCGCCACGGGAACAAGGGCATCGTCGCCAAGATCGTGCCCGAGGAGGACATGCCCCGGCTGCCCGACGGGACGCCCGTCGAGATCGTCCTCAACCCCCTCGGCGTCCCCTCCCGAATGAACGTCGGCCAGATCCTCGAAACGCACGCCGGATGGGCCTCCCGGACCCTCAACCTCTGGCTGTCCACGCCCGTTTTCGACGGCGCGAGCGAGAACGAGGTCAAGAAGCTCCTCAAGCAGGCCGGGCTGCCCGAGTCCGGCAAGACCCCGCTCTACGACGGCATGGCGGGCGAGATTCTCGACCAGGAAGTCACCGTCGGGTACATCTACATGATGAAGCTCTACCACCTGGTCGACGACAAGATCCACGCCCGCTCGACCGGCCCGTACTCCCTCATTACCCAGCAGCCCCTGGGCGGCAAGGCCCAGTTCGGCGGCCAGCGGTTCGGCGAGATGGAGGTCTGGGCCCTCGAGGCCTACGGCGCGGCCTTCACCCTCCAGGAGCTCCTGACCGTCAAGTCCGACGACGTCGAGGGACGGGCCAAGATCTATGAGGCCATCGTCAAGGGCGACCTGGACTTCTCGCCCGGCCTGCCCGAGTCCGTCAACGTCCTCATCCGCGAGCTCCAGAGCCTCTGCCTGAACGTCGAGCTCGAGAAGGGCGACAAGGAAGAAGTCCTGCCCTGGGGGATCGCCGTCCCCCAGTCCGGAAAAGGAGACTCCTAATGGATATCAGGCCACCGATCGGTCCCCGTCCCCGGCTCGAATTCGACCGGGTCCGGATCAGCATCGCCTCGCCCGAGAAGATCAAGAGCTGGTCGTGGGGCGAGGTGACCAAGCCCGAGACCATCAACTACCGGACCTTCAAGCCCGAGAAGGACGGCCTGTTCTGCGCGAAGATCTTCGGCCCCATCAACGATTACGAGTGCCTCTGCGGCAAATACAAGCGGATGAAGTACCGCGGCATCATCTGCGAGCGCTGCGGCGTCGAGGTCACCAAGTCCAAGGTCCGCCGCGAGCGGATGGGCCACATCCAGCTGGCCTCCCCGGTCGCCCACATCTGGTTCTTCAAGAGCCCCCCGAGCCGGATCGGGCTCGTCCTCGACCTGTCCATCAAGGACCTGGAGAAGGTCCTCTACTTCGAGTCCTACATCGTCCTCGACCCCGCCGACACGCCCCTCAAGGAGAAGCAGCTCCTTAACGAGGAGGAGCACAAGGACGCCCAGGAGAAGTACGGCGACAAGTTCGAGGCCGGCATCGGCGCCGAGGCCATCAAGGCCCTGCTCGAGAAGATCAGCATCCAGAAGGAGGCCGAGCGTCTCCGGAAGCTGATGAAGAAGGAGACCTCGCAGCAGAGGCGCCTCCGCTACGCCAAGCGCCTGCGCGTCTTCAAGGCCCTCAAGAGGTCCGGCAACCGCCCCGAGTGGATGGTCATAGACGTCGTCCCGGTCATCCCTCCCGACCTCCGGCCCCTCGTCCGCCTGGACGGCGGCCGCTTCGCCACCTCCGACCTCAACGACCTCTACCGGCGGGTCATCAACCGCAACAACCGCCTGAAGAAGCTCATCGAGCTCAAGGCCCCCGAGCTCATCATCCGCAACGAGAAGCGGATGCTCCAGGAGGCCGTGGACGCTCTGTTCGACAACGGCAAGCGCGGCCGCGTCCATCTCGGCGCCAACCGCCGCCCCCTCAAGTCCCTGAGCGAGGCCCTGCGCGGCAAGCAGGGGCGCTTCCGCCAGAACCTTCTCGGCAAAAGGGTGGACTACTCGGGACGGTCGGTCATCGTCGTCGGACCCGAGCTCAAGCTCAACCAGTGCGGCCTTCCCAAGAAGATGGCCCTCGAGCTCTTCAAGCCGTTCATCTTCAACCGGCTGGAGAAGGAGGGCCTGGTCCCGAGCGTCAAGGTCGCCCGGGAGTGGCACGAGCAGGAGCGGCCCGAGGTCTGGGACTACCTGGAGGAGGTCGTCCGCGAGCACCCCATCCTCCTCAACCGGGCGCCCACGCTCCACCGGCTGGGCATCCAGGCCTTCGAGCCCATCCTCGTCGAGGGCAAGGCCATCCAGATCCACCCCCTTGTCTGCGCCGCCTTCAACGCCGACTTCGACGGCGACCAGATGGCCGTCCACATCCCCCTGTCCGTCGAGGCCCAGATCGAGGCCCAGACGCTGATGCTGTCGACGAACAACATCCTGTCGCCGGCCCACGGCCGGCCCCTGACCATCCCGAGCCAGGACATGGTCCTCGGCTGCTACTACCTGACCCTGGAGAAAAAGGGCCAGAAAGGGGAGGGCCGCATCTTCGGAATCCCCGAGGAAGCCCTGCTGGCCATGGAGAACAAGGAGATCGGGCTGCAGAGCCTCATCCGGCTCCGCTTCACCGGCCCCTTCATGAACCTGGCCACGTACTATGACGACCAGGCCGTCATGACCTGCCCCGTCCAGGAGATGAAGGGGGAGCTCATCGAGACGACCCCGGGCCGGATCATCTTCAACAGCGTCCTGCCCAAAGGATTCCCCTACGTCAACGGCATGGTCCGGAAGAAGGGCATGGAGAACCTGGTCTTTTACACCTACCTGAAGGTCGGCCTTGGGCCGACGGTCGAGATCCTGGACGCCATGAAGGAGCTCGGCTTCACCTACGCCACCCGGGCCGGCTTCTCCCTGGGCATCGACGACTTCGTCATCCCCAAGGAGAAGGCCCACCTCGTGGACAAGGCCCAGAAGGAGGTCCAGGACATCGAGAACCTCTACCGCGACGGCACGATCTCCTCGGGCGAGCGCTTCAACCGCGTCATCGAGATCTGGGGGACGGTCACGGACAAGGTCTCCAACGCCATGATCGAGGAGATGCGGCGGCTCTCGTTCGAAGGCAAGGAGCTCAATCCGCTCTACGTCATGGCCGACTCCGGCTCGCGCGGCAACAGGCAGCAGATCCGGCAGCTGGCCGGCATGCGCGGCCTGATGTCCAAGCCCTCGGGCGAGATCCTGGAGACCCCCATCGTGGCGAACCTCCGGGAGGGCCTGAACGTCCTGCAGTACTTCATCTCGACCCACGGCGCCCGCAAGGGCCTGGCCGACACCGCCCTCAAGACGGCCAATTCCGGCTACCTGACGCGGAAGCTCGTGGACGTCTGCCAGGAGGTCATCGTCGACGAGCACGACTGCGGCACCCTCAAGGGCATCAACGTCTCGGCCATCGTCGAGAACGGCGAGATCATCGAACCCTTCCTCGACCGCATCGTGGGACGGGTGGCCCTCGAGCGGGTCATCAACCCCGATTCCGGCGAGACCATCGTCAACATGAACGAGGAGATCACCGAGCGGGCCGCCCACGAGTTCCAGAACATGGGCATCGAGCGGGTCAAGATCCGCTCCCTCCTGACCTGCGAGTCCAAGCGCGGCATCTGCCAGCTCTGCTACGGCCGCAGCCTGGCCAGCGGCCGGATGGTCGAGCTGGGCGAGGCCGTCGGCATCGTCGCCGCCCAGTCCATCGGCGAGCCGGGCACCCAGCTGACCATGAGGACCTTCCACGTCGGCGGCATCGCCATGGGCGGCGCCCAGAAGTCCAAGCTCGAGGCCAAGAACGACGGCGTGGTCCGGTTCAAAAACCTCAAGGCCGTCGAGAACAAGGACGGCACCCTCGTCGTCGTCAACCGCAGCGCCAACATCGCCATCCTGGACCACCGCAAGCGCGAGGTCGAGCACTACCAGGTGCCCTACGGCGCCCGCATCCTCGTCCTGGACGGGGAGGAGATCAAGGCCCGCCAGGGCTTCGCCGAGTGGGACCCCTTCAACACCTACATCCTGACGGAGGAGACCGGCCATGTCCGTTTCCACGACGTCGTCCTCGGCGTGAGCATGGAGGAGATCCAGGACGAGTTCACCGGCCTGATCACCCAGGTCATCATCGACCCCAAGGACGAGAAGCTCCAGCCCCAGATCGAGATCCTGGACGAGAAGCGCAAGGACGACAAGGGCCGCCCCGTCGTCCTCCGGAAGTACTTCCTGCCCTCCGGCGCGAACCTCGAGATCAAGGACCAGGACCGGGTCTTCGCGGGCGAGGTCCTGGCCAAGATCCCCCGCGAGGCGGCCCGGACCAAGGACATCACGGGAGGCCTGCCCCGGGCCGAAGAGCTGTTCGAGGCCCGGCGGCCCAAGAACCCGGCCGTCATCTCCGAGATCGACGGGACGGTCCAGATCGGCGGCCTGGTCAGGGGCTACCGCAAGATCATGGTCAAGAACGAGCGCGGCGGGGAGAAGGAATATCTCATCCCCAAGGGCGCCCACCTCAGCGTCACGGACGGCGAGAGGATCAGGGCCGGCGAAGCCCTCATGGACGGCCCGGTCAACCCCCACGACATCCTCCGGGTCCTGGGCGAGAAGGAGCTGGCCGAGTACCTTCTCAAGGAGATCCAGGCCGTCTACCGGCTCCAGGGCGTCGGCATCAACGACAAGCACATCGAGACCATCATCCGGATGATGCTGCGCTGGGTCAAGGTCGAGGAGGTGGGGGACACCGAGTTCCTGGTGGACGAACAGGTGGACAAGTTCTTCTTCTATGAGGAGAACGAGAAGGTCATGAAGAAGGGCGGCAAGCCGGCCAAGGCCCGGCCGCTCCTCCTGGGTATCACCAAGAGCGCCCTGAGCACGGACAGTTTCATCGCGGCCGCCTCCTTCCAGGAGACGACCCGGGTCCTGACCGAGGCCAGCCTCTACGGGAAGGTCGATTACCTGAGGCGCCTGAAGGAGAACATCATCATGGGCCGGCTGATCCCGGCCGGGACGGGGTACAAGTTCTACCGGAACGTGGAGCTCAAGGAGGAGATGCCCGTCCTGATCCACGAAAAGCAAGAGGAGGTCCTGCCCGAGACCTGACCCGGGAAGCGCCCCCTGAAATTTCCGTAAAATTCTTGACAGAGATGACGAATTTTGCTATTATCCCGATATTCGCCTCAGGACTATCTTCCGGGGGATGAATAAAGCTCACGTTCGGATTTTGCGCAGAGGAGTATTTTTAATTGCCGACCGTCAACCAACTTGTCAGAAACGGCAGGACGCTGAAGAAGTACAAGGGCAAATCGCCCGCCCTCGAGGCCTGCCCCCAGAAGAGAGGGGTCTGCACGCGAGTCTTCACGACCACGCCCAAGAAGCCGAACTCGGCCATGCGGAAAGTGGCCCGTGTCCGTCTGAGCAATAACATCGAAGTCACGGGATACATCCCCGGCGTCGGACACAACCTCCAGGAGCATTCCATCGTGCTCGTGCGGGGAGGGCGCGTCAAGGACCTGCCCGGCGTCCGCTACCACATCGTCCGCGGCACCCTGGACTGCGAGGGCGTCCAGAACCGCTTCAAGGCGCGTTCCCAGTATGGTGCCAAGAGGCCCAAGGAAAAGAGGGCTTCGTAAGGGAGGAAGGGACCATGCCGAGACGCGGAACCATCAAGAAACGGAAGATCCCGGCCGACTCGTTCTATAACAGCACGGTCGTCGCCCGGTTCATCAACCTCCTTCTTCGCAAGGGGAAGAAAAACACGGCCGAGCACATCGTCTACCAGACGATGGAGATCGTCAAGCAGAAGACCAAGGAAGACCCTCTCAAGGCCCTGGAGAAGGCGCTGGAGAACGTCCGGCCGCTCCTCGAGACGAAATCACGGCGCGTCGGCGGCGCGAACTACCAGGTGCCGATCGAGGTCTCGCCCACGCGGTCCTTCTCCCTGGGCGTCCGCTGGCTGCTCCATTACGCGAAGGAGCGGAGCGGCAAGAGCATGGAAGAGAAGCTCTCGGCCGAGATCGTCGACGCCCTCAACAACCGGGGCGGGGCCGTCAAGAAGAGGGAAGACACGCACAAGATGGCGGAGTCCAACAGGGCCTTCGCTCATTATAAATGGTAACCGGCTTTTGAAAGTTTCTCGAGTGACTCGGTTCGATATGGAGAAAAGAGTTTATGCGGTCATACCCGATCGATCGAGTGAGAAACATCGGTATTATGGCCCATATCGATGCCGGGAAGACCACCACGACGGAACGGATCCTCTACTACACGGGGATGACCTACAAGATGGGAGAGGTGGACGACGGGACGGCCGTGATGGACTGGATGGTCCAGGAGCAGGAACGCGGGATCACCATCACCTCGGCCGCCACGACGTGCACGTGGAAAGACCACCGTATCAATATCATTGATACGCCCGGTCACGTGGATTTCACCGCGGAGGTCGAGCGCTCCCTGAGGGTGCTCGACGGTGCGATAGCCATACTGTGTGGAGTTGGCGGCGTCGAACCGCAGTCCGAGACAGTGTGGCGCCAGGCCGACAAGTACCGGGTCCCCCGCATCGTGTACATCAACAAGATGGACCGGATCGGGGCCGACCCGGAGAGGGCCATCGAGCAGTTGAAGGCCCGGGTGGCGGCCAAGCCCCTGCCGGTCCAGCTTCCCCTGGGGCGGGAAGATGGCTTCCGCGGTGTCATCGACCTCATCGACGAGAAGGAGATCGACTGGGGTCAGGAGATCCTGGGGACGGATTTCGTCGTCCGGGACGTTTCGGACGAATTCCGAGAGGACGTGAAGAGGAAGAGGCAAGAGATGATCGAGATGCTGAGCGAGACCGACGACACGCTCATGCAGAAGTACGTCGACGGCGTCGACGTCACTCCGGCGGAGCTCAAGGCGGCCGTCCGCAAGGGCACCATCGGTCTCGAGTTCGTGCCGGTCCTCTTCGGGGCCTCCTTCCGGAACAAGGGGGTCCATCCCCTCCTGGACGCCGTCGTCGACTACCTGCCCTCCCCGGTGGACATCCCTCCCGTCGCGGGGCACCACCCCAAGACCCAGGCCCCGGAGACCCGGGCCGCGGCCGACGAAGAGCCCTTCTCGGGGCTGGTCTTCAAGATCATGGCCGACCCGTTCCTCGGGAGCCTGGCCTATTTCCGGGTCTATTCGGGGAAGGCCAAGCTCGGGCAGCCCGTCTACAACTCGACCAAGGAAGAGGACGTCAAGCTGTCCCGGCTCTTCGAGGTCCACGCCAACAAGAAGACCGAGCTCAAGGAGATCGGCGCCGGCGACATCGCCGCCATGGCGCTGACGAAAAAGGTCGACACGGGCGACACGCTGTGCCTCAGGAACCATCCCGTCGTCCTCGAGTCGATCCGCTTCCCCGAGCCCGTCGTCTCGGCGACCATCGAGCCCAGGACCAAGGCCGCCCACGCCAAGCTCGACGCGGCCCTGGCCAAGCTCAAGATGGAGGACCCGACCATCCGCATCGTCCAGGACCCCATGACCGGGCAGACCCTGGTCAGGGGGATGGGCGAGCTCCATCTGGAGATCCTGATGGACCGGCTGGAGCGGGAGTTCGGCGTCCAGGCCAACCTGGGCAAGCCGCAGGTCGCCTACAAGGAGACCATCCAGGCCCCTGGCAAGGGCGAGGCGAAGTACCTCCGCCAGATCGGCGGCAAGGAGGTCTTCGGCCACTGCGTCCTCCAGGTCGAGCCCCTCAAGCGGGGCCAGGGCTTCGAGTTCGCCGACGCGACGCGCGGCCAGGCGCTCCCCCGGGAGTTCCTGGGCGACGTGGAGAACGGCGTCCGTGAGGCCATGGAGGGCGGGCTCATCGCGGGGTATCCCATGACCGATGTCCGGGCCACCCTTGTCGGCGGCTCCTACCGCGAGGCGGAGTCGAGCCCGTTGGCCTACAAGATCGCGGCGTCCTTGGCCTTCCGGGAGGCCGCCCGCAAGGCCGGCCCGGTCCTCCTTGAGCCCGTCATGAAGCTCGAGGTCATCAGCCCGGACGATTATCTCGGCGACGTCGTCGGGGACATCAACGCCCGGCGCGGGAAGATCGAGGCCATGGAGATGCGCGGCGGCTCCCGGGCCATCCGGGTCCTGGTGCCGCTCGCGGAGATGTTCGGCTACGCGACGGTCCTCCGGACGCTGACCCAGGGGCGGGGCGTGTTCAGCCTGGAATTCTTCCAGTACGACAAGACGCCGGCCCAGGTCCAAGAGAGCATTGTCGCCCGGATCGAGGGACGAGTTCCCTTCCGGGATCAGACATAAACGGTTTGAAAGGTCTTAACCTAGGAAAACGCCAACAGGAGGTGAGCGATGGCGAAGGAAAAGTTTGCGAGGACGAAGCCCCATGTCAACATCGGGACGATCGGTCACATCGACCACGGCAAGACGACCCTGACGGCCGCCATGACCAAGGTCCTGGCGACCAAGGGACTGGCCCAGGCCAAGAGCTACGATGAGGTGGCCAAGGCCGACGCCAAGATGTTCCGCCGCGATGCGACGAAGATCCTGACCGTTGCCTTGAGCCACGTGGAGTACGAGAGCGAGAAGCGGCATTACGCCCACATCGACTGCCCCGGCCACGCCGATTACATCAAGAACATGATCTCCGGCGCGGCCCAGATGGACGGCGCCATCCTGGTCGTCTCGGCGGCCGACGGCCCCATGCCCCAGACGCGGGAGCACATCATCCTGGCGCGGCAGGTCAACGTGCCGGCCATCGTCGTTTTCATGAACAAGTGCGACCTCGTCGACGACCCCGAGATCCTCGACCTCGTCGAGCTCGAGGTCCGCGAGCTCCTGTCGAAGTACCAGTTCCCCGGCGACAAGACCCCGGTCATCCGCGGCAGCTCGACCAAGGCCCTGGCGGACCCCGGCGGCGAGGGCGCGAAGCCGATCTGGGAGCTCATCAAGGCGATGGACGAGTTCATCCCCGAGCCCCTGCGGGAAGTCGATAAGCCGTTCCAGATGGCCATCGAGGACGTCTTCTCCATCACCGGCCGCGGCACCGTCGTCACGGGCCGCGTCGACCGCGGCGTCGTCAAGGTCGGCGACGAGGTCGAGATCGTCGGGCTCCGCGAGACCCGCAAGACCGTCGTCACGGGCGTCGAGATGTTCCGCAAGCTCCTCGACCAGGCCCAGGCCGGCGACAACATCGGCTGCCTGCTCCGGGGCGTCGGCAAGGACGAGGTCGAGCGCGGCCAGGTCCTGGCCAAGCCCGGGTCCATCACCCCTCACCGGAAGTTCACGGCCGCGATCTACGCCCTGACCAAGGAAGAGGGCGGCCGGCACACGCCGTTCTTCAAGGGCTACCGGCCCCAGTTCTACTTCCGGACGACGGACGTGACGGGCTCGGTCAAGCTCCCCGAAAACGTCGAGATGGTCATGCCCGGCGACAATATCACTCTCGAGGTCGAGCTGATCACCGACGTCGCCATGGAGAAGGCCCTGCGCTTCGCCATCCGCGAGGGCGGCCGTACGGTCGGGGCCGGCACCGTGGCCGAGATCCTCCAATAACGGGACCGCGGCGGGGGGCGCGCCCGCCGGAGGCGGGCGGGACCCCCTCGGTAGAAATCGGAGAACAGAGGAACGAACGATGGAAAAAATCAGAATCAGACTGCAGTCCTTCGACCACCGCTTGCTGGACCAATCGGTGAAAGATATCGTCGTCAAAGCGAAGCGCACGGGAGC
>Ga0315297_10001635_pt1 | contig 13943 bp, 3 predicted proteins | sample YL17G15_0_MG_FD_203628 | JGI IMG/M metagenome (GOLD analysis project Ga0315297, IMG submission 203628) | Sediment microbial communities from Yellowstone Lake, YNP, Wyoming, USA - YL17G15_0 | ecosystem: Environmental > Aquatic > Freshwater > Lake > Sediment | place: USA: Wyoming | collected... | reverse complement strand
GACTTCGTTGATAACAACAGTGCCCGCAGCGGGTATTATGCCGCCGTCGTCCCAGCCGGGCGAGCCGCCTGATGAGGCGCTGGTGCGCCAGCCGCTCTTGCTGTCCCATTCGTTGGGGTCGGCGTTGTTCGGGTCCTTTATCGTCAGGGAGAACCCCATACCGTCGGTGATATTGAACCACCCGTCCCTGTATCTGAAATTGTGGATTGTCCGGCCGAGGGCGTCAACCAGCTCGATTCGCTCTCCGGCGTTGTCGAGGCTGCCGGTATATTCGCCGGCTATGACGCCGGTGAATCCAGGATGCGCTGCGCCAAAGGCCGATTGCTTCTTGACCACGACTACGTAGTCGCCTGCTCCGAGCTCGAGGCTGGAGAAGGTAAAGTCGATGCCGTTGGTGAAACGGACCAGGGCGAGGTTTATTGCTGTTGTCGCGCTGATATTCTTTAGCTCGATGAATTCCTCGTTGGCGTCTTCCGGGCCGCCGGTCTCCAAGGGATGGAACATAATCTCGGTTATTCTTAGATTTTCCTTCACCGGCCCGACAGCATACACAGCCTCATTTAACGCACTCCAAGCGCTGCCATACAGCACGCGTGCCTTGACCAGAGTGCTCTTAGTCAACGTGACTGGAGAGTATGGAATGCCGACTGCATTTCCGGTTAGAGGCTGGCGAGGGTCACTGCCGTCAGCAGTATAATAGACGTTCCCGGATCCGTTAGGATTGCTCATGGTCAGTCGGTCGCCGGCTGAAACCTGGCCACCGTGCTGATAAGAGCCGTTGATATTAAAAATCGGCGCGTCCAAAACAGGGAACATGTTCACTGAGCGCATCTGGTTAATGACGATCTGTGTCCGCCCAGGGAAAAAGGTGTTGAGCATGTAGTTGTTCTGACCCTGCCAATCGTTCTTGGTGCGCGGCGGTTCTGTTTTGGAATCTCCCCATCGCGCCGACTCGGCAATGATCGCCTGGTCAATCTGGTCTGCTCGGGTCATCCAACGCTGGATATTGGGCGCCGCCGTCAATATTCCATCGTCCCGGAGATACTTGTTCACCCGGTCGGCGAACTGCAAGAGATATTCCTGATTGGCGGTCAATCGCAAATGGAGCCAGGCCGGATTGAAATGACTCCAGTTCTGACCAATCGAGCGATCCGTAGGATCAGTTAAAAGCCGCCCCTCGTTGATCCCGCCATTGGCCCCGAGAGAGTGCTCGGCATCGTGCCGGTACCACGTAAATCCTTGGGGCCAGACGCGATTGTAGATTGCGAACACGTTGTTTGAGAAGTGACCCCAGCAACTCACCGGTGCATCTGGATCACCTGTATAGTACGTGCAGATCATATAGTCCATCAGGTTCTCAGGATCGAGCAGTTCCTCACCACTTGGATCGGGAGTACCGTCAGGCCGAAGACCCTGCACGGCAAAGTAGGCCGCGTTGGAGGTGAAGCCGGCGACCGCAGCATCATATAGCCGTCGATATGAATCCATTGTACCGTCAGTAGCCTGCAGGGCGCGTGAGCCAGATGAGTCGTTCTTGATCACATCGTACTGCGTTCTATCCCCGCCCAAGTATGACTCGGCGAAATCGGCATCGGCCCTTTCTTGCGTCTGGTAGAGACCCCAGTAGTGTCCGTTGATATAAAGATGATAATATCGGCTACGGGTGTACGGCTGGCCCATTTCACGCTGTACGTCGCGGGAGAAGACGTCCCGAATGAACGTATTTTGGGAACTGCCCTCGAACGCCCATGAGTAGTTCTGGCTGGTACTCAGATCGATCTTGTCGAACTCGTCCACTCCCTCGCTGCCGAACAGGGGGTACTGGAGCTCTCCCACTCCATATTCATTACGGAAGAACAGACGCAAGGCGTGCTTGGGATTGTTGCTGCTGCGGCTGAATGCGCCGCGGATTCGCAGGCCCGCATCAATCTGAAAACCATCACGCATACCAGCAGGAAGCTCCCAGCGTACTCCTCCCTGAGCATCGGGCACCTCTATAAGGTCAGGGAATCCGGGACCCTCCGGATTTGAAGGATAGATCAGCTCCACTGACGTCGGCCGTTCCCAGTCGCGACCATCTTGATACGCATTGACATAAATCCCGATCGTTGGGTCAAACAAGTTGGCCAAGTCTGTCACAAGCGAGATTGTGGGGATTGCTTCCAGTGCCCCCCTTAACTGAGGTCCCCAAGTCACATTGTTTACAATATCGGGGTCCATCCCGTAATTAATGATCTGTCCGTTGACGTTAGATGTAGGCCAGCCGGGACCGGGTGCTTGGCCGTTAGGGGACTGTGTTATCACATCGCCGAGAAAGATGTACGTGTGCGTTTCAACCTTAGAATCCAGAAAGCCGGGTTTGACGGCAACAGCCCGGATGACCGATGTCCCGTTGACACCCAGTGGTGTGCTGTAAATGTTCCCATGAGTTATCGTTGGCCGTGAGCCATCGGTAGTGTAACGAATCTGGGCGTCTGCATCTGCGGTGGACAGAATCAGCTGGAATGGAGTGTTATAGAAACCACGTTCATGACTTAACCAAACCTCACTGACAATACCTTTTGCACCGGGAATGTTGAATTTGCCGGCCGTCGCAGTGGTGAAGTATTGAGGGACGCCGGTGCCGCTGGCAGCGACCAGTTCGGCCTGAATGAGAAACTCGTCGTCGCCGGCGTCTTCGTTGAACATCTGGATTGCAAGGACGTTCTTGCCGTCTCGCAGGGCGCTGATGTGAGAGGTAAGGCTTATCGCCTCGAAGTCGTCGGATTGCTCGATGGGCCGGTCTTCGTCGGCGTGGGAGTTCCACGCAGGCACGCCGGTGAAGTTTCTCTGGGCGACTTCGACTCCGTTGATGTAAGCGATGAATCCGTCCTCGTACTTCATCCTCAGCATCAGGCTCTCGTAGATGTTGCGTTCTCCCTCTTCGAGGTAGAAATCGGCGCGCGTCCAGAGTGAGGCGTTTATTCCCTGCATTTGCTGCTGGAGGTCTATGCCGCCGAAGCCACCTTCGAGCATGAAGACATCGAAGGAGTATGCCCTGTTGCCACCGGGGTTGCCCGGAGCCGCCTGGGCGCGGACCTTGAATGTGCCGTCCGCAGCCCTGATGCCGGTCCAGCGTGCAACGTAACCTTCGCTGTAGTTGCCGCCCGTGTCGAAAACGGCCTTATCCGGCGAGGGTATTTCTACGCCCGGAGTGCTGGCGTTGGTGTATTGGTCGGCGCCGATTATCTGATAGAGGGCGAGCCGTCCGGTGTAGTCTCTGCGGCAGGCCGAGGTGGCAAAAGTGTATTCGGTGCTCGGGTCCAGGCCGGTGAAGGTAACGTCCACCCACCAGCCTGTGCTGCCGTATGTCAGCACGCCGGTCATATCGGTGATGCCGCCAAAGGTGTTGTAGGCGTCGGTGCCGACGGCGCAGTCGGTCCCGCCATAGGTGGGGTTCGACTGCCAGTCCACGCCGCCACTGTACGTGAGCGCTACCGTGACGCCGGTAGGCGCGCCGGTGGCGAGGTCTAACAGTGGCCCGGAACTTGGGCCGCCAAAACCGTCACCCGTGCCGTACTCGGTGACATTGGCGGCCTTGTACTGACCTGCCGCATAGATGACGTCGTTGTAGCAGCGTATGGGGTCGCCGCCGGAGCCAAAGCTCAAGGGCTGGGGTCCGGCATCCCACGCTGAATCATCGAATTCGGTGCCGGTCCAGTTGGCATCCACGTCGATGGCCGCGGGCACGTGGTAGGAAACCGCGCCGGTCGTGAAGACCAGCGTTCTACTGTGCTGTGCGAGGCCGTACGACACATCATGAAGCTGCTTTGGGTAGGCGAAGTAACCGTGGGCAATCGTGCGGCCGTTGGGCGTGACGAGCAGTACGTCCTCGTTCTCGTCGTCGAGCTTGAAATTCGTGTGCAACTGAGCGGCTGGGTCACGGCGGTCCTTCTGGGAAGCGAAGACTACCAGGAACTCGCCCGAGTCCAGCTCTACCGTGGCAGGGAACCGCCACTTGGTGAGGTTGGAATCGTTATCGGTCAGGTACCAGTCGGTCAGGTCAACGGTTGTGTCCAGCGGGTTGTAGATTTCTATCCAGTCCTTGTACTCGTCGTTGACGTCGGGCAGGTTGGAATCGTTGACGGCCATGAACTCGGTGATAATCAGGCCGGAGTGGTCTTCTCGCCAGTTCTGCCCCAAGAGGGCGAAGTCGCCCATGTTCACTCTGCCGGCACAGTCGATGTTGGAGCAATTTGGCTCGGTGCAAGTGCCATCCTCGAGCCAGTGGCCGGCCAGAACCGCAACGTCTCCGAGGTCCACCTTGCAGTTTCTGTCCAAATCGCCGACCGGACATGCAAGGGCCGCTAAGCCGGATAACAATAGGATTACCGTAAAGCTGACAAGGGCGCCTGTGATGGACCTGCGCATCTTCTGTCTCCTTCGTCGTCTGCTTCCTCTGTTGCGGCAAGCAATTGCGCCGCACGCGGAACACAAGCCACGTCAAGGCAACACGAGCCAACGTGACGTGTGTTCGTCACAGTAATTCCATTGTACGTAACCGCCGGGAGGATGTCAAGTATAAAGCCCGCAAATCCGGCATATTCGGCAGGTCAGCCTGCCGGCGGCGTCATGCGAGCGACCGGCACATCTCCTGGTAGAATTCGGCGTACTTGTCCTCGCGGTCCGTGTTTCGCAGCTTTATGCCGAAGCGGGGGTGCTCGTTGAGTATGCCGGTGACCATAACATATCATTTTTATGCATTCGTGGCATCGGTGTTTTCCCGGCGCAATAATCAGCATTGTTCCCGATTGGACGAAGGCAGCTACGTTTAGTATCTGACCTCGACACTCACATTCCCCATCAGGTCATGCAACATCACGACTTCCCTACCCGGGTCGAAGTCCAGGTAATCCTGGCCGTTGACCGTCACGCCTCGGATCGGCGTGGTCTTGGGATGCCGTAACCGCAACCACACTTGCCTGGCCGTATGGCGAGAGGGCATCTTTAGATTGGCTGTAATCCTGCCGTGGTCCACGTCGGAGGTGATCTCGAAATCGACTGTCCCGAAGTATGTCGGTGCGTTCTTTACTGAAATTCTCTTGCCATGCTCCAGCCAGACGCGAGGCGTGGCGCGGGCCACCCACAGGTACTGGCCATCCTCCATCACCAACAGGTTGCGAAAGTTTTCCATGAACCAACCTGCGGTGCCGTTGTCAGGATTACTACAGTCCGTATAGTTACCCAAATTCCAAGCTTCCCAGAACTTTCCATTGGCACCCACCATAGCCGCGTAAGAGTTCATCCAAAATCGCAGAAAATTCAGCACATCGTCTTGAAGCAGGTAGATGTTGGCATTATGCGAGGCCTTAGGTAAACTTACATAGCAATTCCAGAACCAGGCATCGTTCGTGGAAAGGCCCTTTTTCTTCCGCGCTTCTTCCTGTTCCCGCACGGCGCTGACAGACGTTCCTAGCTCCTCCATCACGTTTAGTGTACCGACCATGTGGATGTCGTTAGCATCCAGTGCGACAAATGGTTCGGCCAGCGGAAGTGCCCCCATAAAACGATCGCACTCCGGAAACTGGGGAGCACCTAACTCCGGACCAGTTAGACCCCGAGCATACGCCATTCTTGGAATATAACTGCGGAACGTGCCGTCACGCCCAAGTCGCACCGGCGCCAGCGCCACCTCCCGTTCCACGATCCGGCGGATGTCTGTGCGAAACGCATCCGCCTCGTCGCGGTACTTCCGGCCGGCTTCCGGATCGAACTCCGTCAAGGCGTCGGCGAAACGCCGTAGTCCCTGGAGAGCAAAGGCATTGTCACAATAGTACCAATGCCAGTCACAACTGGGTAAAGCATAATCACCCAGCATGCACGGCGGCATGAGACCAGCCACCAAGAGATCTTGTCGGTTGGGAATATCCTTCATGTAGGAATTCCGCTGACGGATGATCCAGTCCGCCGCCGCCTGCATTCGGACACGATTCCGCTGGAACCACTCCTTGTCGCCTGTCAGGAAATAACGCTCCGCCATGCCAAATAGGAGTCTTCCCGTCGAGGCGTGCGTGCCGTCATGGCTGTACCCCATGTCGTGTCTCATGGCCGTCGCCCACTCCAGGGCACCATTACCATCCGTATAATCGCCGTCCGACTTCGCGCCCGGGGCCTTCAAGAAATGCTCATATACCTTGGCAGCCTCATCATGCAGACCCACCAAATCCATTTCATGGGCAACTCGGCCCACCTCAAACGCGAGTCCCCCCCACATGTGCTTTCCTTTCAACTGGAACGAGGCCGCGCGCCAAGCATCGGTCCAGCGTGAGTCCGGTAGTTGCACCTGCATGGGAGGGTCCTCGACCTGAGGGAATGGCGGAACAACCGTCCCCGCCGGACATTTCCACAGCCTGACCTCCCGCATGACCTCATCCCAGGAGGCGGCCTCGCGATGTTCGCGGGTCATCTGGCAAATACCCTTGAGGTTCTTGGCCGCCAATTCCCTGGCAAATTGCCGGGCGATTTTCCCGCTGCCGACCTTCGTCACGAAAATGCCATGTTCCGGAATCAGGATTGGTCCGTCCTCCAGATCGCGAAGGCGAAGCGTGAAACCAGTCGTCTTGGTCCAAACGGTAAGCCGACTATCCAAACCTGGGCGACTGCTGGGGGCGTACAGTAACGGTACGACAATGCCTCGTCTCGCATCGCCTGCGGCCCGCGATTGCCAGGTGTGCGCACCAGTCACCGTCGTTCCCTTGTCGTCCGCCAATGGCGATACAGAACCGACCATAGCCACATGGGACTCCAGACGGCCGTCAAAGTCGGTCTTCTCCGTTCCCGCTTGGAAGCCCCATTCAATTTCCAAGTCCATCCGTTTCCACTCCCCCACACTAGGACCGATCACCCGGATACTCGGTACGGCAGACTTGACGCCACCCTGTGTCTTTCCCTCTTCGTAAAAGACCGCGACCATTTCCGTAGCAGAATCGACCTGGATATTATAGGCCCAGTCCATTTTCGCAGGAGGATCGCTCTTGTACGTCCACGTACGCCGATCTCCTGATACCTCCGGATTGCTCAGAACCTTATCCACGGTCCACCCAAACCAACCATACGACGTAGGATAGACCCGAACCTCCACCGTTTCTGGCGACGGAATTTCTTGAACGCTGGCGGGCCAATGAAGTTCCACTTGATACTTCGTCACTCCTCCTGTCCAGAGCAGTCCAGCCTGTAGCCGGCCTTTCGGTGGTGGAAGTAACGGTTTCAGCAAATCCAGCATATCATAATATATGCTTTTTAACTGTTGCTGAGGCAGTGTGGTGAAAGCCGTCCGATACACCTTATCCATCCGCTCGAGGCGCCGCGGGATGAAATACGCTTCCGGTTTCTCCTGGACGGCCAGATCGGCGCGCCACGCATATGCCCACGGCGCAATGTCCACCGGTTGGCCCACCAGTTTATCCAACTCGGTTTTCTCCGTCGCTGTCGGTGGGAGGCCCGGCGGTTCAACAGCAGACACAGTGCCTACTCCGCTCAATACCAGGCCAAAAACACAAATGATTAAGTAAAGCCCTTTCATTTTTCGCCCCTTTCAAAAACTTTTAGTATCTTCCGATATGCGTAACCCGCACCAATACAAAAACGGCAATTACGGTGCTGAATCATCCTAAGGAATGTTGTCTCTGTTCTCCATCTGTCGTCAAGCTCCTCCGACAGATGGGAGAAACCTACGAATTAATATTGTACTTTAGCTGCTCCGCATAGTTAACAACTTTTCGCCTTTTTAAGGAAGAAAGTGAAAACTCTGAAGATGATGATCAGCGACAATTAAGTGCCTCAGGAGACCAACTATAGAGTTTTGTGATTGCACTACTTGCTAATCTGACAAACATAAATCCAGCTGTTTTCAATAACTTTGTCCGTTTGTGCAGAAACATCCTGCACATACCTTGTTGCCATTTGTAAATCTGCATGGCCAAGGAGCTTTTGAACACGGATATATAATCCGTTACTGAGGCACGAAGTGGCAGACCCTCTTCTTCACACGATGACTATCTGACAGGACGTCCTTTTCACAGATTCTTTGGCAATCTCCCAACGGGACTATGCATTGTGGCGCCGAGACCGCAAGTAATGCCAAACCAGTTGAGGAATTGTCATTTGTGTCGTAGGATGTCGCAGTTTTCTGGATCGCTCCTGCCAGCAATGTCACCAAGTCCGTGTCGAGGCGTGCCAACGATGTGCACCTGGTATTCGCTTGGCTTGCATATTCTTCGCTCGCAGACCAGTCGAGTAGACGTAATATGGCTCTCTCATTTAGGCATAAATGGCCCCTTTTTGGTCCCGCAAATTCGTACAACCCGACTACAACCGGAGCCCTCCCTATCTGCCTATTCCGAAAAAATGACCGTCCCATAAGTACTGTATTCGCAGGTGCTTATGAAAAAGTGGAAATTTGTACAACGGATTCAATGACCTATGCTGTGAGTCACGGCCATGGGGAAGAAGGAAACCTATCCTGAACCGGCTTCATTTCTTCTTAGACCATTCAAAGATATTCACTATATCGCCAAAATCTTCTGTTGTTGGATTGCATTGTGGCCCGACTTAGGGAAAGGCCTTGGCATGGGCTGGGCTACACCGTTGGCATCCATTGTTCGGCAGCGAATATCATATTGCCCCGGACGTTTGGCGGTTATCATTGTCGCCCAGTGGACAATCGTATTGGGAATTGGCCAGCGATAAGGCTTACCCATATTCGGATCAATTTGACTTGGAATTTCCGGAAGCTTGCCATCGGGAAGTCCTCCCCCCCAATGGTCCGGCGGCGGCAAGATATCAGCATCGTTCCATTCGGCTTTCGTGAAATACGGATCATTTGCCGGAAGAGCTTCATCTTCCGGATGCAGACAGTATTGTACACGACTCAGACCGGACATGCCGACTTGCGCGACTCCGGTTATTGGTATAGACTGACCTGTTCTGATCTCCTTTGGCACATGGATAAAACGTGCACACGTTTTTATGTGACTCACAGTGTCATTGTTCCACAGTGCGTATGTATCATTAGCCTGATGGTTATTGGTGAGCATAATTCGTTGGAGCCATTTGACTGACTTGTTTCCATATTCCCCGGGCACTATCATCCTGACAGGCCCACCCCGCTTGCTTGAAAGCCATTGACCGTTGAGCTTGTAGCACAGGATTACGGGATGTTCACCCGGCAAGTCTTCCAGCACGCGGCCTATAGGTAATGAACTCTGGAACCTCTGTTCTGGAACGTTGTTGTGGTAACCATAATAGAAGACGCGTCGGATATTACCGGTTGGCCGAGCCATCCATACTACCTCTCGCAGGGGCACGCCTTCCCACAAACCCATGCCAAACGGAAATCGCCCATTCGTACAGGACATTACGCTCATGAAACGAACGGCGTACTTCTCAGCAATCGCCATAAGCCCTATCCAGTTAAGAGCCGTTCCCGATGACTTTGCAAGCGGTTGTTCCACCTCGGCATTGCTTTCTGGATCCGGCAACACTTCCAATTGCCATGTGTCCCGCACAAGGCCCACTTCACGAAGTTTCTCCAGAGGTAGTTCATGTGGTGGCGGATCGCCCCTGCCAGCATTGATAAAGTCCTCATCACGTGTCAGGTATTCCAGCTTTGAGATGGCTTCTGTGAGCAGGGAATTAGCTTCATTTTCATCGGCCCATAGTCGTGATAGCCCCAGGACGCCGGCCCCCATCGTGCCAAGTCGAATGAAGTAACGGCGGGTCATCTGAGCATGTTCCTTGGCAGTTCGTTCTATCTGATTCATAATTGTCCCACCATTATAGTACCCGCTGGTCACGTTGTCGATGGCGTCGTCCACGTTATCTCCATCGTGCACGTTGACCGAATTCCCGTTGCCTGCATCGTCCATTGTGAACGGGCTGTCACGTTCGTCTATACTATACTCGGCCAGTGTGGACCTGTCAAGGACGTAACAGCTAAGATGACCGCCGGGGTGTTGAAAGAATGGTCTGATCGCATATTGCAGTCTGAGACGGCTGGAATTACAATTACAACGCAGGTTTGATAGTGGCGGTGTTTTGGCGTTCTGGTGACGGAGATAAGAAATGACGATTCTGACGTGTCTTATTTTGATGACGGCGGGCGCGGGCGGTGCGGCGAATCCGCAGGGTAAGATCGGGATTGAGACATCGGCTCAAATGGTGGGCAAGTACGAGAAGGCCGAGCTGCTCATCCGGGTCGATAAGCAATACGGCAATCCGTTCGACCCGGACGAGGTTGACCTGGCGGTGGTTATTACGACTCCCGGCGGCAGGGAAATCGTGCTGCCGGCCTTCTTCTGCCAGGACTACGAGCGGCGACAATTGAGCCAGGGCCGCAGCAGGAGCAACTGGTATTATCCGGTCGGGGCCGGCGCGTGGAAGGCGCGGTTCGCGCCGATGGAGACGGGCGGTTACTCCGCGAAGGCGAGATTGAAGGACCCAACTGGGACAATTGAATCGCAAGCCGTTCGTTTCGAGTGCGCGCCTTCGCAGAGCAAAGGTTTTATCCGCCCCGGCAGGAAGGACCCGCGCTTCTTTGAATTCACCGGGGGCGATCCGTTCTTTGTAATCGGGCAGAACCTGGCGTTTATCGGCGAAGGACAATATGTGAACCTGACGAAGGCCGAGGAGATATTCGGCAAACTGTCGCAGAACGGGGCGAACTTCTTGCGGATATGGACTTGCTGCGAGGATTGGGCGATGGCTATCGAGGCGCGCAAGAGCGCGTGGGGGCGGTCGTGGGGCGGCAAGGGACCCATTGTGCCGGTGCCGGGCAGTGAGGCTGCCGCCAATCCGCGCAAGTGCGTCAAGATCGAAGGCGGCGACGGAGCGTCAATCAGCGTGTCGCCCTCTCACGAGGTTGCAGTCCGCCCGAATACTCGCTATGTGCTCAGCGGGCGATTTATGGCAGAGGGGCCGACCGGCCTGACGTTGCAGTTGTCGCACGGGGACGCGAATCCTCATTTCGATGCTGCGCCCGAAGGGCAATGGAAGGAATTTCGGCACGAATTCGTTACGGGTCAGGATGCTATGTGGCTTGGCAGGCTGGCGGTTGGTTTAACCGGGGTCGGCAAGGTCTGGCTGGATAACCTGTCGCTGAAAGAAGCGAGCGGAGGGGCGGAGCTGCTCTGGGAGGCCGACGTCAATCGCTCGGTCAGAGGGTACTACAATCAGGTTGATTGCTTCATTTTGGATGAGCTTATCAATGCGGCGGAGCGCAACGGGATTTACCTGATGCTGTGCGCAATCACCAGGGACCTTTATATGAATTCGCTCTCCGATGCTAAGAGCGCTGAGTACCAGCAGGCGATTGAGGATGGCAAGAAGTTCATGCGATATGCGGTGGCGCGATGGGGGTATTCGACGAGCGTGGCGGCGTGGGAATACTTCAACGAGATGGACCCCGGCAAGCCGACCGACAGGTTCTATGATGAGGTGGGCCGGTATCTCGAAGAGGTCGATATATACCATCATCTGCGGACGACGAGCACTTGGCACCCGTCGGCGAGGGACTGCCGGCACGAGCGGATTGATATCGGGCAACTGCATCATTATATGCGCCCGGAGACGAAGGAGGAGTTCAAGGATGAGGTGGCTGTATTGATTGACAAGACGCGGTTTCTGAGGGAGAACGGGCCGAATAAGCCGGTGCTGATTGGTGAATTCGGCTTGGCGACCGAGAAGTGGGGGCTGAGCGAGAATATGAAGCAGGATAAAGAGGGGGCGCATTTTCATACCTCGCTTTGGGCCTCGGCGTTTGCCGGCGGCTCCGGGACCGCGATGTTCTGGTGGTGGGACGAGTTGGACAGGCAGAATGCCTACGGCCATTATAAGCCGTTGGCGACGTTTCTCAAAGACGTTTCGTTTGCAGGGCTGAATCCGGCCAGAGCGATTGTGTCAAAAGGGCAGCTTTGCGTGTTGGGCTACCAGGGCGGCGACCGTGCGTATATCTGGCTGTTTAACCCGCAGGCGACGTGGTGGAACCTGGTGATGGAGAAGCAGCAGCCCGCGGAGATCAAAAATGCTGTGGTTGAAATCGAGGGGCTGACCCCCGGCGGCTATTCGGTCGAGTGGTGGGACACTTTTGAAGGCAAGGCAATCGCAAGTGAGCAAGTTTCAATTACGCAAGGGGCTTTGCGAATTCCGGTTCGGCCATTCAGCAGGGATATCGCCTGCAAAATAAAACTCGTCGGCAGTCATTAAACCGCCAAGTCCAGCCTGCCCGGCCGGGCATTTCAGTCGGGAGAAAGATACGCAAGAGGTCTTGATTTTGAGCGAATTTGCGGGTTTTGTCGGGGGATCGTTGTTCCAGATAAGACACGGATTAACCTGGCGCGGCCTAAAGGCCGCAACCAAATCCGAAGCACTAAATCCGAAATCCTAAACAAATCCGAATTACCAAAACTCAAAATTCAAAACAAACCATAACGTCTTATTTCGACGGCGGTTATGGCAGCCGGATTCCAATATAAAGCAGAAAAAACAAGAAGGTGAAGAATTGTAGTACGGATTAACAGGGATGAACACGGATTGTTGAGGCGGGTATGGAAATGGCTGCTTGCTTGCCGGGCGAAGGGGCGATCCGCCGCGGCGGACTCAATGAAGGCTGGTTGAAATAGATGAACGAATTCGAGTAATAGGTGGCTGTCCGGCTAGTTTCTAGTTTTCTGCGATGTGATTAGTGCTACTCACTCACACCACGCTGTCTGGTTGAGCCAGTCTTCGGCAAGCAGGGCAATATCCGCCGAATTGGTTACACCGTCCCTGTTCAGGTCGCCCGGATGTCTGCCGACTATCGGGGGCTGATTCGGAGCGGCGCAGGCAAAGTCGCGCCAGTTGACGGCGCCGTCATTGGTCAAATCAGCCTGCAAAGCCAACCCGCGCGGTGCGATGCTTGCCTCGCTGGTTCCGCCGTACGCGCCAATGTTGACGCGAAGGTTTCGTCCCCAGTAACAGGTCGGGTCAACGGGGATGGAAAGAGGCTCGTCGCCGAGCGGCGAGCCGGGATTGCCGGCGTCGATGCACCGGCTCGTGACGGCGTCCCACGTCCAGGTTTTGCGGGCCGTGTCCCAGCGCCAGCCTCTGCTCTTTAAGTGGTAGTCGCTATCGACCCAGAAATCATCCTCCAGGTCGTCCGGCGTACCGTCCGGGTCCCAGTGCGCGAGATCGACAAAGCACGGATCGGCATCAATGTTCCCAAGTCCGGGCCACGAACCCTGGACGTTGCTGTAGGCGACCGCTGCATTGCTGCCTATTACCTGCGGCCCATCCGAATCCTCGCCGTTGTAATAGATGATGGAGTTAGTCACAGTCGGCCAGTAACAATTGACGCCGCCTGCAAGATTCTCAACAATGGTGCAGTTATTGATTGTCGGGATACCGCCGAATATGCCCTCCTGTTGGTTCTCGGCAATGACACAGCCCGTAATAGTGGGCCAGGTATAGAGCGGACCCCTTGGACCGTGGTATGTCCAGGTTTTGATGCCGCAGCCGTCATTGCCCGCGATACGGCAGTTGGCGATTTCCGGCCTGCTGGACTTGAATAATTCCACGCCGGGGCCTCCGCACCCTGCGATGATGCAGTTCGTAATCGCCGGCGACGCCTCGTAGCAGTACACGCCCCTCTCACTGCCCTCGATCGTAAAGCCCGCAAGAACGCAGGCGCCGGTTTCTCCGTTGGCGAAAGTCACCGCCGATCCGGCGCCCCTGATAATAGTGCGGGCGACAACGGCCAGGTCGCCGGGGTCCCTTGAGCTGACTTTCACGCCCTTGCCTTTGAAATCTATGCTTTCCTGATATACTTCCTTATCAGCCACAATGTGGTCGCCCGCCGAGGCGTCGTCGATGGCGTCCTGAATGTAATCATATCGATTGCCCGTTGTGGCGTTCTGAACCGGGAAGATGGG
>Ga0315297_10001634_pt1 | contig 13943 bp, 13 predicted proteins | sample YL17G15_0_MG_FD_203628 | JGI IMG/M metagenome (GOLD analysis project Ga0315297, IMG submission 203628) | Sediment microbial communities from Yellowstone Lake, YNP, Wyoming, USA - YL17G15_0 | ecosystem: Environmental > Aquatic > Freshwater > Lake > Sediment | place: USA: Wyoming | collected... | reverse complement strand
CGGACCGGGGTCGCCGGCGCGGACCGGGGTCGCCGGCGCGGACCCGGGTCGTCCGGCCTGCTCTGGTACCCTTCGCTCCCCGCGCAGCCGCTGGAGCCAGTCCCACCATGCCCGAGATCCGCCCCCGCACCCTCGTCGAGAAGATCTGGGACGATCACGTCGTCGCCGAGGAGCCGGGAGCGCCGGCGATCCTCGCGATCGACCTCCACCTCGTCCACGAGGTGACGAGCCCGCAGGCGTTCACCGGCCTGCGCGAACGCGGACTCGTCGTGCGCCGTCCGGACCTCACGGTCGCCACCGCCGACCACTCGACCCCGACGACGCCGCGGGGCCTCCCGATGCTTGACTCGATGGCCGCCGCGCAGATCCAGCAGCTCGTCGACAACTGCGCGCAGTTCGGCATCCCGCTCCACGCGCTCGGCTCCGACACGCAGGGGATCGTCCACGTCATCGGGCCGGAGCTCGGCCTCACGCAGCCGGGCATGACGATCGTCTGCGGCGACAGTCACACCGCGACGCACGGCGCCTTCGGGGCGCTCGCGTTCGGGATCGGGACGAGCGAGGTGGAGATGGTCCTCGCGACCCAGACCCTCCTCCAGCGGCGCCCGCGGACGTACGAGGTCCGCGTCGACGGCCGCCTGGAGCCGGGAGTCTCCGCGAAGGACATCATCCTCGCGCTCATCGCCCGGATCGGCATCGGCGGCGGCACCGCGCACGTCTTCGAATACCGCGGCGAGGCCATCCGCGCGCTCTCGATGGAGCAGCGGATGACGGTCTGCAACATGAGCATCGAGGGCGGCGCCCGGGCGGGGCTCGTTGCACCCGACGACGCGACGTTCGAGTACGTCCACGGCCGCCTCCACGCACCGGCCGGGGCCGCGTGGGACGCGGCGGTCGCCCGCTGGCGGGCCCTCCCATCGGACGACGGCGCCGCCTTCGACCGCTCGATCGTCATCGATGCCGACGCGCTCGAGCCCATGGTCACGTACGGCACCAATCCCGGGATGGGGATGCCGATCTCCGGCCGGGTCCCGCGGCCGGAGGACGAGACCGACCCGGGCGCGCGACGGACGCTCGAGCATGCGCTCGAGTACATGAGCCTCACGCCCGGCCAGCCGATCGCCGGCCAGCGAGTGGACGTCGTCTTCCTCGGCTCGTGCACGAACAGCCGGATCAGCGACCTCCGGCTCGCCGCGACGGTCCTCGAGGGCCGGAAGGTCGCCGAGGGCGTCCGGATGCTCGTCGTGCCGGGGTCGCAGCAGGTGAAGGCCCAGGCGGAGCGTGAGGGGCTCCACGAGATCTTCAGGACAGCCGGTGCCGACTGGCGCGAGGCGGGCTGCTCGATGTGCATCGCGATGAACGGCGACCAGCTCGCGCCCGGCGAGTATGCGATCAGCACGAGCAATCGGAACTTCGAGGGCCGGCAGGGCAAGGGCGGACGGACCTTCCTCGCGTCGCCGCTCACCGCGGCCGCGTCCGCGATCCACGGCGTCGTCACGGACCCGCGGACGCTGCCCCGCATCGCCGAGCCGGTCACGGTCGGCGGAGGGTACTGAGATGGCCGCCCCGTTCCGGTCGTTCACCTCGAAGGTCGTCCCACTCGCCGCGGAGAACGTGGACACCGACCAGGTCGTCCCGGCGCGATACCTCAAGGTGACTGACAAGGCAGGCCTCGCCGACGCGCTCTTCCGCGACTGGCGATTCGCAGAGGACGGCTCCCTGCGCGAGCCGCGCTTCGTCCTCGACCGGCCGGAGATGGCCGGGCGCCAGGTGCTCCTCGCGGGCGACAACTTCGGGGCTGGGTCCTCCCGCGAGCACGCGCCGTGGGCGCTCACGGCATGGGGGATCCGCGCGATCCTCTCGACGTCGTTCGCGGACATCTTCCGGAGCAACGCGCTGAAGAACGGGGTCCTGCCGATCGTCGTCGATCCCGCGACCCACGAGCGCCTCTTCGCGATCGTCGAAGCCGACCCGGACGCGGCGTTCACCGTCGACCTCGCGGAGCAAGGAGTCCTCCTGCCCGACGGCTCCACGCTCGATTTCGACATCGACCAGTTCGCGAAGGAGATGCTCCTCGCGGGGACGGACGAGATCGGCTACGTCCTCCTGCAGCTCCCGACCATCGAGGCGTGGGAGGCCGTGCACCCGGCCCGGGTGGACACGCGGCTCGGGACGCCGCTCCAGGTCGAGGCGCGCGGCTGAGCGAGGCGCGCGGCTGAGCGACCCGCATGCACGCGATCCGCGGATGGCCGGCGCGGATGGCCGCCGGTCGGGTCATCCGGATGCCCTAGCGTCACGGGGCCCTCCGGCACTTGCGGTCCCGCGCACGGGCGGTGACCGTGACCCCACGAGCCAGCATCGTGGAGGCCGTCATGCGCCGCGCCCATCGGATCCTTCCCGCCGTCGGAGCCATCGTCGCGCTCGGCGCACTCGCCGTCGCGGGGCCCGTGGGTGCCGCAGAGCCACCCGTGAACGTCTCGCTCTACTGGCCGAGCGCGACCGTCCAGGCGCAGCAGGTCTTCGTCCCCGTCGGCGCCACCGTTAAGGTCATGCTCCAGTACGGCTCGGATGGCGGCTACGACGCGCAGGTCGTGACGTCGCCCGATCCGGCGGTCTTCACGACCGACGGGCCCAGTCTCTTCCACACGAAGCTCGACCCCGGCGCCGCGGGCGGGTACGGCTACGCGCTCTGGGTCTTCACCGCCGTCGCCCCCGGCACCACCGCCTTCGTCGTGGACGAGGTCCGGCCCTGGGACGACTCGGACGCGACCACGCACCTCCTCGCGCTCGTCGCTCGCGCGGACGACGTCGCCCCGCTCGACGCGCAGGCGTGCGCGGCCGGCGTGTCGACCGTCGGCGTGGGGATCGGGTCGCACGTGGGGATCCGACTCGTCGCGAACGCGACGACGGGGTACCTGTGGCGCGAGGCATCGGTCCCCAACACGGCCGCCTTCCGCCCGGACGATCCGGAGGGCACGTACACGGCTCCGGCGGCGGATGCACCCATCGGGGCGGGCGGCTACCAGACGTTCGGATACACCGGCATCCTCGACGGCAGCGCCCCGCTCGACCTCGTGTACGCGCGGTCCGACGGCACGATCGGCGAGCGCTGCGCGCCGACGGTGGCCGTGGGGATCGCGGCCGACCCGTATCCGCCGGACGACACGGTCGTCCCGCTGGCGGGCGCGACGCCCGAGCCGACGACTGCGCCGACGGCCGAGCCCACCGTCCCGCCCACGTCCACCATGCCGGATCCCATCGGCTCTCCGGTGCCGTGGGTGCCGGTCATCGCACTATCGATGCTCGTGGTCGTCACCGTCGCCGCGGTCGCCCTCGCGATCGCGCGGCGGACCGCAGGAGGTGACGCATGATCGGAAAGGTCCTCGCAACCGTCTTCGGGGTCGTCGTCGTCGGCGTGGTCGTCGTGGGATTCCTCGCGGTCGTCCCGTCCCCATCGACCTGCACGCCGGATGCAGTGGCTGGGTCGGCCGCGGACGCCCGTGCGAAGTGGGACGGATGGGCGTCCTCCGCGCCGCCCGCGACCGTCATGTTCACGGAGGCCGAGGCCACCGCGATCCTCCGCGAGCAGTCCCCGGACCTCGCGATCAAGGACCCGGTCGTCCACTTCTGCGGCGACGGCACGGCACAGCTCTCGTTCTCGTACCCGGTCGGGCCGGTGACGGTGAAGGGAGTCGCCACGGGCACCGTCGCGTCCTCATCGCCGCTCTCGGTGGAGATCACGTCGATCGCGATCGGCGGGCTGCCATCGGCGATCACCGAGCCCGTCGTCGGCGCCGTGAAGGACGTCGCCGCGCAGGCCGCATCGCTCGGCCTCGAAGGTCCGATCGACCAGGTGAGCGTCTCGCAGGGGCAGGTGACCGTCAGCCAGTAGGCACGGTCGGAGCGGAGCGGCGCGCGGTCTCACGCCCGGCGTCGGTCCTGCGTGGGACCGCTCCGGGTCGCTGTGGGGCCCGACCCTCGCGGCGCGCGAAGCGCGCCTGCTACCCGCTCGCCTCGCGCGCCGCCCGCACCCAGCCGAGGTACTCGCGCACCCGGGCCGTCATGGCCGGGACGTCTCGCGCGGCGATGAGCGCCGGCGGCAGGAGATGCGGCCCCACGCCGAGCGCGGCCGCTCCCGCGGCGATCCAGCGGCGCGTCGCCTCCTCGGTCGCCTCGACGTTCGTCGGCATGACGCGGCTGGCCGGGCTCGGCCCGTGGAGGCCGCGGATGAACGCCGGGCCGTCCATGGCCGCCGCCGGGAAGAGCTTCACGATCTCGCAGCCAAGCTCCTCGGCCGTCGCGATCTCGGTCGCGGTCCAGCAGCCGGGCATGTAGGGGACCCGCCGACGGTTGCAGAGGCGGGCGACCTCCTCGCTGAACGAATGGCCGACGATGAAGCGGGCACCGGCCGCGATGAACATCGCCGCGGTGGGCGCATCGATGATCGTCCCCGCGCCGACGAGCACGCCGGGTGCCTCGAGCGCGGCGCGCCGCGCGAGATCGACGAACGTCGCGTACGCGAAGTCGCCGCGGTTCGTGAACTCGACGACGCGCGAACCGGCGTCCCGGCACGCGACGACCACGGCGAAGGCCGCGTCGGGGTCGGGGGCCGAGAAGGTCGGCACCGCGCCGTCCTCGAGGATCGTCGCGAGGACCGTGAGCCGGTCGACCCAGGGCATCGTGCGGGCGCCTCCGGAAGCGTGGGGTATGGTCGCGCCATCATGCCGCGTCCGGCGCGACCGCGTCACGGAGCCCGGCCGCGTCCGGCCGACGACGCTCCACGCGCGCCCGTGCGACCATCGACCGGTGAACCTCCTCGACCTCGCCGCGCTCGCCCTCGTGTGCACCGGGCTCGTGCTCGGCGTGCGATCGGGCGCCGTGCCGCAGCTTCTCGGACTCCTGGGCGCGGCGGTCGGGATCGGCATCGTGCTCCTGCTCGCACCCGTGGCTCGCGCTCTGTTCGGCGGGCTCGAGCAGCCCGCGCGGGCACTCGCCGCGATCGGCGGCGTCCTGCTCGTCGTCGGCCTCGGCGAAGGGCTCGGTTCCGCGTTCGGGCGGACGCTGCGCCACAGGTACGTCGGCGGGGTCGGCGCGATGGTCGACGGGGTCTTCGGCGGGCTTGTCGGGGTCGCGCAGGCGGTCATCGTCATCTGGATCGTCGGCGGCCTGCTCGTCGCCGTCCCGATCGCGTCGGTCGCCGAGCAGGCACAGCGGTCGGCTGCCGTCCGCACCGTGAGCCGGTTCCTCCCGCCCCCGAGCGCGATCACGGGTGAGGTCGCGCGCATCGTCGGTTCGTCCGGCCTCCCGCAGCTCTTCCTCGGCCTCGAGCCGACGCCGGCCGCTCCGGTGGACCTGCCGTCGTTCTCTACCGCGCGCGTCATCGCCCGGCCGGCGACGAGCGGAGTCGTGCGGATCGAGGGGACCGCATGTGGGACGACGATCACCGGCACGGGGTTCGCGATCGCGCCCGGGTACGTGGTGACGAACGCGCACGTCGTGGCCGGGACCACGGAGGTCGTCGTGACGCCCGACTCAGGCAGGAGCACGAGGAGCTACCCGGCGATCCCCGTCCTCTTCGACCCGGCGCTCGACATCGCGCTCCTCCGGGTGCCCGGCCTCCCCTCGGCCTCGCTCACGTTCGCGCGCGCCGACCCGGCCCGGGGCGACGTCGCGGCCGCGCTCGGCCATCCCGGTGGCATGTCTCTCGCCATCATCCCGGCCGCGGTCGCCGCCACGTACCGTGCGTCCGGCCGCGACCTCTACGGCGAGGCCATCGTCGACCGCCAGGTGGTCGAGCTGCGCGCGGAGATCGAGCCCGGCGATTCCGGGGGCCCGATCATCCTCGCCGACGGGACGGTCGGAGGCGTGGTGTTCGCCGAGTCGCGGTTCGACCCGGAGGTCGGGTACGCGCTCGCGCCCAGCGTCGTCGCCGCGACGGTGCTTCCGGCCATCGGCAGGGCCGAGCGGGTGGAGACGGGGCGCTGCGTCAGGTGACCTGCGGCGGCCGGCCGACCGCTCGCGGATCCGCCCAGCCGACCGTTCGCGGAGCCGCCTGGCCCACCGCCCGCGAAGCCGCCCGGCGAGCTAGCATCGGGCGATGACCGACGCCGACCGCACCCCGACCCGTCACGCTGCCATCCTCGCGTCCCTCGCGGCGACCTACTGGGAGGAAGTCCTCCGCGACGACCCGCTCTTCGCCACGTCCATCGGCGAGCGCGGTCACGACGCCCACCTCCCCGACCCGACCGCAGCGGGCCGCGCCTCCCGGCGGGCGCGCGCCGAGACCCACCTCGCGTCCGTGCGGGCGATCCCCGCCGACGAGCTGTCGCCCGCCGACCGCGTGACCCGCTCCGCGTTGGAGGAGGCGCTCGTGGGCGATGCGGCTCGGCTCGCCACCGGCATCGATGACTGGACCGTGGACCCGCTCGAGGGGCCGCAGCTTCTGCTCCTCGATGTCGAGGCGTTCCAGCCCGTCGCCGACCCCGCCCAGGGCCGGGCGATGGTCGAGCGCTGGCGGGCGATGGGCCCGTACGTCGACGCGTGCGCGGCCGAGCTCCGGGCCGCCCTCGCAGGTGGTCGAGTCGCCGTCCGGACACCGGTCCTCAAGGTCCTCGACCAGCTCGACGCGCTCGCGGCGACGCCGGACGCGGAGGTCCCGCTGCTCGCGCCGGCGCGCGTCGAGCATGCGGACTGGGGCGCGCCCGACCGCGACGCGTTCCGCACCGACCTGTGGGCGGCCGTGACGGAGTCGATCCGCCCGGCATTCGGGCGCCTTCGGACCGTTCTCGCAGAGGAGATCCTCCCAGCGGCGAGGCCGGACGATCGCCCGGGGGTCTGCCATCTCGGTGGTGGAGCGGAGGCCTACGCGGGCCTCATCCGGTACCACACCTCGCTCGAGATCCCCGCCGAGATACTCCATGCCATCGGCCTGGCCGAGATCGAGCGGATCGACGCGGAGTTCGAGGAGCTCGGCGGCCGCGTCCTCGGGGCGCGGGACCTCGAGGGCACACTCGCCCGGCTCCGGGACGACCCCGCGGTCCACTTCTCGTCCCGCGAAGAGATCGTCGAGGTCGCGGAGGGCTCCCTCGCTCGCGCCCGCGCGGCGATCCCGACGACCTTCGGCATCCTCCCGAAGGCCGACTGCGTCGTCGTCCGGATGGGATCGCACGAGGAGGAGCACTCCACGATCGCGTACTACCGCCAGCCGGCCGCCGATGGGTCGCGCCCCGGCCAGTACTTCGTCAACACCGCCGCGCCCGAGACCCGGCCCCGGTACGAGGCGGAGGCGCTCGCGTTCCACGAGTCGATCCCCGGCCACCACCTCCAGATCGCGATCGCGCAGGAGCGCGACGGCATCCCGGCCTTCCGACGCCATCTCGGCCCGACGGCCTATTTCGAAGGGTGGGGCCTGTACACGGAACGACTGGCGGACGAGATGGGGCTGTACTCGGGCGACCTCGACCGGTTCGGCATCCTCTCGTTCGACGCGTGGCGGGCAGGCCGCCTCGTCGTCGATACCGGGATGCACGCCTTCGGCTGGACGCGCGGGCGGGCGATCGACTTCATGCGGACGCACACCGCGCTCGGCGACAACAACATCGCGAACGAGGTGGACCGATACATCGTCTGGCCCGGCCAGGCGCTCGCCTACAAGACCGGCCAGCTCGAGCTCATGCTGCTGCGGGAGGAGGCGCGCACGGCGCTCGGCCCGGCGTTCGACCTCCGCGCGTTCCACGACGCCGTGCTCGGCGACGGGGCGGTGCCGCTCGAGACGCTGCGGGGGATCATCACGGCCTGGGCAGGCTCCCTGCGGGCCTGAGGCCGCCGGCCCCGCCGCTCCGAGGCCGCCGGTGTTCCGCTCCCCGTCCCCGGCGTACACTCGCCCCGCCGACCGACCCGTGAAGGACCCGCCGATGCCCTCGACGACCCACCCGTATGACCGCCCCACCGACCCGGCCAAGCGGCACTCCGCCGCGCTGACCGACGGTCCAGACCGCGCCGCCGCCCGGGCGATGCTCAAGGCGATCGGCTTCACGGACGACGACCTCGCGAAGCCGCTCGTGGGCGTGGCGACGACGTGGATCGAGACCATGCCGTGCAACTACAACCAGCGTCGTCTCGCCGAGCACGTCAAGGCCGGGATCCGCGCGGCCGGCGGCACGCCGATGGAGTTCAACACCATCTCGATCTCCGACGGCGTGGCCATGGGCACGGAGGGGATGAAGGCGAGCCTCGTGAGCCGCGAGGTCATCGCGGACTCGATCGAGCTCGTGGTGCGCGGACACCTCTTCGACGGCGTCGTCTGCCTCGTCGGGTGCGACAAGACGATCCCCGGCGCCGTCATGGCGCTCGGCCGGCTCGACGTGCCGGGCATCGTCCTCTACAACGGCACGATCTACCCGGGGATGTACAAGGGGAAGCGCGAGGCGACGGTCGTCACGGTGTTCGAGGCGATCGGGGCGTACCGCGCCGGCAAGATCACGCTCGAGGAGCTCTACGAGATCGAGAACGTCTCGTGCCCGGGAGCGGGGGCGTGCGGCGGCCAGTACACCGCGAACACGATGAGCACCGCCTGCGAGTTCCTCGGCATCTCGCCCGCCGGCCTCAACGGGATCCCGGCAGAGCACCCCGCGAAGGACGACGCGGCGCGGCGGACCGGCGAGCTCGTCATGGAGCTCGTCCGCGACGACGTCCGCCCCGGGACGTTCATCACCCGCATGGCGCTCGAGAACGCGATCGCATCCGTGGCGGCGACCGGCGGCAGCACGAACGGCGTCCTCCACCTCCTCGCGATCGCGCACGAGTTCGGGATCCCGCTCGACATCGACGAGTTCGGGGCCATCGCGGACCGGACGCCGATCGTCGGGGACATGGTCCCCGGGGGGCGCTACACGGCGGCCGACATGCACGAGGCGGGCGGCGTCGCGCTCGTCATGCGCGAGCTGCTCAAGCGCGGCCTCCTTCACGGCGGCGCCCCGACCGTGGATGGGCGGACCATCGCGCGGATCGCCGAGGACGTCGTCGAGACGCCCGGCCAGCGGGTCGTCGTCCCGATCGAGACGCCGATCAAGGCGATCGGTGGCCTGGCGATCCTCCGCGGCTCGCTCGCGCCGGACGGCTGCGTCGTGAAGCTCGCCGGCCACGAGCGACGCCACCACCGCGGACCGGCCCGCGTCTTCGACTCGGAGACCGCCTGCTACGACGCGGTCCGCGCGCGGCGGGTGAAGCCGGGCGACGTCGTCGTCATCCGCTACGAGGGGCCCGTCGGCGGCCCCGGGATGCAGGAGATGCTCAGCGTCACGGCCGCGCTCGTCGGCGAGGGGCTCGGCGAGTCGGTCGCGCTCATCACCGACGGCCGCTTCTCCGGCGGGACGCACGGCCTCATGATCGGGCACGTGGCGCCGGAGGCCGCGCTCGGCGGCCCGATCGCGCTTATCAGGGAGGGCGACACGATCGTCATCGACGTCGACCGGAAGGCCGTCGACATCGAGATCGACCGCGACGAGCTCGACCGGCGGCGGCTCGAGTGGACCGCACCTGCACCGCGGTATCGCGGCGGCGTCATGGCGAAGTACGCGGCCCTCGTGAGCTCGGCTTCGGAGGGCGCCGTGACGACCGGGGCACGCCTCGCTGCCGAGCTCGTCCGACGCGACGCGTGAGGAGCGGCCAGTGACCGATCCGGCAGCCGCCGACGCCACCGATCCGGGGCCCGAGCCCGAGCCCGAGGCCGGAACGCCCGCCGGCGCCACCGACCCGGAACCCGAGCCCGGCGCGCCTGCCGGCGAGCGCGGCACGCCGGGGATCCCCCGTGCCTCCGACGATCGCGCGGAGCGCGGCACGCCCGGCGTCCCCACGCGCCCCCGGGGCCTCTCCGCGCCGCTCATCCCCGGTGGCGAGGATCCGGACCTCGACGAGACGCTCCGCCGGCAGCGACCCTACATGAGGCTCCTCATCGGGATGGTCGTCGTCATCGTCGGCGGGACGCTCGTCCTCACGATCCTCGCGATCGCCTCGTCGATCATCTACCGCTGAACCGCCTCCAGCTCGTCGACGAGCTCGACGAACGGGACGGGGTCCGCCTGCACGTCGCCGCGGTACGGGTTGTCGAGCAGCGCGATGAGCAGGAGGATGAGGCCGACCACGGAGACCGCGAGGAACATCATGACGATCCGGCTCCGAAGCGGGCCGGTGTCGGTCAGCGCGATGTACGCGATGTACAGGATCGTCCCCACCAGGAGCGCGAGCCACAGGACGCCCTGGATGTCCTGGTTCGCGGCGGAGATCCGGTCCGACCGATGCACCTGCGCGACGAGCATCTGGTCGACCGCGTGGTCGATGAGGACGGTGTCGCCTGCGCCGGCGCTCTGCTCCGGCAGCGCGAGCACCGCATCACGGAGGGCGTTGAAGGCACGAACGGCGTCCGGCGACGCGTTCCCGTCCCCCAGCGAAGGCCACTCGGCCGCCGCGGCCTTCGCGTAGGCGAGGAGCTCGGCTTGGACCGGCGCGCTCATCGACGGATCGAGCCGACCGACGAGCGCGGCGATGTCGCGGAGCGCGTCGGCCTCCTGCTGGATGGCCTTCTGGGCGTCGTTGATCTGGCCCCAGAGAACGACGACCATGAAGCCGAGGACGAGCATGAACGGCGCGGCGACGGTCGAGTTGATCGCGGTCGACGACCGGAGGTTCCCCTCGCGGTGGTGGTCGGGAAGCACCCGGCCGACCAGGTACGGGACGAGGATCGCGAGCGCGATCGCGAGGAGGAGGAGGATCGGGCCGATGATGGCGATCGACTGCACGTGACTCCTCCACCGGGGCGTCGCCCACGGATCGCCGCGCCGAGCGGCCGCTTCAGCCCCGCGTGGGCTCCGGGGCCTTGATGAGCCTACCGCGCCGCGTGACGGCCCGGCTCGCCAGCGCGGCGACCCCCATCGCGACGACCGCGCGCTCGGCCGGCGTGAGCGGGCGGACGATGGAGAGGAACTGGGCGGCGCGGGCCCGGTCGGCGACCGCCACGAGCAGCTTCCCCCGGCGCGCGAGCACGACGCCGCGCCGGCGCCGGTCGTCGCCGTCGATCCGCCGCTCGACGAGCGACCGACGGACGAGCCCGTCGACGAGGCGGCTGGTGGCGGAGGGCGAGCGGCCGAGCGCGTCCGCGAGCTCGGCGACCGTCGCGGCCTCACCGTCGGCGAGGACATAGAGGGCCGCGAGCTGCGTGAAGCCCAGACGGAGCTCCCCGAGCTGCACCGCGAACCCGATGACGAGCTCCCGCCAGAGCGCCCGGCCCATGGCGATCCGGCCGGACAGCTCGCGCGGGTTCTGCAGCCGTCGGCCGGCGCTCTCCACCACCGTGGACAGCTCGCCCAGGAGCTCCTCTGCCGGGTGGCGGCTCAGCGGCGTCCGGCGTGCGGTGGGCCGCGGCGAGCGGGACGACGGGCGCGGAAGGCGGGGCGGTCGGGGAGCCGGCATGTCCGGAGGGTAGCCCATCGCGTCAGGTACGTGCATACCTGCATGCACCGGCCGCGCGCCGAGGCCCACGGGACTACGCTCTCGGGGCACACGGGTCCGCACGTCGCGGTCACGGTGATCGAAGCGGGGTCGCATGGCCACGGTCGCGTTCGTCTTCCCGGGACAGGGATCGCAGTGGGTCGGCATGGGAGCGGCGCTCGCCGCCTCGTCGCCCGGCGCCTCGCGCGTCTTCGCCGAGGCGGACGCCGCGCTCGGGGAGCCGGTGAGCCGCATCGCGTGGGAGGGCCCCGCCGAGAAGCTCGACCTGACCGTGAACGCGCAGCCCGCGTTGCTCGCGACGTCGATCGCGTACCTCGCGGCGATCGGCGAACGGCGAGACGCGGCCGGCCTCGCGCCGCTCGAGCCGCTCTTCGTGGCCGGCCACTCGATGGGCCAGTACTCCGCGCTCGTCGCCGCGGGCGCCGTGTCGCTCGGCGACGCGATCCGGCTCGTCCGCGAGCGCGGCGAACGGATGCAGGCGTCCGGCGCCGGCCGCTCGGGCGCCATGGCCGCCGTCATCGGGCTCGACGATGCCCGGCTCCCGGACGTGGTGGCGGCCGGCGCCGCCCACGGCATCATCACGGTCGCGAATCGGAACTCCCCCGGGCAGGTGGTCCTCTCCGGCGAGCGGCCGGCGGTCGAGGCCGCGATGGTAGCCGCCAAGGCCGCCGGCGCGCGGCGCGCGATCGAGCTGCCGGTGTCGGTCGCGGCGCACTCCCCTCTCATGCGCGAGGCGGCGGACGGGATGGCCCGCACGCTCGCGGGCGTCGCGTTCGCCGACCCGCACCCCGCGCTCATCGCGAACGTCGACGGTCACACGATCGGCTCCGCGGACGGAGCTCGAGCCGAGCTCGTCGAGCACCTCACGCGCGGCGTCGACTGGGTCGCGGCGGTCGAGCGGATGCGCGCCGCCGGCGTCGACACGTTCGTCGAGGTCGGGCCCGGCCGCGTCCTCACCGGGCTCATGAAGCGGATCGCACCGGACGCCACCGCGCTCGCCACCGACGATCCCAACGCACCGGGCGGCCTCGCCGACCCGGATCTCTAGCCCGTCGCGTCCCGTCCAGGAGAGCCACCTCGTGCGCACACCCGACTACTCCCGCCGCGTGGCCATCACCGGCCTCGGCGTCATCAGCCCCGTCGGCCAGGACATCGACACGGCCTGGGACAACCTCGTCAACGGGCGGAGCGGCCTCCGACGCATCACCCGCTGGGACGCATCCGCCCTCGACTGCCAGGCCGGGGGCGAGGTCGACTTCGACCCCGCACAGTGGATGGACTTCAAGGCAGCCCGGCGCACGTCCCGCAATGTCGTCATGGGCGTGGCCGCGGCGCAGCAGGCGCTGGCGGATTCCGGCCTCGAGGTGACGGACGCGAACCGTGACGAGCTCGGGATCATCTTCGGCTCGGGGGCCGGCGGCCCGGAGCTCCTCATGGACAACGTGGTCATCCGCGACACGAAGGGGCCGCGCGCGGTGAGCCCGTTCTTCATCGCGAACATGCTCCCGGACACCGCGTCGGGCCAGATCGCGATCGAGACCGGCATCCGCGGTCACAACGTGTGCATCGTCACCGCGTGCTCGACAGGCACGAGCTGCATCGGTGAAGCCGCCGAAGCGATCAAGCGCGGCGACATCATCGCGGCCATCGCCGGCTCGACCGAGACGCCCGTCCACGAGATGGCGTACCTCGGGTTCACGAACATGCGCGGGATGGGGACGCCACGCGACGGCGAGGGGCTCGAGACCATCAGCCGCCCGTACGACGTGACTCGCAACGGGTTCGTGCTCGGCGAAGGCGCCGGCGCTCTCGTCCTCGAGGATCTCGAGCTCGCGAAGGCGCGCGGGGCGCGCATCTACGCGGAAGTCCTCGGCTACGGATCTGCCGCGGATGCGTGGGACCTCATCCAGCCGATCGAGCGTGGCGATGGCGTCCGGCGGGCGATGGCCACGGCGCTCGAGCGACACCGCGTGCCGGCCGACCAGGTCGACATGATCAACCCCCACGGGACCTCGACGCCGGTCGGCGACCTCCGCGAGGCGCAGGCGATCGCCGACGTCTTCGGCGCGCACACGCAGAACGTCCTCATCAGCGCGACCAAGTCGATGACCGGTCACATGATGGGCGCGTGCGGCGCGTTCGAGGGCATCGCGACAGTCCTCTCGGTCCACAACCAGATCGTCCCCGCGACGATGAACACGCGAGAGGTCGACCCGGAGATCGCGGCGACCGGCGTGAACGTGCTCACCGGAGCATCGCGCGAGACGCCGGTCCGCTACGCGATGAGCAGCAACGTCGGCCTCGGCGGACACAACGCGGCGGTCGTGTTCAAGCGCTACGACGGAGATTGAGGCACCATCGCCGGGTGATGAACCACTTTCGCGTCCTGTCCGCGCGAGCCGTCCGCGCGCTCGCCGTCGCCGCCATCGTCGCGTCCG
>Ga0315297_10001633_pt1 | contig 13944 bp, 9 predicted proteins | sample YL17G15_0_MG_FD_203628 | JGI IMG/M metagenome (GOLD analysis project Ga0315297, IMG submission 203628) | Sediment microbial communities from Yellowstone Lake, YNP, Wyoming, USA - YL17G15_0 | ecosystem: Environmental > Aquatic > Freshwater > Lake > Sediment | place: USA: Wyoming | collected... | reverse complement strand
ACATCTTCGTTGTGCGCCGCGAGAACGACATCATCCTTGGTCCATTCGGCGTTCACAGCGATGTCTGTGCAGTCCTTTCCCCTTCCGCCCTCGGGAAAGTCGCATGTCATCGCATAAATGGTGTCGAAGCCGATGCCAGTGCCCTCGGCATAGCCCTCGAGTTCCTCGATGAATCCGGGGGCGAACTTCTTGCTGAGGGGCAGGCTCTTCCTAGAATATGCGACAGCTTTCTGCAGGTTGAAGCCGGGCGTAGCCGATATCGCGGTCTTGAACCGCTTCTCCATCCGGATGGCCATGTCCCTGCACTGCTTTCCGACTGCGACACCGATCTGATGATGGTTCCCGGAGGCGGTGACTTCCCTGAAGCCTGTAGCTGGACTCTTCTTCGGCATGCTCTTCCCCTCTACGCTCGACCTTGGAGGGAAGTAGCCTTTTTACATCAAAAGGTTGCCGATTCCATGCGGGTACGGTCGAAAACATTTATCAAGAGGTTCACCAGTCCACTCAGCCATGCCCAAAGTCGAGCTTGAATACAGGTGCAAAAAGTGCAAGAAGGATTATCCAGCGACGATCAGCTACACTGGCGACATCGAGGATCTCGAGCTTGATGAGAACCAGTCGAGGTGCCCATTCTGCGGCGAGTGGAACTGCGCAGACTCGAAGGCAATAGCTCAGCTTGTCAAAGACGAGAGGAAGCAGAAGAAGCGCTAGAGTCGCGCCTTTATCTGATGCGTCGATTGCCGCGCTGGACTTGAAATGAGCTACGTGCAACAGCACTGGCACAAGAATGACCGATCCTTCCCCTGGAGAGGGCTCGGGATTCCTTAGGTGCAAAATCCTCTGTTCAGGCTTTATATCCAGCACCTTTCGAAAAACCGCATCCAGGTTTTCACAAGTTTCATATACATATCAAGGCGTTAGCGACTCTGAGTTTCTCAATCGTCTAGGGGTACACATCGGAGGATGAGAATAGTATGAACAATAAAGGGATTATAGCAGGAATTGCAGTGCTCGTGATGTTGCTTTCGGCGTTTGCGGCAATACCCGCAATGCCGGCGAAAGCTGCAGCATCGACGCAAGGAACACTTTATCTAGCCATGCAAAAGGACATGCCGGATTTCAACACGTGGAACCTGGCATCGAACAGTGTTTGGAAGTCGAATGTCATCGGTTGGGGGTTCGAAGCCCTGTCTGGGATCGACTACAACATGCTGCCCTACCCATTGCTGGCGGAGAGATGGACCTTCTACGAGACCAACCTCACGGTCTTCGTTTACCTGAGGCACGATGTGAAGTTCCATGACGGAACGACAATGAACGCTACGGATGTTGTGTTCACCTACCACTCAGTATACCAGGGAACAACGTATTCCTCGGGCCTGATTCCCGCGTTTGACTTGGACTTGCCTGGCGATCCGGGATCCGGAGAACTCAGCTCGGCGGAGATTCAGGCGGGAGTTCAGTTTGTGAATGATTACACAGTGAAGTTCGTCATGGCTCCGCCAGGGTATGGTCAGTTCTTCAAGTCGACACTGGGAGTTCCAATTGTGCCCAAGCACATCTGGTACCCCGACCACATGACGGGAGACTCCCTGAACATTTTGTGGAACGATCCGATGGCTTCCATCAGCACGGGAGCTTTCACGTACAAGGAAGGTGTGGCTGGCTCCTACAGGATAATGGAGAGGTTTGACGGCTACTGGGGCAAGACATTCGTGACCGATGCAGGATACAAGACCTATCCGCCGAATGTCGACACTCTGTACTTCAAGATCTACGCAAGCGTCGACACGGCGATACTTGCCCTGCAAGCAGGTGATGTGGACTACATCGCATGGGCTGTCACTGCGGGGAGAGTACCGAGCCTTCAGTCTGACCCCAACATCGGCTTGGCCTACCTCGAGGACAACGGTTACTTCTACCTCGCGTTCAACGAGAAGAAGCAGCCAATGAACAGCCTGGCCTTCAGAAAAGCAGTGTCTCACCTGATCGACAAGGACCAAATCGTCAATGTCTACATGGGTGGATTCGGTTCGAAGGGCAGCGCCGGCTTACCTCCGTTCTGGGGCGAGTGGCACAACGAGTCTGTGGAGAAGTACCCCTACGACAGTCCCTTCGATAGCACCACGACGACTTCGGAGAGCCTGCTCACCGGAGCGGGATTCATCGACGGGAACGGCGACGGATGGAGAGATCTGCCTGACGGAACCCCGATGGAAAAGATCATCATACTGACGCCGCCGGCAGACTACGACCCGATCAGAATCAGGGCAGGACAAGCGATTGCCAAGAACATGAGAGCGGTGGGTGTCAATGCAGAGGCAAAGTCCATAGACTTCGACACGCTGGTTGCGACGTCGAGCTCCATGAACTACCAGATGCTGACCCTTGGCTGGTCGCTTGGCTCAGACCCGATCGGTTCGTTCTTCGACATCTGCGGACCGAAGGGTTCAGGGAACACCTACGGATTCTGGCCAGCAGATGACCCTAACCCGTATTACGCGGAGCTATTGGGAGTCAACACCCTGGGAGACCATGAGTCCCAAGAGCTGGCCCGCGAGGTCGGCAGATTGCAGGGCCTGGCGGAAACCTCCTTCAACATCTCCGACCAGATTACGTACACAAGATGGGGTGAGGGCGTCGCGGCCCAAGGATTGCCGCTCAACGTGCTCTACTACAAGGTCAGCGTAGAGGCGTACAGGAACACATGGACTGGCTGGATGCCTTTCCTGGGCTCCCTACTCGCACAAGGCCACGCCAACATATACGGGTTGTCCAACATGCAGAGAACGGGCGCGGCCTCCGTCGGTGGTGCCAGCGCGAGCGTGAACGCGGGCATAACACTACCTGGCAATGTTAAGGTCGGCGGTACTGTCCAAGGATACCTAGTGGCAGTGAACAACTCCGGCTTTGCAGTACCCGGAGCGACGGTCGCCATGGAAGTCGACCCTGCCGTAGGGACGGCTGACACGGTTTCGATTGCGCCTGCTACGGGCACGACGGATGCGAACGGCTACTTCGCGTTCACGGTGACCGGTGCCATCAACGGCTACTCCTATGTCAAGGCAACGGTGACGAAAGGCGCAGTGTCATCGAACGACACCGCGACCATCAACTCGGTCACCCAGTACCCGGCCACGCTCTACATGAGTGTCAAGCCTCAGAAGATGGTACTCAGACCCGGCGAGAATACGATCGTTGACCTATGGGTCAAGGACGGGACGACCCTCAGCCCGGTAGCGGGTGCCAACCTGTCAATCGATGAGAACCTGGTCGGCTATGGAACCGTCAATGTGACTTACGTTCTCACCGATGCTACTGGACACGCCACGATGACATACACCGCTCCAGCAACGATCCCCGAGAAGAACGTCCACTTGCAGGTATCGCTATCATATAGCGTTGCGAAAGAGGGCTATTTGTGGGTCAACGCGGCATCAGCGACTCTAGTGATCTACAACGCAGATTCGCCCGACTGGACCATGGCCAGCGTTGAGAGCGTCTCGAGAACTGACCTCGCCAACGCCCACAACGTGACGACCATCGTCATAAAGGTCGTGAACGAGACTGGCGAGATAAGGGCGAACCACAACCTGACGGTGAGCTACAGCCAACCCGGCACAGTATTCAGCCCGACGACCAACTGGATCGTCACCAACGGAGCAGGATTGGCGACTCTGGTGCTGCAGCTCAAGAGCATGACTGCACCGAACGCCACCAGAGTGACGTTCACGAACACGTCCGCAACGAACTCCGTAGGTGCTGAGGTCTCGTTGACATTCGTCGCTTCGGCTCCGCCTGCAACGGAGATGTACGGAGGGTACATCACATATGCCACCCCCGAGTTCATGGGTCCCTTGGGATCCTTGACGGTGACGGCTCACATCTGGGACAGTGCAGGCGTTGCAGCTGACGGGATCACCGCGGGAGTTGTTGTCGCTGGCACGCCATACGGCTCTCTGGCCAATTCAGACGTTCTTGGCTGGGACGCCAGCTGGGACTACCTGGGCATAAACATCATGTCGGCAGCCGATGGATACGTCACTTCGTCATCCGGTCCGTTCAACACCACATTCGACCACGACAACTGGCAGGAGGCCTATGACGGCGAATGGATCTACTGGGATTGGGCGTCCAATGTGATGGGCGGTGTGCCCGTGACTGGAGGGATCGCGACTTTCGATGTCTACGGACAAGGTGTGGCGCTTCCTGACCTTGTTGGCAACATCTTCGTGGTACCGGCATCGATGGGAACCGTCGACTTCACCACGGCCAACTACCTGATCGCAGGAGAGACGACCATATCGAGCCAGTACGTGATCGGCAGGTCATACGAGATCGTCACACCGACCTATGATGTCACCAAGCCCGTGATGCTCGCCAAGACAAGCAACTACGACAACACGACGGTCAATGTGACCGTCAAGGACAAGGATAACGTCGTAATTGCTGGAGCTGAAGCGACCGTCTACGAGAACGGCATGAACGGCAACCGTCTCTACGGTGTGTCGCCGAACACAGGCTCACCCAGATGGTCCGCGCCGATAACCACCGACATCGCAGGCAAGGCGCAAGCGACTATCACCGCGGTAGGCAATGGAAACGTTGTCACGGCGGCGAACATCAAGGCTGACCTGTACGTCAAGGCGAGCATGGAGGGAGCCATATCGACCTTTGGACAAAGCCACGTGTTCATCTACGTCAACCACACGTTCCTCACGATGGAGGCCATACCTGGGATCCAGGACATGGGCACCTGGGACCTGGCAGTGAGGGCCACTGTGACCGACTGGGCCGGCAGGGCTCTGCCGAACATGACTGTCCAACTGTCTTCGGACATCGGCACGGTCGTGATCGACAGCAACATGAGCACCAGCACCGGCCTCGCGGTGTTCAAGGTGAACACGCCGGAGCTGCAGAAGACCAAGGCCGCCTACATGACCCTGCAGGTCAAGACCGCAGCGCCTGCCTTGGATCTATCACTCGCGTCCATGAAGGTACCTTTGCAGAACAAAGTGCCTGAAGTATTGGCCGCGATTGCTGCCGAAGGCGGAGTTGAAGTCGGAGCAGGAGAGCTGACATTCCTGACGGGCGTCAACCTATCCGTCGAAGGGAGTGTCTACGACTCCAACGGCCTGTGGTCCGTGTACGTCACGGTCGATGGTGGGACTGCTCAGTTAGTTTCGGGCCCGAGACCAGACCAATTCGGAAGCCAAGCTAGGGACATCTCGCGCGCGCTCGGCAGCGCTTTGGCCGTCGGAGAGCACCATGTAAAGGTGAACGCCACGGATGGCTTGAACGTGTCAACCGAGGTCACGCTCGCCTTCACAGTGGCGGAGCCCAAGAAGGAAGCTGGAACGAACTGGGCGCTGGTCGGAGGCGCGATTGCTGGTTGGGCGGTTGCAGCCATCCTCGTCGCGATGATGCTGATGAAGAGGCCAAAGGGCCCCGCAGCTGCGCGACCTGAGGAAGCTGAAGCGCCGAAGCTCGAAGAAGAGCCAAAGACCGGATAGCCGAAGCACCGATAGGCGAAGACGAAAACCCCTTTGATCAAACCTTTTCCCATCCTTTGATTTTCCACTACGATTCCGCGGTTCGGCACTCAAACACGCGGATGAGAGAATCCCAAAGCCACACATGGCCAACGTACAAAAGTATTATTATCTGACGAGGTCTACTCGGAGAGTGACAGCCGAGTATTCAGGGGAGTGGTAAATAGATGGCTGGGATGGCAAGGTATGTCATCGCGAGGAGCATCCAGACCTTCATCACCCTACTCATAATCCTGACTCTGATTTTCATCATGTTCGAGTCGCTGCCTGCGAGGCCGCAGGATCTTCTTTCACTGAACCCGAACCTGGAACCGTCGCAGAAGATCTACCTCACGCACCTGTTCGGATTCGACAAATCAGTGACCGAACGGTACATAATCTACATGAAGAACATGCTCACGTTCGATTTCGGGATATCATTCACGCATGCTCAGTCCGTATGGGACATGCTCCAGGAAAGGATTCCGAGGACCCTGCTGTTGTTCGGGCTTGCGACAGTCCTAGCTTATGCGATTGGGATATTCCTTGGCGCCCTGATCGCTTGGCGGAGAGGGGGTGTCCTTGATGGCAGCTCTGTGGTCGTCAGCCTGACCTTCTACAACATGCCCTCGTTCTGGATAGGACTGATATTCCTTGTCATCTTCGCCTCACAGTTGAAGTGGTTTCCGCTAACGGGCTGGTACGATCCGTCATATCACATGGCCAAATGGCTGAACATCCTGTGGCACATGACTCTGCCTCTCATCGTCCTGCTGCTGCTTCAGCTCGCTGGCACCGTGTTGCTCATGCGTACGGCCATGCTGGACATCATTGGGGAGAACTACATGGTGACTGCGAAGGCCATCGGTCTGCCTGAACGCACAGTACTGTTCAAGCATGGCGCCAGGAACGCGATGCTACCCGTAGTCACGTCATTCATAATATCGATAGTCTTCGCGATCGGGGGAGCGGTCGTGCTGGAGAACGTGTTCTCGTTCCCTGGCATGGGAGCTCTGTATATCGAGTCGCTAATCCAGCTCGACTTCCCGGTCGCCGAAGCGACTTTGTTCATCATCACGCTCATGGTCCTGATCGGCAACTTCGTGGCCGATATGATCTATGGATATCTTGACCCGAGGGTGCGGATTTGAAGAGAACGGTGAAGAAGCCACAGCCAGTCACTGAACCTGCGGAGGCACTGCAGCAGTCAAGCCAGAAGTTCCTCCGCAAGCTTCTGAAGAGCTTCAAGGCCACATGGAAGATCTACAAACACTCGGTGACTGGGCTCGTGGGCATGGGCATAGTGGTAGGGTTCCTTGTCATGGCCATCTTCGCCCCGGTGATATCCAAGTACAGTCCAGATTTCACGGCCCCGGCAGAAGACATCTTCATCGCGGACAACGCAAAGGTCAACCTGGAGGCGACGCTAAACTGGACTTCGCCAATTGGTCTCACCGATGCGACAAGAGAACAGACGCTCAAAAGGATCTTGGTCTATTCGACGGAGGGAACTGCCTTGGTGTTCCCAGTCACTGCTGGCACGAGCCCGACAACTGGCGAGCCGGGCATCATTGTGGGGGACCGAGACACGATCCAGCTTCCGTCCCACATAGACTACATCGACTATGCACACTTCTCTAGATCGATCATCTTCGTACTGGTGAACTCCACACTCTACGAGTATCGATACGACCTTTCAGATTACGACCAGAGCTGGATTCTTCCATTCGAGCCGAAGTACGTCTCGAACCTCTGGAACGGATACTCGATTGTCCTCAACCAGGCAAGGCTCGCGATTGTGTTCGCAGACGATCACAATGTGACGCTGATGGACAAGAGACCTCCCACTCTTACGGGCGGGCTGGCAGAGACATACTTCAGCAACCTGACGATCTCCGAGAAGATCATCGCGAACCCGCTCGTGGTTGACGGGCTGTTCATAAACGGCAGCATGATGATCCTTCCTACCGATGCAGGCCTTATCGCCTACAACCTGAACGTCAACGCGAGTCTGCTCGGAGAAGTGCAGGATGTCCAGATAGGCGAGCGCAGGTGGTTGAGGGGCTACGAAGTTGACGGCGAGCCTTTCCAGCCCGTTGTGTCGAAACACATGATCACCTTCCCGTATCCCCATATCGCGACGGATGAATACGGAAAGGACATCATAGTCATGGCGTCCACTGACGGACAAGTCATCGCCTATGACAGAGAGAACGGTTCGATCAAATGGGCGAACAAACTCTTGATGCTGTCAATACGTGACTACAAGGTCACCGACCTATACCCGTCCACAGTAGGGATTCTCGTGGTCGGCGAGGCCGGCCCCAGAGGATTCATAGCCGGCATAAACGCTGTCACGGGGCGCATCAACTACAACAATACCCAATACACGAGCACCGAGGGGCGTCTGGACACCGCTCCGCAGTACGTCGCGGGCCAGTATACGTATCTGCTGAGCACAACTGCAAAGCGCATCTATCTACTGGATTCCCTTCTTCAGATCAACGCAACGTTCGGAGCCCCGGGGGGAGGGGCCGTCACACCAGTGTCCTATGTCGGGAACATATACGCCGCATCGATAATAGGAGGGAACTACTTCTCGGTCATCACCGAGGACAACCATCTGTTCGTCGAGACGTTGTCGGGCGTCAACGTGGCTCCGCTGGCTCCGGGAACATATCCTTCAGGCAACCACTACATCCTCGGGACGGACTACGAAGGCCATGACATACTGGCTCAGCTGCTGTACGGAACCCGAGCGGAACTCATGGTCGGAATCACAGCCGCGTTCTTCGCGGTGGTCATCGGGACCATCGTTGGTCTTGTCTCAGGCTTCTATTCTGGTTTGATCGACGACATCCTCATGAGGGCCACGGATGTCGTTCTGAGCCTACCAGGGCTGGTGATCTTGCTGCTCTTCGCAGCGGTGTTCGGACCATCGCTCACTAACATCATAATCATCATTGCCATTCTATCTTGGGCCGGGATCGCGAGGGTCATCAGATCCGTCACGCTCTCGCTCAAGGAGCGCGCGTTCGTGGACGCGGCGATCATAGCGGGCGCCTCCGACTCGAGACTCATACTCAGACACATCGCCCCGAACGTGCTCCCCTACGCATTCCTGTACATGACATTCAACATCAGCGGCGCAATCGTAACCGAGGCCATCCTAGCATTCCTTGGCTTTGGTGACGTGAACAACGTGACTTGGGGCATGATGCTCCAGTTCCTGCAGATAAGCGGGCACTCTCTTGACGCCCCCTGGTGGCTCCTGCCTCCTGGAATCGCGATCACGCTCCTGTCGCTTGCCTTCTATCTGATTGGAAGGGCGTTCGACGAGGTCGTGAACCCGCGCCTGAGGAGGAGGTGAGGAAGTGGTACTGCTGGAAGTCAAGAACCTGAAGGTCCACTTCAAGATACAGAACGGCTGGGTCAAAGCCGTTGATGGCGTTTCGTTCTCCATCGACTCAGGTGAGACCATGGGCCTGGTAGGCGAAAGCGGCTGCGGAAAGACCACGGCTGCGTACGCCATAACCCAGCTCCTGCCCCCCAACGGTTACATCAAGGGCGGTCAAATCTTCTACAAAGGGCAGGACCTACTCGCCATATCCAAACGAAAGGATGGCCGGCTCGAGGAGTTCAACGACGAGATAAGGAAGATCCGCTGGAAGGAGATCTCGATGATCTTCCAAGGGGCGATGAACGCCTTCAACCCTGTTTTCAAGGTCGGGGACCAGATCATCGAGGCGATCCAGCTCCACGAAGATGTGGATGATGAGAAGGCCATGGAGCGGGCGAAATCGCTGTTTAACTTCGTCGGCATTCCCGAAGACAGAATCAGCAACTATCCTCACGAGTTCAGCGGAGGCATGAAGCAGAGGGCCATGATCGCCCTGGCGCTTGCGCTCTCGCCTTCGTTCATCATAGCGGATGAACCTACGACCGCTCTCGACGTCATCACTCAGGACAGGATCCTCGTCGAGATCAAGAAACTGCAAGAGAAGTGGCATATGGCCATGATGATCATCACGCACGACGTGTCGGTCGTGGCAGAGGTCTCGGACAAGATCGGGGTCATGTACGCCGGCAGGCTCATGGAGATCGGCCCCACTACGATGGTCTTCAAGCGGACAGCGCACCCGTACACCGCGGGTCTTCTCGGTTCGTTCCCGTCGATCGCAGGCCAGAAGAAGCGCCTCTTATCGATACCAGGATTCCCCCCAGACCTGGTCAACCCGCCCTCAGGCTGCCCGTTCCACCCAAGGTGCCAATACGCGCAGGAGAGGTGCTCCAAGGAAGTGCCAAAGGGAATCGAGATCGAGCCTGGGCACGTGTCCTACTGTCATTTCTCTCGCGAGCTCTGGCAGAAACTCATAGGGGGTGGTTCCTAGATGCCCGGCGATGTCGTCATGAGGGTCACCGGGCTCAAGAAGTACTTCGAGGTCAGAAAAGGTTTCTTCGGCAGTATCGGCCTGGAACCCACCTACGTGAAAGCCGTCGACGACGTCGACTTCGTCCTGCGACAAGGAGAGGTCCTGGGCCTTGTGGGCGAGAGCGGCTGCGGCAAGACAACTACGGGCAGGATACTGACCAGGCTGGAGGACCCGACCGAAGGCTCCGTATTCTTCCTTGGAAGGGACATCGCGCTTCTGGAAGGTGCCGACCTCAAAGTGTTCAGAAGGAACATCCAGATGGTCTTCCAGGACCCCTACGAGTCGCTGAATCCAAGGAACACAGTTCTTCAGGCGGTCATGGAGCCCCTCATCAACCACAACATCGGGGATTCGTTTGAGGCCCGGGTCGAGATAGTGACCAAGGCGCTCGAGGACGCAGGCCTCGCACCAGCCAAGGAGTACCTGGCCAGATTCCCGCACGAGCTCAGCGGCGGGCAGAGACAGAGGGTGTCGATCGCGCGGGCGCTGGTGATAAACCCGAGAGTGATAGTGGCAGACGAGCCGGTCTCGATGCTGGACGTTTCGATCAGGGCGGGTGTGCTGAACCTCATGCTCGACCTCAGGGACAAGTACAACATGCCTTACCTTTTCATCACGCACGACATAGCTGTTGCGAGGTACGTCAGCGACAGGTTGGCGGTCATGTACCTCGGCAGGATAGTCGAGCTCTCCGATACGGAAGAGGTCGTGTTCAAGCCCCTGCACCCCTACACTCAAGCCCTGATCTCTGCGGTCCCCGTGCCCGACCCCGCCCACAAACACGGCAGGATAACCATCAAGGGAGAAGTGCCCAGCGCGGTCAACATCCCCCTCGGGTGCAGGTTCAGGCCGAGGTGCCCAAAGGCATTCAAAGACTGCGGTTTCCAGGGGGCCGATCTGGCCGACTGGCTCCTGGAGGAGGAGAAGGTCGCGAGTCCTGATCACTCGATGTCTAAGCACATGGACAAGCTGCACCCGGAGGAGTTCGCCCTGACCCTGACGATCAAGCCTGGCGGGGACGCGAAGAGCGTCAAAGGGTTCCTAGAATCGAAGAGAGCAGCCCTTGAGGACAAGATGCCGATGTTCGGGGCAGTACGGTCTGTCGAGGAGTCGTCGGGAGACAAGGAGATCGTCGTCAAGTGCTCATCGGTGACCATGTCCGGCGAGGAGCTGGCGTTCGAAGTCCTCGGCCTGTTCAACAAGGTCGTCGAGTTCAGAAATGCAGAACACCCGATGCACGAAACGATACTTGACGCGAAGCAGGAAGGCTCGAATGTGGTCTTGACAATAGGCACGGGGACACAGGTTTCCGACCATGCCGAGGATGCGAAATCCCGAGTTGATTCCACAGTGAGCTTCTTGAACGATTTCATAAAACACCACCGGAGGACGGGGTACCCCGAGTTCAAGGGAGCTTCCGAGATCAGGGGCGATCAGGAGGCGAAGAAGATCGAGATCCGCTGCAGGCCCACCAAGATGCCAGCCAAGAGAGTGGCGCAGGAGGTCTCGAAAATGATATTCAACGACTATGAGAGCAACCCGAGCTCGCCGTACAGCAACTCACTGTTGCCGACCAAGATCAAAGGAGGAGTTGTCAGGATCAGAGTCGCCGGACCAGAGGCGCGCCTGAACGAGCTGGCCTCAGAGCTTACAAGCTATTTCAAGAAGAACACCGAGGCCGGCCGGAGAGCCGCCCAGGGTGTCCGCACATGCACCGTGAAGACGACCAAAGGGCCCATCGATGTCGTTGTTGTAAGGTTCATGCGGTTCGACGACCCGCCGCTGGTTGATGTCGGCTCGGGGCGTCTAGTCGCATGCTACCTGTTCAAACCCGCAGCCCGCTGACCGCGCTCGCTGCGGGATGGAAAACTCGTTCCGGAGAAGTTGAGCATGGTTCAATGGGATGGCCTGAGGAAGCACTGGTTCACGGTCACACTGTGCGTAGCCTTTTCGCTATTCTTTCTCGTATCGGGGATCATGTCCTCGATGACATACTCATCTGTAGTGAGCGTCCAGAGAGAGGACAAGCTAGAGAACCCATCGTACAGCGTGAACCTTCTGAGCAACGGCTCACTGAGGATCACATTCAACATAACGCTGGCGAATCCGTCGAGATATGTCCTTCATTTGTCAACGGCTACCTGGAGCGTCATGGTCCAGAACTCCTCTGCGGGTTCGAACAGGCTCATCCCGATCGATACTGCCTATGCCGGGCCGACGGCGTACATCACCGTGCCCGCGAAGGATGAGAGAGTCTTCAGCTACGACATAGTGGTCTTCGACCCGGAGACACTGACTGACCTCAAGGGGTTTGTGAACTACAGCGCTCAGACCGGCCACAGCTACACCCTCGAGACCATTCCGTACTACCACCAGTTCGAAGCATCTGCATGGATCGGCGAGTTCGGGCACAACTACCTGAGGGAATCATACCTGAACGACATAGTAACGATCGTGCTCAGATACAATTCCGTGTCGGGGGTGTCGCCATGAGGCTCAGAGAAGAGGGCCCGAGGATGGTCGCGCTCGCGCTTCTGAGCGCCCCGCCAATCGCCTTCATGGCCTTCGACTTCTTCTTCCCGAACTTGTCGACGCCGTCCCTGAACAAGAACCTGATGTTGGTCTTCCTGATCTCTATACTCACGGGCATGCCATCCGGCTATTTCTCGAGACGGCTGGACGCCGCGATGATCACGGTGCTGCTCTATGTATCGTTCGGATACATTCTAGGGCTGACGTTCTATTCTGTCCCGTTCCTGTTCTACAACATCCATGTGCTCCTTCCGGGCATCTACTACATGATATTCGTGAGGTACACGATCATCCTCTTGTTCATGTTCGTGCTCGGCGGCTTCATAGGGGCTGTGTTCAGCGGGATGCTCCGCGACTCGGTCAAAGAGGAAGAGACCAAACTGACATTCCGAGTACTGGCGAAGAGGTGAACTCAGGCCCCTGCAAGCCTGCCTGGTTCGGCACCAAGTTATTCACCCCGATCCAACATCATCAACTGCCAGAGACCGATGGAGGCGTTGCATTGAGCAAGAGGAAGATCATCGAGATTGACGAGGACAAGTGCACTGGCTGCGGCGCGTGCGTCACCCAGTGCGCTGAGGGGGCATTGCAGATAATAGATGGCAAGGCCAAGGTCGTGAACGATGTATTCTGCGACGGCCTCGGGGCATGTATCGGAGAGTGTCCTACCGACGCGCTCAAGATTGTGGAGAGGGACGCTCCCGAATTTGATGAGAAGGCGGTCGAGCAGCATCTGCGCCGGGAGAAGCACCAGAAGAAGGAGCCGATAGGCGTAGAGCCGTGCGGATGTCCCTCGCACAACCCGATGATACTGACCGCTAAACAGGCCAAGAGCTCGCGTGCGAAGCACGGAGAACCGGCCGAGGCCGAACTGCCGCCCGAGCTGACCAACTGGCCTGTCCAATGGAAGCTCGTGACCCCTTCGATGCCCTTCTTCAAAGGCAAGGACATACTGATAGCCGCGGACTGCGTCCCGTTCGCATACAGGGATTTCCACGGGAAGTTCCTCACGGGAAAGCCAGTGATCATCGGCTGCCCCAAGCTGGACGACGCCCAGGGGTACCTCGACAAGCTCACTGACATATTCAAGAACGGCACGCCGAAGAGCGTGACCCTGGTCCACATGGAGGTCCCGTGCTGCCACGGGCTCCAGAGGATAGTCGACGAGGCCGTGAAGAGGTCCGGCAAGAACATCCCAGTGAGGACAACGGTAGTGGGCATCAAAGGGCATATCATCAGATCCGGATGATCCCCGAAGGATAGGCTATTCAGGAAGGAGACCATTTCCCCGGGAGATGACCCTGGAGATATCGTGGACAAGAAGAGCGCTCCGTATACCTCCCGAAGTGCGAGCCGAACTGGTCGCCAGGCTGGAGGGGTTGAGCCTGTTCTTCCCCGAGATGAAGACCAAGATGAAGGTAGGCATCACGCGATTCTATGATGGCCTT
>Ga0315297_10001632_pt1 | contig 13945 bp, 13 predicted proteins | sample YL17G15_0_MG_FD_203628 | JGI IMG/M metagenome (GOLD analysis project Ga0315297, IMG submission 203628) | Sediment microbial communities from Yellowstone Lake, YNP, Wyoming, USA - YL17G15_0 | ecosystem: Environmental > Aquatic > Freshwater > Lake > Sediment | place: USA: Wyoming | collected... | reverse complement strand
CAGCGGCTATCCAACTGGCGGCTTCTTCCAAGACCTTTTTGATGCTTCTCTTATGGAAAACTCTGTACGTTTTTGACCGAATTTCAGGCCCGCCGCCGAATAACAGGACCGTGCTGAGAAATATGCCGAAGTAGGAGACGTAACCGCAAAGACAGAATTATGGGTTTGCAACGCTGCCACTGTTTCTGAGCTTAAAGCTCCTTTACCTAAATGAATTTTTACCCCGGTTTTAGACAAGGCGTGAATACTGCCCTCGATTTCCAGCTTGTTGCTGGTTGTCGGGCCGATTCCAGCAGGACTGACGGCGGTATGGAAAATAACCGAACCATTAAGCATGGATAGAAGCGACTCGTTATTGCCAGCCGCAATCATCCTAACCATCTTCGGCAATACCGCATCCCTACCACATAAAATTGTGCCGCTAATCTCGACAAAATCTCCGACATGAAGAGCTTGAATAGCATCTTCCGAAATAGGCGTGTCGAGGCATATCGTTTTACTCTGTTCTTTCTTATTTTTATCTTTTTTGTCTTTCATACCGAAGCACCCTTCTTTGCCTGTAATTCATTGAACATTTCTTGAAGTTTCTTGTTGTCGGTCTTTTTCAGCGCCGCGATCTCCGCGCTGTAAACTCCCTGTTCGATGTCTTTTACGCGCTTTTCTAATTGGGGAGACTTCAACAACTTGTGCGTACCATACAGTCGCCGGATAAAAAGGGCTATATTATAAGGCGACAATTCTGCCGGGCAGCGCGCCGCACACAACCCACACATTACGCATTCGATGGACAACTCAACAACCTGCTTCAGGTCTCCGCGAATTGCAGCGGAAATGTAGTTCATAACCGAAATATTCACCGGACAAGATTTTGTGCAGGTGTTGCAGCCCATACAGCGCATGAGTTCCGGATAGGTTTTCACAATATCCAAGCTATCGGGATTAATTTCATGGACTGCATAGGATGGCTTATTCGAGGAAATATACGGGAGCTGAACAAGATTCATTTCCGGTTCTATGACAGTCTGGCAAGCCAACCCCGTGATGATGCGATAATCACCTTTCTTGCGGTACACGGTTGCGCAGGCGCCGCAGACACCGCTTCGACAACCGCAGCCTCGCGTAATCTTGAATCCGGAAAACTCAAGAGCTTTCAGTATCGTTAATTTCTCCGGTACCGCAAATCTCTTTCCCATCACATGAATCGAAATCATTTTTAAGGTTTTCTTATTCATCGTTCCGCCTCGACGATTTCGTTAACATAGTTCGTGCTGGTCAGCGCCTTTTCGAATCGGTAATCCGGCAAAAGCAGAGGTGATTTCAAATTCGAGGAGATTCCAAGAGCTGCTAATTCCTCATTATGGGCCTTCACGTGGTCGAGAGACAATTTCGCAACAGGCTTTTTTCTATAGTTTTCTGATGCATGTCTTCCTGCTCGACGTCCAAAAACGAAAATATCAACCAGTGAATTTGCCCCTAATCGGTTATGACCATGAACTCCCCCGGCAACTTCGCCCGCCATATAGAGGTGGGGAACGTTGGATTGGCCATGCACATTGATCGCAACACCGCCATTCTGGTAGTGCTGGGTGGGATAAACTAAGAGAGGCTCCTGTATGGGATCAATTCCATATTTTTTGTAGTCATGATGAATCCCGGCAAACCTGCGCACAAATGTACCCTTACCGCCCTTCATATCGATCATCGGCGTGTCCAGCCATACTCCCATCGTGCCGGTCGGTGTCTCAACACCCTTTCCCCGCGGTCCGCATTCACGGAGAATTGCAGCGGAGAGCGTATCTCTTGTTTCTAAATGATTGACAAAGGTTTCACCATCGCAATTGACCACGTGGGCACCCTCGGCCCTGATTGCTTCGGAAAGAAGCAGGCCCAGCATCTGTTCCGGCCATGCAACACCCGTGGGATGATATTGAATATATTCTATGTACAGCAATTTCGCATTGGCCCGAGACGCCATAACAACTCCGTCGGCGGTGGCGCCGTAGTGATTCGAAGTAGGAAACCCATTCGGATGCAGGCGACCCATTCCGCCTGTCGCCATAATGACTGCCCCCGCCTCGACAACAAGATTCCTGCCTGTGTCGAGATCCTCCAGAACGGCACCGACACACTGGCCGTCTGGGTCCAAAATCAATTCGACTGCAGGGCTAAACTCCAATACTTCAATATCTTTATTGCGAATCTCATCACCAAGAACACGCATTAGCTCTAACCCTGTCAGATCCTTGATGGAATGAGCTCTTTTGAATGAATGGCCTGCCGGCATGTGGTTGAAGTAACTTCCGTCAGCTTTTCTGTCGAAACATACTCCCAGCTTTGTGAGCCACTCCAAAATAGACGGCGCCTCGTTCACCAATGCTTCAACCACGTCAGGGATGTTTTTAAACCGACCTCCCACCATGGTATCGATATAATGAGCCGCCGGTGAATCTTCCGGCAAAGAAGCGACAGCAATCCCTCCTTCTGCCATGATGGTGTTTGAATCACCCAACCTCAATTTTGTGGCGAGAATAACCTTCGCACCGTTTTCGTGGACCGTCAAAGCGGCAGTGACACCCCCGCCGCCGCCACCGATGACTAACACATCGGTTTTATAGTCCGGCTTGCTCAGATCCACAGAGTCTAAATTCAAACGGCTCGGAGACTCCATTACCGCAGCCAGCACCTTTGGAACGCGCTCTCCCTTATTTGCCCCACTCCGAAGATTTACCTTGTCCCCATCTCGAAAATCAGGATGGTGGTTTTTAAGCAGTGAGGCCTTGTCTTCCGCGCTTAATCTTGGAAACTCATAGTTATTAAGGTGATCTTTTCTTCGTTGCTCTACCTTTTCAGCTGAAGGCCTCATGCCTGCAGGGTATGACATATAGCACTCTCCTCTTTGTAATGATGACTATCTTGCCTCCCTACCTTCCGGTGTCCCCCTTTGCTGCATTACGGAGTTTGCAAAGATTCTTCTGCGTTCAGGCTTATAACCTTAAAAATGTACCTCCACCACTTTTTGCCCAATCACATATGAAATCCAGCAAAATATTTGCCATCAGATCCGCAGACTCTGGCCGATTGCCATCGGTGTGTATGGGATAGTCGCGGGGATCATACGGCAACATATTTTCTGGTTTCCATAGACAAAGAACTGAGGGCCAAAACTTCTCAGATATTCTTCCCATTATCGAATCAACAATTTGCAAGATTTGGATATTTTTGTTCTACAAAGATGGCTTCATCACTTAATCCAAGCTCTTTTAATTTCGATGGGAGAGGGATGCCATCCTTGCTCCATTTACGATACTGATAATATTCATCCAGCATTACTTCCAAATTCGGCAAGTATCCGGCTGCACCTCCATCTGTAAATTTTTCAGATAGAATCCTTTGGGGTAAGGTATCCTCTTTTCTGGTAAAACCGACACGAACATTGTACATTCTTTTCACGTTTGAGGCCCTTTCTCCGGCCCTGAGCAACTCTGTAAGATCCATATTCCAACCGGTCACATAATTGAGGCATTGCAGAGCCTCCGTAGGTTTGAGCGACGTGATGACAAATTGACAGAGTTTTAATGAGTTGAAAAGGCCGGCATAGTCTTGCATGATTGCAGTTATAATAGCCTTACCCTGATCTTGTTGTCTTTCAAGTGGTTTATCATAACCCAATTCCGATATGCCGACTCTCTCTAATTGGTAAGAACACCCTCGATGACAAGCGCCTCGCGGATATGTTGCGTAAAGAACTGCTAAACTGCCCACGGATCTGGGATCATGCATTGGCAGCTCCAGACCTTTTACTTCGATGGCAAAGTCTTTTACATCACCGCCGATCTCCTGTGCCGCTATTTTTACTCCCTCGCTAAGAAGCCTGCCCAACCCTTCTCTTTTGCCGATTTTATGAACCATCGCCAGCATGGCCTCTTTGTTTCCCCAGGTGAGCTCTATTCCTCCCGTATCCTTCTTATTGATGGCGCCTTTTTCGTAAGCCTCCATCGCAAAGGCGATGGAGGATCCGACCGAGATTGTATCCATGCCGTAGCGGTTGCATAGATCATTTCCCAAGGCAATCGCGTTTAAATCATCTATCAAACACATTGTGCCGAGAGATCCTAATGTCTCATATTCGGGACCGCCGCCGCTGAGACCTGCGTATGGCCCATCCGGGATGTTTATCACCCTTCCACACCCTACGATGCAACCCCTGCAGTAATATTTCTTGGTCAATATGGATTCCGCCATGGTCTGTCCGGAAATATTTTTTAGTTTTTCATCATCCCACTTACCTAAAGACCAGTTCTTTACAGGCATGTCGCCCATATTGGCGTTTTTGATAACGACTCCGGCGGTTCCATAAGCGCTCATGTTTTTTGTTGCTTCTCGTAGCCTAGGCACAAAGTCTTTGATTAAATTTTTCAGTTCTTCAGGGCGGGCAATCTGCGGTTTTTTTGTCCCATACACGGAAATAGCCTTGAGTTTCTTCGATCCCATGACGGCTCCGACACCGCCCCTCCCGCTCGCTCTTGCATGCTTGCCATCGGAAATAATTACGGCCATCCTCGTCAGCTTTTCGCCTGCCGGACCAATACTGGTTATGACGGCCTTATCCGATGTTTCCTTCTTGACCATCTCATCTGTTTCAACCGTGTCCCGACCCCATATATGGCTTCCATCTCTAAGGGAAACACCCTCGTCAGTAATCCACAGATAGACGGGCTTTCCCGACTTCCCGACTATGACAATTCCATCGTAGCCCGTTCTTTTCAGCATGTTTCCCCAGCTTCCACCGCAATCTCCTTCTCCCCAAATGCCCAAAGGAGATTTTGTAATCACCGCATATCTTCCCGCCATCGGAACGGGGGTTTCCGTTAAAGGTCCTGTAAGAAACATCAGAACATTATCTTCTCCAAAAGGATCCGTATCTGCGTTTGTTTGATCAAAAAGCAATCTGGCTCCCAGCCCACTTCCCCCAATGTATTTTCGAGCTAACTCCTCTGAAAGCTCCTGATCCGTAAATGTGCCTTTTGTTAAATCGACATACAAAAGCTTGCCCATATAGCCGCTTTCCATAGATGCCTCCCAGAAAAATCTTCTCTACAACTACGTTGGTTGAGCCGCGCTATCTTTCACATGCCAACAGCAGATTCTATGCCCGTGTTCGGACGTTCATGATCCCCATGTTGTTGGAGGATTAAAAAGCTCGCTTAAATAACGATACAAAATCATTCACCGTCGTATAGCGAGGATTCCGCGTGTTGTAATTGGCCTTGAAACAAAGCTCCGCCATTTCAGGTATCTTTTCTTCCTTGACTCCGAGATCTCTTAATCTCGATGGTATCCCCCAGATCCCTATTGAGCTGCCTAATGGTTTCAATTCCTTTTCTACCGGCTTCCATGGTAGTCAGACCAGCAATATTCTCTCCCATGGCCTCTGAAATTCTAGCAAATTTCCCCGGATTAGCGACTGACCTGCCCCCAGAACATGTACCACATTTAGAGTCACTTCCTCCACCAACGGCAAGGATAAGAGAGGGCTTATTCTTTTTACATTGTTCATAAACCTTTTCTACGATCGTGTCGCTGGGCTCAGCGTCGATTTCTGCAAAAAGATCAAATGGACTGCCGTTTTCTTTTAAGATGCCTTCAATACTTTTGAAGAATTCCGTGGGAACAAGAGATCTATCACATAAGAAAAGAATTTCTTGATCCGGCTTATTTGATATATTCCCTAACCCGGACGAGCCGGAACCAAAATACGACTCATATTTTAAAAGTTGGATTAAAAAATAATCTCAGCAATCACTTTACAGCAAAGGGTTTGCACAGGTCATTAAAAATATCTTGCCAAAAACTGGATCAACTTTACGGTTTAGTGACTAAAATAGTTATAGATTTTTATGAGCACCTATACCCAAATAAACTTGTGTTTGCATTGGCCCGACACAAGCAAACTTCTCAACACATACCGTCATAATAAAATAACTCCTTTCCCCTCGTCGTTCGGAATTTTCCATACTTGCGAATGTAATTTACCATTCCACCCTCATTCAGAAGGGTCATCATAAATTCCGGCATCGGATTGGTTTGAATCGAGCAACCGCGGTTTTCATTAAAAATTTCCCCCCGCGCCAGATTCACCCTTAAAACATCGCCATCACTGATCGCATCGGTATCACACTCGACTAATGGCAATCCCAAGTTGATGGCATTCCGATAAAAAATGCGTGCAAAGGATCTGGCAATAACGGCTGCTATCCCACCTGCTTTGACGATCTTCGGCGCGTACTCCCGGGATGAGCCGCATCCGAAATTATCTCCAGCCACGATGAAGTCGCCCGATTCGACCTGGGAATAAAACCCAGGGCGAATGTCCTCCATCAAATGCTCCGCCAATTGAACATAGTCCAGCGATTGCGTTCGATGGCGACTGCTCATAATATAGTCGGTATTGATGTCATCGCCGAATTTGTGCGCTTTCCCTTTCAGATCCATCGTTCTTTTCCTCTTTACGCCAAGTATTTCCGGGGGTCTACAATCTTCCCCTCCAGAGCCGCCGCCGCGGCGGCGGCAGGCGATCCCAGGAATATATTGGCGTTCGGGTTGCCCATTCTCCCCTTAAAATTCCGATTGGCCGTGGACAGGACATTTTCCCCGTCAGCCGGTATCCCCCCGTGGACTCCCACGCAGGGCCCGCATCCCGGTGTGAGGACCAAGGCTCCGGCCTCCACCAACGTCCGCATCACCCCTTTGTCCATCGCCTCCAGAAGAATTGAGCGGGAGGCGGGAATTACAATCAGCCTCATATCCGGGACAATCCGTTTGCCCTTGAGAATAGCCGCGGCGACCTCCAAGTCTTCCAGCCGCCCATTCGTGCATGTCCCGATCACCACTTCGTGTATCGGAGTACCGGCAGCCTCTTTGACGGGAACGACGTTGTCCACCTTGTGGGGTTTGGCAATCTGGGGCTCCAGATTGCCCACCTGAAACTCGATGGTCCGACTGTAAACCGCGTTGGCATCCGCCTTTACGGATTTGACTGTCCCCTGCACTCCTTGTTGCAACAGCCACTGGCGGGTTGTCTCGTCTGCCTCCATAATTGCTGCCTTGGCCCCCATTTCGACCCCCATGTTGCACATGGTAAGCCGGGACCCCATCGAGAGTGAGGAGGTTGTCTCTCCCGTCAACTCCATAGCTTGGTAATTGGCCCCATCCTCCGTAATCTTCCCGGCCAAGAACAGAATAAGATCTTTGGAAAAAATCCCCGCGGGCAGTTTCCCCTGAAATATGATCCGGATCGTCTCGGGTACCTTAAACCACAACTGCCCTGTGGCCATGGCGGCAGCTGCATCCGTAGACCCCACGCCTGTGGCAAAAGCATTCAAGGCCCCGCCCATACAGGTATGGGAATCCGTGCCGATCACAATCTGCCCGGGCCTCACTTCCTTTTCCACCAGCAACTGGTGGCAGATGCCATCCCCAGCCCCATGCTGCCGGATCCCCCATTCCTTCGCAAAATCCCGCATCTGTTTTTGCATTTTGGCGTAGTTTCTGGCGGGAGTTGGGACGAGGTGATCCGTCATAAAACAAATTCTCTCAGGATGGGGAATGGCGATTTTCCCCATTTCCGCGAGGGCTTCGATGGCCATGGGACCCAAAGAATCGTGGGCCATGATCACATCGATATCCGCCACAACCAGACGGCCGGCCTTCGCCTCCATTCCAGATTTCTCCCCCAAAATCTTCTCTGCAATTGTGTCACCCATGATGGTCAATTCCCCCCAGATCTGAGCCTTGGGCCCTGAACGGTTCTTTCTTGGTATCCCGATAGATGCCTTTTCCTATTTCACCGTCTTGTTATAATTTGCACCCGGGGTCAGGACAATATTCCAGTACTCCCCGGACCCCTTGATAAACCGGTAATTGTGATTCAATCCCGGGGGAATTCTTACGGTCTTGGGAGATTCAATCCTGTGCCATTTTTCGCCCAAGAGGACTTCCACCACCAACCCGGACATATCGGGGTTGTATCCCTTAAAAATGAACAGGCTTTCAAAATCATGGATGTGCGGCTCGATATGCATTTCCGGCTGGTCTACATTTTCAACCGTGCGCATAATGACGTAAATATTGCCTTCCGGATTATTCTTGTGGTCTGAAAAGACATACCTCGTTCCGGGACCTTTCGTGTGCTTAATCAACTCTTCAGCGCTTCTGGCTTCAATATTCAGAATCAAATTTTCCAGGGTTTCCATGATCCTCTCCTCCTGTATTTTTTATCTGCTGCTTATATGCTTTCTTTTACGGAAGAGACAACGATCTTCTCCCGTTTTAGCTCCGCGATCTCATCGGGCGACAGTCCAATCGACTCCAATAGTTCCTGACAATCCTGTCCCACTTCCGGAGGATCATTGCGCAGGCCGAAATCGTAAGAGCCGATTCGGATGGGAATGCGGGGCAATTTCGTTTTGATTCCGCCTGGCAGGGTTGTTTCCAGGAGGCTGCCCCCCTCGTTGAGCTGCGGGTCCTCAAATAGCTCTTCCGGTTTGGCAACGGGGGCGAAGGGGATTCCCGCCTCTTCGCATAATTTAAACAATTCCTGCTTGGTCATGGTCTTGAAGACCTTCTGTACCTTCGGAATGAGCCAAGACCGCTGGGATACGCGGTCATTGTTGGTTGAAAGTCTCTTATCTGCCCCCAATGCCATAAGGCCAAAGGTCTCGCAGAACCGTTCCCAATGTCGATCGCTGATGACTCCCACAAATACCGTCTCTCCCTCCTTGGTCTCAAAGCGGTCATAGATTGCCCAGGCGCTCACCCGATTGGGCATGGGAGGAGAGGGCTTCCCCGTAATGGCCGCAACGGCCATGTGCTGACCCATCATGAAGGCCGTTGCTTCGAAGAGGGTAGAGATCACAGGCTGCCCTTTCCCTGTCTTTTCTCTTTCGTAAAGAGCCGTCATAATGGCGATGACGCCGTACATTCCGCCCATGATATCCACTACGGAAGCTCCCGCCCGCAGCGGCTGACCCAGTGGGCCCGTCATGTAGGCGAGCCCGGCCATCATCTGTACCACCTCGTCCAACGCCGGCCTCTTTTCATACGGGCCGGGCATAAACCCTTTTAAGGCGCAATAGATGAGCCTTGGGTTCATCTGCGAAACCCTGTCATAGCCGAACCCCAGCCTCTCGATCGTTCCGGGGGCAAAGTTTTCCAAGAAGACATCGGCCGAGAGGATCAGTTTTCTTAATACATCCCTTCCTCGGTCTGATTTTAGGTCGATGGCAATGCTTTTTTTATTCCGATTCAAAAAAGGAAAAAAACCGGTGCCGAAACCCTTGAGCCGCCGAGTTTCATCGCCATCGGGGGTCCGTTCAACTCTAATAACTTCGGCACCCATGTCGGCCAATATCAGTCCGCACGTCGGCCCCATCACCGCAAGGGACAATTCCAGAACCCGGATTCCGCTGAGGGGGAGATCATTCCTATCTTCGGTCATAGTCTTTCTCACTTCCTTTGCTGACTTCTTAAATTTCATTGCAGGGAATTTGGGCTTTCAGCACCCGGCTCATCCGCCCCGGAAGCTGACGGCCCAAAAGCGATTCCAATTCATCAACAACGCCGCTTAACTTTTGAAGATCGACACCCGTACTGATTCCCATTGATTCGAACATATGGACCGCATCTTCCGTCGGCACGTTTCCCGCCGCCCCTTTGATAAAGGGACATCCGCCAAGGCCCCCTGCACAAACATCAAAAATCCGAACCCCCTCTTCGTATCCCGCAAGCATATTGACCAGCCCCAACCCACGCGTGTCGTGAAGGTGCAGAGAAATGTCAATGCCGGGACAACTCAGTTTAACCGACTGAATCAAAGCTCTCACCAGCAGAGGATTCCCCATGCCTGTCGTATCTGCAAGATTGATTTCATCTGCCCCGGCCCCTGTCATTGCATGCGCTGTGGATAATACTTTTTCGGCAGGCACCATCCCTTCATAAGCGCACCCGAAAGAACACTGGATCCCGGCTCTCACTCTCAGTCCAGCCTTCTTGGCCTCCGTTATAAGAAGCGTCATTGAAGCCAACGCCTCTGCTGCAGGTCGCCCCGCGTTCTTCCTGCTGTGGGTATCGCTCACAGAAATGGACATGCTCACATGGGACAGGCCACAGGCCAAGGCCCTTTCCAATCCCTTATTGTTCAGAATAAGACCTGTCAATAAGACACCCGGCGTGTTGATCAGGTGTCGGATCAATGCATCCGTATCAGCCATTTGAGGGACGAGCCTGGGGTGAACAAAGGAACCAATCTGAATGCGCCTGATGTTCGCTTCTTTCAGCAAATGGAAAATCTTAATTTTCTCCTCAAACGTAAAGAGTCGGGATTCCATCTGCAATCCGTCGCGAAGGACCTCATCCTCGAATAAGACGATTTCTTTCTTCTGTATATCCGTCATCGGTTTCCTCTGTTTTTCGGTTCCCTATTACAGCTTCCACTTTCGTAGCAAGAATGCAGCCGTTCTTCTCGGAGAAATCATCACCTTGCTATTTTCGAAATTTCGCATCCGCACCTTATTCCGTCGAAGTCTCGGAACAGTTGAAAGCGTAAGTCTTCAAGTAGCATTTCAGACTTTGGTTTCCCTTGGACGACGAGGATGGGAATCCGCCCAATTTCCAGGTAAACTCGGCCGCTGCGCTCATGACCAGTCTAATTTTTCCCGGCAGGGTCTCGGGGGTGAAACGGTGAATCGGCCCGGCGATGCATAATGTTCCCAGAAAGCGATTTTCCAGCCCGAAGATCGGCGCGGCGACCGCCCCTGCATCCAATACCCGCTCTCCGAGACTACATGCGTAACCTTGGGTCTTGATCCGATCCAGCTCGTCAGCCAACTTGGATGGGTTAATGATGGCCCCTGAAGCCGCCTTGCTCAAGCGTTTGCTATTCAGAACCTTGTCCCGCACTTCTTTTGGACCAAACGCCAGGAGCACCTTTCCGCCCGCTCCTACATGTACAGGCATTCGCTGCCCAACGGCTATGGCCAGCCGGATATCTTTTTTCCCCTCTTCTCTGGCCAAGACCACGCGCTCCAGGTTGTCCAATACGTAAATGGAGGCTGACTCGCCGGTGGTACGCGCCAGTTCCTGAAGAATGGGTTGTCCCAGGCTGCCAACATTGGATTGACTCTCGTACACCCTGCCCAAGGACATGAGCATCGTGCCCAAGCCGTAGCTTCCTGTTCTGGAATCCCGATGCAGGTACCCACGTGCCTCCAAGGTGCCGGCAAGGCGCATAACACGGTTGCGGGACAGGTTGGTTTGGTCGATGATTTGTTTCAAAGTCTGGTTAGGGCAGTGCAAAAAACTGTCCATAATTTCACAAGAAGCCAGCACCGCTTCGACATGTCGGTCGGTTTGTCTTTTTTTCCCCTTAACAGCCATAAAAGCGCCTGCTTTCAATCGATCGTCTTCATGGGGATCCAATCAACACTGGCTACTGTATAGCCATTATGGCTACCAGTCGAACAGACGATATAAAGTCTATTCTACAATGTCAAGGAATTTTTTGAAAATTTGATCATGATATGATCTCGCCCCTTGTCTCGATCGGTCCGCCTGTGATAGGGGTGATACGGGGAAGAAATCGTCTCTTGCAGGCGGGAGGAGGGCGGGATGGAAGCGCGGGAAGTGCCCCACCCGAAAAATATTCTGGGGCTGGTATGTGGTGGCGGGCACCTTCATCATCATCGGCGTCAACTACGGCGCCCGCTACTGCTTCGTGTCTTTTTCAAGCCCATGTGCGAGGATCTGGGCTGGTCGCGTTCCGTGGTCTCCATCGCCCGTCAATGTGAGCTGCTGGATCTTTCCCGGTCTTCATATTATTACGCCCCCGGGAAGGATGACAGTTACAATCAGCTTCTGATGAACCGGATCGACGAGCAGTTTACCAAGATGCCGTTTTATGGTGTTCCGAAGATGACGGCATGGCTTCGGATCCAGGGACATCCGGTGAATCATAAGCGGATTCGGAGACTGATGCGCCTGATGGGGCTGGAGGCGATTTATCCGAAGCCGAAGCTGAGCAAAGCCAACCCTGAGCATAAGAAGTATCCGTACCTGCTAAAGAACCTGGTCATTGACCATCTGGATCAGGTTTGGTGCGCCGACATTACGTACATCAGGATGCTGCATGGGTTCATTTATCTGGTGGCCATCATGGATTGGTACAGCCGATATGTTCTGGCCTGGGAGATTTCCACCACGATGGAGGCTACCTTCTGTATCAGCGCCCCGGAACAAGCCCTTGAGCTTTCCAGCCCTGAGATTTTCAATACCGACCAATGCGTTCAACTAAATTAAAAAGCGTCTTTAATAATATTTATATAGTCATTTTTCGAGGTCTGACGAGGGTTAATGTGCTGATACATTCTAGTGTAGGCTTTCCAGCAATCTTCAGCGAGCGGTTCGAAATCATCTTCTGTGCAACCAAACTCCTTTAACTTTTTAAGAACATCCACATCATAGCACAACTTTTCTATGGCTTTAATAGCCACTTCCCCCGCTTCGAATTCAGACAGACCCTGAACGTTAACCTCCATGGCCTGAGCAATTTGGGCATATTTCTCGGGACAGGCAGGATGGTTGAAACGGGCTACGGCCGGCAGTAATATTCCATTGGCAAGACCATGGCTCAAGTGAAACTTTGGTCCGATAAACCTGCCTATACAATGGATGTTTCCTGTCCCTGTAGTAGTAAAAGCCATTCCGCCCATAGTGTTCGCGGCAAGCATATTGGCAGCGGCGTTAATATTTTTCCGATTGGCATACAAAGCACGCAGATTTTTACTAATCAGTTTTATTCCCTGCAGGGAAAGGGCTTCCGTATGAGGGTTGGCTCTCAAAGAGATAAAAGATTCGAAAGCATGAGTAAATGCATCGATACCGGCTTCAGCAACAACTTTGGGAGGGCAGCTCTCTAAACATTGGGGATCTAGAATAGCTATTTTAGGACAAATCAATTCCCGATGGGCAATCGTAAATTTTACGTCCTTCTCTTCATCATGGATGATAGCCATAGCTGTAACTTCAGAAGATGTTCCAGCTGTTGTAGGTATGGCAATTAAGGGCAGGGGTGGGATTTTGAATACATCATAACCCGCATAGTCCTGGGGTTTGCCACCGTTTGTGGCAACAACTCCCGCCGCTTTCGCCAGGTCAATACAACTGCCGCCACCTATAGCAATTAACAATTCGCACTTTTCTTTTACGATGAGATCACATGCATTCATAACCATTTCAACCGGAGTCTCGGGCAGGATTCCATCAAAAGTTATATACGGTAAACCCGACTCTTCGATATATTTAAGGCATTTTTGATAAAACTCTGTCTTATTAACATGTTTACCGGCCAGCACCATTATTTTTCCAGGCTGCATTTTTTTCAATTCATCGGTAAGTCTTTTGATACTGTCAAAACCCAATATAATTCTGGTGTGTGTCTCATAAGTCGTAATATTATACGGGAGGTTCATCTAAGCACACCCTCTTTTTACTATTGAGCCAATTGCAAAACTCAAAATTCGCTGGAAGTTGACACTGCTCAAACTACAGTCATAACGTCAAACCTGGAGCAGAATTGATAAATATGGCCAATATGACGCCAAAACCATCAGAATATCCTTTTTCTGGACATGGTCATGCCATGCGGGCGACTTGGCAACCACGCTTGAATTGTAAAATTGCTATATCATTCATCTTTCTCTCATTCCAGGAGTCGGAAGAGCTGCGTTGCCGTTATCGCAATCAGGCCAAACATCAGATGCGTCATCACCTTGGCTGCTCCGCGCACCCGCACGAACCTTCCACCATAATTGTCCTTCAAATTCGAGTTGACCCGCTCGGCTGTGCTGCGATTCCTGAAACGCACCGCTTGCGCAGGATCCATCTCTTTCTT
>Ga0315297_10001631_pt1 | contig 13945 bp, 10 predicted proteins | sample YL17G15_0_MG_FD_203628 | JGI IMG/M metagenome (GOLD analysis project Ga0315297, IMG submission 203628) | Sediment microbial communities from Yellowstone Lake, YNP, Wyoming, USA - YL17G15_0 | ecosystem: Environmental > Aquatic > Freshwater > Lake > Sediment | place: USA: Wyoming | collected... | reverse complement strand
TTTTGACGCATGCTCCATTTTGAACCTCGCAGGTACATGCAATCATCTTACCATCCTAATCAAATTGGCGTCAATCCCTGCCTCCGCTGGAGACATGTTTCACAGTAATTTTGTTTCATAAAGGTGAAATGTGCAACCCTCTTGCCAGACATTCCGCTTCCAGCTAGAATCCAGATATGGAGTTCGACGTTTTCACGCTGCTCCCCGAAGTTTTTTCCCCCTATTTGAACAGCAGCATTTTGCATCGTGCGGGTGAACGCGGGTTGATTCATGTGCACCTGCACAACATCCGTGACTGGGCAATCAATAAGCACCATGTGACCGATGATGAACCCTACGGTGGGGGAGGCGGAATGGTGATGAAGGTCGAGCCAGTTTTCTCAGCCGTTGAAAATGTCCTTGGAACTCAACCGCAGTGCCCGGTCATATTACTCACCCCGCAGGGGCATGTCTTCAACCAAAAAACAGCCCTGAAGCTGGCCAGTGCTCCTCACCTCGCACTTATCTGCGGGCGCTATGAAGGGGTGGATGAACGTATCCGTGAACACCTGGTTACCGATGAAATCTCCGTTGGCGATTATGTCCTGACCGGCGGAGAGCTGCCAGCGCTCATTCTGATCGATGCCATTGCACGGTTTATTCCCGGGGTCCTCGGCGATCCTGACGGTGCATCGGATGATTCACATTCAAGCGGGCTGCTAGAATATCCTCATTACACCCGTCCACCTGTATTTCGGGGCTGGAAAGTTCCCGACATCCTCCTTTCTGGAGACCATGCAAAAATCGAAAAATGGCGCCGTCAGGAGTCCCTGCGTAGGACGCTGAAACGCCGACCGGATATGATGGAAAATGCTCCAATTAGCGAAACGGACCGCAAGATGCTTAAAAAAATCCAAGGAGAAGGAGACAAATCATGAAATTCAATTACGGCAAGATTTTTCTGCTCGGGTTCGGTTTCTTCGGGGTAAGCGTCATCTGGAGCGTTTATAACGCTTTTGTCCCACTGTTCCTGGCAAATAAATTCCATTTTGCCCCCTGGCTCATCGGGCTGTTTATGACCTTCGATAATATCGCCGCCATCTTTATCCAGCCGCCGGTTGGGGCCTGGTCCGACCGCCTGCGGACGAAGATCGGTCGCCGCATGCCGTTCATCCTGATCGGGGCACCCATCGGAGCAGTCGCTTTTGGATTGATCCCCATTGCCGCCGTCCCGGCCCTTTTTGTAGCCTGCACCAGCACGCTCCTGCTGAGCATGGCTTTCTGGCGGACTCCCGTGGTCGCCTTGATGCCCGATATCACCCCATCGCAATTTCGGTCCCAGGCGAATGGCATTGTCAACCTGATGGGAGGGATCGGCACCATCATTGCCTCGCTGGTCGGAAGTACCCTGTACGAAATTAATATTGCCTTCCCCTTCTGGATGGGGTCGGTACTGGTCATCCTGGCAGCACTGCTGGTTTTCATCTTCATCAAGGAGCCAAAGCTATATGAGCAGGCTGAGAAAGAACCGGATATGTTCCAGAGCTTGAAGGAGGTTGCCCAGGACAAGGACAAAAGCGGCTTGCGCATCCTGCTGGCAATTTTCTTCTGGTTCCTGGCATATACCGGGATCGAAGCATTCCTTACGTTGTATGCTACCAAGCAGCTGGGAATCCCGGACGGGGATGCAGGGCGCATGATGGGACATATTGGACTGTTTTTCGTCCTGTTCGCACTGGTCGCCGGTCTCATGGGCAGCCGCCTGGGGAGGAAGATCACTATTTCCATCGGCCTGGTCACGATGGCTGTTTTGATACTATTCATGGCCCTGTTACCTGCAGGTCTGCTGACCACCAATTTGACCAAGCTGCCTGTCCTGGGAACCATCCGGGTGGTCAACCTGTTCCTGATGGCAGCAGGTATCGCCTGGTCATTTATCAATATCAACTCGCTGCCCATGGTCGTGGACCTGACAACAGCCGCCCGGATCGGGACTTTTACCGGCCTTTACTATCTCTTTTCAACGTTTTCCGCCATCGTTGGACCCAACCTGAATGGGTGGATTGTGCAGTTGAGCGGCAGTAATTACAACGCAATGATGTTCGTGAGCCCGCTCTTCTTGTTGGTGGCATTGATCTTGATGTTGGGCGTCCATAAAGGGGAGGCGGTGAAAGCCGGTTAAGGAGACTTTTTTCCCTAGGTCCGGTTGATAATCATCCCGCCATGAATCATCCAGGGCAGCAAATAATGGATTCGAGAATATTTAATGTTGCTCATCTTGTTTTTATTCCCGAGACATTGTATACTCATTATGCGGTGAATTCATTATTTTGAATTTTTTTAACCGAAAAGGAGGTGCGACTGGTTAGAAAAGCAGCTTTACCCGGAAGGATATTTTGAGGAAAAATTAAGCAATCCCACCATTTCGTTTTAAAAGAGGAGAGAAGTAATGAAGAGAATTAGCACGATTGTTACCACCCTGGCAGTAATTGCCATGTTGGCTGCAGCATGCGGTCCGGCTGTAACCACGGTTGCCCCGTCAACCGCCGTCCCTCCTATCAAGGGTCCTGCGGTAAAAGTTGGTGAGGTCACTGATATGGGCGGCGTGAATGACAAGTCATTCAACGCCCTCGGCTGGAAAGGCGTCACGGATGCCATCGCCCAGCTGGGTGTGGACGGCAAGTACCTTGAATCCACCCAGCAGTCCGACTATGCCAAGAACCTCCAGCAGATGCTTTCCGAGAACCAGAACCTGATCGTCACGGTCGGCTTCCTGCTGGGTGTCGATACCGCCCTGGCTGCCAAGGCCAACCCGAATTCCAAGTTCGCCATCGTTGACTACACCTATCCAGACTGCTGGCCGGGTGCTGTCGAAGGCAAGGAATGCGGATCTTCCACTGACCTGACCAATGTGCGCGGGTTGTCGTTCCAAACCGACCAGGCTGCGTTCCTGGCTGGTTACCTGGCTGCAGGCATGACCAAGACCGGCAAGGTAGGCACGTTTGGTGGCATCCCAATCCCGACCGTGACCATCTTTATGAAGGGTTTCCAGGCGGGTGTCAAGTACTACAACCAGAAACACGGCACCGCGGTCGAGACTCTTGGTTGGGATGATCTCCAGCAGACCGGTTTATTTACCGGCAACTTCAACTCCACCGATGACGGCAAATCCTTCGCCACCTCCCTGGTCCAGGAAGGCGCCGATATCATCCTTCCGGTTGCCGGCCCGGTGGGACTCGGCTCGGCCGCTTATTGCCAGACCAGCGGCAAATGCTTGATCATTGGCGTGGACACCGACTGGTTCGTTTCTGCCAATGAGTACGCCAGCGTCGAGTTGAGCAGCGTCCAGAAGAAAGTTGATGTTGCTGTCTACAAGACCATCGAAGACGTGGTTAATGGCAAGTTTACCGGCGGAACGATTTCCTACGCCCTCGCCGATGGCGGTGTGGACCTGGCACCATTCCATGATTTCGACAGCCAGGTGCCTCAAACCCTAAAGGATGAGCTTGCCCAGGCCAAGGCTGACATTATCAGCGGCGCCTTGACCGTCAATGGAGTTCTGAAACCCATCATCAAGGTGGGTGAGGTCACCGATATGGGCGGCGTGAATGACAAATCCTTCAACGCCCTCGGCTGGAAAGGTGTCACGGATGCCATGCAGCAATTTGGTGTGGATGGCAAGTACCTGCAATCCAGCCAGCAGTCCGATTATGCCAAGAACCTCCAGCAGTTCCTGAGTGAAAAGCAAGACCTGATCGTCACCGTCGGCTTCCTGCTGGGTGTCGATACGGCCACCTTTGCCAAAGCCAACCCGACCCAAAAGTTTGCCATCGTTGACTACACCTATCCAGACTGCTGGCCGGGTGCCGTCGAAGGCAAGGACTGCGGTTCCGCCACGGACATACCCAATGTTCGCGGCCTGTCCTTCCAGACCGACCAGGCTGCCTTCCTGGCTGGTTACCTGGCTGCAGGCATGACCAAGACCGGCAAGGTAGGCACGTTTGGTGGCATCCAAATCCCGACCGTGACCATCTTTATGAAGGGTTTCGAGGCGGGTGTCAAGTACTACAACCAGAAACACGGTACCACCGTGGAAGTCATGGGTTGGGACAATGCCGCAGGCAAAGGTTTGTTCACCGGCAACTTCAACTCCCTCGATGACGGCAAAGCCCAAGCCACCTCCCTGGTCCAGGAAGGCGCGGACATTGTCATGCCGGTTGCCGGCCCGGTGGGGCTCGGTTCGGCTGCCTACTGCCAATCCAGCGGCAAATGCCTGCTCATTGGCGTGGACACCGACTGGTTCGTTTCTGCCAATGAGTACGCCAACATTCTTCTAAGCAGCGTTCAGAAGAAGGTCGATGTGGCGGTTTACAAATCCATCCGGGACGTCATTAATGACGAGTTCACCGGCGGAACGGTCAACTACGCCCTCGCCGATGGCGGCGTGGACCTGGCTCCATTCCATGATTTCGACGGCCAGGTGCCTCAATCCTTAAAGGATGAGCTCGCCCAGGCCAAGGCTGACCTTATCAGCGGTGCCTTGACCGTTGATGGTGTTCTGTCCAAGTAAGCAGCAAGTGATCGATAGAAGGGCCGGGCGTTCCCCGGCCCTTCTATAAATTAGCAATCATCCCCTTTTTGCATTTTCCCAGGAGAACTTTGCATGCCACCGGTATTGGAACTGCGCGGAATCACTAAATCTTTTCCGGGTGTCCTGGCGAACGATGCCATTGACCTGGCCCTGGAAAAAGGGAAAATCCTGGCCCTGCTGGGTGAAAACGGCGCGGGCAAGACGACGTTGATGAATATCCTCTACGGACTGTATAAACAGGATAAAGGACAAATTTTCATCAACGGGGAGGAAGTTGTCATCCACGATCCCAGCGATGCCATCGAACGCGGCATCGGCATGGTCCACCAGCATTTCATGCTCATCCCGGTTATGACCGCCACGGAGAATGTCATGCTGGGTGTGGAACCCACCCGCTACGGTGTTTTCCTGGATAAGACCCAGGTGGCAAAACGCATCCTGGAGATCTCGAAGCAATATGACCTGTATGTGGACCCGAAGGCCTTTATCGGCGACCTGCCGGTGGGTGCACAGCAGCGCGTGGAGATCATTAAAGTTTTATACCGCCAGGCGGATATCCTGATATTGGATGAACCGACTGCAGTCCTTACTCCGCAGGAAGTGGAGGGGCTGTTCAAAGTGTTGCGCTCCCTGGTCGCCAATGGAAAATCGGTCATTTTTATCACTCACAAACTCAAGGAGGTCCTGGCGATCGCTGATCAAATCACCGTTCTTCGCAGTGGCCGCGTGGTCGGCACCGTGAATGCCAGGGATGCCTCCCAGGAAAAACTGGCCTCCATGATGGTGGGGCGGGAAGTAAACCTGGTGGTTAAAAAGAAACCCGCTGTGCCGGGTGATGTGGTCTTGAGTGTGAAGGATTTGGTCGTGCGGGATGAGAGAAAAAATCTAACCGTCAATGGTGCATCTTTCGATGTGCATGCCGGCGAGATCCTGGGTGTTGCGGGTGTGCAAGGCAACGGGCAAACCGAGCTGGTTTATGCCCTGACCGGCCTGGCACCGGTGGTCGGGGGGAAAATCAAGATCCTGGGCAAACCGGTCAGGCACTCTTCCCCGCGTAACATTTTGGAAAGGGGGGTCGCCCATATCCCCGAGGACAGGCAGCGGCACGGTCTGATCCTGCCCTTCCCCGTCCAGGACAACCTGGTATTGTGCACATATTACCTGCGGCCTTTCGCCGAAGGAATTGCCTTGCAGCAGAAGATCATCGCTGAAACAGCAGAAAAACTGGTGGAGCAGTTTGATGTGCGCACGCCAAACGTGATTGTACCGGTATCCACCCTGTCAGGGGGCAACCAGCAAAAGGTGATCGTGGCACGTGAATTCTCGCGGCCGATTAAACTGCTGATCGCTTCGCAGCCAACCCGCGGCCTGGATGTCGGCTCGATAGAATATATCCACAGCCGCATCATCGAGAAACGTGACGAGGGGACGGCAGTGCTCCTGGTTTCACCAGAGCTCGACGAGATCATCGCCCTTTCGGATCGCATTGCCGTGATGTTCAAAGGTCAGATCGTGGATATTGTCCCCGCGGCAAAAGTCAACAAGGCTTACCTCGGTCTGCTCATGGCGGGGATCAAACCATCCGAGGCTCTCGAAGCGGCTCCAGTCACTTCAGGAGTAAGTGAAGTCGAGCGCGTTTTTTAGGAGGCTTTAAGCTTGAACGCAAATGCGACTCAACCCAATCCGGGGAAATCCGGTCAGAAGGATAAATTAATAAACGGGGGGAAAAAGGGGCGGGGCTCAAGGCTTTTCCAGACCTTGCTGGTGCCAGCCTTGGCAGTGCTGACCGGTTTCATCATTGGTGCCATCGTGATCGCACTTTCCAATGATGCGGTCATCGCGGCATATCGGAATTTTTTCCACGCGCCGGGAACTGCCCTGGCAGCCACCTGGAAGGCGATCGCGGGAGCTTACGGTGCCCTGTTCCGGGGATCCATCGGCAGCTTTGCTGACATCCGGAATGGCATCCGCAGTTATTCTGCCACCGGCGACAGCAAACCTCTCTTGCTGGCGATTTATCCCTTTACCGAAAGCCTGGCCACGGTCACACCTTATATCCTTGCCGGGCTGGCAGTGGCGGTGGGCTTCAAGTGCGGACTTTTCAATATCGGTGCTGAAGGTCAATTTGGCATCGGAGCGTTATGCTCAGCCTATGTCGGCTACAGCATTCACGGAATGCCCTGGTATCTCCATTTGCCCCTGGCATTATTGGCTGGAGCAGCCGGGGGCGCCCTTTGGGGGGCCATCCCTGGTCTTCTAAAAGGACTCACCGGGGCGCATGAAGTTGTCAACACGATCATGATGAATTATATTTCTTTCCGCCTGAGTGATTGGCTGTTGAATGGTCCGATGAAGGCCACCGGTTACCGGCCGCTCACTCCCGTGGTTGAAAATTCAGCCATGCTGCCGCGGTTCTTCCCGGACCCGCTGCGCTTTAATTGGGGGTTTATCCTGGCCCTGGCGGTTGCCGGGTTGGTCTACTGGTTCCTGTTCAAGACCACCGTCGGATTTGAAATCCGGGCAGTCGGGGCAAACCCGGACGGCGCCCGGTATTCCGGGATGAATATTGTCCGCAATTTTGTAATTGCCATGACTCTCAGCGGTGCCCTGGCCGGGCTCGCCGGGGCGACACAGGTTTTGGGCATAGATCATTGGGTCGGGCAGGGATTTTCTGCCGGCTATGGTTTTGATTCGATCGCCATCGCCCTGCTGGGACAGAGTCACCCCCTGGGGGTTATCCTGGCAGCCTTATTGTGGGGCACGCTGCGCAGTGGTGCCACCTCCATGCAGTCTCTGGCAGGAGTCCCGATCGAGATCATTTCGATCATCCAGGGGTTGGTGATCGTCTTTGTTGCCGCGCCGGCGGTCATCCGCTGGATTTATCGCATCCGCGCCATTCGCACCGAAACAACCGTCCTGACCCGTGGGTGGGGCAAGTAATTTTAATGAGGATTGCATGACAACCAACCTGGCTCATCACGCTGTAAAGAGACCCAACCTTCGCAAACGCCTGACCCTTGGTATCCTGTTGATCGTTGCTGGCTTGGGCATCATCCTTTTGTTCGGATTGAACAACAAGCCGGGGCTGAACACCACCTTCGGGCTTACTCCCCAGGGGGATCCAAATGTCATTCCCATTCCCGATCTCGTTTTGCCGGTTCAAACTTCCATTTACGTACTGGCAATCATTTCCTTTTTCGTGGGAGGCTGGCAGTTGGCGCGCGGCATCCGTTCAACCGGATTATTGATCGGGGCTGTGGCTTTCTGTTTTGTTTCTTCTTTCCTGGTATGGGCAGCCAGGGGCAACTCGATGGACCTGGTGGGAATGATGAATACCTCCCTGGTCAGGGCCACTCCCATAGCCCTGGCAGCCTTGTGTGGAGTGGTCAGTGAACGCGCCGCCGTGGTTAATATTGCCATTGAAGGAATCATGCTTGTATCTGCACTGGCATCCGTGATGATTGCCACACTGACCCACAACCTGTATTTGGGTCTTCTTGCGGGGGTCCTCGCCGGGATGTTGGTGGCAGGTATCCATGCGATCCTGGTCATCCAATTCAAGGTCGACCAGATCATCAGCGGGGTTGCCATCAATATCGTGGGAACGGGGGCAACCAGTTTCATTTCCAACCGCTACATGCAAACTTACCTCGATAAGATCAATAATTCCGGTGTTTTTCCCAATATCCCCATCCCCTTGCTGGTCAAAATCCCGATCCTTGGACCGGTCATTTTTGAGAACAACATCATCGTTTACATCATGCTCGTCCTGGTTGCGGTCACTTTTGTGCTCCTGTTCTACACCCGCTGGGGACTGCGCACCCGGGCAGTGGGCGAACACCCCAAGGCCGCGGATACGCTGGGCATCAACGTCTACCTGGTGCGCTATGTGAATGTGATCCTGGGTGGCTTGATCGCCGGGATTGGAGGAGCCTATTTCACCCTGGGTTCTGTAGGTCGTTTCGACAAACTCATGACCGCAGGGAAGGGCTTCATTGGCCTGGCAGCCATGATCTTCGGCAACTGGAACCCGATCGGAGCGCTGGGGTCTTCCCTGATCTTCGGCTTTGCAGACTCATTGCAAGTCAAGATGCAGATATTGAAAACTCCCATTCCATCTGAATTTCTGCAGATGGCCCCGTATTTGGTGACCATTATCGTCCTGGCCGGGGTTGTTGGTGGCGTCCACCCGCCTGCCGCCGATGGCACACCTTATGTAAAACAGTGACCTGTTCATAGGATAGATATTCAGCGGGGCAGCCGATCGGCTGCCCCGTTTTTCATTCCCTCGGGGTCTCCCTTATCCCCCCCGACATGATTCTGTTATAATGAAAATCAAGAATCGCCAGAAGGGAATTACCTGGAGAGCAAGGACAAATCTCGGAGGAATGCATGTCACGCCTTACCATTTTTTCCATGATCATGTTGGTCATTATATTTTTAGGGCTGGCTGCCTGCGGGGGGGTAAAGCCAACCACTGATCCATCCATGTTCCAAACGAATGCCTGGCAAACAGTAGCGGTGGCCCAAGCTCAGACTGCATTGGCTGCCTCTGCCACTCCCAGCAGCACGTACACGCCTCCGGTTAGTGAAACACAGCAGGATACCGTTACCCCTCTCATAACGAACACTCCCCTGCCTGGAGCGCCCACTGAAACCGTGTTCTCAATTAAAACGGCGACCCCCCGGGGTACCCAATCTGCTGCGTGTGACAATGCCAATTTTGTTAAAGATATCACCATCCCGGATTTCGCCGAGGTCCCGGCAGGTTCAGTAGTGATCAAGACCTGGGCTTTCAAAAATCTGGGTCCCTGCACCTGGACGGTCAAATATCATCTCGTTTTCAGTTACGTCTCTGACAGCGGCAAAGATGGTGTTTTCTCCCCCCCTGCACCGGTTCCGTTCCCCAATGCTGTGTTACCCGGCGAGGAATTGGATATTTCCGTCACTTTTAAGGCTCCGACAAAACCGGGGACCTACCAGGCTGTGTTCGTTTTACAAAATGAAAACGGTTTTAATATTCCCCTGATAAATATGAATGCGTTCGAATTCTTCGTCATTTTTGTGGTCAAATAGCCACCGGTTCGATGTCACTGACCAGCATCATTAAAGACGAAGCCCGCCGCCTGGGATTTTCCCTGGTTGGCATCACCACCCCCGACCCCCCGCCCCATTGGACGGCCTATCAACACTGGCTGACAATGGGGCGTCATGGATCCATGGATTACCTTGCAGACAGCCAGCGTGGTGACCCGCACCTGGTCCTCCCCGAATGTCGTTCCATCCTGATGCTGGGTGTAAGATATTTTAAACCAGGAACATCTGTAAAACATATAGACCACCACCCGGTCGGACAGATCGCGGCGTATGCTTGGGGACGAGATTACCATCTCGTCCTGCCTCACCGACTGGATACATTGGTTGCCTTTATCGAGAAGCAGGTTGGCAGACCAATTCCGCACCGCGGCTATACAGACACAGGTCCCATTATTGAAAGAGACCTGGCCCAGCGTGCCGGCCTGGGCTGGATCGGTAAAAACACCTGCCTCATCCACCCTGATATCGGCTCCTTCTTCCTGCTGGCTGAAATTCTACTGGGATACGACATGGAGCCTGATGAACCCTTCACGGCTGACCGCTGTGGTGTTTGCACCCGGTGCATCACAGCCTGTCCCACTGAATGCATATTGCCGAACCGTACGCTAGATGCCCGTCGTTGTCTTTCGTACCTGACGATCGAAAATAAAAATGAAATCCCGCTTGAACTGCGTCCACGATTTGGCAATTGGGTCTTCGGTTGTGATATTTGCCAGCAGGTTTGTCCCTGGAATCGTGAACCTGTTGGGAAACTTGATCCAGTTTTCAACGCACTGCCTGGTTTGCCAGCCCCCGATTTGATCTCGGAACTGGCGCTTACACCTCAAGGTTTTAACCACAAGTTCAAGCATAATCCGGTCTTGCGCGCCAAGAGGCGCGGCTATCTCCGCAATGTCGCGGTTGCATTGGGCAACTCCAACAATCCTGAAGCGCTCCCAGCCCTGGAAAGCGCTCTTCAAGCAAATGAGCCCCTCATCCAGGAACACGCTGCCTGGGCCATCACACAACTTAAAATAAACCGGGTGTAATTAAAGTTCATGCTAAATATATTAATAGCCACCAATAATAAGGGCAAAGTCGAGGAGATCAAAGCACTGCTGGAAGGGCTTGACCTGGTCCTATTCACCCCCGAAGACCTGGGTATCGTCCTCGAAGTACCCGAAGACGGGCAGACCTATGCTGACAATGCTTCCAAGAAAGCTGTCAGGTTTGCCATATTAAGCGGGATGTTTGCCCTCGGCGATGATTCGGGCTTGGAAGTGGATGCACTGGATGGACAGCCCGGGTTGCATTCCCACCGCTTTTGTCCCATCCTCAACGCCACCGACTCCGACCGCCGTAAATATTTACTTGAAAAGTTGAGGGATAAACCGCGTCCCTGGACAGCCCGCTTCCAGGCCACCATCGCCATTGCATCACCGACCGGGGGTGTTAAACTGGCAGCCGGTCAATGCGAAGGGGAAATAATCCCGGAGGAACGCGGGGCAAATGGATTCGGGTATGACCCCATCTTTTTAATTCCCGGTCTCGGGCAGACCATGGCAGAATTGGGGATGATTGAGAAAAATCGTCTCAGTCACCGGGCCAGGGCTGTTCAGAACGCGATCCCAATTTTGAAAGAAATGTTGGGCTTATAGATTTATCAATGGCAAATTAAATAAAACCGGGGGAATCAGAAAAAACAATTTTGCATCTGCATCATCCTCATCCCGGTCCAAAGATCACATTGCAGGTCACGAAATCAAGGCCTTGTTCCCAAACATGGCGTGTTCTTAGGTTTATGGGTAAAGACAGAGGTGGGTCTTTTTGTCTTAAATTTTCCACCCCACTTGAAGATCAAATTCCCGGCTGGAAGGGAATGGACATCAGGAAGACTCTCAACAAACCAGCCACCCTGTGAGGCTGCTCGAACATCAACAGGTGTCCTGCTCCCTCGATCGTTTGAAGGGCTGCCCCCGGGATCGTTTCAACGAGGGTTTCGGAAAAGTACCTGGGAACCAGTTGGTCGTCCGTCCCGCAGATCACGAGGGAGGGTGCACGTACTTCAGCCAGTCGGGATGTCAGGTCAAACTGATCACAGGCAATCAGGTCTCCATGGAATAGTGTTGGGCGGATCGAAGAATACTGCCTGTAATTCTGGTCCTTCAAACCCTTTAAAACCTCCGGGATGTGCATCGATTCCTGCAGGGATCGCAGAGCCATGTTCATCGTGGCAGGATTGGCGGCATTCTCCAGCACGGTCCTGGCAATCGGCAGGCGCGGCCCGCTGGAGATCAACCCGATGCCAGCCACCCGTTCGGGGTGCACAATGGCCAGGGTCAAGGCAATCGCTCCACCCAGCGCATGGCCAATGAACACCGCCCGGGAAAGGACCGCAGCATTCAGAAAGGTGATCACACTGTCAGCATAATCGGAGACCGATTGATGACCCGGTCCTTCTGACCTCCCATGACCCGGCAGGTCAAGCGTAAAAACCCGCGCCCCGGTCAGCCGCCGAATTTCCGGCGGCCAGGATAAATGATCCCCCCCCGCTCCATGGATGAGCACCAGGGGCGGATTTGACGGTCTTCCCCCTTCATGCAGGAAGTAGTGCATACCACCAGCGGTTGGCATATTGGGGGATTACTGTTTTCCAGAGGAATGGTGCAAACGGTCTGCGGCTTCTTCGGTCAGCGGGATATAGACCCGCACCCGGGTGCCCTTGGCGGGTACTGATTGGACATCCAGCACTCCATTAACCAGCTCGGTGCGATCCCGCAGGTTGATCATTCCCAGGCTGCCCCGCTGATCATACGAACGATTGACCGCGGCGACATCAAAACCCACCCCGTCATCCTGGATTTCGAGCAAGGCCACGCCGTTTTCTTCCTGGTTCAGGGTGACCCAGATGTTCCCCGCCCGGGCATGCTTGCGGGCATTATTGACTGCTTCTTCCACGATATAAAAGATGACCCCCTGTTTGCCCATTTCGATGGATTCGAGGACCTTTTCGTCCACCTTGATAAACACGGATTGCGAGAAAGTCTCCTTGGTTTTTTCCGCCATGGATTTCAGGGCAGCCACCAAGCCCTGGGATTCCAGCACCAATGGACGCAAGGTGAAAAGCATGTGGCGGATCTCTTTCGTAGTGCGACGGGCCAAATCCTCAATGCGCACCAATTCGTCGCTGACACCATCAGGATCATTGGGTAACATGCGGTTTGCCAGGTTGATGCGCATGGCAATTGCGGAAACGGACTGGGTGGGACCATCATGCAGGTCGCGGGCCAACTTGTTGCGAGCCACCTCCTGGTATTCGATCATCCGTTCGCGCTCATCCACAACATCCTGGTACAGGCGCGCATTTTGGATGGCCACCACGGCCTGGCTGCCGAGAATATCCAGGAGTTCGCGCCTTCCAGTGGTGAAGAACTCCGGCTCGGGATGTCCGAAAAGCAGGACGCCGTAAGCGTTAAAACCACTGCGCAGCGGAAAGCAATATATCTCATTGCAGCTCATAAAGGTGACAAAGCGGGTTAATTCGGGATCGTTGCGTACTTCCTTGAGCAAAACCGGCTTATTTTCTTCGATCGACTCGGCAATCACCCCCTCCTGTCCGCGTAAAACGACGCGTAAATCCGCGGGGGTTAGGCGTCGCGCAGAACCCACTTCAAGGGCTTCCTCTTTTGAAAACAATAAAACGGCGCAGATCAACCGATCATCGGGCGGAGCATCCGGATCGAGGTTCAGCATGCTCAGGCTCAGGTCCAGAACAGAGTCGAGCACACGCTGGTAATTGAGGGTCGCGGTCAGTGTGGTTGTCAAGCCGTATATGCCTCGCAGACGGTTGTTCTCCACGTTTATTTTTTTCTGCTGTTCTTCGGCTTGAGATTTACGATTCACGCGAATTGTCTGGATGAGCCGCATGCTCAAATAGCCGAATCCCCCGGCGATCATGAAAGTGACTAAAACCGAGACTCCAAGGATAAGCAGTGCCAGGGGAACCAGCGTCTGGCGAACCGTCATGACGACCTGGACGATCATCATAAGGGTGCCGGCAACAAATGCTCCTTTTATCTCGTAATAGATGGCCGCGGTAAGCAGGGGTAATACAAATATCCAAAAAGCCGGGCTGGAAAAACCGCCAGCCAGAAAAAAATAAAAGCTTGCGGTCAGCAAGTCAACCCCCAGGCTGATTATGCGATGACCCGCCAAACGCCGGTTCAATCCTGCAAGGAGGGTGAGCACAATATTCCAACCTGCAAGGATGATCAACAGCGCGTTCGGGAGGACCAGCAG
>Ga0315297_10001629_pt1 | contig 13948 bp, 9 predicted proteins | sample YL17G15_0_MG_FD_203628 | JGI IMG/M metagenome (GOLD analysis project Ga0315297, IMG submission 203628) | Sediment microbial communities from Yellowstone Lake, YNP, Wyoming, USA - YL17G15_0 | ecosystem: Environmental > Aquatic > Freshwater > Lake > Sediment | place: USA: Wyoming | collected... | reverse complement strand
GCACGGTCGGGGGCGACATTTCGACATAGACCTTCCTGACCAGGGCATCAAATTCGAACAATCCTGCCCGCACTGCGCCCGGAAGCTGGCTGAAGCGATGTGCGTCGCTGTCCATCAGGATTTGGCTTGTCTCCAGAGAGTGAGACTTCGGCACGGTGACGGTCATATCGGAAAGCACCGTGGTCTGGCAGGCCAGAACAACGTCTTGCCGTATCTCCTCCTGGGTGAGCAGGGTGGCGGGGCGGCTGTGGAACTGCCCCGTGTCGATTACCACCTTGCACTTGCCGCAGTATCCGTCCCCGCCGCAAATGCTGCTCAGGTAGATGCCCGCCTTGTGCGCAGCCTCAAGCAGAACCGTCCCGACCGGGACTTCGATCTTAAGTCCGCTCGGCTCAAAGCGAATCAGGCATTTCTTGCTGTGTTCATCCTTCGTATTCTTGGCCAAATCCAGTTCCTTCTTCGCGCCCTCTTACAAATTGCATTGGGCCTTCTGCAAAATTGCAGGTTAGGCCTGCTTAATTCTGTTACATATCGGGAGCCGTGATCCGATTCGAGATTCTCCGCTGTCTCAGTTCCAGACCTCCTGCAGATACTTCGGCAGCATCGAGCACTCTCTCGGTCCGACCATTACCTCCCAATTCGTCGCCTCTTCGAGCTTGCCGCTCATCACCGCCACGTAGCCGGGGATGATCAGCTTGCGGTGCTTAACGAGCTTATCGACCTCAAATTTCTTCATCGCGTCCGCAACCGTTCTCTCGTTGAGCTTGTCGCCGGAATAAGCCGTCAAGACGCTTGTGCCCTCGGTATCGACCACGAGGATATAGCTGGGCACTCTGCTTGCCTCAACGTCCGATTCGACGGTGTAGTAGGTCAGCGAGAAGTTCGTTGTGAACATCAGCGGCGAGTTTTCGTCCGCCTCGCCGATCTTATAGACCTTGGGCTCCACCTGCACGGGCTTCTGCGGGTCCGTGAAGATGTTCATTACCGTAGTGAGCATAGGCAATATCGCCCACGGCTCGACCGTATCTACAACCACGATGCCTGAGTACTTGCAGATTAGACTTATCGCGGTGGCCGCCTGTGTGTCACCGTCGCCGCCGCCGACAAACGATATGGTCGGATAACCAAGCGGTCTGAATATCTTCTTCAACGAAAGCACGCGCATCCTCGAAGCGTTGTACAACTGGTCCGCTATGCTCAGACCTTCCAGGCTCAGCACAATATCCTCAACGCCCTGCCCCTTGACCTTCTCGCTAAGATCGGCAAGGGCCTCAATCGACTCGGCCTTCACAACGAGCGGACAGCCGTTTTCCCTCGCTATCTTCGCCATCGCTTCTGCCGTCTTGGCCGTCGCCGCCGCCAGCAGGGGGACGCGCTCTTTCACCGCCGTTGCCGCTGCCATAGCATCAGGCGAATCCGTCGCCAGAATCAATGCAAGCTCGCTTCCCTCCTTTACAGCTTTGCACGCCGCTGCGAACGATTGTGGTGAGCCGCTGTCATTCACGACCGCTATAGCTTTGACTCCGATTTTTGTCCCCACCCGCTCGAATTGCAGCGCGTTCACAGACTGTATGCGCTTCTTGAGATGCTCGCCCGTGAGCTTGTCCGAGACCGTCGCCGCCACGACCGTTGGGTTGTGAAACTTCTCCTCGTGCCGGAACATCACCGTCTCTTGCCCGACCTGGACCTGATTATCTCCGCTGCCGAACACGATTTTCCGCATTGGGGGCGCAGCCGCTGCCGCGAGCTTCTCCTTCGCTTCAGCCGATACGTCCGGACAATCATCTAACTTGGCGCGCTTCTGCGCCAGAGCCATCGCAAACGCCAGGCATGTCGGCATACCGCACTTTTTGCAGTTGGTCTTCGGCAAAAGCTTGAATATCTCTAGTCCTGTCAGTGCCATAACAACCTCCAAATTAAATATCAAAAATCAAATATCAAAATTACGGAAGTGCCCCCACACTTGTCTTCGACAAGAAGACGTGGGGGCAATGACATCCTTAATTTTGCATTTTGCATTTTGATTTTTGATTTTACTTTCAGAACATCGGGTCCATTGTGGTTACAGGGTGGTTGACTTTGCTGATAAACTCCAAAACCTCTTCTTCCGTTGTGGCGGTCGTCTCATCCGCGATCTTGGCTATGAATTCTTCTCCGCCAAGCCCGACCTCCTCTGCTCGCTTGACTAATGGCGCCTTAATATCGTTTTTGAGCATCGTCGGCATCCATACGATCCTCTTGATTCCGCCTTCGGCCGCGATGAATTTCCGCGAGCAGATGTAGTGCTTTGAGTGCCCGATGAAGCCGGGCGTCTGCTGGCCGCCGCCTACCGTGCCGGCAAGCGTCGAAAACTTCATTCCGACCGGCGTCATCTCGCTGTACTCTCTGTTCACAATCATTATCCCCCCGGTCGATGGCAGCACCGCTGCGATACACTCAAAGCACCCGCAAGACGTCATCGGGTCGGCTATCATACTGTACTGGCTCATTCGCTGCACGTTGCCGCCGCTTGTTTTCAGAACAAATGCGTTAACTCTGTCCCACTGGCCGATAGTCGGCTCGATGCAGGTCCCCTTCGAGATAGGCTGATTCGGCCCTGATGGGGTAATCTCGTATGCCGCCCGGCAATCGAGCCAGCTATACGCGCCGCACAGCCCTGGCCGCTCCGGCGATACAATGCACACATGGTTCGGGGCAAAGCTCTGGCACAGCGTACAAGAGTAGAATATCTCGATGTCCTCGTCCGTCATACCTTCAAGCCTCGCGTCGCGCTCGGCATATACGGCCAGGGCCTGCTCACGAAGCCTCAAGACATCCTTTTCGTCCGTGTATATCTTAACCTGCACCTTATCCACAATGCTCGAATACTCGTCATGGTACTTTGCGTGCAGAAGTTTGCCGATGTGCTCCAGCTTGAAGCCGGCCTTCGCGGCGTTCTTGCTGATTCGAACCCAGTTGATATCGCGCTGACCCATGTGCCACAGCCCCTGGGCCTCGTTCAGAAACGTGTGCACCTGGCGCTCCAGCACAGGCTCGAAATCAGGCTGCATCTTTCTTCCCGCCACATCGACTATTATGCCCAACGGCAGCTTTCCGCCTTCCTCAACCGTATCGACGTCCCGACCGTTTACCTCAACCTTGCCGTCTTCGACCTCGTCGATTTCCAGCGTCCGAATCCACTCAAAGGCCGGCGTCCTCTGCCCGCCGAATTCGCAGTGCATATCTTCCTTGCGAATTCGCTCGCCCTCAAACGCCGGGCTGACGGCCACCGGGATTGGAATTTTGGTTATCTTGACCTTCAGGCCGCGGACCTCGACCGCCTTTTCCACGATCTGGTCGTGCGGAATGTTGGAGACCACGTGCTCGTATGTGCATACGCCCGTGGGAAGAATCTGCGGGATGTCCGAATCGGCGATGACGGGAAAGCCGTAGTTTATTGCCCCCGCGGCTGTCGCATACCATTCGTCCGTAACCTCGCCCAGCGGCATAACAAACGCGAATATCCTATTTTTGTTGTAAAGCAGATTCCGCCTAAAATCGCCCGGCTGAACGCCGCCGAAGCTCAGCGCCGCCCGGCTGGCGAATCCGAGTGCGTAGATCGCCGAAGTTATCTCCCTGCCGAAGGGCACCAGCCGCGTTTCCCACCCCAGCTGCACCCCGCCTTCGACAAGCTGCTCGGCGAAGGTTGTGCCGTTGTTGTGAGCGTGCATGAAGACATACAGGCATCGTTCCTGCAGCTTGCGGGCAATATCGACAGCCGTTTTCACATCCGGCGCCGCGCCCACTACCGCTGCAAACCCGGGCGCCGTGCCATCGACAAACTGTATCCCGCGCTCGCGCAGGATTATATCGTCCGCCGCCCCAAGCCAAATACCGTCCACCGGATTAGGGCCTATCAAGTACCTGCATCCCTCAATGATCTCCTCTGCAAAGAGCGTCGCCATACCCGCATCAAGGGCCTGCCCTAAGTAAGGCAGCCAAAGGTCCTCATCAACCGGCGGCGGCAGCAAATCCCTGACCTCTTGCATCACCTCTTCGAAATCGGCCAATTTCTCCACTGCTCTGCCGGTCATCGAATATATGATGGGCATGTAGTACCCCGTGTTCGGAAACTCGACTTGGCAGTCTCTACCCTTTTCCTTGATCGCTTTTTTCAAGATGTCTTCCGCCTGTTTGGCTATCTTATGAGCGCCGCGAATCGCCGCTGAAGCAATTATCTTTGACATAAACCAAACTACCTCAAAATCGCGTAATCATTTTTTGTAGGGTGGGGCTTGCCCCACCGAACTTCCCCTATGGATGGCGGGGCCAGGTGGGCTAAAGCCCACCCTACGTGTCTGTTTTTTCCAAATCGCTATTCAACGGTCAGTGCCCGTCGGTCGGCCATATCGTAGAGCTTGCGTTCTTTTTTCTTGTTGATTCCCAGGGCATCCCGTTTGCCTTCGATGTGGGCGTGTATGAGTTCGGCCGCCTTCACCGGGTCGGATTCGACAGCCCATTTGCCGCCGAGCTCCTTCTCAATCCCCTCGAATAGGTAATTGCTCACGTTTTCACTGCCCAGAATCGGCATAATCTCCTTGGCGAAGACAACGAGCGCCCCGCTGGCCACGAAGTACTGGCCGATGGCAAAGGCCTTCTCGCTGACCGACTCGAGGCACGCCCCGGCCACGGGCAGATCCGAGATGTCCTCGCCCAGGCCGCCTTCACGGACAAGCTCACTGCATGATACAAGCAGACGCGTGTTGTCAACACAGCTCCCGCACGCGAGTACCGGCGGTATCCCGACAGCCTCGCAGACCTCTCGCAGGCCCGGTCCGGCCAGTTCAAGGGCCTCTTTGGGGTTGTTGAGACCTTGCTTGCCGCACGCGATAGTGGCGCAGCCCGTCGTCAATATGAGAATGTCCCTTTTGATAAGCTCCTTTGTCAGCGTTGTATGAGTGAAGTCCTGGGGCATCTTGGGGTTGGTGCACCCGACTACGCCGACGATGCCGCGGATTCGGCCGTTGATTATATTGTCGTTTAACGGCCGAAAACTCGCTCGGAACCGCCCGCCCAGCATATAGTTGATTGATTCGAAGCTAAAGCCGCCTACCGCAGACTCCTTTTGCTTTGGAATATATACCTCGCCGCGGTTCTTGTAATTGGCGATGGCCATTCTGACCAGCTCCTTCGCGGTATTGAGCGCGGTCTTTTCATCCATCGAGATGTGCTCCACCCCCGCCATCCTGGCCTTGTCGGCTGTGGTTATCAGCTTGGTGTGGTAGCAGGCGGCAATGCTTGTCAGCCCCTGCATTACGCACTGCACGTCAACAGCCATCAGCTCTATTGCGCCGGTGGCGATGACCAATTCCTGGTTGAGGAAATTGCCGGCGATTGGTATGCCGTGCCGCATCAGCAGCTCGTTGGCCGTGCAGCAGGTCCCTGCCACGTTTATCCCCTTCGCGCCGACCTTTGCGGCTTCGGCCAGCAGTTGTTTATCCTGGGAGGCCGCCGCTATCATCTCGGACAGAATAGGCTCGTGCCCATGGACGATGATGTTGACTTGGTCTTCCTTGAGAACACCCATATTGACTTCGCCCCGGCCCGGGTAAGGCGTCCCGAAGAGAACATCCTGCAATTCAGTGGCGAGCATCGAGCCGCCCCAGCCGTCGGCCAGGGCCACTCGGCTGGCGTGCAGAAGGATATTCCTGTAATCCTGGTCAACGCCCATCGTGCTGCGGTGCAGCGACTCGGTAACCTCGCGATCCACGGCCCGAGGCGTGATCCCCAGCCTGTCCCAGATTTCCTGACGCGGCTTGGGGGCACGCTTGGCCATAAGCTGTGTGCCTTCCGGCTTGCCGAACTCGCCCAGGGCGATCTTGCCAATGTCCACCGCAATCTCGTTCACGGAGCGGTCTTTCGTCTTCACCCCCAATTCCTGCGCCAGCTTGTGCAGTTTCGTGGTGTCTTTCAGCCGGTAATCCCCGGCTTGGCCTTTCGCCGTCGCAAGGAATACCTCTGCTACGGTTCGCCCGTGATCGCTGTGCGCGCTGACGCCCGCGGCAATCGCCCGCAGAAAGTTCCGCGCCACGATGGTGTCAACGTCGGCCCCGCAAACGCCTAAAGGCGACTTTTTCGTGACCCGGCAAGGACCCATCGTGCAAATCCGGCAGCATATCCCCTGTTTGCCGAAACCGCACTGCGGCTGCTGTGCTTCAAGCCTGTCCCAGGCGTTTTGCTGGCTGGCCTTGGCCATCCGCTCTATCATTTCCTGTGCGGCCTTGTCGCTGCTGCGTTCCTTTGAATCCATAGAATGTCCTCACTCTTTCAACGCCTGATTGTTCAAGGGATGTACATCACCTTCGTCCATTGTTACTTTCCGACCTTTGACGAAAGAAGCTCGGTCAGATTATTCTTGGCGCGTCTCAACTCTTCCACAACCTCCGCATCCGCCCCAAACACCGCCTCTCGCCGCATATCCGCCTCCTGAAGGGCCTTGCTGTACCGAAGACTGCCCAGCAGGTCAATATCCTCCAACTGCGACTCTATCAGCCCCCTTTGGGCGGGGTCGGTGATCTTGTTCGCAATTGCACCCACACATCCGATGCCCAGCTCTCTGCCCATTCTCGCCATGTTGTTGGCCGTCTCAATACTCCTGCCCCCCGGCTCAACAACTAAGACCAGCGCATCAATACCCTGAACGCTTGCCCTGCCCATAGTCTCCACGCCCGCCGCCAGATCAACCAGGACCAATTCCTGCCGTTGCAGTATCGTATGCGTCAGCAGCGCCTTCAAGAATGCCCCTTCCGGACAAGCGCAGCCCCCGCCGCCCTGTGTTATAGCCCCCAGGACCAGCAGCTTCACCTTGCCCACCTTCAGCGAGTGCTTCTCCGGCAAGTCGCTGACCTTGGGATTCAGCTTGAAATAGGCCCCCACGGCGTTCTTTCCGGTCCCCGTACGCTCGGCAATAAGGTCTTTCATCGCGATAAGCGGCTCCGGGCTTTGCTCCCCGGTTATCCCAAAAGCCGAGGCTAGGCTTGTGTTCGGGTCTGCGTCGATAGCCAGAACATCGCAGCCGTCTTCGGCAAACAGCTCCGCCCAGACCGCGCAGACCGTCGTTTTGCCGACACCTCCCTTACCGCCGATTGCTATCTTTGAACCTGTCATTGCAATTACAATAATGGCCTTGTCAAGGCAGTGCGTGTTCCCATATTCACCGGCACGAACTCAAAAAAGACACTAAAACCGTGTAGTCTAATCGTTTCCTGCTACACTATCAAGAACTATCCCCAAGTACGAACACTTTTCCGTGCCACATAAAAAGCTTGCGTTGCCTGTGGATTTGGGGCAGACTTGGGATGTATGGAATCGCAGGTGAGCCGAGTAACGAGACATACGCCCGCCGCGGCGGGCAGGCCCGCCCAAGCACCGGCGGGCAGGAGTTTTTTCTTTGCCGGCGGCGGCACGGGGGGGCATATCTATCCCGCCATTGCAGTGGCCGAGCGAATAGTTGAGCTTGAGCCGGGGGCAAAGGTGCATTTCTTCTGCAGCGGGCGGGAAATTGATTCGAAAGTCTTGCAGCGCAGTGGTTTGCCATATACAGCACTGCCCGCCGAGGGTCTCTCGGTGCGGCCGGGCAAACTGATGAGGTTCTGCCGGTCGTTCATAAGAAGCTACAGGATTGCCCGTGCGGCGATTGTCGAGAGCAAGGATGTGGTGGTGATAGGAGTCGGGGGATTCGTGGCCGGGCCTGTCTGCCTGGCGGCGCACAGATTGAAGGCACCCATAGCGGTATTGAACGTTGATATTGTGCCCGGGCGGGCGAATAAACTGATTGCCCGATGGGCGGATGAGATTTTTGTGCAGTTCGAGGATACCCGCGATTACTTTGCCGGGAGTAGGGCCAAAGTGAGCGTTGTGGGATGTCCGCTGCGGAAGGGCTTTGACGACCCGCAGCCGAGCAGGGCGATCGAGCAGCTGGGACTGGACAAGCGTAAAAAGATTCTGCTCGTCACCGGAGCATCGAGCGGGGCGGCGAATATCAACGATGCAGTGTGCTCGATTCTGGAGAAGCTGGATGCGTTTGTCGGCGACTGGCAGATAGTGCATCTTACAGGACAAACGCAGTTTGAGAACGTCAAGGCCAGGTACGAATGGGCGAAGATAAGTCGTAAGGTTTTGGCCTATTATGATGATATGCCGGATTTGCTGGCCGCAGCCGATTTACTGATTGGGCGCAGCGGCGCGGTGAGCGTGGCTGAGTATGCCGTCGCCGGAGTGCCGAGTATCTGCATGCCGTATCCGTATCACAAGGACAGGCATCAGTATCTGAACGCGGGCAAATTGGTTGAGGCGGGGGCGGCGGTCATAGTGGATGACCTGCCGGACAGCAACGAGCGGGCCGAATGGCTCTGGGATGAGTTGGAAGAGTTAATGAAGGACGAAAAAAAACGCCGGGAGATGATGGAAAACTGTGCAGAGGTGGCGAAGGCTGATGCGGCTTCCAGAATCGCCCAGAGGCTGTTGAGAGGCTACGAGGGGTAGCTCACAAGAAAATCCTAAGCACTATCCGCCAGAACGACGGCGGACAAGAATCCGAAACCCGAAACAAATAAGAAATTCGAGATCTAAATGACCAAAACAATCCCTAATCGGCGCTGCAGGCTGTATTTTGAACATTTGAGTTTGGCTCATTTGATATTGTTTCGGATTTCGATATTCGAATTTCGAGTTTACAACGGCGGGAGGGTCTGGCGTCCCCTGTTTTTCCGAGAAATGGCTTGACCTGGGGGCTTTGGGCGGGTAGGGTGGGGCTTGCCCCACCGGACTGGTGGGCTGAAGCCCACCCTACGCGGCTTGGCTCAAGAGCCGCAATAAAAGGCGGCTTCCGAGCGTCTGAAATACGTTAGGATTGATTCGCTCATTATAAGGCCAGTATCCTTTTTCCGAAGGGGACAAAGATGGATGGATTTGGGAAGACGCGTCGTGAGTTCATTAGGGATTCGATTTGCCTGGGCGCCGCTGCGCTTGCGGTTGGTCCGGCGGGCCGCTTGGCGGCGATGAGAGCGGCCGGACCGGGCTCGAGGATGAAATTCGGGCTGGTAACATATCTGTGGGGCAAGGACTGGGACCTGCCGACGCTGATAGCCAACTGCGAGAAGGCCAAAGTGCTTGGCGTTGAGCTGCGGGTGGAGCACGCTCACAAGGTCGAGTCGAACCTCAATGCCCAGCAGCGAATAGAGGTCAAGAAGCGTTTCGCCGACAGTCCGGTGGCGCTCGTCGGGATGGGCACGAACTTTGCTTTCCACGACGCCGACCCTGCGAAGCTCAAGGCGAATATCGAAGGGGCAAAGGAGTATATCAAGCTGTCTGCGGACGTGGGCGGTTTGGGCGTCAAGGTCAAGCCGAACGACCTGCCCAAGGGCGTGCCGCAGGAGAAGACGGTTGAGCAGATAGGCAAGTCGCTCAACGAGATTGGCCGATTCGGCGCCGAATATGGGCAGAAGATTCGGCTGGAGGTTCACGGTGGGTGCTCGCCGCTGCCGATTATCAAGGCGATTATGGACGTGGCGGACCATCCGAACGTCGGGGTCTGCTGGAACTGCAACTCGCAGGACCTGCAGGGCGAGGGGCTGGAGCACAACTTCAATCTGGTTAAGGGGCGGTTCAGCGATACGGCCCATGTCCGTGAGTTGAACGCGGGCGACTATCCGTATCAGGAATTGATGAATCTGTTCGCGGGGATGGATTACGCCGGGTGGATATTGCTCGAGGGGCGGGCGGACCCGCAAGACAAGGTTGCCGCGTTGATTGAGCAGCGGCAGGTCTGGGAGGGGATGATTGCGAAGGCCCAGCCGGGCGGGGCAAAAGGCGGGGCCGGGGTGAAGATCAGCGAAGCTGACAATAAGCTCAGGGTGGAAATAGACGGCAAGCTGTTCACGGAGTACAACTATCAGGATGTCCCCAGGCCGTTCTTCTACCCGGTGATTGGCCCAACGGGCGCCAATGTCACGCGGAACTGGCCGATGAAGGACATCAACAAGGACGAGGAACGCGACCACGTGCACCATAAGAGCCTGTGGTTCACGCACGGCGCCGTGAACGGCCAGGATTTCTGGGGCGAGGGAAGCGGGAGCGGCAAGGTTGTGCACGATGGATTCGTTAAGGTTGAATCCGGCGCAAAGGCGGGCGTTATCGAGTCGAAGGACAAGTGGGTTGCAAAAGACGGCGCGCTCGTCTGCACGGATACGCGAACGCACAGGTTTTACCCGGTTTTGGCGGACGGCGGGCAGATGATGGACTTCGAGATAACCATCCAAGCCTCGCAGGGCAAGGTTGTCTTGGGTGACACGAAGGAAGGGTCAATGGCGATTCGGTTAGCCCCGACGATGCAGGTGGAAGGCAAGGTTGCCAAGGGGCATATCGTCAACAGCGAAGGGGCCAAGGAGGGGGATGCGTGGGGCAAGCGGGCGGCGTGGTGCGATTGCTACGGGCCGGTGGAAGACAAGGTTGTTGGGGTGGCGATTTTCGACCATCCGACAAATCCGAAGCACCCAACCTGGTGGCACGTTCGTACTTACGGGCTGTTTGCGGCCAATCCGTTCGGGGAGCACGACTTCGAGAAAAAGCCGGCGGGCGTTGGCGATATAACCATTGAAGCCGGAAAAAGCCTTACGTTCAAGTATCGGCTGTATTTTCATAACGGCGACGCCGAGCAGGGGCAGGTTGCAAAGTATTACCGCGCATACGCGGCGACGAAATAGTCTGGCAATGGCGAAACGTGGTTTTGGGGTATTCCTGAAAGAACCATGTGAGAAATGAAGGAGAAGTATTATGGGCAAGTCAACTCGTCGAGATTTTATGAAGACAGCAATGGCGGCCGGTGCGGCAATGGTGCTGGCTGGGCCTAATTCGCGCGTCCTTGGCGCCAATAACGACCTGCGGATAGCGGTGGTCGGGGTCGGCGGTCAGGGCAGCGGGCACATCGGCTACTTCAATGAGAAAAAGGGCGTGCGCGTGGTGGCGCTCTGCGATGCGGACAAGGCCCACGTGGAGGGCAGGGCCGCGGATTTCGAGAAGAAATACGGGCAGAAGGTCAAGACTTACATCGATGTCCGCGAGCTGCTGGAGGACAAGAACATCGACGCGATCACCTCGGCGACGCCGAACTTCTGGCATTCATTGGTGACTGTCTGGGCGTGCCAGGCGGGCAAGGATGTCTATATCGAGAAACCCGTCTCGCACAACATCTGGGAAGGCCGCAAGGCGGTTGAGGCTGCGCGGAAGTATGACCGGATCGTCCAAACGGGCACACAAAGGCGATCTTCTGAGGCTTATAAGGAGGCATACAAGTATATAAATGGGGGGAACATCGGCGCGATCAAGTGGGTCCGAGGCTTCTGCTACAAGCCGCGGTTCAGCGGAAACGGGATTGTCAATGGTACGAACGGGCCGATTTCGCCTCCGGCGAGTGTCGATTACAATCTGTGGTGCGGCCCGGCGGATATGGAGCCGCTGCGGCGGACGGAGCTGCACTACCTATGGCACTGGGTCTGGAACACGGGCAACGGCGACCTGGGCAACCAAGGCATTCACGAGATGGACCTGTCGCGGTGGGCGCTGGGCGATCCGAAGCTGGCGCCGCGTGTGATTAGTTTCGGCGGCAGATTCAAAGTGAATGACGCCGGCGAGACCGCCAATACACAGATTATTTTCTTGGATTACAAGCCAGCCCCATTGATTTTTGAGGTTCGCGGCCTGCCTCGCAAGAAGGGCGACACGGGAATGGACAACTTCCGCGGCACACAGATTGGCGTGGTGGTGCAGTGCGAGAACGGTTACTACGCGGCCGGCGAGGGCGGCGGCTGGATATATGACAACGACGGCAAGAAGGTCAAGCAGCTTACCGGCAGCGGCGGGGAACATCACCAGAACTTCATCGACGCAGTCCGCAGCCGCAAGGTCAGCGACCTGAACGCCGACATCGAGAAGGGGCATCTGTCCAGCGCGCTATGCCACATGGGCAACATCTCATACCGGCTGGGCAAGAAGGCATCGGTTGACGAGGTAAAGGCGGCTATCGGGAACAATGCCGAGTTGACGGATTCGTTCGAGCGGATGCTCACCCATCTAACGGCCAATGAAGTTGATCTGCAGAAAGAGCCTATAACGATTGGTCCGATGCTTACTATGGATACGGAAAAAGAAGTCTTTGTCGGCGAGCACGCCGATTGGGCGAATATGTATCTGAAGCGCAACTACCGCGAGCCTTTTGTCGTCCCGGATAAGGTCTGATGAAGTTTGCCCTCTGCAACGAGATGTTCGAGAATCGGCCTATGGCCGAGGTCTGCTCGACCGCGAAGCGATTAGGCTATCACGGAATTGAGATAGCGCCGTTCACGCTGGCCGCCTCGGCCACTGAGGTCTCAAGCCGCCGGCGAAAAGAGGTGCGGCGGACTATCGAGGGCAGCGGCTTGGAGGTCGTGGGCCTGCACTGGCTCTTTGCGGGGCCCCCGGGCCTGCATATAACCACGACAAATGATGCAATATGGGGCAGGACAAGAGACTACTTGTCCTGCCTCCTTGATTTGTGCGCCGATCTGGGCGGCAAGGTGCTGGTTTTGGGGTCGCCCAAGCAGCGAAGCCTGGTGAAGGGTCAAACGAAAGAAGGGGCTTGGAAGCGGGCGGTGGATTTGCTGAGCAGCGTTCTGGATAAGGCCGGACAGTTGGGTGAGACGATATGCCTTGAGCCGCTCTCACCCGTGGAGACGGATTTCATCAATACGGCGGCCGAGGGTATGGAAATGGTGCGCCAGATAAATCACCCGAACCTTAGGATTCATCTTGACGTCAAGGCGATGTGCTCGGAAGGGACACCCGTTGCTGATATTATCCGCTCTGTGCGGGCCGAGGACATCGGGCACTTCCACGTCAACGACCCGAATCTTTACGGTCCGGGGATGGGAAATGTGGATTACGGCCCCATCGCCGAGGCGATAAATGATATCGGGTGGGACAAGTGGCTGAGCGTGGAGGTGTTCAAGTACGACCCGGACCCGGGGACTATAGCCAAAAAGAGCATCGACTACCTGCGGTCATTCTGGCCTTGATGATTAACCAAGCTGTGTCGAAAAGATGCTGCGACAATCCGAATGTTTGGTAAATTGAGATTGCCGCGTCGCTTCGCTCCTCGCAATGACGTTGCACCTTGCCTGGTCCATGATTTAGGTGGATTGCAGGTCCTGTGAAGTGCGATGCGGCGAAAGGAGGTAATAGCATGGGAGATAAGTTTACATCGCGGAAAAGCTGGCGTGAGAAGCTGGAGAATCCGCCGGCGGGTTTGCCCAAGGTCGTCAGCGGGCCGGCGAGCTGGGAGAAAAGGTTCGGGGGCAGGAGGGTGCTTGTGCCTACGCCGCTGCTCGTCGATGCGGAGGTCCGCAGGGTCCGCAAGGGTAAGCTCATCACGGTGAACCAGATAAGGGAAAAGCTCGCTAAAGACTTCAAGGCGGAGTCAACCTGCCCGCTTACGACGGGGATATTTCTGTGGATCATCTCAGGGGCGGCGGAAGAGGACCGCAGGGCCGGCAGGAAGCGTATCACGCCGTATTGGCGGGTGCTCAAAGCCGATGGCAGCCTGAACCCAAAATATCCCGGCGGCGTCAAGGCCCAGGGCACACGTCTGAAAGAGGAAGGGCATAAGATTGTACCGGCCAAAGGCAAAAAACCGCCAAAGGTGCAGGATTTTGAAAAGGCCCTTGTGTAAGGGGCGGATAACAATGCTGCCGTGGCGTGCTACGAGAAGCTGGGGTTTGAGATCGTTACCCCTTACGGGGAATTCGCGTTCAAGAGTCACGTCTTGGAAGGCCCCGCTGCACCCTGAGACGCCAGCAGACATGGTGCTGACAGCAAATTATCTGTTCTTCTTCTCCCGCTTTGCCTGTCTTTTCTCTTCAGCCGTTTTCTGGGGCGT
>Ga0315297_10001627_pt1 | contig 13954 bp, 9 predicted proteins | sample YL17G15_0_MG_FD_203628 | JGI IMG/M metagenome (GOLD analysis project Ga0315297, IMG submission 203628) | Sediment microbial communities from Yellowstone Lake, YNP, Wyoming, USA - YL17G15_0 | ecosystem: Environmental > Aquatic > Freshwater > Lake > Sediment | place: USA: Wyoming | collected... | reverse complement strand
TCGGAAGTATGTTGTTGTTCGTCTTGTCGCTGGCAACTGGCGTAGTACTCAGGTAGTTGCCAGATTTGTCATACTGAACTGCGTTAGCCTTGACTTTGTCCTGTGTGATTTCATCACGGGCACCAACAAGGAACATCAACTCACCGAAATTGATGGTGGTCATTGCGTAGAATGCATAAATATTTTCTTCAACAGTAAAGTTGCTTGCATCCGTATTGTCACGATTCACAGCTCCGACGAGCAGCCCATCCTTGTTGGCTTTGAACCAATCTTGAACCTTGGCAGGATCGGGTAACGCACCGAAGTCATAGTTGCCGGCAAGAAAGTTCTCGACCTTGAAATCTCCCAAGAATTGGGTCAAGAGGATAGGAGTGGATCCGCTTTTCAGCGTGTAATTTACGTCAAGTCCGTTCCGGTCCTTCTTCCTCAGATCCATTTTTCCACCAAACTTGAAGTCTGATGGATTGCCGCCCAGACGGTAGGGGATTTTGAGGTTAACCGTGGCCGCATAGGCCTTGTTGCCTGTGATGTAGTCCTGGAAGCGCAGCGCGCTGAACGTGAAGTTCTTCGGGTCCAGTTCATAACCCGCAGACGGAGACGTAACCGTATACTTGGGAATGTCGGTGTCCGAAAGATCGAGCGTGTAGTTTACCTTTGCGTTCCCAACAAATGTGGGAGAATAGTACCAATTTTGTTTTTCCTTGCCATAACTGTAGGAAAGAGTATAGTCCAGGACAATGCTCCCCAGATCATGTTCTCCCCTGCCAATGACATTGTACATGGTCTGTTCCTGACTCCTATCTCTGAGCAGACGCTCGTAGGTTGCCCCGGTAATAACTGTAGCAGAAGTGTATTTGCCTTTGCTCATGCGAGCCCTCAGTTGATGACGAATCTCCGAATCTTCAAAGTCATCATAGATTACCTTCAGGCTGAGTTTGTGGCCCTCACTTGGCTTGTAGTCCAGGGTGCCGGAAGCCCCCATGCGATCACGACGGAGGGAATAGTCACGTACTATCAGCTCCTGCAAACCCCAGGGCACGACTGTTTTGGCCACATCTGTAAGGGTGATGGGTCCCCACAGCGGTTGACTGTTGTCTGATCCCCGGTCCGTTCGCAGGAAGCTCCCGCTGACCATAATGCCGATGTTCTCTGCCTCCCCCAGACGAGTTCCGTAGCTTACACCCGCCTGATAGTTGCCCGGAAGAGAAGAACCGGGGTAACCTTTACCTGATAGGTTCGCATAACCGCTGCCGGCAGTGGCACTGAAAGTCGCTTTTTCATAATCAAGGGCGCTCTTTGTGATGAGGTTTACCGTCCCGCCAACGGAATTGCCATCCATATCCGGGGTTATAACTTTGGAAACCTCAATCGTCGCGAGCTGATCGGCGGGGATGATATCCATCATGGAGTTGCGCGTTTTCGCTTCCGGTGACGGGATTTGTTCACCGTTTACTTTCATCGTGTTCAACCGCGATTCTGTGCCGCGCACCTGCACGTAACGTCCCTCGCCCTGGTCTCTCTGAATCGAGATACCCGGAATGCGCTGCAGCACTTCCGCCGAGTTGATGTCGGGGAAGCTCACAATTTGTTCCGCGGCAACGACATTCATGATTTTGTCAGCACTCTTCTGAACGTTGAGTGCCTTGTTCTGCCCCTGTCTCAGACCGACGATTTGTACCCCTGACAGCTGCACGACGCCTGATTTCAGGGCTACATCTTGAGTGACCGTAAGACCTTTCTCACCGACGGTGACATTCACCGACTGCTCCACAAAACCGATGTAGCGAACAACGAGTTCATAAGGACCCGGAGGCACGTTGACAATCCGGTACGCGCCGGTACGATCAGTGGCAGCGCCGAAACCGGTGCCTTTCAACATCACATTCGCACCCGGCAGATACTCCTTCGTGTCCACATCCGTGATGCGACCAGTGACTTGCCCGTTTTGCCGGGCCCAGCTTGTGCCCGTCGACAAAGCAATTCCGACGAGCACAAGGAAGACCAGGCTCAGCTGGGCAAGCTTCGATTGACGACGCAATAAGATGATACCCATGATCATTTCCTCCCTTTGTTGGGAATGATGAGGTGGTGGATTAGTTGGCTTTTTTCCTTTGCTTCTGCTGGAACCAAAGTGCGCGGCGTATCCGGGGGTGGCTGCTCTTCGCCGGCGCAACATTGACGGTGTAGGATGGGTCTTGCGTACGTCCTTTGTATCGATCTCCGTTTGCGTCGAACGCCGGAGATCTCCTGCCGCAAGCTTTACCGTTGGGCGACAGATCCGCGTTCGACCAAGTACGACGCCAACACGATCGATTTCGGGGGATCGGCGCTGCCCCGTACTCTGGAACTGATTAACTTCATGCTTTCCACGCCCATTTCGTAGATGGGCTGATGCATGGTCGTCAGTGGCACACCATGAAAATTCAGGTCGTCATAGCCGACGATCGACAGGTCCTCCGGGATGGACAACCCAAGTTCCTTCATCGCAGCATAGAATGCGAGAGCGATACGATCGTGGGCAGCGAAAACTGCAGTCATTTTCTTCCGCTGCTTCAGTAACGAATGGGCATATCTCAAGAACTGATCGTCGCTGAAAGGACCGGGATGTGCAATGACGATGGAAGCATCCATCCTTGCCCCGCCGTCCTCGAGAGCTTTCTTGTAACCCTCGAAGCGAAGCCGTTCGGTGCTGAAGATGCTACTATAGATAAATGCGATTTGCGAATGCCCCTTGCTCATCAGATGCCGTGTGAGCTTGTAAGCTCCATCGAAATTGTCGGTGGTAACATGATCGATGTCCAGTGTGTCGATGGTGCGATCGGCGAGTACGACGGGGATATTGCGTTCCTTGAATTTCTGGACGAGCATCTTGTTTTTTGCGTCAACGGCCGCGGTTGGCACGACAATAACGCCGCCAATAGAGTTCTCGATCAGCCGGTTCGCGTGGAACTCGGCCTTAATGAAGAGATCGTCGGAGCTGCACACCATCAGGCTGTGCTTGCTCTTTGCCGCAGTGTCCTCAACACCCCGGGCGAGCTCAGGCGCATAGCCAGCACGGATGTCAGGCACAATAATGCCAACGATAGTCTGCTTTTTCGAACTAAGCTGAGGGATCGTCACAAAAGAGCCGAGTCCCTTCTTCCTTATCACGTAACCCATCCCGACAAGATTTTGAATCGCCTGTCTCACAGTCGCCCGCGCTAAGCCTGTCAGCTGCACCAGTTCTTCTTCCGTGGGGATCTTGTCGTTCGGCTTGAAGACCCCTTCCTGGATCTGTTCCGTCAGCCAGGTCTGCAATTGAAAATATTGCGGAACAGGGCTGTTCTTGTCTATGATCATTTCAAGGGCTGTTCGAATTGTCTAGACAATCATACAAACTAGAAGAGTCATTGTCAAGCTTTTTCTGCCATCGACACCGTCTGGAGTGGAGAATTGTCCCGGTTACTAATAAATCGCACTGATTCTCATTTTATTAGAAGAATATGCTTGACCTTTTGCCAGATGGTTATTAATATTGTCTAGACAATTAGACAAAGCCCCTCCAGGCTTCCCTGATATCACTCATTTGCTCGTGCGCTCCACGGAGGAACAATGAATACAATGAAAGCTCTTGCTTATAAGGGTCTCGGAAAGATCGCCCTCGAGGATCGTCCAGTTCCAACCATTAAGCTCCCGAATCAGGTACTTGTGAAAGTCATAGCCTGCGGCATTTGCGGCACTGATGTCAAGATTCTGGAGGGGAAACACCCCGTTGGAAACAATACTGTAATCGGTCACGAGTTTGTCGGGACAGTGGTGGAAGCCGGCAGCGGCATTCTGATACTGAAGGTCGGTGATCGCGTCGCTGTCGATAACAGCCTGCGCTGCGGGGTATGCGAATTCTGCCGCTCCGGCTTCAGCAGTCAGTGCGATTGGCTGAAGGATAAGTCCATTGGGATCTTCCAGGATGGCGGGTACGCAGAATATTGTGTCCTCCCCGAAAACGCATGCTACAAAGTCCCTGACGCGATCGATGACATTACCGCAACTCAAGTCGAAACGCTTGGCACAGTACTCAACGGGATGAACATCGTGCAGATGCAGTGCTACGATTCCGTCGTTGTCCTCGGATTTGGACCAATCGGCTACCTTTTCACAGCGCTGGCGAAGAACGTCGCAGCCAGGGTGGTGTGCACGGAGATTGATGCATTTCGCATCAACGTCGCTCAACAACTCGGCGTTCCCGTGTTCAACCCGAATGAAACGGACATCGAAAAACAAGTCATGGCATTCACCGACGGCAAGGGAGCAGATATCGTGATTGATGCAGTCGGTACGCAACTCGAAAACGCATTGAAGTATGTCGCACCCGGCGGCAAAGTCCTTGCCTTCGGCATGGACAGCAGTGTTCAGGCAACGATTACGCCGAATACAATCACACGAAAGGCCATCAAGATCCTCGGCTCCTATATTGGGCAGAACACGTGCCTTCCCGCGATCAAGATTCTGCAATCTCACAAGATCAACATGGCACCGTTCTTCACAGAGGTGATTCGCCTTCAGGAGGGCGTCAGTGCGTTTGGGAAGCTCGGCCTCGACCTCGCGACGATGACCCATGTCCCCAAGAAGGCGATGAAGATCGTCATCAAGCCATAGCAATACTCCTGAATCAGCATGTTCTGTTCGGCGAACGACAAAGAGACGCCATGAATAGAGTATTGAAGTTCTTTGCCACGGGTCCGGTCGCACCACCGATCGAAGATCAGTCACGCGTGAATGCTCTCTATAAGAAGCATCGCTGGCGAGTGATGGTCGCTATTACGCTCGGCTACGGAATTGCCTACACTTGCCGTCTTGCGTTATCCGTCGTCAAGAAGCCATTGATCGATGATGGAATCTTCAGCGCCCAGGAATTGGGATTGATCAGTTCAGCCATATTCTATACCTATGCGTTTGGCAAGCTGACCAACGGGTTCCTTGCGGACCATGCCAACCTGAAGAGATTCCTGACCCTTGGTGTTCTGATGTCGGCCATGATAAACATCGCGATGGGCTGGTCGCAGCTCCTGTGGGTGTGGGTGGTACTCTGGGCCCTGAATGGCTGGTTTCAGGGAATTGGTGCTCCCTCCGCGATGGTGACGATGGCACATTGGTTCAGCAACAACGAGCGAGGGAGAAGGTACGGTATCTTCAGCATCGGACATCCAATCGGCGAGGGGTTGACGTACGTTGGTCTCGCCGGTCTGGTGACACTTTTTGGCTGGCGTGCCGGATTCCTGGGGCCAGGACTCACCTGCATCTTCGACGCATTGTTGATCTACTACCTTATGCAGGATCGACCCCCAACCCTCGGATTGCCGTTGGTGGCGGATTGGAGAAACGACCATGGCGCACCGGTCGCTGACACGGGTCAGAAGGCGCCAAGCGTCTGGGCTCTTCAGAAATCCATACTGAAGATGCCGTCTATATGGGTTCTCGCATTGGCCAGCTGCATGATGTATGTAACACGCTACGCCGTGGTCAATTGGGGGATTCTCTACCTGCAAGAGGCCAAAGGCTACTCTCTAGTAGAGGCAGGAAGTCTCCTGGGGCTCAATACGATTGCCGGCATCGTTGGAAGCCTCAGCTACGGCTATGTATCTGACAAACTCTTTCACGCCCGACGTCCACCTGTTACACTGATCTCCGGACTGCTCGAGCTCCTTGCACTCAGCATCATTTTTCTCACACCTTTGGCAAACGCGACACTTCTGTCATTCGCGTTCCTCATATACGGCTTCTCGATCAGCGGTCTGCTCGTTTCGCTCGGCGGCCTCTTTGCCACCGATATAGCACCAAAGAAAGCGGCTGGAGCTGCGATGGGAGTCATCGGCGTGTTCAGCTATCTCGGCGCAGCTACGCAGGATCTCATCAGCGGCTATTTCATTGACAAGGGCACCACGATTGTGAACGGGATCAGGCACTATGACTTCAGCACCGTCATCATGTTCTGGGTGGGCGCTTCTGTCCTCTCCCTGATCCTGGCAACCTCACTGTGGAATGCAAAAGTGCGCGACTAAGAACGAAGGAGTCTTCATGGCAGGCTTGAAGTTAAAATATGACGTCGTTATTTTCGGCAACTACACGAAGGACACGATTATCACACCGACGGGGACACGGTATCTCGACGGCGGGGGCTTCAACTATGGTGCCCACGCAGCCCGGATGCTTGGATTGAATGTCGCCGCAGTGACGCGCCTCGCACAGGAAGACCAACGCGTTGTTGACAAGCTCAAGAACATCGGCGTAGATGTGTATCCATTTTATACTCCATCGTCGACCCACATGGTGCTGGAGTATCGTTCGGCGAATCCCGATGACAGAATCCTCCGGTGCGCGGTAACTGCCGGCTCGTTCACGCCGGACCAGTTCGAGTCGTTCGAGGCCAGGGCCTTCCTGATGAATGGCTCGATCCGGGGGGAAATCCCATTGGCGGTCGTTCGCGCGCTTCGAAAGAAAGACACACTCCTCGTTGCGGATCTGCAAGGCTTCATACGGATCATTGCACCGGACACTACACTTCTCCACGCCCCGTGGCCGGAGAAGGAAGAGCATCTGCAATTGGTCGACGTCCTTAAGACCGATGCCGTCGAGGCGGAATCCCTCACAGGCGAATCAGACATCAAAAAAGCCGCGCACGCTCTCGCGAAGATGGGTCCAAGGGAAGTGGTCCTGACACACAAAGATGGAATCCTTGTCTTGGCGGACGGAATTTTCTACGAGGCTCCATGGCGGAACAAGAGTTTGATCGGCAGGAGCGGTCGAGGGGATACGTGCATCGCTTCGTACATTACGAAAAGACTGACGGAGCCCCCTGAAATAGCCATCATCTGGTCCGCCGCGACAACAAGCCTGAAGATGGAGGCTGAGGGACCATTCCTGCGCGGGATCAGCGAAGTTGAGGAGTTCATCAGGAAAGAGTATAATTCAGTCGGCGTTGCATAGAATGCCACCGGAGCAGCTCATGAAATCAATTCGTGTGCGGTCTTTCCTCCTCTTTTTGATCATCGTCTCAGTCAATGTTCCATCGCGGGCTCAGAAGTCGGCTGAGGCGTTCTCTTTTATTATCTCCAGCGATCAGCGCGAGCACGCAACGGAGAGGCTCCGATCTCATGAGTACACTCTTGGGGGATATGAGGCAATCAGGAGCGTTGGAAAAGGATCGTTCATGATCGTGCTCGGAGACCTCGATCCTCCTTCGGCAACGAGCAGCCTCATCGCGGAAGTGCTTGGCAAGGACTATCTCTGGTATCCCGTCATTGGCAACCACGACCTGGAGGTCGAGGCAAACACAGAGTATATCCGCGCGATGAATCGCGGGGCAGCACCACTGCCACAAGTCGTCCGGAAGGGACCGGCAGGATGCGAGGAAACAACATATTCTTTTGACTGGAACAACTTCCATTTCGTCATTCTAAATGTCTATTATGACGGCAGGAGCGACAAAGGATCCGACGGGGACATCGTACCGGAGCTCCTGGCGTGGCTGGAAAACGACCTGAAGCAAACTACGAAGAAGCACGTCTTCGTTTTTGGCCACGAACCGCTCTATCCTTTCCTCGACATGGACAATGGAACCGTCCGCCACCTCGCCGACGCACTTGACAAGTACCCCGAGCACGCCATTCGCTTCCACCGCTTGATGGTCAAGTACCACGTGAACGCCTATTTCAGCGGACATACTCACTGTGCGGCCTACGCGAACATTAACGGCCTCTGGCTGATCAATTCAGGCCACATCTACGGACAGGAAGACCACTACGCCCCGGTGACTCTCCTTCCCCATCTCTCGGCAACTGCAAAGGATGGTTTGGCAAAAGGAATGCCTCTTGAGAATTCAATTGCGAACTTCTATAAGGCGGATGACAAAGAGATGAAGAAATTCATCTTCAGTCTTGGACTGGAAAAGGTGAAGACCTACAAAGACCTCACCGACGAGCAAGTTCTTCGGCGCCTTACGGAGTTCTATGTTGCATGCCAGAAAGGCGACAGCGTGATCGTGCGGTATACGAATCTGTTCTGGCAGAACACGGAATGGAGGAAGAGCACATTCCTGAGAGTGACGGTGGACGACAAGGCTGGATTCGTTGAGTTCTACAGAGACAAAGACTATACAGGCAACTACGTCCTCCGGGACCGGATAGAGTTGTACAGGGAGCCATAGCATCGTTCGCATCCAAGAGCATCTCTCCGCCTCCGCGGCGAGTTGAAAGAACAAAACTTCAATAGAGGAAAGACGACGTGAGAAAACGAATCAATGTTGGCCTCATCGGAGCCGGCCGGCTGGGAACCATGTATGCCGAGTTCCTGACAACCCAGGTCACGGCTGCGAATCTCATCGCGGTTGCGGACATCATCCCCGAGCGCGCCACGAAATGTGCGGAGACTTTTGGCATCGCAAAAGCCTACTTCAGCCATCAAGAGATCAACGACGACAAAGAAGTGGCGGCGGTCATCGTTGCGGCAACAACCGGCAATCACAAGGACATTGTGGTTGATGCTGCATCAAAAGGGAAACCTATCTTCTGTGAGAAGCCGATGGCGCTGACACTCGATCATGCGCGGGCGATGAAGGCGGCTGTAGAAAAACACGGCGTCTTCTACCAACAGGGCTACATGAGAAGGTTCGATAAAGGGTTCGCCGCGGCGAAACAGAAGATCGACGACGGCACGATCGGCACGCCGGTCGTTTTCCGGGGCTCCTCCAGAGATCCCTACCTTCCCACACTTGAGTATTTGTACCCGAAGAATAGCGGCGGACAGATTCTGGACATGGCAATTCACGACATCGATGTTGCACGCTGGTACATGGGCGAGATTGCGACAGTGTATTCGATCGGCGGCGTTCTCGCATTCCCCGAAGTGAAGCCCACCGGTGATACTGATAACGTCATCATGTCAATGAAATTCGAAAGCGGCTGCCTGGGAGAAATCGATATCAGCAGAAACGGCGTCTACGGCTACGACATCAGAGCAGAGGTGCTCGGAACCAAAGGGACCCTGATGGCAGGGTATTTGCGGGATACACCAGTCCTCGTCTTGACGAAGGATGGCGTAACGCACGACGTCGTGCCTTACTTCCCGCAACGCTTCCGCGACGCGTACGTTTCGCAACTCAGCGATTACCTGAACAACCTCAGCAACGGCCTGGAGCCAATGATCAAGATCAGTGACGGCATGATTGGCCTTCAGGTCGCCGTGGCCGCGACGGCATCGCTGCACCAGGCGAAACCGGTGAACGTCAAAGACTTTTGATCCAACTATCACATGAACATCACCTGACAGGAGCTGTTATGAGAACGGTATCGTTATACGCCGATTGGGACCCGAGGCCGGGATTTGTTCTCGGGAAGAAGGACATCGACAAGAAACTGACCTACCTCGGAAGCCGGGTATGGCGTCACCCGAAAGTCAAGATCGTCAACAAGGAGGTTCGTGAGCCGGGACCGACAGAGGTGCTGCTTGAAGTAAAGGCATGCGGCATCTGCGGAAGCGACGTGCATATGTATCAAACAGACAAAGACGGATATATTTTCTATCCCGGACTCACAGCGTTCCCGTGCACCCTGGGCCATGAGTTTTGCGGTTCCGTCGTGAAAGCAGGCGACAAGGCAATCAATAAAAGGACGGGACGAAAACTCGAAGCTGGTGAAGGCGTCTGTTCTGAAGAGATGATGTGGTGCAGCTATTGCCGGCCGTGTGCAGACGGTTTTCCAAATCACTGTGAGAGTCTTCAGGAGCTTGGGTTCTCGATCGATGGGGCGTACGCGAAACACATCGTCGTCGATGCGCGCTATCTTTGGAGCATCGAAGATTTTCGCAAACTCTACGGCGATGAGAAAATGTGGCTCCTCGGAAGCCTCGTTGAACCGACTTCGGTCGCATACACGGCCGTCATCACCAGGGGAGGCGGGATTCAACCCGGGGAGAACGTTGTCATTCTCGGGGCTGGTCCGGTTGGCGCCGCTGCATGCGCGATTCTGCGACGAGCCGGAGCCAACGCCGTGATTCTCTCTGAACCCTCTGCCTCGCGGCGCAAGATGGCTCTTTCCATCGGCGCAACCCATGTCATCGATCCCAAAACAGAGAACGTCGCCGACGCAGTCCTCGATATCACCCACGGCCACGGAGCAAAGCTGATCCTGGAAGCGACCGGACTACCGAGCGTTGTGTGGCCCGACGTCGAACGCATTATCTGGGAAGGAAGGGCGATCAATGCAACGGTCGTGGTGGTAGCCCGCGCGGACGACAGAATCCCGCTGAATGGCGAAGTCCTTCAGGTGCGGCGTGCAAACGTCGTCGGTTCTCAGGGACACTCCGGACAGGGCGTCTTCCCGAACGTTATCAGCTGCATCTCTTCCGGCATGGATGTCTCCCCGATGATCACCAGAAAAATAGCGCTGGATGAAGTAGAGCCAAGCCTGGTGAAGCTACAGACCGACAGGGACGACGTCAAGATCACCGTCACGAAATTCGACTAATAGATACGAGGAGCATACAATGGCAAACTGGATCAAGGCAAATCGTGGGGACATTTCCTTCGAGGACACCAGCGTTGGCAGGTTGAAAAAGAGAATTTGGGACGCCAGTGAAAAGGATATTGATCAGATACTGGCTGAGTACGAAATCCCAACACCGTCGGAGTTGGCAAAACCGGGCACCTATATACAGACGACGGTTCGGAAACATGTCGTGGAGAACCGGAAGAAGAACGACATTCTCTTCATCCCGATCGGCTGCACCGAGCTCCACGGAATTCACACGGTGACGGCGCTTGACACGTTCATGGTGACACAGATTCTCGAAGGCGTTCGGCGATTCACGGCGAAGAAGGGCGCTCCCGTCAACCTCACCTGGACACCGCTGAATTTCGGCGGCCATCCGCATCATCACGTTGGCATGCCCGGCACCATTCATCTGGAAGATGAAGTGTTGAAGAGAATGCTCATCGATGTGATGGTTGGATTCTGGAACGACGGATTCAGAAAAATCGTCCTGATCAATAACCACGGCCATTCATGGCTTCTCGAAGCGGCCATTCAGGAGCTTCAAAAGACCTGGAATTTGCCGGGGATTTTCAGGACAATAGACTGGCACCGTGCGGTACGGGAGTTCTTCCGGACCAAAGCGCGCGGCGGAGATTGGGATGATGACTTTGTGCACGCCGATGAGGCAGAGACGTCCGTCATGCTTCTCCTCGCGAAGGAATACGTCGAGATGCAGTATGCTCAGGAAACTGTCGTCACACCGTATCTTCCCGATGGGCATTTCGACAAGGCCGTCGATCCATTCGGCCGTCCCTCCCGCTGGTCGGAAGGACAGGGGCATTTCCCGACGGAAATGGGTTCAATTCCGGAAGGTGTCGTCGGCCGTCCCACAATCGGAACTGCTCAGAAAGCGAAGCGAACAATCGCCGCAATCCTCTCGTACCTGACGCTTGTTCACGACGAACTGCTCGAAGCCTTCCCGGCCGGCAAGTTGCCGCCCATCGAGAAGACGACGATGCGGACTGAAGAGGAAATGGTACCGTACTTGAAAGAACCCTTCACGCCTGGATGGCGTCCGATCTACGCCGTCAGGAAAATGGGATTGTAAATCGTATGAAGTTCAGTATCGTTCTTTCAACCCAGCCGTCGAGCTTTTCGGCTCTCGCCTACAAAGGCAATCTGGCCGAGAATATCGCGAAGATCCAGAAGCTTTGCTTTGACGGCGTGGAGTTGGCGATCAGAAACCCGGAGGAGCTCGATATGCCATTCCTCCGGTCAGCGCTGGAAGTACACCGCCTGCCCGTTCCCGCCATCGGGACCGGGCAGGCGTATGTTGAAGAACGTCTCTCTTTCACCGATCCGAAGAAAGAGATCAGGGAGCGGGCGATTCAGCGAATCAAATCGCACGCTCTCGTCGCAGCACAGCTTAATGCTCTCGTCATCATCGGACTTATTCGGGGGAAAAGGGATCCGAGCCTCGAGCGTGCAATTGCCGAAGCGTACCTGGAGGAAGCGGTGCGGGAGTGCGCATCATCGTGCCCCGACGTCCGGTTCGCCATCGAACCGATCAACCGCTATGAGACCGATCTGCTAAACGACGTGCAGAGTGCGCTCCGGTTTCTGGAACGAGTTGGGAAAAGCAATGTCGGACTTCTCCTCGACACGTTTCATATGAACATCGAAGAGCGCAATCTGACCGAGAGCATCCGGCTGGCTCAGAAGAGCTTGTTTCATTTTCACGTGGCAGATTCAAATCGTTGGTATCCGGGAGCCGGCCACATCGATTTTCGCCCGGTTCTCGAGACTCTCGACGAAATCGACTATTCCGGCTTCGTCTCAGCTGAGATCTTACCGATGCCGGACCCTGATTCCGCGGCCAAGAGGACAATCGAGAATCTCCGTCAGTTCTAGCGACAACGTTTCCTCCCCCCTGCTGCACCGTTTGGCTCAACAATTGCGGTACGGATTGGATGAGCCTTGACAACTCGGCACCGATGAATGCGAACACTCAAAACGACGCGACACCGTCTTCGTCAGGAGTAGCAGCCAATTCCTCCGAGATCATTCTTGAAATGCAGAAGATCCGCAAGGAGTTCCCCGGCGTCCTCGCTCTTGACGATGTCAATTTCGAGCTCAAGAAAGGGGAAGTCCACGTCCTCTTGGGAGAGAATGGCGCCGGGAAATCGACCCTCATCAAAATCCTGAGCGGTGCTCATCAGGCAACCAGCGGTAACATTTTGCTCGGCGGACACCCTGTTCACATCGAGTCGCCAAGACACGCACAGGATCTCGGGATCGGCGTCATCTACCAGGAATTGCACCTCGTTCCATCGCTGAGTGCCGCAGAGAATGTCTTCCTTGGCAGGGAGAAGACAAGCCCCTTCGGTTTCATCGACACGAACAGCCTCCGCATAGCTACGGCTCAGATCCTCTCCGGCCTCGACATCACCATAGACTGCGCCACGCCGGTGAAGCACCTTGGCATTGCCCAACAGCAGATGATTGAGGTCGCGAAGGCCCTCTCTCTTGATGCCAGAATTCTCGTGATGGACGAACCAACGTCCGCCCTTTCCGAATCGGAGATCAAACAGCTGTTCTCCGCCATTCGCAGATTGAAAGCGAAAGGCGTCTCGATTATCTATATCTCGCATCGCCTCGAAGAAATCTTTGAAATCGGTGACCGCGTGACGGTGCTGCGCGATGGCAAGGTTGTTGGAACAAAAGCGATAATTGAGATTTCGCGAGCGGAGCTTGTGAAAATGATGGTCAATCGCGAGCTGAAGGAACAGTACCCGCGCGAACGTCCACCCCGCGGTGAAGAAGTCCTGAGAGTTGACAGGCTGTGCCGGAAGGGTGTATTCAAGGATGTCAGCTTCGCGCTGCACAGCGGCGAAATCCTCGGCATTGCGGGGCTTCTCGGTTCTGGCCGGACCGAGTTGGCTCGCGCGATATTTGGTGTCGATCCGATTGATTCCGGCACAATATCCGTGAAGGGCAAGCCGCAGAAAATCTCATCACCGCGGGCAGCGATCAATGTGCGACTCGGGTTTCTCACAGAGGACCGAAAATCACAAGGCCTTGTCCTTCGCCTTTCCGTGAAAGAGAATATCACACTCTCGAGCCTCGATTCCTGGTCCCGCGCCGGGTTCATCGATTTTCGCAAAGAGGAGCAGGAAGCCGGAGCGTACGTGCGCGAACTAAGGATCAAAACTCCTCACCTCCGCCAACAGGCGATGCGCCTGAGCGGGGGAAACCAGCAAAAAGTTGTGTTGGCGAAGTGGCTCTCGAGCAAAGCCGATATCTTCATTTTCGACGAGCCGACAAGAGGCATCGATGTCGGGAGCAAAGTGGAGATCTACCAACTGATGAACCAACTCACCGCCCGCGGCGCAGCCATCATCATGATTTCATCCGAGCTTCCCGAAATTCTTGGTATGAGCGACAGGATT
>Ga0315297_10001625_pt1 | contig 13965 bp, 14 predicted proteins | sample YL17G15_0_MG_FD_203628 | JGI IMG/M metagenome (GOLD analysis project Ga0315297, IMG submission 203628) | Sediment microbial communities from Yellowstone Lake, YNP, Wyoming, USA - YL17G15_0 | ecosystem: Environmental > Aquatic > Freshwater > Lake > Sediment | place: USA: Wyoming | collected... | reverse complement strand
GTACGCGGTCGAGCACTCCCAGAGGTTCTCGAGGATCGACGACAAGAAGTCGCGGAAGCTCATCAACGAGCTGATGTCGGAGATCGAGGGGCTCAACGAACCCGTGGCCATGAAGATAGCCGACCTGGTCCCGAAGGACGCGGAGGACATCAGGATACTGTTCGCCAAGGAGAGGGCGGGCGCCCAGAAGAAGGACGTCGAAAAGATTTTGGCTATCGTGGAGAAATACGGTTAGGTGATTGTAGTAGGATCTAAGGAGGAATCCGATGGAAGACTATGCGCGATTATTGGATTATCTACCCCAGGGGCTCCCGGACGAGAGGAGCTTCAAGCGGGAGCCGCTAGCCTACGCCATCGGCGAGGATGAGTTCAAGCTTTTCGAGCTGGTCCCGAAGCCGAACGCCGCCATGACCGTCGGCGACAGGGTCTACATCGGCAAGGAGCCGAACCTCAGGGAGCACATACTCCATGTCAAGCGGAGGATAAGCCACTCCGACCTCACCCACGCGTCGATGAGCGAACTCCCGTTCGTCATCGCGGTGATCGTCAAGGAGAAGGAGGAGAAGTTCCTCAGGTTCTTCAACGAGGCCGAGGCGATATCCACCAGGATGCACATGCTGGAGCTCCTGCCTGGGCTCGGCAAGAAGACGATGTGGGCGATCATCGAGGAGCGGAAGAAGTCGAAGTTCGCGAGCTTCGACGACCTGGCGAAGAGGGTCCCGACGATCCACCACCCGGAGAAGCTCGTCGCGCACAGGATCGAGGACGAGCTGGCCGACCCGACGCAGAAGTACCACATTTTCGTCGCGAGATGAGCGGGCGGAGGGCATCGCTTGAGCAACGCAGCCGACACGAAGAGCATCTTGTTGCAGCTCGGGGTCCAGCCGCGAAGGTCGATGGGGCAGCATTTCCTCGTGGACCACACCGTGATAGAGCGGCAGGTCGAGTATGCGAAAATCAAGAAGGGCGAGAGGATCCTGGAGATAGGGGCGGGGCTCGGCTTTCTCACAGACGATCTGCTCAAGGCGGGCGCCGAAGTGGTCGCGATCGAGAGCGACCGGAAGTTCTGCGGGTACCTCAGGGAGAAGTTCGGGGACAGGCTGGAGCTCATCGAGGGGGATGCCACGAAGGTCATCCTCCCGGAGTTCGACAAGGTCGTCTCCAACCTCCCATACCAGATCTCCTCGGAGATCACTTTCAGGATCCTCGAGACGAGGAAGTTCGACATCGCGATCCTCATGTACCAGAAGGAGTTCGCCGAGAGGATGGTCGCCGGAGAGATATCGGCGCTCTACGGGAGGCTGTCGGTCATGGCGGCGTACCGGGCGGACTGCGAGATACTCGAGATCGTGAACAGGAGATGCTTCTGGCCGCAGCCGAAGGTCGATTCGGCGCTCGTGCTAATGAAGAGCAGGCCGACGAGGTTCCAGCCGAAGGACGAGAAGCTTTTCGTCGACATCGTGAGGGTTCTCTTCTCCCACAGGAGGAAGAAGATATCCAACGGGATGGTCGCGCTGGCCGGTCAGCTCGGCATATCCAGGGACAGGATGAAGGAACTCGTCCCGGAGATGCCTTATGCGGACGACAGGGTCGAGATGCTGTCCCCGGAGGAGATAGGCGAGATAGCTGATTGGTTCTTTGAGATTAAGGTCGAAAGTAAGAAGAGATAGATGCGATAACTATCAGGTCAACATCACATACCGGCGGAGAGCGTGCGATTACATGGAATTAAAAGAAGTCAACAAGAAGATCATCCTCCTCGGCGACGGCAAGGTCGGCAAAACATCCATCATCAGCAGGTACCTGCACGACTCGTTCGACGAGGGGTACATCCCTGGCACCGGCATGATAGTCTATCCGAAGAGTCTCCAGTTCAGCTTCCCCAACCTTGTGATCAACCTGAAGATGTCCATCTGCGACATGTGCGGTCAGAAGGCGTACGGAAGGATACGCGACACGAGCATGACTGGGGGGCAGGGCATCATAATCGTTGGCGACCTGGCGAGGCCCGAGACCATCAGCTCGATCGACGAATTCTGGCGGGAGGAAGTCAGGAGCACTATGGGGATCCTCCCGACCGTCTACTTCGGCAACAAGCTCGACCTCGTGGACCGCAGCAGCGCGCCAGCGAAGCTCCTCGAGGCGACCGGGAACAAGACCGGGACGCTTGTGATACTCGGGAGCGCTAAGACCGGTGAGAGCATCAAGGAGCTTTTCGACAAGATGGGCGAGATGCTGGTCGCCGACCTCGTGTCCGTCCCTTCGAGGCACGACGACAAGGAGCCGTCGACGGTCATGGACGTGCTCGACAGGATAGTGCAGGACTTCTGCGCGCAGTACGGCGACATGGAGAAGGGGATGGTCATAGTCCAGAACCAGTTCAGGCAGGTCGGCATGGATCTCAGGAAGCCGAGCGTCGAGGGGCTGATGCACCTGATCGAGAGGTTCAGGATGATCGAGGGCGGCATACTCAGCAGAGCGATGGCGAGCGCGAACTACGACGAGAGGAAGGCTCTAATCGAATCGCTGGGCAAGAAGAAGTGACGACCCGGTCGATATCTGCGCGCTACATCATTTCAAGAGGTTGGGGCGACTCCCCGGGCTTTTTCCGATCTTCCTTCATGCACTGCAACGCGATGCCGGTCATTGACGCGAGGAGTTCGAGCCCTTTCATCCTGTTCCCCGACGGCATCTTCCCGTCCCTGGGTCCAGACACTTCGATATAACCCAGCAGTTCGTCATCCCTGCCGTGAATGTAAATGATCATGTAGTCTCCAAAAGTGAACTCGTCGTCAGTCTTCCTAGGCATCGCGGCCAGCATCGGGCGGTTGAACTGCGCCTCGTCTCCGGCCTTCTGGGGGGCCTCGGATATCGTGAACTCTATGAGTTTACTAACCTTTATGCCAGGGAGCCGGTCGAAGGCCCTCACCTCCGCCTCGCTGAAGACCTGAGTCTGCATGACGTCGACCACGTCCTTGGTGAATCCCACGATGGCCTGGTACCGATAGAGGTCGTCCTTTGGATCCCTGACGGCGACGGCAATCTCCTGGAACATCAGAGACCTATGAATGACCCCGGCGACCTCCTGGAGTAATGAGTTCTCTGATAATTTGCCGTCCTGCACCTGCAGCCAAAACCTCAGGACGGCGTCGAGGATCTTCTCGTTGTCGTCGCGGGGGAGCTGGCGATATCTTGACTTGAGCAGAGCTTCGATTCTCGCCGCGACGGCCATCGGGTTTGCCATGTTCCTGTCTGAGAGGCACACGCAGTTGAGCGATATTGAAGCTTTGCCCCATTCATCTAAAGCTCTCTCTTCTCGAAAAGGCGATGGCGGGCAGAAGCAGGATGATTGGTGGCAGAACACGGGGATCGACGCCGGCATTGTCTTATTTAAGAAATCTCACGATAATCTCTTTGGCCAAGCGCTCCGCCCCGAACCAGAGCACATCGGTGCACGGCACTCCGTAGCGTTCCTGATACATGTCCATGGCCTCTTTGACCTCGTCCCTCGTCATCCCCTGGTGGTTCAGAGTTATCGCGATGACGGGGCACTTCGCGTAGGTCCGGACGAATTCCATCTCGGACTCGAGCGACGGCATCGGCAGGTGCAACTCATCCTCATGGAAGGTCCTGTGCTTCCTCATCGGTGCGTGCTGTAATACGACGCCGGTAGGAGCGGATGCGTTGACGATCGCCCTCGACCCGGTGACGTAAGCTGGATGGCTCAGAGATCCCTGGCCTTCGATGATAATGACCTTTGGCCGCTCCTCCTCGTAAGCCCGGACAATCTCCCCCTCGAGCTCTCCGACGACGTAGTCTCCACGTATTGCGTCGAGCGGTATGCCGTACTTGGAACCTTGAAGCAACCCGGTCTGGCCAGTCGCGACGAAAACTGTCTTCTCGCCGAGCTTGTTCAAAGCCTCTGTGAGTTCGAGTGCCGTGGTCCGCTTGCCTATCGCGGCGTCTGTTCCAAGGATCGGGATCCGGACACATGGCAACTCCTTCGCGATGTTCCTGAAATATCGCATCTTCTCCAGCGGCGGTTCCTTCCGGATATCGGTGATGGTGGCGCCACTCTTCTTTGCGGCCTCGAGAAACTCGGGATCTTCTGCGAGATGCTCGTGAAGCCCTGAGATTACGCTGATCCCTGCCTTGAGCGACTCACGAATTGGGGCGCGGAAGGATTTCGAGAGCATGCCGCCTACAGGCGCCACTCCGACAATCAGGAACTCCGGCGGGGACTCTAGAGAGCTGATGAGCTCCTGCAGTGACGGGTACATCGGGATCCCCCGGTTGACCCCATCTAGTATCTCTCCGGCGTCACCTGGAGCGGATGTGCTGTCGATGACCCCGACAATCCGGAATCGGTAGGATCTCCGCACCAGCCCTGCCGCGGTCTTGCCTGGACTCTTTCCGAACGCACCCTCGCAGATTATCGCAGCGGTCTCCATTTAAGTTCGGAGCAGTGGAGACAAATCGAGTATTATCTACTTTTGTCCGGGATTGCTGGCCATCTTAGAAGGCGTTCACGTTCGGTGCTTTGAAGGTCATGAAAACGTAATCTCCGACCGTGATCTGAAGCTCCTTGAAGGCCTGTCTCGTGACAGATGCTGTCAGTTCGAACCCACAGTCCGCAGTGACGAAGATGATCGGGCCCTTCTCGGAGATGCTCTTGACATTCCCCTTCAGGTTGTTCCTCGCGCTGGATTCGAGGCGCTGCTTCGACAGAATGATGTCCTCCGGCCTGATCGTGACGTAGACATCGCCTTCCAGCACTGTCGATGAATGTACCTGGGCCTCACCGATCTTGATCACCGAAGTGCCGTTCTCCTTCCTGCTTTGGCCCTTGAGGATGTTCTTGATCCCGACGAAGTTCGCGACGAACTCTGACTTCGGCGCGTTGAAGACCTGATCGGGAGTGTCGAGCTGGACGATGGCACCCTCGCTCATCACGGCGATGCGGTCGGCCATCTCGAGCGCCTCTGTCTGGTCGTGAGTTACGTAAATGACTGGGATGTTGCGCGGCTCGAGTGTCTTCAGCATCCCCCTCATGAGCTTCTCCTTCGTGTTCGGATCTACGGCGCTGAAAGGCTCATCGAGGAGCAGGACGTTCGGTTTCAATATCATCGTCCTCGCCAATGCGACCCTCTGCTGCTCACCGCCGCTCAGCCTCTTCGTCTTCCTATCCAGGAGATCCTCGATCCCGATCTGCTTCGCGATCTCCTTCACCTGCGAATCGACAAGGAACTTACTGAGTCCGCTTCCCCTCAGCCCGTATCGGATGTTCTCATAGACATTGAGATGCGGGAAGAGGAGGTAGTCCTGGTAGACTATCCCGACCTTGCGCTTGTCAGGGAGGAGTCTCGCCATCTCCTTCCCATCGATCTTAATAGAACCCGCCTTCGCTTCCCTGAACCCTGCGATGATCTCCAGCAGGACGGTCTTGCCGGCTCCTGTCGGGCCGAGGATCACGAGGTTCTCCCCCTTTTCGACATTGAACGAGATGTCCTTCAGGGAGAACTTGCCGGCTTTGTAGGAGATCGAAGAGATCTCTATCAATTTGCAGCCTCCTCTTCCTCGTTCCTTCTCTTCCAGTAGGCGGTGAGGGTCCTCATGGCCACGAAGATCCCGACGCAGATGACTATCAGGAGCGCGGCAATCGGCATCGATTCCGCCAGCCCCGAGTGGATGTTCTTTTCGTAGATCAGTGTGGGAATTATCTTCGGGAAGAACGCGATGATGACGACCGCGCCGAACTCGCTGACCGCGCGTGCCCACGCCATTACGGCTCCTGTGACGACTGCCGGAAGCGAGAGGGGGAGGGTGACGGTCAGGAACGCCTCGGTCCTCGTCGCCCCGAGGGACCTTGCGACATTCTCGAGCCTTTCATCGACCGCTTCGAACCCGTCCCTGGCCGCATTGACGACGAAGGAAACGCTGACGAACATCATTGCGATGACTATGCCGAGCAGCTCGTCCTCGAACCGCAGGTTGAGGGCGCTCATCTCGCTCGAGAACAGTCCCATCCTGCCGAACACTACGAGCAGGGTCACGCCAGCGATGGTGTGAGGTATGACAATAGGGACATCGATGATTCCCTGGACTATGCCCTTCCCTCGGAACCGCCCTCTCGCCATCACGTAGGCCAGCGGTATCCCGAAGCCGAGGGAGAGGATCGTCGCTATCAGCGCCGCTCCGAAGCTGGTGTAGATGGCCGACTGCACCTCCGGGTCCCCGAGAGCGAGGCCGATGGCGGCGGGGTTTTCGGACAGGACCGTCGCTGCCAAAGGCAGCGCTAAGAAAGTGACCAGGAGAGCCCCCACTATAGAGAATAGGACTAGTATAGGGTCCGGGGCTCTTCTTTTCAAATGGCATCCCTCAGCTTACGATATCCTTCATTCCTGCTGGAACCTGCGGCTTCCAGTATCCTGCATATGCAGGGGCGATGTTCTCCTGGCCGGCGATGAGCATCACGTGCTGCCCTTCTTCGGTGATAACCATCTTGACGAACTCCTCCGCCAGATCGATATTCTGAACGGTCTTCGGAATCGTGATGCCGTACACGATCGAACTCGCCTTGACGGTCTTGACCTTGCTGGCATTCGTGTTGTCGGCGAACTGCGTGACCTTCACCTTCGCATAGCCGGCCGAGAACGTCGTGTCGTTCAGGTTTATTTCCCTGGGAAGCTCGATGAATCTCTGCCCGGAGCTCTCATGGCGGAACGCGACGCTCTCGTAGATGAACAGGTAGTCGATGGACCCAGATTCGAGCGCGCTCGTGAGATCCACCTCGGCGCTCCTGATCATCACCTTGTTCGTATTGGTGACGGTCAGACTCGTCGGGATCTTAACGGTCGTCGTGCCGTTGACGGTTGCGACGTTCTGGATATTGGTGTTGTTCATCACAAGGTCCTCGTAGATGGTCGTATCGTTGTAATATTTCTGAGCCAGTATCATGACCATCTGCGCCCTGTATCCGGCAGGATCGTCATTGGGGTTCGAAAACCCGAACTTCACATCCGGCTTTCTGAGTATGTCCATCCAGTTGCTCGAGTTGATCTCCGTGCGGTGTTTGCTCTGGTTGGTGTAGGCGATTATCATGCTGTTCTTCGCGAATTCGATGACCCAGTCGGCGGTCTTCGTGGTCGTGTTGATCATCATCGACGGGATCAGGGAGTAATCCGCCACCGCGAGCACGTCGCAGGATTGGTTCAGGTCGGTTATGCGCCTGATCATGTCTGCGCTCCCTCCCGAGGTTATCTGGACATCGACGTTCGGATGCGCGGTCTCGAAGATGGTCTCAAGGTCCTCGTCGTTCTCCATCGCGTCGAACGGTTCGGAAAGACTCCCTGCCGTGAAGACTTTCAGAATCGTTTTCTCTTTCGGCCCGCTCAGCAATATCACTGTCACGATCGATGCGGCGACGAGCACTACAACCATCGTGATGGCGAGTACCATTCTCTTGTTCATTGCTCTCGGGCTCCCGATATGTTCATTGGGACATATCGAGGGGATATAAATCGTTTTCCCGCATAACGAACAAAGAATGGCTTGGCTGGAAAGTTCATCGCCTGGCTTCTTTCTTCTTGCTCAGCACCTTGATCTCAGAGATACTCGTCGTCGGGTACTGACCGTCCTTGTCCTTCTCGAGATACTTGACCATATCCCATACGCTGAGCAGGGCCGCTGCGGTCCCGACCAGCGCCTCCATCTCGACGCCGGTCCTATAATCCGCGACGACCGTCGTACGGGCCACAATTCCGTCCTTTTGGACCTTGAGATTGATATCCACCGAGAAAAGGGGGATCTGATGGCACAGAGGAAGGATGTTCGCTGTGTCCTTCGCCGCCTGAATGCCTGCGACTTGCGAAACGGTGAGGACATCGCCCTTCTTCACCGTCTTCTTTTTGACTGCGCCGATCGTCCTCTCACTGAGGAGTATCTTACCTTCGGCGACTGCAGTCCTAGTGACGGTTTCCTTCTCACTGATATTGACCATCTTCGTCATTTCGTATCTCCCCCTATCCATCTTGAACCTTCATCAAAGAACTCCTGCTTCCAGATGGGAGTTGTCTGTTTCAATCTGTCGATAATCGACTGGCAGACCTCGAAAGCCTCCTTACGATGAGGGGCTGAGACCGCGACAACAACGACGACCTCTCCGACTTCGAGGACGCCGGTGCGATGAACGATCGTTATGCCGCCGATTCCTTTCTCCGACGAAAGCTCCGCCGCGACCCTCCTCAGGTCGGCTACCGCCACCTCGTCGTAGGCTTCGACGTTCACTCTCTTCACGCCCTTCCCCTCGAAGCTGTCGCGTATCGTCCCGATGAAGCTGGCTATCCCGCCGCATCCTGGCATCATGACGGATTCGATGGCCTTGCAGACATCGATCTTCTCGTTGGAGACTTTGACTTCGATCGCCATTGCATTCAATTCCAGTAGGGCTTTCTCTCCTTCATCGCGCCGATGAAGAATGCGGCAATCGCCTCGTTGCTCGCACCGGAGCGCAGCGCGGTCAGGACGTCCGCCGAACTGCCGTTCTGGTACAGGCATCCCTTCAGCTTGCCATCGCTGGTCAGTCTGAGCCTCGTGCAGTGCGCGCAGAAGGAGCTGTTGTGCATGGACCTGACGACTTCGACCTTGACCGATTTGCCGTTCTCGGCCATAAGGTACTGCGCCCGCCTGTGCAGGTCGTTATAGGATATGCTGGATGCTTTCATCTTGAACGAGTCTTCGATCTCACCCAGTGAGAAGAAATGTTTCTGGAAGAATTCGTCATTGCATCCGGACTTGTCGCTCGCCAGCTCGATGAGCTGTAGCGTCGCGTCGATCTCCGATGCGAACTTCATCATGCTCTGGATCTCAGAATCGTTTATATCTTTGAGCACGACCATGTTCAGCTTGATGGGGTTCAGCCCGGCGGCATCCGCGGTCACCAGTCCGGCTTTCACGTCGTCGAGATAATCCCGGCCTGCGATCATCTCAAGGCAATCGCTTGTGAGAGAGTGAAGGCTGACATTGATCCTGTCGAGGCCCGACCGTTTGAGCTTTTGAGCGCAGTCTGCTAGGAGTATGCCGTTCGTGGTGAGCGAGACCTCCTGAACCTGCGATTTGATTTGGGACACGATGTCGCCGATGTCTTCCCTGAGGAGTGGCTCTCCACCCGTTATCTTGACCTTCTTTGCGCCGAGGGATGCGGCCACTGACACAATCTCCTCGATCTCATTCGGGGTCATCTCTATTGCAGCTGCTATTTGCCCCTCTCTGTGGCAATGAGGGCAATCGAGGTTGCATCTCTGAGTGACTGATATCCTCAGGCCGTTGAACCTTCTGCCGTAGCTGTCCTGCAGCGGCTGCATACGATTCTCCTGAGAGGCGATATGCTCATTTAAGCGTAACGAGAGGAAGTAGATTATTCTTTGTCCCCGAAGTAAAAAAAGATTGCTGTAACCTGGGATGCGCCTGGCTGCGCTGATTCTAACCCATGCATAGCATATTTCTATTACTACAATCATCCGCGCCGTGATGCAAGTAGGAATTGTAGGGAAGCCGAATGTCGGTAAGTCCACGCTATTCTCAGCCCTGACGCTGGCACCAGCGCAGATCGCTCCCTACCCGTTCACGACCATCGAGGCGAACGTGGGGGTCGGATTCGTCAGAACGAAGTGCCCTCATCAGATACTCGGGAAACCGTGCCAGCCGAAGAACTCTCACTGTGAGAACGGCACGCGATTCGTGCGGATAGAAATCCTCGATGTGGCCGGGCTGGTCCCAGATGCGCACAAGGGGAAGGGGCTGGGCAACAAATTCCTTGACGATCTCCGACAGGCCGATGCACTGATACATGTCGTAGATGCCAGCGGAGGGACCGACTGCGAGGGAAATCCAGTCACCAAGGGTTGCCATGACCCGCTGGAAGACGTGGCCTTCCTCGACAAGGAGGTCTCGTATTGGATATACGGCATACTCGGCAAAGGGCTCGACAGGCTTGCGAAACAGGCGAAGGTCGCCGGGACCAAGATCGAAAAGATCCTTTATGACAAGCTCACTGGCTTGAAGATCAACGAGGCGCAGATTTCCGCGGGTCTGAGGAAAGCCGACCTCAATGCCGACCCGACGAGATGGACCGAGGACGATATCCTGAGGCTCGCCGAGGAGCTTCTCAAGGCGAGCAAGCCGATGATAATCGCGGCGAACAAGTGCGACATCGCGCCGCCCGAGCTGATCAAGAAGCTTTCGGATGCACACGAGCGCGTGATGCCGACCGCGGCTGATTACGAACTGACCCTCAGGAGAGCGGCGAAGGCGGAGCTCATCGATTACACCCCGGGAGACCATGGATTCAAGATCAAGTCGCCGGAGAAGCTCAACGAGATGCAGACCGCGGCGCTCAACAAGATCAACTCCTGGCTTATCGCGAACAAGGGGACCGGCGTGCAGGAATGCCTGGAGCGCGCCGTGTTCGAGATGCTCAACCTCATCGTCGTCTACCCGGTGGTGGACGAGACGCACTGGACCGACAAGGAAGGCAACGTGCTCCCGGACGCCTACCTGGTGCCGAAGGGGAGCAACGCGAAGGACCTCGCTTTCAAGGTCCACACGGACCTGGGGAACAATTTCATCAGGGCCATCGACGGCAAGACTCACATGACCGTCGGCGCTGCGCACGTCCTCAATGACGGCGATGTCATAAAGATCGTCGCCAGGACGTGAAGCGAATGGCCTCCTGGGAGATACGGATCCTTAGCGTTTCCTACAGGCGCGAGGGGAACGGGGTCGTCATCCAGGTCTACGGGAGGACGAGGGACGGGACTTCCGTCGCCGCCCGGGTCAGCGATTTCAAGCCGTATTTCTACGTCATCGAGCCCACGGAAGACGCGATCGAGATGCTCAGGGAAGATACGATGAACGTCTCCGATGTCGCAGATAAGCCGACAAAGCTCTTCTACGCCGGGAAGGAGGTCTCGTGCAGGAAAGTACACACGACATTCCCCTTCGTCGTCCCGGCGGTTAGGGAGAAGCTCAGGAACGCCAACTTCAAGGTGCTGGCCGCCGACATCCCGTTCCATCTCAGGTTCATGTACGACAAGGACCTCTCCTCCTGCGTCCGCATCACCGGCAAGGAAGATGCGGAGAAGAAGGCGGAGTACACGACGGACATCGTCGTGAGCGCGGAGAAGCTCGAGAACATCGACCCGTTCTACCCGAACATAACCATCCTTAGCTTCGATCTTGAGAACACGCCCGACGGGAAGATAATCACGCTCTGCGGGGTCGTCAAGAAGACCGAGAGCGACGAGATGAAGACTTTCCATCTTGACGGCGACGAGAAGGACATCATCCTGAATTTCGAGAAGAAGCTCGCCGAGTTCGACCCCGACATCCTCACGGGATACAACATCGACGGATACGACATCCCGAAGATCCTAGAGCGGGCGAAGGCAGTCGGCCTGCAGGAGGTCAACTTCGGAAGGCCCGTCGACCGGGAGAGCATGCGCCAGTTCAACAACAGGTTCTGGCGGGTGGACGGGAGGATAATCGTCGATGCATGGTGGCAGGTGAAGAAGGCCATCAGGCCCAAGCAGGAGACCCTCGGCGCAGTCTCGCAGCAGCTCCTCGGGGAGACGAAGCTCGACGTGGATCCGGCCAGGATGAGGGAGGAGTGGGCGGAGGACCCGGACCGGGTCAAGAGGTACTGCGCGAAGGATGCGGAGCTGGCGCTGCGGATCCTGGAGAAGATAAAGGTGATCCGGAAGAACCTCGACCTCGCGACGGTGTCCAAGCTCTCGCTCAACGACGCGATCAGCGGGACGACGTCGCTGCTGATAGATTCCATCTTGATACGAAGGGCCGACAGGGCGCATGTCGGGGTGCCGATGACCTCTCGCCAGGAGTACGAGGATCAGATCGAGGGGGGATATGTCCACGCCATCGAATCGGGGCTGTACCGCATGGTCGTCGTCGAGGACTTCAAATCGATGTACCCGTCGCTGATCATCGTGCACAACATCTGCTTCACGACGATGGACGACAAGGGGACGACAGTCTCCCCCATCGGCGTGCATTTCCTGACGAAGGACGTGAAGGAAGGGCTGCTGCCGAAGATCCTATCCGAGCTGATGGCCGAGAGGGACCGGCTGAAGAAGCTGATGAGGGAGGCGAAGACGGGGGACGAGAGCGAATACTACCGCGGCCTCCAGGAGGCGGTCAAGATCCTGATGAACGCATTCTACGGCGTCTTCGCATCGTCGTTCTACAGGTTCACCGACCAGCGCATCGGGGCGAGCATAACGTCGTTCGCCAGGCAGGAGATCCACCGCGTCATCAAGCAGCTGGAGGAGGAGAAGCTGAGGGTCATCTATTCGGACACCGACTCGGTCTTCATCCAATCCCCGTTCGAGACCGTCGATCAGACAGTCGAGTTCGGCAAGGACATGGCGAAGCGGTTCACGCAGGGAGGGGTGAGCCTCGAGTTCGAGAAGATCATGGATCCGTTCTTCTCGCACGGGAAGAAGAAGAGGTACGTCGGGAGGATGGTCTGGCCTGAAAAGGGGATGGTGATCAGGGGCTACGAGACCAGGAGGACCGACTCGTTCGACATGCAGAGCGAGACCCTGATGACGATGTTCGAGAAGATACTGGACGGGGACACGGAGGGGGCCGTGCTCTACGCAAAGGAGACGATCCAGAAGGTCCTCAGGGGAGATGTCCCCGCGGAGAAGCTCGTAATATCGAGGAGCGCGAAGAGCTTCGATTCCTACAAGGATGCGAGCAGGATGGCGAACGTGCAGGTCGCGAAGAAGCTGATGGAACTCGGTCATGAGTTCCAGCCCGGGATGAAGGTCTCCTGGGTGGTCACGAACAGCAAGAAGACCCCGCAGGAGTGCGAGCCGTTCATCCTCGGGAAGGAATTCGAGAAGAAGCCGGATTACAAGTATTACGCCGAACGCCTCGCGCAGTCGGTCACGAGGGTCACCGAGATATTCGGCTGGGATGAGAGAAGGTTGTTGACCGGGTCCCAGCAGCAGACGCTGTTCGATGAGAACAAGGCGAAGGACAAGGACAGGAAAGTGGAAGTCAAGAAGGCGACGGGAAAGATGAGCCTCGAAGACTTCATGTGATCCTCATTTATTAACAATGTGAAGTCCGATGCTGGTCCTCTTACGTAGAGATTACTAAATACTATGAGGGAGTATAATTTAAACAGGTATGGAGATGAAGGCAAAAGCGACCCACGCAGGGTATGATATGTACTTCCGGGCGAATGCAGCGAAGAGCCACAAGAAGGCGGCCGGCAAGAAGCACCGGGCCGTCAAAGCGCACACCAGAATGGTCAGGGGCGCTCGTCTCTTCGACATCCCGGACGAACAGATGTCCGAGCCGCCAGTCGTTCCGAAGGAAGAACGGCGCTATTGGCACTGATCTGCCGACGCAGATTATATCGGGGCATTCCGCGATTCGGTCGCGGGAGCTATGAGTCAGAGAACTCCAGCCGAAGACGGATTTTCAATGCCCGCTGAATGGGCACAGCATGCGGGCTGCTTGATATCATGGCCGTGCAGCGAGGAAACCTGGTGCGGTCATATGATGAAGGCGAAGAAGGCGTACGCCGAGGTCATAGCCGCGGTAAACCGGTTCGAACCCGTGACAGTACTATCAGATCCATCGACCAAGGTCGAGGCGCGAAGGACGGTTGGAAATGAAATCGACCTACTCGAAATCCCTCTCGACGATTCCTGGATCAGGGACAACGGACCTGCCTTCGTTACGTCGGGGGATGGAAGGTTGGCGACTGTCCGGTTCGGATTCAACGGCTGGGGAGGAAGGTTCCCACACCTAAGGGATTCAAAGGCTTCGGATGCGATTTCAGACCACTGGAAGATACGAAAATACAGCGCGCCACTGATTCTGGAAGGAGGGGCTATAGTCGTCGACGGGGAGGGAACTCTCCTGACGACGGAA
>Ga0315297_10001622_pt1 | contig 13994 bp, 9 predicted proteins | sample YL17G15_0_MG_FD_203628 | JGI IMG/M metagenome (GOLD analysis project Ga0315297, IMG submission 203628) | Sediment microbial communities from Yellowstone Lake, YNP, Wyoming, USA - YL17G15_0 | ecosystem: Environmental > Aquatic > Freshwater > Lake > Sediment | place: USA: Wyoming | collected... | reverse complement strand
GAGCGAGGGAGCAGATTACGAGTGTTAGCCCTGCCCAACGATCCGAAGGTATCGCTTCTGAACGGCGTCGAGTGCGAGATCGTTTACGGCGATGTGTCCTGGCCCGAATCCCTACGAGGCGTGTTTGACGGGGTCGAGACCGTCTATCACCTGGCGGCTGTCATCATCGCTTACGATCGGGATGTCCTGTGGCGGATCAACGTCGAAGGGACTCGTAACGTCGTTCAGGGCGCCCTGGCGGCCGGAGCCGGGCACTTCATCTATGTCTCCTCGGCCTCGGCCGAATGGCCCGAGGGCTCGGACTACGCCCAGTCCAAGCTGGAGGCGGAGCAGATCGTCAAATCCCAGGCCGGGATGAAGTGGACGATCATCCGGCCCACCCTGACCTATGGACGGGACGAGGGCCAGGAGTTCCTGATGTTCCTGGAGTCGTTGAGCAAGTACCCGGTCGTGCCGTTTATCGGCCGCGGCCGGGCTATGAAGAGCCCCGTGCTCGCCGACGATATCGTCCAGGGGCTGCTGGCCGTCGCCGGCAACCCGAAGACCTTTGGCCAAACTTACAATTTCAGCGGCGGCGAAGACATCAGCATCTGGGATCTCGGCCGGCTCATGCTCAAGCATCAGGGAATCTCCAAGCCCTTCTTACCTATCCCTGTCCCCATTTGCCGGGCGCTGGCCTGGGCTATGAAGAAGACCATGAAGCGGCCTCCGCTGACTCGCTACGGCATCAGCCGGGTCCTCCACGAAGCGGCGTTTGATCACGCCTCCGCTACCCGTGACCTCGGCTACAACCCTGTCGGCGTTCGAGAAGGAATGCAGCGGGCCTATCCTCTTCCGAATTAACTCCAAGAATGTGCGGGGTTTCCTGTCGTGGATCGCCGGTCAGGGCCTGATGGATAACGAAAGTTTCAGGACGCCGCGCTCTTCCAGAGGAAAGAACCGGCTTCTCGGGTCCCAGCGCTTTTCCCAGTTCTTGTTGTAAACCAGGAAAACCTCGTTGCCCGGGGAGATTTGCCAGCGGAGGCGGGCGCTCCAGCCCAAGAGCCGGGAGACGTCGTCGTATTGGATGTAGTTCATCAGGCCGAATTCCGGGGAGAGGAAGATATCGGCCTTGACCTGATAGACGTTTTCGTTGAAGCGGCCTTGGGGCATTCGGCCTCGGATGAGGTCGGCTTTAACGTTCAGGTTGGCGTAACCCTTGAGCTTGATCGTCAAGCCCACTTGGGCCTCGTCCAGGTGTCCGGAATAGAACTGCCCGAAGTTATAACTCAGGTCCAGAGCCACGGCCCGGTGAGTGGCCGAGTTGAACGACAGCTGGACGTTGGTGAAGTCATAGGGGCGAGGCCGTGAGCCGGCTCGTCTCCAGATTTCCGGCCAGGTCCCAGTAGAAGTCGCCGCTCAACTGAAAGAAAAATTGCCTGACCAGCTTGGCCAGGAACCCTGTGGACGGGCGGGGTTGGTAGGAAACCCGGGCGTAGGCCGTCTGCATGCTGGAGCGCATCATGTAGCCCAGCCCCGGGTCGAGGGACTCGCCGTAGTCGGCGTACGTGGTTTGGATGTTCCACAGGTCGTTAGGGTAATCGCCCCTCAAGCCGAAACCGTAGTGGCGTCCCTCTTTCAGGTCGTTCCAGTTGTAGGCCATCCACGCGGCCAGCATAAGATTCTTGTCCCCCAGAAACTTTGAGGTCGAGTAGTTGAAGTCCAGGCCGAAGAGGGTGTTCTTTTCCCCGGTCGGACTGCCGTTGGTCAGGATGAACCCGACCTTGCTCTGGCTGAAGATGTTCCGGGTCACCCGGGCGGCAAACAAATTGTTGCTCGGCAATCCTTCGAACGCCCCGGTCTGAACGTCCAGGACCGAGAGGTTCGTGTCTCCGTCGAATGATCCCGAGAAATAAAAAACGGGCGTTCATTGTAAACCCTTGGCCGGGCTCTTTCAAATAAATCGGCTGGCTGCGGCCCCGGTATCTTGGCCCCGGGACGGAGGTCAAAATCAACGCGGTCCGATTTCCGAGGCAGGCTTAGAGTCGGTCGCGGTTTCAGATCGCGCGGCGGAGCCGCTCCAAACCTCCGGCGACATCGCGCTTGAGGTTGACGCGCAAAACCCGGCGACCTTTCAGCTCGAGGGCCCGGGCATCCCCCAGGGCTTGGCCGCGGATCAACTGGCCGAAGGTGTAATCTGTTTCGGGAACGCTCAGGTCCGGGGCGGGGTCATCCAGGAGCTGAAGGAACAGGCCTTCGTTCGGCCCGCCTTTATGAAACTGTCCCGTGGAATGCAGAAACCTGGGACCAAAGCCCAACGTCGTGGCCAAACCCGTCTTTCTCAGGACGGCCCTCCTGAGATCCCGGAGCGAGCGGATCGTTTCCTCGTCGGGATAGAGATACGCCTGGAGAGCCACATAGCCTTTCGGCCGAGCTTGAGCCAGCCACCCAGTGACCGCCTGAGCCAGGCTGTCGGCGTCCGCAGCCACCGCGTCCTCGCCGGGAGGACCGGCCTCTTCTTTCGGTTGGATCTCGGTCATCGCTTTTCGGGCCAGGTCCTTGGCCAACTCGACATCGGGCTGGTCGAAGGGCTGGACGCCCAGCGCGGCGCCGGCCGCGGCGACGGCCACCTCCCATCGAAACATCTCCCGTCCGAGGTCCCAACCATCGGCGAGCCTGATACGGATGACGGGTTGGCCTGATTCTTCCAGGGAGGCGATATGATTCGCCAGGCCGCGGTCATGATCGGCTTCCAGGAGGAGCGCGATGAACACCCGGTCCTGGCCGTACGACTCGGCAGCCGCCAGCGGCTCGTCGACAACGGGCAGGACGCCCTTTCCGTCCTTGCCCAGGCTCTCGGCGATGAGCTGCTCAAGCCAGTCGGGAAAGCCATGCAGCGAGGCCGAAGTCAGGATGGTCAGCTTGTTGCGGGCTTTGCCCAACTCTCCGAGGGCCGCTCCCAAATGCAGGCCCGGCGACCCGTCCACGGCGGCATCCGGGGCGTCGGCGCCGGCCGCCGACCGCGCCCGTTCGAGCAGCAGGCCGATGTCCATGCCTGTCAAAGCGGCCGGCACGAGCCCGAAAGGACTGAGCGCCGAGAAGCGTCCGCCGACATCGGGCGGGGCCAGAAATACGCGCCGGAACTTTCGTTCCTCGGCCAGGGCGGCCAGGGGTGTTCCGGGGTCGGTGACGGCCACGCAGTGGCTCCCGGCCGAATCCGTGGCCCGGCCCAGCCGGGCCCAAAAATAGCGGAAGAGCGACAGCGGCTCGATGGTCGTGCCCGACTTGCTGGACACCACAAACAGCGTTCGGGCCAGGTTGACTGATTTTTCCACGGCCGTTATGGCCGCGGGGTGAGTGCTGTCGAGAACCAGAAGCTTTGGGTATCCGGGCTTGCTGCCGAATGTCCTTTGAAAAACGTCCGGGGCCAGGCTCGAACCGCCCATCCCCAGGATCACAACCTGGGTGAAGCCCTGGGTCTTGGCCTCCTCGGCGAAGGCCTTGATCCCGGCCACCTGGTCCTGCATCCGGGAGGGCAGGTCCAGCCAGCCGAGCCGTTCGACGATCTCGGAACCCGGTCCGGGAGCCCAGAGCGTGGAATCCTTGGCCCAAAGCCTCTGGAGGAAACCGGCGCCTTTCCATTCGGCCAAGCGCGCCTCAACGGCCATCCCAGAGTCCCCGATCTTAAAGTCGTCCGCCGGAACCGTTCGGCCCGGCGGGATATGCTTTTTCAAAAGAGTCATGATGTTCCTCCACTCATCGCTTTCAGCCCAGACACAACCCGGCCCCTGGACCCGGGCTCAACCCCGAGTTACACGTCCAGAGCTCGATTCTTGAAGCGGCGTAATAAAATTGACCTTAAAACGGCACGGTGGATGGGTCTTGAAATATGACCATCAATTCTATTTTAATTCCAAATGCGTTTGGATGCTAGAGGTTAATCACACAGGAAAACTTGAGGAGAAAGACATTATCGCCGGGAGCATTGACATCGCTCTCGGCTGTGAATTACGATTCTCGGCGCGCGCGATTGCGGCGGCGGCCTCGCCGGGCGGATGAGCGCCGCTCGGCCGGACGAATCCCGTGGAGGACGATGATGACCCAGACCGGCACAGACCAAGTGATGACCCTGTTCAAAGAATGCCAGGCCCTTCTCCAGGGGCATTTCAAGCTGACGTCGGGCAAGCACTCGGAATGGTATTTCGAAAAAATACGGTTAATCGAGCGGCCGCGGGTCCTGGACCGGATCGTGGACCTGTTGGTCGAGAAGATCAAGGCCGACGGCCTGGACTTTGATTATGTCATTTCTCCGGCCTACGGGGCCATCGCCATCGGTTTTTTGGCCGCCTGCAAGCTCGGCAAAAATTTCGCCTTCACCCAGCGGGTCGAGGACAAGATGGTCTTTCGCTCCGGCTGGAGCGGGATCGACGGGTCGCGGGCGATCATCGTCGAAGACATCCTGACGACCGGCGGCTCGGTCCAGGAAGTCGTGGCCAGCCTCAAGGAAAAGTCCGTTTCGATCCGGGGCATTTACGTCCTGGTGGACCGCACCGCCGGCTCGGTTTTAATCGAGGGGAAGCCCGTGGGCGGCCTTCTGGCCCTCAAAGTCGAAGCTTTCGAACCCGAATCCTGTCCCTTGTGCCATGCCGGTGTGCCGCTCGTCAAGCCCGGGGCTTCGGATAAGAAATAGCCCGGCGAATCACAGGCGGAGAACCGTCTCTTCCCCTCAGTTCAAGATGAAGAATCGCAGGGCTCAAAAACTTTTCGCCGGCGTCTCCCTGGCGGCGCTCGTCGTCATTCTGGGAGTCTATCTGTTTTGGCTGGACCGCGAGCCCAGGGCCGCCCCGTCGGCCGCCGCGCCGGCCGAGACGGCCGTCCGCTTCGAGAATGAGATCACGATCCGCAACCTCACCCGGGAATGGGTGACTTTCACTGTTGCGCCCTTCGAATCTCTCCAGTCTCCGGTGCTGAAATATTTGACACCGGGCGGTCTCGAAAAAATCGAGGAGCGCGAGGGGCTCGTTCTGGCCTATTGGCGGGGGGATGACGAGCAGACGGCCGTCTTGAGTGCCGGGACCCCGTACTGTTTCCGGTACAACGAGAACGACCGGATTCAAATTTACCCGGGTTCGCATATGAGGACTGATGTCCAGGACCTGGCGCCCTATCTCCCCACGCCCCCAGCCGTCGTGAAGAAAATGCTGGACATGGCCAAGGTCGGCCGGGCCGACGTTCTGTACGACCTCGGCTGCGGCGACGGCCGCATCGTGATTCTGGCCGCCCATAAATACGGAGCCCGGGGCGTGGGCGTGGACATCGACCCTCAAAGAATCCGGGAAGCCGAAGCCGCGGCCCGCCGGGCCGGAGTGGAACGCCGGGCGGAGTTCCGTGTGGAGGACGCCCTGAAGACGGATTTTTCCAAGGCCACGGTCCTGACCCTATATCTTCTCCCCGAATCGAACACTCTGCTGAGGCCGCGCCTGGAGACCCTGCTCAAGGCGGGCGCGCGCGTCGTGTCCCACAACTACTCGATCAGCGGCTGGGAGACCAGGCAAGTCGAATCGACCAAGCTCGTCGATTCGGCCGGCGCCGAACACACCATTTTTCTCTATCGAAAATAAGTCCGCTTCCTATCGATCCGAATAAAAAAGGCTTTGGGCAGGGGGCAGGTCAAGGAGATCGCTCAAAACACGGGCTTGAAGAAAGAGCCGTGGCGGAAGCTCTGTCCAAACTCCTCCCCGAAGTCGTGAACCAATTGACGCCCAAGGGATCCATCGAACCCAACTCAGCGCGCCGCGCCGAGGGGCGAATCATTATCCTGTGCGGCGACCTGGAAAGCGTTGAGCAGTTCAGACAGGCGGCTCCCGACAGAATATGGGCTGGACCATCCTATGGCATCCCTGGCCTCGATATCGAAAAGCTGCGGGCGCTCTATGAATCCGGCCGGCTGAGGATCATGGGAGAAGTGTGCGCCCAATACGACGGGCTATCACCGTCCGATCCCGTTCTGGACCCGTACTTCGCCCTCGCCGAATCGCTGGATATTCCCGCCTGCATCCACATGGGAATGAGCTTCCCGGGCATCACTCAAAGCAGCCCGAAATTCAGAGTGTCAGTCGGGAATCCGCTCCTGCTTGAGGAGCTTCTCAATCGTCATCCCAAACTGAGGGTCTGGATTGCCCATATGGGCTTTCCCTATCTTGAAGCGACGATCGGGATCCTGAATGTCTATCCCCAAGTCTACGTTGACACCTCGGCCATCGATTGGCTCGAGCCGGGTTTCACCTCCTATCTCAGGGAGCTCATCAAGTACGGTTTTGCGAAGCGAATCATGTTTGGCTCCGATCAAATGACCTGGCCCGATGCGATCGGAATGGCTGTCGAAGCGATCGAGAAGGCGGACTTTCTCTCCGCAGAGCAGAAGCGGGATATCCTTTACAATAATGCGGCGAGATTCCTTCGCCTGACGCCGGAGCAGATCGCCAAACATAACGAGGCCCCGACGAAGTCATTTTAATGATTGGGGCGGCCTTGCGTCTCTTGTCGGGTTGAGCTGATTCGCAGTCTCTGGCCGAGAGCAAGCGCCGCGCTTTCCAGAGTCTATGCCGATGCGAGTCGCATCTTTCCTTGACACTCCTGAAAAACCGGCGATATAGTCTTCCCCGGAGGGAAGGGAGCTCCTATGTCCATGAAACATCCGTACGGAAATGAATTTCGTATCTTAAGGACCGAGACGAGGATCGAGGGGCGGAGGACCGGGGCGATCCTCCTTGGACGGACGGTCAGAACACCTCGCCTCCTCGCGGTGCTTGGCCTGGCGGTCATTCTCTGTTCGGCAGGGCTGGGCGGCAAGGCCTCCTCCGTCAAGAGCGCGGATCCGGGCGCCTTGCTGCCCGACGGCCGCGAGTTTGCCTCATGGGAGATGCCGTGTCCGTTCACCCGGACTTATTACGTGGACAACCGGAACAGCCGCGCTTCGGACTCGAACTCCGGCACGGAGGACCAGCCTTTCCTCACCATCAACAAGGCCGCCCAGGTCCTGCAGCCGGGGGAGCGGGTGGTCGTCATGACGGGCGTCTACCGCGAGCGCGTCGACCCGGCGCGCGGCGGGACCGGCCCGGACAAGATGATCAGCTATGAAGCGGCGCCCGGGGCGACGGTCGTGGTCAAGGGATCGCGGCTGGTGAAGACGGGCTGGCGGCCGTCCGTCGGTTTCAAGCCCGGACCGGGCGCCGCGGACCGGTCCCAGGCGAGGATCTACGAACGCCGCCTGGACGACATCGACTTCCAGGGCTATAACCCCTTCGGCATGGCCAGCATCATGCAGAACCGGGTCTACCTCAAGCCCAAGCCGGAGGAGCTGTGGCGCCATCTCAAGCGCCGCGGCATGGTCTTCGTCGACGGCCGGCGCCTCGAACAGGTCGAGCTCTACCAGGACCTCGCCGGCCGGGACGGCGCGTTCTGGTGCGAGCATGACGGCCGGGCGATCCACCTCCGGCTTCCCGGCGACGCCGACCCCGCGGACCACGAGGTGGAGTTGGCCGTCCAGGAACAGGTGTTCGCCCCGAGAACCCGCGGACTGGGCTACATCCGGGTCCGGGGACTGGCCTTCGAGCACGCGGCCAACGCCTTCCCGGTCCCCCAGCGCGGCCTGGTGTCCATGAGCCGCGGCCACCACTGGATCATCGAGGATTGCCTCCTCCGGGAGGCCAACGGTGTCGCCCTCGACATCGGCGCCCAGGATTGGGACATGGAGCATCCGGCGGAGATAGGCCGGGCGCTCGTCCGGCGCAACCATATCGACCAGGCCGGGGTGTGCGGCATCGCCGGGATGGCGGTCCAGGACACGCTCCTCGATTCCAACCTGATCGAGCACATCGGCTACCAGGACGTGGAACTCGCCTGGGAGACCGGCGGGATCAAGCTCCATGCGACCAAGAACTGCCTGCTCCGGCGCAACGTGATCCGGCACACGATCCACGCCGAGGCCATCTGGCTCGATTACGAGAACGCGAACACCCGCATCACGGCCAACGTGATGGGCGACAACCTGGAGACTCTGCGGGGCGGGATCTATCTCGAGGCCTCGCACGAGCCCAACATGATCGACAACAACATCATCTGGAAGTCGACCGAGGGGGCGGGCGGAGGGTCCTACAACATGCCGGGGCACGGCGGCTGGGGGATCACGGTCGACGGCACGGACGGGACGGTCATCGCCCACAACCTGATCGGCCTGAGCCAGGACGCGGCCGTCAAGTTCCGGAACATCGAGAGCCGGATCGTGACGGGCCGGGGCGGAACCACCCGGGGCAACCGTGTGCTGAACAACATCTTCTATCGGTGCGGAAAGGCCATCGATCTCTCCAACCGCGACAACTTCGCCGACGGGAACCTTTACACCAAAGATTGGGGCGGGACTAAGGATGAGGAACAGTCCGTCGGCCGCGGATTGAATTGGATCCCGGACGATGGGGCGACTTTGCGGCTCGACCTGCCGGCCTGGCAGAAGTTCTTCAGGTTCGACATGAACGGGGCGTATGCCGACATGGCCGTCGACGTTGACCTGGACGCCCTGGTCATGACCTGGTCGGTCCCGGGTCCTGTTCGGCAATTCCCGGCCGGGAAACATTTTGCGGAGGACCTGCTCGGCAAGGCCGTAGGCCCGGCCCGCAAACCCGGCCCGCTGGCGCTCGTTCCGGAATCGCCGGCCCGGGTGCCGATCGATCCCCGACGCTAATTAAAAGAACCCCGCCCGCTTCAGGGCCTCCTGTGAGATCCTGTTCGACGGGCCGTCGCCCCGGGAAACGCAGACCGCGACCTTGTTTTCCGTAGCTTCGACGAGCTCGGCGATGTCCTTGTGGCTGAATCCCGGACAGAGCAGGATGGACTCGATCTGCTTTTCCCGGTACAAGCGCTTGCTGACCTCCAGGGCCTCGGCCTGGTTCTTGACGATGACGACGTCCAGCTGGTACTTGCCCGTGTCTATGAAGCAGTGGTGTTTGTCCTTGTCGGCGTCCGGGGCGTGGGCGAGAAAGAGTGTCTTGAAGGCCATGGTATTTTCCTCCGACATCGATGATGTCGCAAATGCGATATTTTTTCAATCCCGGATCTCTGCTGAATTTGGCCGGAAATCTGGCTCTACCCGACCCGGAAATCTTTGAATTCAATAATATATTGACGCTCCGAACCTGACGGGGCTATCATCTAGGCAACGAGACATACAGGTAGGGGGCCTCAGGTCATCGATGTTCGTCCTCATTCTCCTTCGTCAGCCGGTCTCGACGAAAACGGGTTGAAGCCCGTTTCCGGGATACAACCGCGTCCTTCGGTTGGATGGAATCCGTCGGCGGCCGACGGCTGTCCGAGCGCGGAAGCAGAGCCGCCGGGCGGAGCCGTAAGATCGGGTGATAGGGAGGGTCTCATGAGAAAGCCAGTATCTTTCTTGGCGTATATTTTTCTGTTAACCGCGGGCGCTCTGAACGGTGTGCCGGCGACGCGGACCATCGAGTTCGACACTAATCAAGTCACCCAGCCCGATATGGCCGTCACACCAGATGGGCAGACTCTGATCTTCACGATGCTCGGTCATCTATTCCGTTTGCCGGTCGCTGGCGGCAGCGCCGAACAGCTCACCTTCGGTCCCTACTACGATACCGACCACGCCATTTCGCCCGACGGCGCTCGCATTGCGTTCGTCTCGGACCGAGACGGCAGCGGAGGCAACATCTTCATTCTGGACCTTGCCTCAAAACAAATATCGCCGCTGACGAAGGAGATTCGTGCCGGGCGTCCCGCGTGGTCGCCCGACGGGCAATCCATCGTCTTTCTGAGCTATCAGCGTGGGGGGCGAAGTTCAGCCCCGTCGGTTGTCCGGCGTATCTCCCTGGAGGGCGGCGAATCCGTAACCATCAGCTCTCCTGAACGTTACTTTCGCTCGCTCTTCTTTTTACAGGACGGCCGCCTATCCTGGACACTGGCTGAGTATGACAGCAAGACCTCAGAGCGAGTCACCCGTGTGGAAGCAGTCAATATTCAGGGAATCGCAGCGCCCCTGGCCACCCTCGAGGGTGCCGCAGACCGCGTTGTGGCCGGCCCCGCCGGAGACGGTCTCTACGTCCGCCGCATGGGACCCGGCGGCATGGGGCAAGTTCAGGACGAAATCGTCTTCCAGCCCGTTCCCGCCGGCGAGGCAAGATCGATCCTGCCGGCCAGCGGCGCTTCCGGGGCGGCGCGTCCTCGTTTCGCCGTGTCGCCGGACAACATGGCGCTGTACTTCGGCCAGGCCGGACGGTTGTGGAAGGTCTTGCTTCCCGGCGGAGCGCGTCTCCCCATACCTATGAAAGCCCATGTCAAGCTCGAGGTCGAGGCCATCACGCCGCCGCCCGCAGTCCAGATGCGCTCCTCGACGGAGCCCCGCTGGATCATGACCCCGCGCCTCACTCCGGACGGCAAGACACTCATTTTCGGCGCCGCGGGTTTCCTTTGGCGGCAGCCGCTCGCTGCCGGCGGCCAAGCGGAGCGTATTTCGAGCGGGGACGTTTATGAAGACGGACCGGCGCTCTCCCCGGACGGCAGCCGGCTGGCGTTTGTCCGGGCCCGGGGGATTCTATCCTCGCTCATAGTTTACGATCTAAAAACCAAGCAGGAGCGCACCGTCGCCTCGGGAGCGGCCTACCTTGGACCCGACTGGAGCCGCGACGGAAAGAGGCTGGTCTTCGGCGAGTTCGGAAGCGAGGGAAGCCGTATCGTTTCCCTGTCTCTTGCCGACGGCCAAAAGCAACAGTCTCTCGAGTTCGGAATGTGGTCCCCGACCCCAACGATTTCCGCCGACGGCCGGTGGCTGTTCTACTCGTCGGATAAGTCCGGGATAGGGGAACTGTATCGCCTCTCGCTGACGGAAAAGAGCAAGGAGGAAATGATCACCCGTCTTTCGCGCCACGTGAGCGACGGACGGATCTCCCCGGACGGAAAGTGGCTGGCCTTCCGCCGCAACAAGGAGATCTGGATCGCCCCCTTCGGCGGTACCCCCATAACGGATGATCGTGTCCGCCGGTTCAGCCCGGAAGGGGGGGATTCCTTTGTCTTCACTCCCGACAGCTCGGCCTTGATCTATTCGGTCCGCAACCATGTCTGGCGGCAGCCCGTCGCGGGCGGTGAGCGCAGGCAGATCCCGGTGCGGCTTGAGCTCCCGCACCCGGCGTCCGTTCCGCTCCTTCTGCGCAACGTGCGCGCGCTGGATTTCAAATCGGGCGGCTTCGGTTCGCCGACGAGCCTGTTTATCGACCAGGGCAGGATCGCCTGGATCGGTCCAGAGAGCACTCATGGCATTCTCTCCCCCGTGGAGGTGATCGACTGCGCCGGACGGTTCGCGATTCCCGGCCTGTTAGATTTTCATGTCCACGCCGATCGAGTCAACGAGGCATCATTCATCGCTTATGGCGTCACTTCGGCGCGCGACGTGGGCGGCTCCATCTCCTGGTTCAACACCGCGAAAGACCGGAGCGAGACCACGTCCAGCCCGATTCCGCGCTTCTTTTTTTCAGGAGAGATCTTCGAGGGGGAATATCCCAGTTGGGGCGACGGATTTCTTCAGGTCTACGACGAGCCGAGCGCCCGCGAATGCGTGCGCCGATTCAAGGAATGGGGCGCCGATTTCATCAAGATGTACCCCTCCCTGCCCTGGCCGCTGCAGCATGCCGTCGTGGAGGAAGCGCGCCGGCTCGGTCTGCCCGTCGCGGCTCATGCCGTCACTACGGAGGAAATCACAAAAAGCATCACCTGGGGCTGTTTGTCCGTGGAACACAGCAGCAGCGAACATGCGTATGGAGATGTCCTCCGGATGTTTGCCCTTTCCGGTACGCGTTGGGATCCGACGCTGGCGGTCATGGGGGCCGATGCCTTGCTCCTGCGCGATGAGCCGGAGAAACTCTCCGATCCGAAGTTCCGGGCGTTCACACCGGAGCGGAATATCCAGGAGGCGCTGTTCGGCAGCTACGAGAGAAATGTGGGCGATGCGACTCTGCGGGGAAATGTAACCAATTTGCTGGCCCGCGTCGGCGAGGCCTACCGCCTCGGCGTGAAACTCAACGCCGGCACGGATCCCTCGAACCCGGAGTGTTTCTATGGCCCATCGCTCCACTGGGAGCTGGCGAGGTTCGTGCAGGCGGGCCTGACGCCGATCGAAGTTTTACGGATGGCGACTGAAGAAGCCGCGGAAGCGGTCGGCGCCGCCGACCTCGGAACTCTAGCGCCGGGCAAGCTCGCTGACATTGTATTGCTTACTGCCGATCCCCTGCAGGACATCCACAACACCGAGGTGATTTGGCGCGTCATCAAGGGCGGCCGTCTCTTCGATCCCGATAAGCTGAGCGCGCAATCGAAGGCCGGCGCTGCCGGTGAGTCTCAAGCGAGCCGAAATCAATAGGCACACGGGAGGTTACCATGAAAAGCGCGAACCAATATTCCCGTCGTGAGTTTTTCGCCAAGGCCGCTGCATTTTCGGCCGCAATCCCCTTTATGGAGCTTGGCTCTGAGCCCGGGCCCCCGCCCAAGCGCGGCATGCGCCTTGATGACTTGCCGTTTTCTTCGGCCGTCGATGTGGCCCAGGCGATCCGCCGCGGTGAAATCTCTTCGCTTGAGTTGACTGAACTCATGTTCAAGCGCATCGATTCGATCAATCCGCGCATCAACGCCGTGGTCACTCAGATGCGAGAGGAGGCGCTCGCGCGCGCCAAGGAAGCAGACGCGGCCCGCGCCAAGGGCAGGTTCTTCGGACCGCTTCACGGAGTGCCAATCACCATCAAGGATGCCTTTGACGTGAAGGGCGTCCGAACGACCTTCGGCAATCCTGCTTTCAAAGACCACATCCCTACGAGGGATTCAGCCGTGGTCGAGCGTCTTCGCCGCGCCGGCGCCGTCCTGCTGGGCATGACCAACGTGCCGTTCATGCTCTCCGATTACCAGAGCTACAACGACATCTTCGGGCAGACGAACAATCCTTGGGACCTCTCCCGCAGCCCGGGCGGCTCGACGGGCGGGGGCGCCGCGGCGCTCGCCGCCGGCATCGGCTACCTCACGCCGGGCAGTGATATCGGCGGTTCCATCCGCGGCCCGGCGCACTTCTGCGGCGTATGCGGCCATAAACCGACGCTGAATCTCGTTTCTCTTCGGGGACACATGCAACTGTCTTCAGATGATTTTAGCGAGCCGAACTATCTCGCCGTGGCTGGGCCGCTGGCCCGCTACGCCAAAGATTTGAAGCTGGCCCTGGAGATCCTTGGAGGTCCTGATGACGACGAGGCGGTAGCCTATCGCTGGAAACTTCCCCCGCCGCGGCGGCAGCGTCTGAAGGATTACCGTATGGGCTACATGCTCGACGAGAAGCTCTGCCCGTTGTCCTCCGATGTGCGGACGGTGCTGGCCGATGCCGTGGCTGCGTTGAGCAAAGCCGGTGCGATCCTGACCGAAGGCTGGCCTCCCGGAGTGAATCCCGTGGCGGAGGACCGAAACTATGAATTCCTCCTGAGTTCCTTTTTCGCAGACGAAATGCCCGACGAGAAGCTCGCCGAACTGCGGGCCAGGGCGGACAAGCAGGATGGAAGCTGGGAAGCCCTCACCGCGCTGGCCCAGGCTGGACCCCATAAGAACTTCATTGCCGCGCGGAGCCAACAGATGAGGGCGCGCGCGACCTGGCAAGATTATTTTCACACCCACGATGCCTTTCTCTTGCCGACGTCCTTTGTGCCGGCCTTCAAACATGACCACCGGCCTTCTTGGAAAGACCGAGTGCTGGTAACTCCCGAAGGCCCGCGACCTTATTACGATCTATGGTTTTGGATTTCCTTTGCTACCCATACCGGTCATCCCGCTACGGTTGTGCCTGTCGGGTTGACGGATGAAGGGCTCCCGGTCGGTATGCAAATCATCGGGCCGTACTTGGAGGATGCCACGCCCATTGATGTGGCGATAAAAATTGAGGAAGTCCTTGGCGGCTTCCATCCGCCCAAGGGCTT
>Ga0315297_10001621_pt1 | contig 14012 bp, 26 predicted proteins | sample YL17G15_0_MG_FD_203628 | JGI IMG/M metagenome (GOLD analysis project Ga0315297, IMG submission 203628) | Sediment microbial communities from Yellowstone Lake, YNP, Wyoming, USA - YL17G15_0 | ecosystem: Environmental > Aquatic > Freshwater > Lake > Sediment | place: USA: Wyoming | collected... | reverse complement strand
CTGTGGTACCGGACAGAAAAGACCGGCACTTCATCATTCAGTTGCTCCCTGTGGTACCGGACAGAAAAGACCGGCACTTCATCATTCAGTTGCTCCCTGTGGTACCGGACAGAAAAGACCGGCACTACATCATTCAGTTGCTCCCTGTGGTACCGGACAGAAAAGACCGGCACTTCATCATTCAGTTGCTCCCTGTGGTACCGGACAGAAAAGACCGGCACTTCATCATTCAGTTGCTCCCTGTTCCGGTCCGGACCGCTTTGCCATGATCCGGATCCCGTTGCCAGTATATTTAAACTATGGCAGTGGACATCTCCAAAATCTGCCCCGGTAGGGAATCTGTTTTTAATGTCCACTGCCTTGCCCTGGTTGTCAGTTAAGTAACGATTATAGTTTGATCCTCATCCCGCGTGTCATTTTTCGGCATCAGTTCCGGGATCCTGCAATCAATACAAGGGCATTCCCGGGCTAACAAGTCCTTACCGTAAATTCTGGCTGTGACGTTCCCGAAGAGATAAGGTATCACAACAATCAAGATCCAGAGTAGGCCAATCATGACCACCCCGGCTATTGTCCCCGGTATATCGTTGAATGCTGGATCCATTCCACACATCCCAATAATAACCCCCATCAACATGATCATCAGGACCACGAATGTGTTGATCAATCCCTTTGCAATTCGCTCTTTGGTCACTTGCAATTTTTTCATATCAATCATACCTTTTTGACCGCCTCACCAATTCACTCGGATCACCGGCCGGCCTATCCTCTACCTCTATCAGCCTGACGATCAGAAACCCTTAGACCAATCGCTTTCTGCCGGCTAAGCTCGTCCTGCTGCTCCTTTTGCCAAGCCTCAAAACTTTTTTGCACAATCATATGGGGTGTGAGATACCATACCGGCGTCCCATAATACCCAAACCACCCGGCAACCCGGAGATCCTCCAAATCCGCGGCCACGGGTATCTGGTACAGAATCACACCGTCCCAAGCGTTTGACAGACCGGACTCCATCCGGGCTAGTTTCTGGTTATTTCTCCAGCCATACCATTCAGTCGTGAGCAGTTCCACCCTGGACAAAGTGCCATTCAACAATGTCCGGTTTTCCAGTTCTGCATTCACAACCGGCCGGTATTCATCTGCCAGGAACCAAACCGGAAGATCGTTCAGATGCGCCGGTTCCAGATCGATCGTCAGGTTGTCCCATACAAATACCCGGAACCGCTCCGGGCCATATCCCCAGCTGGTCGTTCCTTCCGTCCAGCCCCGGACCCATATGACCAAGTATTGAAAACCCGGACCAGCCTCGCAGATTTCCCATCGTCCCCAAGCATTTGAATAATAAGAATAATTCATCCCGATGAGGCGAGAGGCATAAACTGTATAATAGTATTTAATATCTGCCTGCTTGCTCACGTTCTGGATCGACCAGGTAAAAACCTGCCCTACGTTCCGCTCGCCCGGCACTGTGTCATTGAAGGCAACCGCTGAAGTGCCTCCTAGATCTTCACCGGCTGCTTGCACGGGCAATTGTACTGCGATCATGATGGCAAGCACTATCAAACATAAGAATGGGTATTTTGGGGTCATAACGGCTTCAATGACTGGAGAATCGCCGCAACTACCTGGACAATTGTACTTATCAGGGAGACCACCGTTGTGAGCAACCAAATGAAACCATAACCTACCGCTACATTGTATTGATAAATATTGCGGGCAACTTTTTCCGGGGACGGCTTCTTCCCGGCCATGATGAAAGCAACCATACAGATCGTAACTTCAATAGCTGCAATCATCGACGGGGAGTTTTCAATAATCCAGAGTAACCAGAAAATAATTACTCCTGCAACGGTTCCAACGGCTGACAGGATTGATACAAATTGCGGACCTATGACAGGAATGGCATACAGAGCCCCTAGAACCTGCTCCCAAGTCCACTGAAATACATTACTACCAAGTCGTTTCAATCCATTCCACGGATCATAGTTAACAACATGGTGTTCAAATTCATCCGGCGTCATAATCTCACAGAATACATTCGTCACCGCCCCCAATTCCCCCGATGCAGCCGTAAAAGGGATTGCAGTTGTTACGTCGAAATTCATCATCGCAGTATTGAATGCAGCTGTCAGTGGTGTGAGACCTGCATAAACTTCAACCGTAAATATGGGATTAGAGAGGCTCTGCATCTCAAAATATATCGGCTGGATCGTCGTTTTGTAATTTTGTTGCACACCTACATGAGTAAGATGAACCGTGCTTACATTTCCATTGGGTTCTGTCAAAGAAATATCAAAGGTATGATAAAGTGCATACGAGCTTGTAGATCCAATCGTCAAAAGATAGCTTTGCCCATTGTAATTCAATACATGCGTCTGATTGGTTCCAATCGGCAGGGGGTCAATGATAATTTCATAAATGATATAATCCGTCGGAGAGACTATCGAATATTGAGACACCTGTTCTGCAGTTATTGTGCTGTGGATAGCTGAGGCTGATCCTATCATCGCTGCCGATAAAATCAAAAGCAGGATTAAGGACCAGATCTTCATTTTGTTGCCGCCCGGACAAAATACAGGAATGCGAATAAAAAGATCAGACCTCCGAACGCAATCGCCATTCTCGCCCATTGACTGAGGAAGGATGTCCCAGAGGCATTCAGATCACCGCTACTCGAGGCTGGAAGACCTGTTATAGGATCCGTTGTCGTTGCTGCTGTTGGCTGAAAAGTAGGCACTGGAGTTTCCCCCGTCAATACCAACTGAAATGTCAACATCTTTGTTTCACCAGAGAATAGATCAAAGGTTCGGCTGGTTGTCTGATAACCATACGTCGGAGTTGATACCGTTGCGGTCCGGTTTCCCGCTGTGACATTCAGAAACGTCACTGCACCGGCGGTATTGGTAGATCCGATCTGCCCAGTATCCAGCACAACAGAAGCCCCGGAGATCGAGACCCCATTTTTATTGCTGATGACATTTACGATCAGCGTTCCTTTACCAGCAGAGGGTATTACTGAGGACTTAAGTAAATAGAGATATGCCCGGTAATTATGGTAGGGAATATTGAACGTTACAGAATTATTCCTATATCCCGTTGCCCCGGCGGCGAGCGTGATCGATTGATTAATTGAGAGCGGGTATTCATATGCAGAGCCAGAACTGTCAAAATAAACAAGTCCCGTCGCACTTGTGCTGTTCCGCCATACCCCACTAGTCGTATTCTTGATCCCTACTGAGCTGCCCTGAATGAGTGCCCCGGTCTGCGCGTCCTTCACATCAAGATTGACGACTACATACCCCTCCCCCGCCCCTTCAGACACGGAAATATAACCCGGCATAGAAAGAGAACAATTTCCATATGAGTTAGTAGCCGTGAGGTTAACCGTCCAGCTCCCAGCTTCAAGAGGGGATGAAACCCAATTTTTACCCGTTATAGAATAAATCCCACTTCCGGACCGGTATAAATGCCAAAGCCATGAAGTTGGAGTGTTGTTAGATGTATCACTGACTGATACCACCAAAGGAGTAGGACCTGATAGTGGAGATCCCGTAAAAGAACAAACAGGTGGAGATCCAGATGCTAAACCCGCTCTCAACTCATAGAGATACACCACGGCATCCATATGCGTAGAGTTGATAGCACACTCAAGACGAGAACCAACTTTTGTATATCCACTCGTTGTCCAGGACCCATTAGTCCCCACAGTAAGACCCCCAAGATCATGGATCCCTCCAAATCTTGTTTGGATATTCTGATCTGAGCTATTATAATTGTCCCAATACTGCCATAGTCCCGCAACATAATGTTCATCTGCATAACCCCAACCTGTACAAAGATTATGCGATGAATTCCCATCACGAATTGTCAGATCAAATATTTTTGTTGATGTATCGTTCGGGAACATCCCCCCAAAAGTATGATGATCCCAATTCTCACGAACCTGAGTATGTGCACAAACGAGCCCAGACAAACTCCCAAGAAGAATTATCAAAACAAGTGGAACCACTTTTTTTATCAGTTTCATCCTTTAAACACCTACTCCTGCCTTCTTTTCCAGATATGGAACAAAAACCAGTTCATCAACCTGTGATTTCTCCGGCCTCCGTTTCCGAGCCCAAAAAACCTCACCTTCATACTCAATAGTCATACCATCCGGTATGGTCACCAGGGGGAATTCCCAAGTCCCTTCCCAGTTCTTTTGAGGGAAGATAATCTTTGCCTGGTTGATTGCAAGGGATTCAAACGAGTACCGTTTGATGATCCCTACATCGGTCTTTGCCTCCGTTCCCGGTGATCGTGAAACTACAAGAAATGCAAACTGACGCCGGGCATTCGGGTATACATCCCCCCAAGCCTGATCCGCACCATGGACCCGAATCCCCATGAAGGCAATCTTTTTCAGGACCTTTGAAAATTTGGCTGCTGCCTCTTTCTGGTACTTATTTTCGATGAGACCATATGCCGGCAGGAGATCAGATATCTCATCAACATCCAGGACAAAGGGCCGGGGAATCGTTAACTTGTTTCGCATGACCTGGTCAAGCAACACCCGCATGAACCGTGATGCATATTCCCCATTCGTTAAATCATCGATGATGTGAGCCCGGAAAGTGAAGATATTAATCATATTCTCCTTAATGAAGTGCCAGCTGAGTTCCGGGGTTTCAGCATAATTTTTGTAGACAGCTACCGGGGAGTTCCTAATTGTCACATCACACCCCGACGGGATAATCAGATTGAATGGCAGGCCGTAATTTGCATAGAGCAGGACCTCCCCAGGTTTCCCGCAGTCAAGGATCCCAAGCGTTTCCCCACCCCGCTCGACTAACCAGCGGTTGATCGTGACCTTCTTATTGGTCTTGCCGGTCCGGGTCTGTCCAAGTTCAAGGATATGAAACCCATGCGCCAGAATACATTGGTGCATGAATGCCCCCCAAAGAGCCGTTCCTTCAAGTTTCTTTACGGGTTTTTTCATCGGTCCGGTACCCCCAACCGTTCCTGGCTCGAGGTCTCGATCAGTTCCAGTTTCCGCTGGATCTTGAACATGTGATAAAAGAGCTCAGTGAGGCCAATCCAGTACTCATTTTTCCATTCATGAGAACCTTCAATCTCCCCAAAATCCAAGTATTCTTTCATGAGCTTCTGTAACATCGGCTTCAATGCAGCGGTATCCGCCTGAACCTCATTGGATATCTCCGTTGATTCCTCAACAATCACAACGATCTTGATCAAGATATCCCGCGCCTTATTGGTCTGTTCAAAAAGATTCAGACCGGGCTGATCACCCAGCATCTTCCAGTCAGAGAACAAGAGAAATTCCGATCCCCTAAGTGTCCCGGCACCCGGTACTGTTGTGTTCAGTGCCATCTACTGGTCCTCACATTCTCATCCTGATGTTTTCCAGTGACTTTCCCAATGATATCGAACGGACCTTCCGGTTTCACATCATACGGCGATCCAACCAGCGTGATATTGGCCGGCTGGGTTGCAAGCAGGTCCCGGATTACTTCGATATGCTTTCCACCTTCATGCGGCGAGAGTTCCCGCATCCGCCGTACAAACGCAAGCGTTTCCGTGAGATTGATGTGGGGCTGATAACCTGGAGCAGTAGAATCTGCTGGCAGGTAGTCCTTTGAAACGGCATACAACCATGCCTCTACAAAATGGCTTTCCCGGGTCCCCCGGCTCAGGGGTTCTTTTCCTATGATGGACTCCCGGATCATATCGAGGCGCATCAGATCAGATACATATTGTATGATGCTCCGGCCGGTTTTTTCAGAGGTTTTCCCTTCCGGACCTGCCGCCCTTGGTCCCGCCTGATCCATAAAAGTTGATTTTTCCATCTTGCCGCCTCAAATCTTAAAGAAGAAAAAGATCAGCTGTCCGACGATTACCCCCAAAATAACATAAAGAAGAATCTGACGAGCGATCAGGTTGTCCGTGTAGATCTTTGCGAGCTTGCCGGACTGAAGATACGACCAGGCCTCTTCAGCTGTGGTCGTGAGAGATAGAAGACAATCGGATAATTTCAAGTCTATCCCCACACCCCGATCGCCATCAATCTCAAAAGCGATCATGACCTTACCGAATACAACCAATGAGACCGGCTGAGCTTTCCCGAGATCCGCCACTTTTCCCCGGCTGTTATCTCTCACCACATTGGCACTTTCAAGGGTCCAGAAACTGATCCGCCGTTCCCGCCCATTCTTCTCATACGAGATGATCGGCACTTCTTCCGGAAAAAAGGTGCTCGTGGATTTTGCCCGGTGTGTGGGGTTATAGTCCTTGATAAGGTTTCGGTACTCAGAATTGATTTTCAGGGGATCCGTTATCGCCTTGATCTCTGATAGTGCAATCTCTTCTGTGGGTGTTAATTCCAGTCCCCATTTGATTTTTTCAGCGAGGTACCGTTCCACTTCCTTTTGTGATTCGGTGAGATCCTTTTGTTTCCTCCGAAAAAACTTTTTGAAATTGATCTGCCTTGAAGCAAAAAATACAACAACAATAATCGCAACAGCGATGATCGGTTCAGCCCAGTCCATACCTATTCCCTCCTGGCAAGATAAACCACAAGAGCAATGCAGGCAACAAGGAAAACAACAAACAGAATATCCGGGTAGTGGGTATTGGAATAATCAAAGAAGGACTCAACCCCGGCAAGAGGATGACCAAAATAATCCGTACTTGACGGTACGAACTGAAGGACATAAGCATAAGATACATTGCTATCCCTTGCCAAGGTCAGCGCATCGGTCGATGAATTATAGAGTCCAAGGTCATAGGTTCCGGTACCATTGACCTCATAGACCCTGAAATTCTGGTACCCCACATAACTCATATCCCTGAATGAGAGCGTTGCTTCTGCCGATACCACCGGAATTGACAAAAACAGTATTACCACTATGAATAAAAGAGTAACATATTTCATTACTGATAGTAATAGTTTCCAATTATTTATTTCTTTTTAAAAAAAGGTTACTTGGATTTGTGGAATGCTCCACCAATCGCACTCCGGACCGCGTCGATGAGTGTTCCCATGAGTTCCGGGACGATGAAGAGGATCATAATCAAGACAATCAAAATCACGAGCGGGATGATAACCGCCGGCATCGCTGAGATTGTTTCCCCGGTCTTGGGGAGGATGTGCTGATTCATGAGATCGAATGCTGCATCAATGTCCGTTGTGTTGATTCCGAAGGTATCCCCAGCAACCGGGCTGACCATGTAGCCAAAGCCAACCGAAACCGCTACCATCTTGACCGCGAGCGGGTACTTCATGCAGAAGTCCACAGCCTTGTTCACAACCGCCGGGTGCTTCTCCTTGAACTGCATGAACCGCTTGGTAAGGTCCGAATCATTCACATGATCCAGGAGATTCTTTGCCTCCATTGCAATCTGTTCATTTGCCATACTGCCGTACATCCCCTCCGGGACATCCAGTTTGCTGTTCATGCCTGCGATGGACATAATTGATTGTTCATCTAAAGCCTATTTAAGTATTACTGATGGTAATAATTATCATGGTTCCTAATGATTGCGGTGCATTATTGCACCGTACATCCTGTCTCCTGTTTGATACCGATTACCGCTGGTTGAAAGACCACGGGATCAAATTTTCAGAGTTTATCCGGATGGTAGTGCACACCCGCGTTGACCAGCTGCGCATGTTGCCCGCGAGTATTACTCACCAGACAGTACAAATAATAAGTTATTCTAGGGAACAACAGGAAAAAGGGAAAAAAAAGCACCCCGCCCCGCTTTCCCATCCCTCCGCGCATGAAAGCCCTGATGATGCACGTGCAGCAGGCACAAACAGGCAGGCAGGCCACACTGAGAACCACATCGAGCCAAGCCAGGACCTGCAGGTAGATAGTGCTGAACAAAAGAAAAAGAATCAGTGAGCTAAGGACAGACCTACAAGGATCCAGAGACCGATCGAGTTTACCAAGAGCAAGAGATCCCTGAGGTTATCCCTGGTGATGTGCACGATCATGAAGCACCAGAATAAATAAACCAGTTCATCAGAACAACCCCATCCGCTTCCAGGTATTTCAGATCAACATCGTACCGGTCAACAGACTTGCCAGCAACAACCCACCAGCCCTGTTCCTGATCATCCTTCCCCCCCATTCGCAACCAGTCAAGGCTTTCCTTGTCAAGCCCCGTATGTATCCAGCGGGGCTTTATCCATCGTTGCCCTGGTCCAAGTAACCGGTACTCCCCAATCCTTTCCAATTTCATGTAGATCCGATCGGTGATGGTATCAAACCCCCATAAAATTACCTTGCCCCTACCAGACCGCAATAGAGCCTCTCTATTGCCATCATTCTCAAACTTAAGGGTTTCCCTGTGGAGATACGAGATCACGCGATTATAACCAGATAAGAGCCCTTCCTGCTTGCATTGTTCGCACTCTTCCGGCATCCGGAAGATCCGTTCCCCAATCTTGACCAGGCGCCTCGGACTCATCTCCCCGAAATATGAATATGAGTGCCTTCCATTCGTTGCAGTGCCATGGGAGAGAAGATAATAAATCACAGCTTCAGGGTTTCGTACCGGTCCACCGGTTGAATGATTACGATATGTCCAACCGGTCCGTTCATTAAATGCACGTGCATTTTCCAGAGGACCAAACATTACAACATGAGCATGGGGGTAATATTTGATCTTATGGATCCAATCTCTATACTGGAGTACAGACCGGTACCGGTTTGTCCTGAGCTCTTTATCAGCCCGGAGATCATTCATCAGCCGAATTTCATGAATTACCAAAACCCCCCCGTCAGCACCAGCCCCCAAGATAACTTCTTCACAGAGTTTCCGGAACGCTGTAAGAAATTTCATAGGAAACTGCCATTCGTGTTCGCACTCTGCGATAGCCCCGCTTATCAGGTCTTCCAGAACATAATCCGGGGGATGGAAACTCACATGACGGGGCAACATCCTTTCAATCTCGTCCAGGATATACTTCTGAACATCACCATACTTAGCTATCAAGTACCCCGAAAGACAATCCGCAACACGGGTCGATGCCCGTAATGCCCAAGTAGTCCAGCACTCATCACAGATCCGCCGCCCACAAGTTTGCGGGATCAAAATCGGATCGTGTTCCCCTGGCTTGTTCTGACAGGCACCTGCAAGGGTCCGCACGTTCCCGCAGAACTCCCTAGGTGTCCCGGTCCCTACCACCGCCATGTAGTTCCGGTACCGGCCGATGTCAATATTTTTCTTGTTTTCTACCACCCTTGAAAAGTTAATTGGCACAGAGCTACATAGTACTAAATTATTTGGCACTAGATCAGGATACCATAGGCCCCTTGCGTCCACCACGCCCCCGCTTCGCTGAGGGGCGGGGACGCTGCACGATATCCCCCCATCGGGCAGGGTCTCGCCGACCTGCCCGGGGGCAAGGGACGGTTTGGCGATCGCTCCACGGGAAATGGAGGTTGCGCCCCAGCACTCCGGATCGGTCCTGCTGATAAGAGGGACAGGAACGATCTGGTGGGCTGCGGCGGACGGGGGCATGGTGATCGACCAGGTAAAAAAAGGAGATCAGTCTTTGCCCGGGTCTGCGATATCGAAATACGTATTTACTTGTTTTGTTTTCGGATCGGGCTGACCTCGTTTCTCTACGAGTTTGCAGAGGACCGGATCCCCAATGATACGGCCATCAGGAGCCCCGGCTGACATCAGGAGGTCCTCTAATTTCTTGACCGCCGGTTCTGATGTAGTCCTGCGCTTGATAAATGCCTGGGTTTTCGGATCGAGGCCGTTGACCTTGGCGAGTTTCTTAAATCTCGTTTCTGTGGTGATGATCACACCGGTAACTGCGATGACCTCACCGGGTTTCCAAGGGAGCCGGTCCGGTTCGAGTTCGGCAGGCTTGACCACATCGGTGAACTTTCTGATCGCCATGATCAATCCTTCCCCTTCACGTGAGAGGTCTTATGGAATTGGATAATTTTTGCCAGGACAATTTTCTTGGATTCCTTGCAGATCTTGGCCAGGCCATCCAGGTATTCATTATGGTCCCATGATACAGCAACGGAGGTATCCTTCCGGGCTGTCTTCCGTTCTGTGGACTGTATGATACCTTTTTTAGTTTCGGTTCCGATAGTTCCCATGTTCATTCAACTCTTTAAGACGGGCTCACTCCCCTTCTTTTTTGAAGGATCATAGATCATCGCCGTGATTTCTTCAATGATTGCCATACAATGCACCGGGTGATTGACGCCCCAGCAGTGTCCGTCGTTCTCACGATACAGGCCGCATTTCTCCCGGCAAAACCAGAGGATATCCCCACTGTGACAGAACGGGCTGATGAGTCCGCAGGCCGGGCAGACCGGGCAGGCCAGGCCGCCCGGAGATCCTGGTAACACTGCTGCTGAGCTCATCCCGGGGACTCCTGAAAGCAGCACCGGCGATATGCAAAACGGGTTTCCATATATGCCGTTGAGCACAGGAATAATCCGCAGCGATCAAATCCGTTAATCAACCTGCAGGGACGGCATTCCCATAATCCCCGGTGGATATCTCCTGATAAATAAGACAAAAGAAATGGGTGCATTATCAATAATCCTCCTCAAGGTCATACCGTGCCAAGTGGCTGCATTGTGCCCCCTCGCAGGTTTTTGGATAATGACATTCCGTCATATGCCCGAATTCACAAAACATACAGGCATGAACAATCAAAGCACCCCGGGGGCATTTCCCGGCCCTGATGAGGTCGATCCCCATTGGAGGTAACTTGTCTTTGAGAGCCTGCAGGATTTCAGGTGTGAGACTACACGCCATGCATTTTGGAGGACAGGGAGATTCATCACAGCCCATCATGCCACCCCCGGCAGGCATGCCTGGCACTCGTCCGGATGCCGGACCGGTGCGATCAGGGGCGCATCGCAGGCCTCGCAGGTCCTTGGGGGGGGCAGGCAGATCCCCGATGGCTGCAACCGAATACTCTCATTTTCATGTCCACAGTCCGGGCAGACACGTAGAACCGGGCCGATCATGATGCACCTACCCTGATGCCTTCAGCAGGACAAGATAACCGCCGCCTCAATGGGATACTGAATGCACTTACCGGCTCGCCCTTGGTAGGGAGGCAGATCTCCACAATGTCTACGCCTATAAAGGAAAAGAAAATTCGACCTGCATTCTCTCCTTTGGCTGGATATCCTCTGCAGATCTCAATTACATCATAGTGGTGACCATTGATCCGCTTTTTCCAATACTCAGTTCGTTCGCGGTATTCCTCTGTTTTCTCCCCGGAGTAAATCTGATGGAAATATTCACCAAAAACATGAAGCGTGAGAACCTTTGGGGGATTCTGCGATGCATGTTGACATGCTACAAATACCCCGCACTCACTGCATTCAGTCCCATCAACACACCGGCGAGGAAGGGAAAAGCAGTCCGGGAAGTTCCAATAAGGGTGATGTGCAGAACCCTTCATGGCAACACCTTCTGATCCCAATCCCCCGCTACGAGGCGTCCAATCATCTCCTGGATCAGGTCATATCTCCCTTGACTTCTCAGGGATAGGATCCCTTTAGGGACCCAGCGACCCTCCCGTAATACCAACCTTTCCTTTTCTGTTTTCAGGAAAAGACCGAGTTTTACCCGGTCCAATGGGGGAAGAGAGGAGATCATGCTGCCCCCTTCCGGTACGAGGGTCTCGGAGATCCTGACATGGACCTCACGCCCCTCCGCCTGATCCGCTCGATCTGGTAATTGAACGTTTTCGCATTTGTCCTGGTGATGAGGATCGCGGTTTTGAGTGACACTCGCACCGTACGAGTGTTGGGTATCTCCCTTGCATCCGTGCCGGAATTGCAACGCCGGTGCATGTCTCCCGGAACTTCCGGCAGCTCCGGCACACCCGGCTGAAAAAAGAGTTTTTCCGTTGCGAATTGTCCGGCTGGTATCATACCGAGACCTCCCGGCAAGACATCCACTGAAGTTCTGACAATTCAAGGGGTACGAGAGGAACACCAAGGGCAATTTTTGCCGGGCATTCTTTCAGGTCCCTGACAAAATGCCGGCCATCGTTGTTGCAGAATTCCCCCATGGGAACACAAGCGGTCCCTTGTCCCGCCGCCATGAAAAAACCAGTCTTCAAGTCCTTGAAAATCCGGGTGAATTCACCGGTGTGTTTGAATTCCTTTGAGCAATGACGGCAGAGTTTATCTATAAGGGGGCAGATCATCATCCTGTCCGCCCCCGCTCATCATCCTTGATCTGCCGCGATCTCACCCTGCAGCTGTGGATCTTGTCATTGAGGATGATCGCATGGTCGCAATATTTCCAACCCCCGCAGACCCACATAAGCCCCTCCCGGTCGATGAAAACCGAATTATGGAAGCCTGGAGAATACAACCTCATGCAGTCATAGGGGCTGCAATCTTTACAGAAGTCAGAAACGTTTTTGGGTTCAGCCGCCGATTTGATACTGTCGGCAGTCATCTGGGGTGCAATCCGGTGGCTGCTGCCGATTTCTGTCATGCTGGTGCAACCCCCGACGGTACCAGTTTCTTTGGATCGATGACCTTGATCTTTCCCGCGTCTTCATAGGCTTTGATAACGCCCGGGATCCCCATCTGTTTTTCAACAGCTTCCGCAGTTTCCCGGTCAACTTCCATGCAGCCGTTCACGATGCGGGGCATGCTGCAGGCTCCTGCGCGGTTGGCTCCGGGGTTACCGGGTGCCGCTCAATGTATTCACGAATCGCTGCACGGAGAAATTCCGATGCACTTGGGAACTCTCCCAGTGCAATCCTACCTTCAATGGCCTCGCCCTGAATGCGGGGCAAACTGAAAGTCACCTTGATCATAATATCCCGTTCATCTTTGACAGGCACAGTTTTCACCGTACTCTAGTAAGTTTCTTTTGGTATTTAAAATAATAAGTTTCTTCACTTACTAGAGTTTGGGGAAAATTCTTCATACTCTTGCCCTATTTATTGAACAGATGCCACGAATCCCGGGAAATAAGAAGGAAAAGATAACCTTCACATGCGATGCCCTCAACCTGCGTAGTATCAATGCAGCTATCTCAAGAGATGAATTTTCAAGCGTCTCGGAAGCCATCAATAAATCAATTTCATTTTATTTTGAAAACCGGGACAAACCCTCCGGGAGAGAATGGCTAATTTCTGAAGAAGGTGAGATCTACCTTAAAGACCTGATCCGGAAGGTTAAGGGGAAGACCTGATGAACTGCAAAAAATGCGGACATCAAGAGGATAACAATGGAAAATTCTGTCATCAATGCGGGGCAGTATTAAAAAATGATAAAAAGATTCCAATTTTCAATTTAATAATTCTTATAATTTTTTTAATGGGTCTTCTTGCATTGGTTTTGATTTCCACCGGAACTATTTTCGGGAAACCTCATCTTAATATTGGGGATTCAACCGGAACAAACTGGTTTGGTCAACTGAAGATTCAGTTCCAGATCTACAATTCCGGGGATGCACCCGCAAAAAATGTTTATGCTGATATCCAGATCATTGACAAAGATCAGATTACAATCATAAAATCAAAATCAATTTTCGTGGGGAACCTCCAGCCCGGTGAATCAAAAACAATAACAACGACCATCGAAGGCACGATCCCTCAAGATTCTTTGTTTAGAATCATACCCCGAACACAGGCATAATCCCGCAACCTCAACCTGCTCTCTGGATCCAGAGAGGCAGGTGAGTTTTCAAAAAGTTCCAGTGGAAATGAAGTTCATAAGAACCCGTGAATATAATTCCGATACCGGCTGCTGCAGGGGGACCCTGGTGGCCGCACAGTTACGCCTAAAAGAAAAGGATCGCCGCGATCGCTCCACAGGAAATATACCTTTTTACTCAAACGATTTGTTAGACTAAAAAAGGACCAGTAAAAAAAGGACCGGCACTTCATCATTCAGTTGCTCCCTGTGGTACCGGACAGAAAAGACCGGCACTTCATCATTCAGTTGCTCCCTGTGGTACCGGACAGAAAAGACCGGCACTTCATCATTCAG
>Ga0315297_10001619_pt1 | contig 14025 bp, 11 predicted proteins | sample YL17G15_0_MG_FD_203628 | JGI IMG/M metagenome (GOLD analysis project Ga0315297, IMG submission 203628) | Sediment microbial communities from Yellowstone Lake, YNP, Wyoming, USA - YL17G15_0 | ecosystem: Environmental > Aquatic > Freshwater > Lake > Sediment | place: USA: Wyoming | collected... | reverse complement strand
GAGGCAACCCGAACGTTGGCCTGGACGGCCATCCGCATTCCGAACTGGCCGACCATCAGGGAGAACATCGCGCCCAGGATGAAGGCCGCGGCCCGGCCGAAGCCGATGATCACCTTGACCTGGTTCATCGTGGACCCGGGGAAGCGCTCCAGCGCTTCGGCCGAGGGAGGAGCGATATAAACGCTGAAAAACAGGGCCACGGTCAGGATGGCGATCAAGGGCAGGATGGTCTTGAGCTGGCGCGTGAGATAGGCTTCGGCGCCCTGTTTGATGGAGTTCCAGACTTTGATCATGTCCCGGGTGCCCTTGTCCTCACGCATAACTTGCCGCCTGAGGAACAATGCATAGAGGAGGCCCAGGAAGGCGATGCCCAACACGATCCAGAGCGCGATCCCTTCGAACAGCGTCTTTTCCAGCATGGTCCTTACTCCTCCACCATACAACCTATAGTCTTATGCTAAGAGAATCATGAATGTTAAAAATATTTTGCGGTATCTATACCACAAACCGGGACCAAGTTCAATTTTTATTAAGGCGACAGGGGGAAAGCAAGGCGCACCGGCGCGACGGCCTCAAGGGTTCAACTCGCCCCTGAGGCTGTAAGGGCCGCAGCCCGTGATGAGGACGGAGACAAACCGTCCGACACAGTCGGCCCGGGAAGGCGGCGCGTCGAAGTTGACGACCTGCGAGGCTTCATTCCTTCCCGAAAATACCCGGGGGGGCTTCTTGGATCGGCCGAAGCACAGGACTTTCTGGACCCGGCCGACCGCCGCGCGGTTGATTTCGATTTGGATTTTTTTCTGGAGCTCCTGGGCCTCGATCAGCCTTCTTTTTTTTACGGCCAGGGGAACGTCGTCTCCGAGTTTTAAGGCGGCTGTCAAGGGGCGGGGCGAGTAGCGAAAGGAAAAAATATTGGTGAATCGCGCCTGTTCCAGGGCGGTCAGTGTTTCTTCGAAGTCCTTCTCGGTTTCCCCGGGAAACCCGACGATGATATCCGTGCTGAGGCTCAGGTCGGGCATGAGTTGACGGAGCATCGTCACCAAGTCGAAATACTCCCGGCGGGTGTAGCCGCGGTTCATCCGCTGCAGGACCGAGGTTGAGCCGGATTGGAGGGGCAGATGCAGTTGGCGGCAGACCGGGGAGAGAACGGCCATGACCCGGGCGAGCTCGGCGGCGAAGCTCTTGGGATGAGAGGTGATGAATCGGACCCATTCGATCCCGGAGACCCGGCAGACCTCGCTGAGCAGTGCGGCGAAATCCCGGCCTGTCTCCGGGTCGCGGTAGGAGTTTACATTCTGGCCTAGAAGCTGGACCTCTTTCGACCCGGCTTCGGCTAGGCCCCGAATTTCAGCCAGGATGTTGCCCCAGGGGCGGAATTTTTCCCGACCCCGGGCAAAGGGCACTACGCAATAGGAGCAAAAGTTATCGCAGCCCTCCATGACCGTGACCAGGCCGCTCACCCCGTCTGTGCGGAGATAAACGCGCGGCACGGGCTCGCTCCAAAAGGCCGCTCGGCCTACGTCCAGGCAGGTATTCTCCAGGCTGGCCTTCAGGATGTCCGCCAGCCGGTGGTAGTTATCAGGACCGGCGATAAAATCCACGCCCGGGGAACGCTTCCGGATCCCGGCCCGGTGCAACTGGGCCGAGCAGCCGACCACGCCCAGGAGCGCCCCGTTTTTTTTCTTCAGGGCGACGAGGCGGCCGAGAAGCGAATAGAGTTTATCCTCGGACTTGGCCCGCACCGAGCACGCGTTGACGATCATCACTCCGGCGTCGTCCGGCACGTCGGAGGGACTGAATCCCATGCCGACCAGGAGGCCGGCGATGTATTCCGAGTCGTTCTCGTTCATCTGACAGCCGAAGGTGTGGATGTAGAATTTCGGTTCCGGGGATGAAGGCTTAGGCGTGCAGGACATGGGCGTTTCGGAAAAACGATAGCACACCTGCGCCCGGGGGGGAAGGACCGCGTCCTACAGTATTTTTTCCAGGATGAGGACGACATGGCGGACATAGCGGGGGCAAACTGTGGCGTGAGCGTTTGTTTTCTTGAGGATCTTCATGCCCCGCGCCGTTCCGATGTGGTGTCCGAGAAGACCCAGGCAGGTGAGGCTGCCCTGACGGCGGCGAAACCTGCGGACCAGCTCCTGGGCCAAAGCATAAGTTTTTTCCTTGGCCGCGTCATCCGCAGCTTTGGTCTTGCCGTATTTCAAGCCGATGACCATCAAGCCGCCGGTCACGGCTCCGCAGGTTCCGGCCAGGCGGGCCATGCCGGCGCCGAAGGCTTGGCTGACTCTGTGACCCGCCTCCGTCCCCAGGCCCAGCTCCCGGCTGTAGGCGGACAGGACCGCTTGGGCGCAGTTGAACCCCTGGCCGAAGTTCTTGAGGGCCCGCTCCACGCGTCTGTTTTTTGTCTTGGCCCCGGTCGTGGTCATGATCGCCTCTCCGAAGGTCATGAGTCCTTAAGGTTATGGGTGAGCATTTCCCGGGCGTTCTGCAGGGAGGTCTCGGTCACGTGGCTCCCGGAGATCAGCCGGGCGATCTCCTCGACACGCTCCTCGAAGCCGAGCTTGGTCACGGTCGTGTACGTCCGTTGTTTATCGACGTGCTTCTCGATTCGGTAATGCTGGGCGGCAAAGGAGGCGATCTGGGGAAGGTGAGTGATGCACACGATCTGATGCCGTCGGCTGAGCTCTTTCAGTTTGTGAGCGATGAACTCGGCTGTTTTTCCGCCGATGCCGGCGTCGATTTCGTCGAAAACAAGCGTCTTGAGCGTCTCTTTCTCCTTGCCGACCGCCTTGAGGGCCAGCATGACCCGGGACAGCTCGCCGCCCGAGGCGATTTTGCGCAGGGGTTTCAACTGTTCCCCGGGGTTGGGGCTGATGAGGAATTCCAAATCGTCCAAGCCCGTGTCCCTGATCTTGTCGATGTCGGTCGAGTCGGCGATTGAGGTCGCGACCTGGACGGCAAAACGGGCTTTTTTCATTCCCAATAGTTCGATTTCTTTTTCGATTTGGTCTTGGAGCGCCTGTCCGGCCCGAGCCCGGCGTCGGCTCAACTCCGTTGCCTTGGACATATAGGCCGCCACAGTCGTATCGATCTCCCGGGTCAAAGACTCCAGCCGTTCCTGGCTGTGCGCCAGGCTGTCCCGCTCGGCCCGGATCCTGTCGTAGTAATAACAGATGTCCCGGATATCGTTGCCGTATTTCCTCTTAAGCTTCTCGATCAGGCTCAGGCGTTCCTCGACGGCCTCCAGCCGGTCGGGGGAGGCCTGTTTTTCTTGGTAGCGTATCAGGGAATCGGCGAGCTCCCCCAGGGTGATGGATATCTCTTCCAGCCTTTGGCCCATGGCCTGGAAGGCCGGGTCATAGGTGCTCAGCTCGGCCAGGACATGCTCCAGCCGTCGGGCCAGGGCCGTCAGGGATTGTTCCTGATTGTAAGCGAGGTCCAGGGCCGATTCGACCAGGCCGGCAACCTTCTCCGCGTGCTTGAGGACGTGCCGTTCCTTATGGAGCTCCTCCTCCTCCTCGGGTTTGAGGGAGGCCTCTTCGATTTCATTGATCTGGTATTCCAAAAAATCGAGCCGCTGGGCGGCGTCCCGCTGCCGGGCCTCGAGGTCCTTTTTCTCTCTGAGGAGCTTACGCAGGGCTTGGGCCAGGCCGGCCACATCCTCCCGGAGAGCCATCGTTTCGCCGAAGTGGTCGACGTAGTTCAAGTGATTTTCCAAGTGGAGGAGAAAAACATGATCGTTCTGGCCATAGATATCCACCAGGAGCGGACTCCATTCTTTTAGTTTTTTAACCGGCACGAGAACGCCGCCGGCATAGGCTTTGCCCGATCCCTGGTCAACGATCTGGCGGTTGAGAGTGATCTCGCCGTCCTGGGCCAGGGATTCCAGCCCCGGCGGCACGGCCGAAGGGCCGAAGCTGAAGATGGCCTCGACCGTGGCCTCCGTTTTACCCGTGCGGATGAGGTCCGCCGAACCCTTTTCTCCGAGCAGCAAGCGGATGCTGTCGATGATGATCGATTTGCCCGCGCCCGTTTCTCCGGTGAGGATGGAGAAGCCCTCGGCGAAGGACAGCTCGATGTCCTCGATGGTGGCCAGGTTCCTGATGTGGAGGAACTTGATCATCCGATATCAGCGGATGGCCGTGGGCGTTGTGCCGATCACCGTCTCGATGATGAGCGGGACGATCGCTTTTTCGATATTGATTCGGCCGTAGCCGAGGAATTCATCCTTGCCCGGGTAATTAGCCGAATTGACATCGTCGGCCGAGAAACGAATGATATTCATAATATCGTCGACCGTCAGGAAGGGCTTGATGCTCACGATCAGGGCGGCCAGGCCCGCGACGTGGGGGGCGGCGATCGACGTGCCCGTCCAGAAGCCGTAATCGACGGACCCGGGACCGTAGTATCCTCGGGGGACGGTGGTTATGATGTCGACGCCGGGCGCGGCCACATCGATTTCGGAACCGGTGTTGGACAGGGTGAAGCGGGTGTCGAGATAATCCGTGGCGGATACGGCCAAGACAAAGTTGTCGTAGGCCGCAGGGAACTGGACCTGCCCCCCCGTGTTTCCGGCGGCCGCCACAATCACCACGCCCTTCTGATAGGCATATTCGACCGCGTCACGCAGGAGGTTGGAGGACGCATCCAAGCCCCAGCTGATATTGATGACCTTGACCCCGTTGCTCACCATGTCGGCCGCCCAGACGATCCCGTCGTAGACCTTATCCATCTCTCCCACGCCGTCCTTGTCCAGGACCTTGACCGGCAGCAATCCGCAGTTCCAGGCCACTCCGGCGATGCCCTCGGAATTGTTGGTCTCGGCTCCGGCGATTCCGGCCACGACCGTTCCATGTCCGTTGTCGTCCGAAGCATCCTGGTCATCGTTGACAAAATCTTTTCCGTTGGAAAAGCACTTTCCTTTCAGGTCGGGATGCAATAGGTCGATCCCGGTATCGAGGATGGCGATCAAGTACTGGGCGCTGCCCTTGCTCTCCTCCCAACCGGCCGTGGCCTTGATGTCCGCGCCCTGCTTGCCGATGGGGCTTCCGGGCAAGAGCAGGGTCCCGCCCGCGTTGTACAAGGCGTATTGCTTATTGAACAGAGGGTCGTTGGGCGTCACCGAAGCCCGGACGAGATAATTCGGTTCGGCATATTCGACCAGGGGATTTTGATTCAAAGCGGAGACCGTCTCTTCGACGGAGTATCCCGCGGGCACGCCCATCTGGTATCGGCCCTGTCCAGACAGAGTCCGGATTATTTTCGAGCCGTAGGCCCGCAGGATGATCTTCTGAAAGACAGGGGAGATGCTGTCCCGGAATTTCACCATAACCTGACCGGGAACATAAGACGCGGTCGAAGGAGCCGAAGCCCGAGCGGGACCGATCCCGGCGGGGGAGAAGGGCTGCGACCCTGTGACGTCGGCCGAAAAAAAAGCGGCGATGGCGATGGCGACCATTAAAAGCATATTTTCTTTTTTCATAAGTTTCTCCCCTTGAGCTCAAAAAGAAAAAACGATTTTAACCTGGGCCCCGTAGTCCAGCCCTTTGCTGCGGGGCAGGATATAGACTTCGCCCCTGAGTCCGATGGCGGCGGTCGGCTCGTAGAGCGTTCCCACGGCCATCGAGAATAGGCCGCTGCCTGTGATGGCCTTATCCTCCAAGCCGTTGAGAGGGCCGATAACTTCCTCCATGTGATAGGTCCCCCATAACTTATCGAAGCTGACCCGCACGTAGGGCGAAAAATACATGAAGCCCTTGTACCAGAAGACCGGTCCGGCCTGGACCCGATACCAGGTGCCCTTGCCGCTCAGCGTCCCGCTCTGGGAGAGGCCGGTGATGAGCCAGCTGTTCGTGGACCCAAGACATGTGACGAATTGAGCCTCGAGATCCATCTCAAACTCGCTGCTGACCACGAATTTATTTTTCAGGCCGCCGCCCAAAAGCATCCCGCTCAGGTAGCCGGCTTCCAGGTCTATGGAAAAAGGCATCTGGCGGAACACTAGGCCGTTGAAGTTGGACAGGGAATATCCGAGGGTGAGGTTGGCCGAGAATCCCTTCAGGGGTTCGACCTCGAGGCTGAAAGTGAACAGCAGGGCATTGAGCTTGGAGGTGTAAGCGTTCTCATCCCAGGTGATCAAACGGTTAAAGTATTCGGCTTGCAGGACCGGCCGGATATGGACCTGGTCCGCGGCCTGCACTCCGAACGCGGTCCCCAGGACCAGGGTCACACCGCCCAGGGCCAGGGCGATTCTCCTTGTGATTCTCCCGTTCATGCTTCCTCCTTCTGCCAAAAGTCGTCAGGCCTCCGCTTACTTTTTTGCTTTGGCTTTTTTCGCGGCGGCGATTTCTTTCAATGCGTCCGAGGCATCACCCGCGTACTTGGACCGCGGATAATCCGAGACGAGTTTTGTATAAAACGGGACGCTCTCCTCAGCCTTGTTGCTGCGATAATAGGAATCGGCCAGGAAGTAGTAGATCTTATCCATCTGAGAATAATTCGGATAGTTGGTTATAATGTCGGTCAACCGGGAAATGGCCGCCCGGAAGGCCTGGGATCGATTGTAGAGCCAGGCGATCCCGAAATAGTGCTCGGCCAGCCGCTGTTCACATTCCTTGACCTTCTTCTGGGCTAGTTTGGCCTCGTCGCTCAGGGGATAGTCGGTCGAGACCCTCTTGAACTCGACCAAGGCCTCGTGCGTTTTGGTCTGGTCGCGGCCCGGCTTCAAGGCCTGGTTAAAAAAGGTCAGGGCGATCCGGTACTGGGCCAAGGATGACGAGGGGCTGTAGGGATAGGACCGGATGAAGTCGCGGTATTCGGCCGCGGCCATGATCAGGCTGCCCTCGTCGCCCTTATCGAAGTATGAATTGGCGATGGCCAGCTTGGCGCGCTGGGCATAGTAGCTTTTAGGAAAAGAGTCGATGACCTGACGCAGATAAATCCGAGCTTTTTCCGGGTCCTTTTTCAGCGCCTTCTCGCCGAGCTTGTACAGCTGCTCGTCCGAGGCCGCGATTTCCGGTGTGATGGCCGCCGACTGCGAGGAGCAGGACCACAGGGCGCCGAGCAGAACCAGGCACAGGACCGAGATCTTTGGAGTGGTCAACATCGTTTTCTTCATCTGTATTTTAACCTAGTCCGAGGAGTGATCCTCTTGGTAGAGTGATTGAACCCATTCCCATTCTTGCCGTAGTCCCAGGGTCAGGTCGGTCCGGGGGGCGTATCCCAGGTCCCGGCGGGCCTTGTCGATGCTGGCCCAGGTGTCGGGCACATCCCCTTTTTGCCGGTCGATGAGCCTGACCTTGACCTTGGTCCGGCAGACCTCCTCCAGGAGAGGGAAGAGGTCGCGCAGGGTTTCCCTGTGGCCGCCGCCGATGTTGTACACCTCGCCCGGGGGCCCGGCGCTCAAGGCGGTCCGACACGCTTCGACGATGTCCGCCACAAAGGTAAAATCGCGGGTCTGGCGGCCGTCGCCGAAAACCGTGATTTCCTGGCCCCGGAGGATGGCTTTCAGAAAAACGTGGAAAGCCATGTCCGGCCTCTGGCCGGGCCCGTAGACAGTGAAAAACCTGAGCGACACGGCGGGTACGCCGTAATTCCGGTAGTACAGGTCGCACAGCTTTTCCGCGGCCAGCTTGGTCACGCCATAGGGAGAAAGGGGAGCCACGGGGCTCGTCTCCTTCATGGGCAAGTCGGGCGTGGCGCCGTAGACCGAGGACGACGAGGCGAACACGAGCTTGGTCAGGGAGCTGTTCTTAGCCGCCTCGAGCATCCTCTGGGTGTTCAGGACGTTGTTCTTGACGTAAACCTCAAAATTCTTGCCCCAACTGGCCCTGACTCCGGCCTTGGCCGCCAGGTGGAAGACGGCCTGGGTTCGGCTGAACAGGTCGGTCAAGTCCAGGTCGTTCAAATCCTTGGCCATGAATTCGAAATTTTTTTCTTTCAATAGGGCGGCGATATTCCGTTCCTTGATCCAGCGCGGGTAGTCGTCGGTGAAGGTGTCGATGCCGATGACGCGGTGTTGATCCTCGATCAATCGGCGGCTGAGATGACTGCCGATGAACCCGGCCGCGCCGGTGACGACGCAGATCATGACCGATTCGCCCCCCGGGCGATGTCCTTCATGCGGCGGACGACTTCGGCCGGGTCCTTGGATTTGAAGATGGCCGACCCGGCCACGATCAACTCCGCGCCCGCTTGAACCAAACGCTCCAGGTTGTCGGGAGTGACTCCGCCGTCGATTTGGATGGGGATGTCGAGCTGGAGCCCGGAGACCCACTGGCGCAGGCGAACGATCTTGTTCAGACTAGCCTCAATGAATTCCTGACTGCCCCGACCGGGGTTGACGGTCATGAGGAGAACGAAGTCCAATTCGTTGAGAATTTCATTGAGGAGAATGAGGGGTGTGGCCGGGTTGAGGGCTACTCCCGCCCGGCATCCCCGGGCTTTGATGAGGTTCACTTCCCGGTGGACATGCGGGCTGGCTTCATAGTGAAACGAGATCCAGTCGGCGCCGGCTTCCAGGAACAGGGGAATGGTGTCCGCGGGGTTGGCGACCATCAGGTGGACATTCAGGGGAAGCGCGGTGATGGGCTTGAGGCGGGCGACCAGGCCGGGGCCGAAGGTCAGGTTGGGAACGAAGTGGCCGTCCATGATGTCCACGTGGATCATGTCCGCGCCCGCTTCCTCAACCATCCGGACCGCTTCGGCCAATCGGCTGAAGTCGGCCGAGAGGATGGAGGGCAGGATACGCACGTTCATTTGCTGACTTCCATGGTGATCAGGGTCATTTTCTGCAGGGGATAGCCGCGCGGGGGGAACTGGCGGATGATGATGCCCGGTTCGAGGCCCGGATAATACGCCGCCCCGCTGATTGAAACCCGAAAGCCCATTTGGCTCAGCGCCCGGCGAACGGTCTCGCCGTGCCTGGAAATCAGGTCGGGCATCAAATATTTGGGGTCGAGCTCGCCCTGGCTGGCCAGAAAGTTCACGCTCGAATCGCGGAAGACCAGGCTCTCGGCCGGGGGGTACTGAAGCATGATACGCCCCGCCGGGAAGCGGGGGGTGTGGACCAAGGAGACGGAGCCCTTGCGCAGCCCGGCATCGAGCAGGGTCTGGCTCACGGCTTCCAGCGACAGCCCGGTGATTTTGGGCACGGTCACGAGCTCGGAGCCCTTGCTGACGACCACTTTGACCCTTCGGAACACTTTAATCCGCGACCCGGCGCTCGGGTCCTGGGACAACACCCGGCCGCGCTCGAAAGCGGAGGAGTATTCCATGCCCTTCAGCTCGATCGCCACCCGGACCTTGGACAGCTCGGTCCTGGCTTCCTGGTACGCTTTCCCCACGACATCCGGAACGAGGGCGCTTTCTCCCTTGAGAAAAAATTGAGAGGTGAGGTTGGCCGCCAAAAAGAAAAGGGTCAAAAATACCATGGCGCGAAGTCCCCAGGTATAAAGCCGATTCATGGGCATAAGTCAATCAATCAAGGTAAATTCTTTTATTTAATACCATAGAACTATAACGATGTAAACCTCATAACGGTTTCGGAAAAAGAAGCTGAGGGCGGCTCAAAGTTTGCCGGACGAAACGAGACGGGGTATAATAACCGGATAGCTGGAGGAGAAGTGAGATGGAAGCCTATTCTGATTTTCGCAGCGATACGGTCACCCGGCCGACGGACCGGATGCGCCGGGCCATGGCTGAAGCCGTTGTGGGGGACGATGTCCTGGGCGACGACCCCACGGTCCAGAAGCTCGAGACGCTGGCCGCCGACCTGGTCGGCAAGGAGGCGGCCCTGTTCGTGCCCTCGGGAACAATGGGCAATTCCATCGCTGTCAAGGGTTGGACCAGGCCTTTGGAAGAGGCCATCGTCGAGGCCAAATCCCATATCTATAACATGGAATCCACTCATATGACCTTGATCTCCGGAGTGACGCCCCGCGTTCTGGCCTCGAAACGAGGGGCCATGGACCCGGATGAAGTGGAAGCCCACATCCGCACAGCCTCGGTTCATATCCCCTCGACTTCGCTCGTCTGCCTGGAGAACACCCACAACAACTGGGGCGGGGCGGTGGTGCCCTTGGACAACATGAAAGCCGTTCGGGCCGTGGCCGTTCGTCACGGACTCAAAGTCCATATAGACGGCGCTCGGATTTTCAACGCCTCGATCGCCTCCGGCGTGCCGGTTCAAGACTACGCCGCCCAAGGCGACTCCATCATGTTCTGCCTGTCCAAAGGGCTGTCGGCGCCCGTAGGGAGCTTGCTGGCCGGGCCGAGAACGTTTATTGACTACGGACGCAGGCTGCGCAAGGCGTTCGGCGGGGGCATGCGGCAAGTGGGAGTGCTGGCCGCACCGGGCATCATCGCGCTCACGGACATGAGGGAGCGCCTCAAGGACGATCACGCGCGGGCCAAGAAGCTGGCGGAAGCGATCGCCCCGCTGCCCGGCCTTTCCCTGGACCCGGCCTCGGTTCAGACCAACATCATCATCTTCGGATTCAATCATCCCCGGTACACGATTTCGGCCTTCCTGGACGAGCTGAAGAAAAAGGGCGTATGGGCTATGGCCACGGCCGGCGGCATTCGGTTCGTCACTCACAAGGATGTGGGGGACGCGGATGTCGAGCGGGCCATCGAGGCCTTCCGTGCCCTCCTAAAATAGCGAACCAGCCCGGACGAATTTAAAAAATAGCTTTTTTCCCGGACACCATGACCGTCAGCTGATCTTGGCCATGGCCTCGGCCACGATCTGAGCCACGTCCTGGACTTGGACGTCCGTCCGGCCTTTGTCCTTGAGTGCGTCGCGGAGCATGGTCAAGCAGAAAGGGCAGGAGGTGGCGACGGCCCGGGCGCCGGACCGGATGACTTCCTCGGCCCGCAGGTGATTGATGCGCTTCCCCAGCTTTTCCTCGGTCCACATCAACCCGCCTCCGGCTCCGCAACAAAAACTATGCTCGCCGTTTCTACCGAGCTCCACGATCCGACCCGCGCCGATTTGTCTCAGGATCCGACGGGGCTCATCGATCAGGCCGTTGTGCCGGCCCAGGTAGCAGGAATCATGATAGGTCAGCGCATCGATCCGCTGATGTTTGACGGTGAGCTTTCCCCGGTCGAGCAGGTCGTCCAGGATTTCGACGTAATGATAGACTTGGACGGCTTTCAACGTTTCCGCGTCCTCCGGTGAAAGCGCGGCTTGGGCATCGATGAGGGCCGGATATTCGTTTTTAAAAGTGTTGTAACCGTGGGGACAGATGGTGATGATCTTTTTGACCTTGTAGCGCGCGAACTGGGCGATGGTCTCTGCGGCCAGGCTTTGGAAGAGATACTCGTTGCCCAATCGCCGGGCCGAATCGCCGCAGCATTTCTCCTCGGGGCCCAGGATGGCAAAATCGAGGCCGGCGGCCTGAAGGACCGAGGCCAAGGCCCGGGCCGTCTTTTTCCCATCCTCGTCGTATGAGCCGGCGCACCCCACCCAGAAGAGATAATCCGCCCCGGGGCGGTCCGCCATCAACGGCACTCCCAGGCCTTCGGCCCACTCCGCCCGCTTAGAAAACCCGATGCCCCAGGGGTTGCTGTTGGTTTCCACGTTGCGAAAAAAGGCGTTGAGCTCCTGCGGGAAACGGCTGTGCATCAGAACTTCGCTCTGCCGGACTCCGACGATCTTGCGGATATGCTCGATGTCCACCGGGCAGACGTGCTGGCAGGCGCCGCAGGTCGTGCAGGCCCAGATTTCGTCGGGGGAGTGGATGTCCGGACACAGCGGGTTGAGGTCGTCGCGTTTCCGGGCGATGATGGCCTTGTTTTTGGCGAGAAGATGACGTTCGAGGTTGAACAAGATCATTTTGGGAGAAAGGGGCTTATCGCTGGCGAACGCCGGACAGGCGTCCTGACAGCGGCCGCACTCCATACAGGCGAAGGCGTCCAGAGAATCTTTCCAGGTCAGGTCCGTGGCTTTTTCCAGCCCGAACACTTCGGAATTCTCGATATCCAGCGGTTTCAGCCGGCGGCCCGATCGCGGCGCGCTGAACAGCACGTTGGCCGGTCCGGTGAACATGTGAAAATATTTGGAATGGGGAACATAGATGATAAAACCGTAAACGAACAGAATGTGGACCCACCAGGATATCTTGACCTGAAGCGCCAGAGCCGCGGCGCTGATTTCCGAATTGTGGACGAGCCCGGCCAGGGAGCGGCCGATAAAGGACCACCGCGCCGACTGAGGATCATGGGCGATGGACATGGCTTCAAAGGCGGCGTAGCTCAAGGTGACCAGAATCAGGGCGGCATAAATGACGGCCGAATCTCCCGGCGTGGTGGCGTAGGCTTTGGGCTTGATCAGGAATCGACGAACGGCCAGAAAGGCCACGCCGATGAGCACCAAAACGGCGGCCAGGTCGATCAATCCGGAGAACGCCAGTCCGACCCACGATGAGCCGAAAAGATAAAAACCCGGGAGGAAGCCTTCCAGGGTGTGATTGACGGTCATGGTGTCGAAAGACAGGGCGCCGTAAAAAATGAAAACGTGCATGAAGCCGGTGATGAGGCGTTCGTTGCGCAGGGTGCAACGTTGAAAGAAAACCTTAGTCAGGGCGCCGGGGATTTGTTTCCAGGGCGCGTCCAGACGCCGCTCGGGCCGGCCGGCGGCCATGAGGCGCACGCGCCGTGCGACAGGCCGGGCAAAGGCCCAGGCCGTGATCAGGATGATGCCCAAAAAAATGAGCTTCTCCACGAGTGTCAGCATGCATACTCCTTGAGGCTATCGGGCCGTGGCCTCAATGTATAAAATTTCTCGAAATATCTCAAGATCGAAACGGCATCCTGTTTCTATAGGCTTCCCAAACCCGAATTGAACTTGATTCCGGTGAAAGATCCGAGCGGTCTTCAGAATTCAAGCGCGCAACCCAGTCGAAAGCTGCGGGGGGATTGGATCTCGGTGGCGGCGCGCGACCAGGCCCCGAACCCGGTCCATTCGTTTTCCTGCGTGGCCAGGTTGCGGTTGAATATGTTGAAGCCGTCGAGGATCAGGCGCAGCCGTGCGGCGCCCAGTCGGAACTCCTTGTCCAACCTGAGGTCCACGGTCCGGTTGTATTCATAGCGGGCCACCCCGCGGGGATGGGCCATGATATAAAACGGCCCCTGGTTGAAACCGGTGATGATGATCTTGCGGGCGAAGGGTTGGCCGTCGTAGTACTTGATCACCGTGCCCAAGCGGATGCCGGCAATCGTCTCGAAGCTCAGGCCCAGACGCACGGTGTAGCCCCGGTCAAAGCGCAGCCGGCCCTGGGCGTTGATGAGGGTGTTCGGGTCGGAGTACAGACTGCCGATGACGCCGTCGTCGTTTTCCCATTCGGAGTTCCCGGGATTAGCCAGTCCGACGGCTTCGATGGCCTGGATGGACAGGTAAAAATCGACGCGCCCGCCGGGCCGTTTGACCAGGGTGATATCCGCGCCCCGGTAGCGGGAGACGCGCGTCGCGGCGTCGGCGTTGGTCAGCAGGAAAAAATCTTGTCCGAGTGTATCCTGCTTTTGATTGAACAGGGCAAAGGTCAAGTCGTCGTAATCGCCGGCGATGCCGTTGTCTCCGGCCTCGGAAAACACCTGCGGGTCATAAGCTGAAAAAGGCACGCCCGTGTTGAGGGCCGCCACGAGGTTTCGCGTTTCTCTGAGGAAACCGGCGACGGATAATATCCAGCGTTTGCCCAGGTCCAGGTTCAGGGCGATCATCAGCTCATCGACCGAGGGCCGTTTGAGGTTCGGGTCGATGCCGCCGAAGAGGGGGCCCTGTCGCCGGATCAGCGGCCCAGCCTCGCTATCCTGGAAATCGGTGTCGCCGTTGGCGTCCTGCCAGGAGAACACCAAACCCCCCAGGGCGCCGGGATGGCCGAAGGTCAGGCAGCTCAGCGGGAGAGTGTGGTAGTAGCGCGCCGCAGAGATGCGCAGGAATGAATTTCGCACCGAAGAGAGGGGAAGAGTGGCGGCCAAGCGGGGCGATAGGTTAAGCCAGGTGATGCGGCCGCCCCG
>Ga0315297_10001618_pt1 | contig 14026 bp, 12 predicted proteins | sample YL17G15_0_MG_FD_203628 | JGI IMG/M metagenome (GOLD analysis project Ga0315297, IMG submission 203628) | Sediment microbial communities from Yellowstone Lake, YNP, Wyoming, USA - YL17G15_0 | ecosystem: Environmental > Aquatic > Freshwater > Lake > Sediment | place: USA: Wyoming | collected... | reverse complement strand
CGACGCTTGGCCGGAGCCTTCTTCGCCGCTGCCTTCTTGCGACGCTTGGCCGGAGCCTTCTTCGCCGCTGCCTTCTTGCGACGCTTGGCCGGAGCCTTCGTCGCCGCTGCCTTCTTGCGACGCTTCGCCGGCTTCCGTGCCGTCGACTTACGCGCGGTCGACTTCTTCGCTGCCCGGCGCTTGGCCGGCTTCCGTGCGGTTGTCTTCTTTGCCGCGCTCTTGCGTGCAGTACGTCGCTTTGCCGGAGGCACGGTCACCACCTTTCTTTGAGGGGTTTCGGTCTCCGAGGCCACTCGTGAGAGCGGCTCGGTCTCAGTTCTTCACCGCGGTTTTAAACGCAGCAGCTACCGAGAACTTGACGGCCTTCGAAGCCGGGATGTGCACCGGCTCACCGGTCCGCGGATTGCGTCCCTCGCGCGCCTTGCGATCGCTGCGCGAGAACTTGCCGAAGCCGGGGATCGCGACCGGGTCATCCTGCTGCACGGCGGCGATAATCGTCTTCACGATGGCATCCAACGCCTTGTCGGCGTCGGCCTTCGAGAGACCGGGTACGCCTTCTGCGATCTTGTCGATGAGCTCTGCCTTGTTCACGCGGTTGCCTCCATGGTGTGCGTGCTACAGGAAAGTCGAACGCATCCAGACGCACGTGTCAAGCCCTTCGAGCTTCTGCTCGTCGCGCTCGGCACATTCCGTCGTGGTTGCGTGGCTTGGCTCCTCTGGGAAATTCACCTTGCTTGTGTCTTCGTGCTTGTGTCTTCGTGCTTGTGTCGCCTTGCCGGTACCGAACTGCCGGTACCGAGTTGCCCGCGCACGCGTACCGAAGTGCATGTGCACGTGGTGAGAACGCTAAACGACTCGCGACCAAAAGTGGTGGATATCGCGTGACTTTCATGAGAGCGCCACGCGGACAGAAACCCGTGCGCGTCGGCGAAGAGCCCGCGATCGCTCGCGTCCGATGCGCGACGCGAGTCGGTCCGCACCTCGCGTGCGAGGTGCGGACCGTGTTGCAGCCCCGAGCAGGTTCGAACTGCCGTTTCCGCCTTGAGAGGGCGGCGTCCTAGGCCACTAGACGACGGGGCCGGGTTCGACATCCCGGTTGGAACAGCTTCGGAGTGTCGAGTGGCTCGGGGGGGAGGACTCGAACCCCCAACGACTGGACCAGAACCAGCTGTGTTACCGATTACACCACCCCCGAAGGTCCAATCAGGATAGCCAGTCCCGGCACCACCTTCCCCACCCGCGAGGCCCGGGCCAGCGCACCGAAGCCGAAGATGCGCCCGAAGCCGACCCGGAGCGCCTCGGTGGCCATTCGCCCCCATGCCTCGGTGCCGGCGATCGGACTCGTCCGCGTCGGCGAGGTCACCGCGTCGAAGCCGAGCTCGTCGGCGATGAGTCGGAGGCGCAACATGTGGAACGGGTCCGAGACGAGCGTCACCCGCGTGATCCCGTCGTTCTGGAGGAACCGAGCCGACGCTGCGAGCGACTCCCACGAGCTGCGGCTCGTGGTCTCCCGCTTGATCGCGTCGTCGGGAACGCCGAGCTCGTGGAGGTACGTCGCACCCGCACCGGCCTCGGTGTACCGATCCCCGGGTTGGCTGCCGCCGGTGACGACGATCGTCGGTGCGACGCCCGCTTTCCAGAGCTCGAACGCGTGGTCGAGTCGCGCCTTGAACACGTCGGTCGGCCGCCCGTCGTACTGCGCGGCCCCGAGCACGATGATCGCCTGGGTGGGCGACCGGTCATCGTCCTCGGCGGCTCGCCACACCTGGAACACGTTCACGAGGTAGTACGCGACGACGAGCAGGCCGACGACGAGCGCCACGCGCCGAACCAGCCGCCACGTCAGCCAGGTCACGGCCGGCTCGTCGCTACCCGGGCAACCGTGAGCGCGCGGCGGCGACCCTCCCGCGCGACACGTCGCGGCCGAGGAGCACCAGGGAGTCGAACAGGGGCAGCCCGGTGGCGCGGCCCTCGACCGCGGCGTAGATCGCCGGCATCACCTTGCGCAGCTTGAGCCCGGCCTCGATCAACGGCTGCAGCGGCGCACGGAGGTCGACGCCTTCGAGCGACCACTCGCAGTGCTCGAGATGGGCGGCCACGAGGTCGAACACCTCGTCGACCCGCTCCGTCGCGACCACCTTCTCCCAGGCTTCGGGGTCGATCGCGAAGTCGTCCTCAGCAACGAAGAGGAAGGCCATCTGGTCGAGCAACGAGCCGATCGTCACGGCGCGCTCCTGGCCGATCCGCAGCCCTTCACGGAACCGGTCGAGGTCGAGCCGGTCGCCGAACCGGGCCTCGGCCAGCGGCGTCGCGCGCGCCTCCAGCTCGCCGAGGGTGAAGCGGCGGATCCACTCCCCGTTCATCCAGTCGAGCTTGGCGTGGTCGAACGCGGCCGCGGCGTGCGTGACACCGTCGAGCGAGAACGACGCCACCACCTCGTCGAGCGCCATCACCTCGCGGCCGTCGTCGGGTGACCAGCCCAGCAGGGACAGGTAGTTGCAGACCGCTTCCCGCAGGTAGCCGGCGTCGCGGAACTCCTCGAGGGCGACGGCGCCGTGGCGCTTCGAGAGCTTCGCCCGATCAGTCCCGAGGATGAGCGGCAGGTGCGCGAAGGTCGGCGGCGCTCCGCCCCCCAGCGCCTCGCGCAGGGCGAGCACTCGGTGGGTCGAGTCGATGAGGTCTTCGCCCCGGATCACATGGGTGATGTGCATCTCGAGGTCGTCGACCGCGTTCGCGAGGAAGAAGATCGGGCTGCCGTCGGCGCGCATGATCACGAAGTCCGGGATGGTCGACCATTCGACCCGCACCTCACCCCGGATCGCGTCGATGAAGCTGCTCGCACCTTCGTCGGGGGTCCGAAAGCGGAGCGTCGACGAGCGCCCGGCGGCGCCCATCTCGGCACGCTCCGCGTCGGACAGGTCGCGGCAGTGGCCGTCGTAGCCTGGGGGTCGCCCGCCCGCCCGAGCCGTCTCGTTGCGCGCCTTCACCTCGTCCTCGGTGCAGTAGCACTCATACGCGCGACCGCCCGCGCGGAGCGTGTCGGCCGCGACCCGGTACTCGGCGAAGCGCTCGCTCTGCAGGACCGGTCCCGCGTCCCAGTCGAGTCCGAGCCAGCGGAGCGTCTCCTGGATCCCGAGCACCCACTCCTCACGGGAGCGCGCCCGATCGGTGTCCTCGATCCGCAGCACGAACACGCCGCCGTGGCGACGAGCGAAGAGGTAGTTGAACAGCGCGGTCCGCGCGGATCCGACGTGGAGCGAGCCGGTGGGTGCCGGCGAGAAGCGCACGCGCACCGGTCCGGCCATCATGGGAGTCTACGAGGCCGCCGTGATCTCCTCGAGCAGGCGGCGGGCGATGACGATCCGCTGGATCTGGTTCGTGCCCTCGTAGATCTGGGTCACCTTCGCGTCGCGCATCATCCGTTCGAGCGGGAAGTCGCGTGTGTACCCGGCACCGCCGAGCAGCTGCACCGCGTCGGTGGTCACCTGCATGGCCGTATCCGACGCGAACAGCTTGGCCATCGCGGATGCTTTGCCGGTGCCAGGTGCCCCGACCTCGGCCATCGCGCAGGCCCGGTAGACGAGCAGGCGAGCCGCCTCGAGCCTCGTCGCCATGTCGGCGAGCATGAACTGGATCCCCTGGAACTCCGCGATCTTCGAACCGAACTGCGCGCGCTCGGTCGTGTAGCGCGCCGCGGCGTCGAGCGCGCCCTGCGCGATCCCGACCGCCTGGGCGCCGACGATCGGGCGCGAGCCGTCGAGCGCCTCCATGGCGTACCCGAACGCTGCGTTCTCCTCACCGATCACGTTCGCGACAGGGACCGCCACGTCGTCGAAGAGCAGCTCCCCGGTCGGCGAGCCCCGCACGCCCATCTTGGTCTCGACCTTGCCCACGCTGAAGCCGGGCGAGTCGCACTCCACGAGGAACGCGCTGATGCCCCGGCTCCCCGCCTCCGGATCGGTCTTCGCGAAGACGGTCGCGAAGTTCGAGACCCCCGCGTTGGTGATCCAGGTCTTGCGTCCGTTGAGCACGTAGTGGTCGCCGTCGCGCACGGCCCGGGTGCTCATCGACGCGACGTCGCTGCCCGCCTGGGGCTCCGACAGGCAGTAGGAGCCCTGCCACTCGCCGGTCGCCGCCTTCGGGACGACGCGCCCGGCGAGGTCATCCGAGCCATGCGCGAGGATCGCCGCGCACGCGAGCCGCGTGATCAGCACGAACAGGGCCGAGGATGCGCAGACCCGCGCCACCTCCTCGACGAGCATGGCGTAGGCCACGGCGTCGCCACCGTCGCCACCGTGCTCGACCGGGTAAGGCAGGCGGATGAACCCCGACGAGCGGTAGGCCTCGAACGACTTCCAGGGGAACTCGGCGCGGTCGTCGGCCTCGGCCGCGTGGGGTGCGATCTGCTCCTCGGCGAAACGCCGCAACGCCCGGCGCAGCTCCTCGTGCTCGTCGGAGAGGAGGAACGGTGCCGGGCTCACGGGGTGGTGGCGGCCAGCTCGCGTTCGGCCGACGTGCGGAGCTCGGTGCGCACCGCCTCGATCCGGGGCCCGAGCGCTTGGGGTGCGAGCCGCAAGGCGTCGAGAGGTGCGGCATCGCAGAACACCCGACGACGGGCGTACTCGTGATGTGCTCCCTCGATCTCCCGGGCCCGCCACTCGGCGAAGTCGGCCGCGCAGCCACCCTGGTAGCCGAGCACGAGCATGGCGCAGACGATGTCGGGCATCACGGGCGCCCGACCGTAGGAAGCCGAGCGCTTCATGGCGATCGCGCCCACGACCGTGCTCGCGTCGTCGAGGTGCTCGTGGGGTGCGAGCACCATCTGGTCGCGGACCCGATGTACCAGCGTGAGCGCGAACCCGACGTTCGGTCCGGGCGAGCCGAGCATCTCGCCACGCGGCTGGCTACCGTGCAGGTCGCCGGGCCGGTCGGCCGTCCACCGCTGCGCCGGCGGCAGCGCCACACCCGGCGCGAGGTTCTGTTCCTGGCGCGGCGCGTCGCCCGGGCTCGGCACGACGAACGGATCGGTTGGCATCAGTGCTCCAGTGATCGAGTGGTCCAGTGGTCCAGAGTTCAGGTGGTCGAGCGGTCGGCGTGGTGCAGCAGCCCGAACACGAGGGAATCGTAGAGAGCCTGCCACGAGGCCTCGATGATGTTCTCGCTGACCCCGATCGTGGTCCACGTACGGTCACCGTTCGTGCTGTCGATGAGCACCCGCGTGACGGCGCCCGTCCCCTTCTGGGTGTCGAGGACTCGGACCTTGTAGTCGGTGAGGTGCACGCGCTCGAGTCCTGGGCATCGATCACCGATCGCCCGCCGCAGTGCCGTGTCGAGCGCATTCACCGGCCCGTTGCCTTCGGCGGTCGCGACCAGCCGCTCGTCGTCGACGTGCACCTTGATGGTGGCCTCGGTGCTCACCCCGTCGGTCGTCTGGCCCACTCGGGCCTCGGAGGACTGCAGATCATCGGTGATCACCCGGAACGACTCGACGCGGAACCACGGCTGCTCCCAGCCCGTGGCCCGGCGCATGAGCAGCTCGAGCGAGGCGTCGGCCACCTCGAAGTGGTAGCCCTCGTGCTCCATGCGCTTGAGCGTGTCGACGATCTCGTTCGCCTGAGGTCCGTCGACCTCCAGCCCGAGCTCGGCCGCCTTGAGCATCACCGTCGACTTCCCGGCCATCTCCGAGACGACGAAGCGGGTGCCGTTGCCGACCAGGGCGGGCGAGACGTGCTCATAGGCGTCGGGGCGCTTGGCGATGGCGCTCATGTGGAGCCCCGCCTTGTGCGCGAACGCCGACTCGCCGACGTAGGCCGCCTGGGGGTTCAACGCCATGTTCACGAGCTCGGCAACGTGATGGGCGACCGGCGTGAGGCGATCCATGCGATCGGCGGGGATCGTCTCGATCCCCATCTTGAGTGAGAGGTTGGGAATGATCGTGGTGAGGTTGCAGTTCCCCGTGCGCTCGCCGTAGCCGTTGATCGTCCCCTGCACCTGGCTGGCGCCGGCGCGAACGCCGGCCAGCGCGTTCGCCACCCCGGTACCCGCGTCGTCGTGGAGATGCACGGAGATCCCGACATCGCCTTTGAAATACTCGACGACCTCGCCCACGATGCGCTCGACCTCGTCGGGGAGGGTGCCGCCGTTGGTGTCGCACAGGACGAGATGCGATGCGCCCTGCTCGGCCGCCCCCTCGAGCACCCGCAGGGAGAACTCGGGGCTGCGTCGGTACCCGTCGAAGAAGTGCTCGGCGTCGAAGAGCACCGCGAGGCCCTGGCCGCGCAGGAACTCGACCGAGTCGGCCACCATCGCGACACCCTCGTCGAGCGTCGTTCCGAGCGCCTCGGTCACGTGGTAGTCCCAGGCCTTGCCCACGATGCACACGGTCGAGGTGCCCGCCTCGACCAGGTGGCGCAGCGTGTCGTCCGAGTCGACCTTGCCCTTGACCCGACGCGTCGATCCGAACGCCACGAGCGTGCTCGTGCCGAGCGCGAGCTCGCGGGTCGCGCGCCGGAAGACCTCGTCGTCCTTCGGGTTCGCTCCCGGCCAACCGGCTTCGATGAAGTCGACGCCGAGCCAGTCGAGCTGCTCCGCGATGCGCAGCTTGTCGTCGACGGTCAGCGAGATGCCCTCGAGCTGCGAGCCGTCCCGCAACGTCGTGTCGTAGATCTCGACGCGTCGGGCGTCACTCATCGTTGGCGTACTCCAGCCAGTCCGCGTATTTCTCGACCTCACCGTGCACGGTCGCGAAGTAGGTCTCCTGGATCTTGCGCGTGATCTCGCCCGGCTCGCCGATCTCGCGATCGTCGACCACGCGGATCGGCACGATCTCCGCCGCCGTCCCGCAGAGGAACGCCTCGTCGGCTAGGTAGAGATCGGTGCGCAGCAGCTCCTGCTCACGGACCTCGTAGCCGAAGTCGCGCGCGATGGTCATCACCGAGTCGCGCGTCAGGCCCTCGAGCGCGCCCGCCGACAGCGGTGGCGTGAGCAGGACGCCACGCTTCACGACGAACACGTTCTCGCCGGTCGCCTCGGAGACGGATCCCTGGGTGTTGAGCAGGATCGCCTCGTCGTAGCCGCCGTGCAGCGCCTCGACCTTGGCCAGGCTCGAGTTCACGTAGATGCCGGTGCCCTTGGCCGCGACCGGGTTGACGTTGGGGTCCATGCGACGCCAGGTCGAGATCTTCATTCGCACCCCGCGCTTGACGCCCTCGTCGCCGAGATACGTGCCCCACGGCCACACCGCGATCGACACCTGCACCGGGCACGGCAGCGGGTTCAGCCCCATCTCGCCGTACCCGAGGTACGCGAGCGGGCGGATGTAGCAGGAGTCGACCTCGCACGCCCGGATCGTCGCCTTGGTCGCCTCGACCAGCTCCTCCACCGAGAACGGGATCTCCATCTGCAGCAGCGACGCCGACTCGTGCAGGCGACGCATGTGGTCCGTGAGACGGAACACCGCGGGGCCGCGCGCGGTCGCGTACGCCCGAATCCCCTCGAAGACGCCTGAGCCGTAGTGCAGGGTGTGCGTGAGCACGTGGATCTTGGCGTCGTCCCAGTCGACGAGCTCGCCGTCCATCCAGATCTTCTTCGTCTTCTCGATCGGCATCGGTTCCTCGTTCCCGCTCTCGTTCTAGACCTGCACCAGCTCGGCGATCGCGTCGCCCAGCTCGCTCGTCGTTCCGGTCACGTCGTCGGACTTCGCCACAGCATCGCGTACTGCCTGCGCTGCTCCGGACTCCCCGAGGAAGTCGAGCATCATCGCCGCGGAGATGATCGCCGCCCGCGGATCTGCCGTCCCGGTGCCGGCGATGTCGGGGGCCGAGCCGTGGACCGGCTCGAACAGTGACGGGCCCGTGCGATTGGGGTTCAGGTTGGCCGACGCCGCCCGACCGATCCCCCCCGAGATGGCGCCGCCCAGGTCGGTCAGGATGTCGCCGAAGAGGTTGTCGGTGACGACGACATCGTACCGACCCGGATCCTGCACGAAGTAGATACATGCCGCGTCGACGTGGTGATAGGCGGTCTCGATCTCGGGGAACTCGCCCGACACGATTGCGAAGGTTCGCTCCCACAGATCGCCGGCGAAGGTGAGCACGTTCGTCTTGTGCACCAGGGTGACGTGCTTGCGTTCACGGGCCTGAGCCAGCTCGAACGCGTGGCGGACGCATCGCTCGACGCCGAACCGGGTGTTGACCGAGCCCTGGGTGGCGACCTCGTGAGGAGTGCCCTTCCGCAGGAAGCCGCCCTCGCCCGCGTAGGTGCCCTCGGTGTTCTCACGCACGACGATCATGTCGACGCCGTCGTTCCACTTGCTCGGCCCGGCCACGAACGGGCGGACGTTGGCGTACAGGTCGAGCTCGAAGCGCAACCGAATCAGCAGCCCGCGCTCGATCACACCCGGCGGGACGTCGGGCGTGCCCACCGCACCGAGCATGACGGCGTCGCAACCCCGGATCGCCTCGAGGTCGGCGTCGGGAAGGACCGCGCCGTCGCGGAGGTACCGCGCGCCGCCCAGGTCGAACATGACCGGCGTGTACCCCACGCCGGCGGCGTCGACCACCTTCATGGCCTCGGCGACGACTTCCGGGCCGATCCCGTCGCCGCCGATGATCCCGATCCTGTGCGTCACGCTCGTGCTCCTGGTCCGGACAAGGAAAAACCGCCCACCGGGGTGGACGGTCGGGAGCGAGCGCCGGCGTTCCGGCGCTCGCTAGGAAATGACGATGACGGTCAGGTGCGTCATGAGGCTCCCATGTTCGCAGGCGGTCCGAGGACGGTCAAACCAATTGTCGCGCTCCGCTGCCGCCCGAGACGGGGGGCGGGCTCAGGTCGCGGCGATCAGGATCACGGCCCCGACGGCGAGGAAGATGCCCACGACCTGGTGCCGAGCCAACCGCTCCCCGAGGAAGATCTGGGCCAGGGCGATGGTGCTCGCCGGGTACAGCGACGTCACCACGGCGACGAGCGCGAGGAGCCCGGAGCGGTTCGCCACCAGGAAGAGCGCGTTCGCCGACATGTCGAGCAGACCGGTCCCGATGGCCAGCACCGTGGCCTTCCGGGCCGGGAGCACCGAGTGGCTGGTCGCGACGGCCACGACGAGCGCGAGCACGAGGGTGACCGACCGCGACGCCACCAGCGGCCAGAGCCCTGCTGAGTCCCTCGTGCGGTCGAGCAGGACGAAGAATCCTCCGAAACCAAGACCTGCACCCAGGGCGAGCACGAATGCCCGCGTGCGATCACCGCCCACCAGCTCGTTCGTGCCGGGTGCCTCGCGCGCCAGCAACGCCACCGCGACGATCGCCAGTGCGACGCCGACGAGGGCGAGGGCTCCTGGCCGCTCCCCGAGCAACAACCCGGCCGCCACGGGGACGACGGCGCCCGTGACCGCGGTGACCGGTGCGACCACGCTCATGACGCCGGTCGCGAGCGCCCGGTAGAAGAGGGTCACACCGATGCCGCCGGCTACACCGCCGGCGGCTCCCCACGCGAGATCGGCCGCGGTCGGATCCGCGGGGAAGACCCACACCAGGCCGAGCAGGAGCGCGACGCCGACGGCCGATGACAGCGCCACAACCCCAAGGGAGCCGTCGGACCGTTTGGTGGCGATGCCGCCCAGGAAGTCCCCGGCGCCATAGGTGAGCGCTGCCGCGAGCGCGAGCACGAAGACCATCCCGGCATCATCGCCCAATCACGGCCGTTCTCGAACGCCGCCGGGCCTCGAACGCAGGCAGTTTTCGGACAGGGCGCGGGTACGATCGACGGGTGGAAGACAAGCCCTCCCCAACCGACGCACAGCACTTCTCGCGCGACGCGCACGAACGGCTCCGCAAGGAGTACGAGTGGCGCTCCGGTGAACGCCGGAGCGAGATCTCACAGTGGATCGAGCGCGCCCGCGAGCACGGCGACATCCGCGAGAACGCCGACTTCGACGCCGCGAAGAACGAACAGGGGCTGAACGAGGGCCGGATCCGTCACCTCGACCAGATGCTCAAGGCCGCCGTGGTCGTCGACAACGCCGACACGGACGTGGTCACACCCGGCTCCGTCGTCGAGATCCGGATGGACGGTGACGACGAGACCACGCTGTACCTCGTCGGTTCGATCGAGGAGCGCCACGACACCTACGACGTGCTCTCGTCGTCGTCGCCACTCGGGAAGGTCCTGCTCGGCGCCGCGCCGGGCGACACCGTCGAGTTCGACGGACCTCGTCGCAAGTTCGAGGTCGAGGTCGTGAGCGTCCGGTCCGTCGACGCCTGAACGTGCGCGTCCTCGGCGTGGACGGCTGCAAGAGCGGCTGGATCGTCGTGGAGCTGACTGACGGCGTGTTCTCCGACTGCCGGTTTGCTTCCTCGTTCGCGGAGATCACGGCGAGCGATGCCACGGCGATCGGTGTCGACATCCCGCTCGGACATCCGATGGCCGGGCCGCGGGGCGCGGATGTCGCCGCCAAGCTCGCGCTCGGACCACGGGCCTCGTCGGTGTTCCATGCGCCGACCCCGACCGCGCTAGCCCGATCCACCCACGCGGAAGCCAGTGCCGCGCAGCGTGAAGCCACGGGGATGGGCCTCAGCATGCAGGCCTGGCGGCTCGGGCCGAAGATCCTCGACGCGACGCCGACGTGGATCGCGGACCCCGAGCGGGTCCGGGAGGTCCACCCCGAGGTGTCGTTCCGCGCGCTCGCCGACGAAGCACCGCTGCCGGGCAAGAAGACCTGGGCGGGCAGTCATACCCGGCTCGCGCTCCTCGCCCGCGCGGGCATCGTGGTGCCCGACGATGCCGGCGAAGCAGGCACGAAGGGCGCGACCGACGATGTCATCGATGCCGCCGTCGTGGCGTGGTCTGCGACGCGGATCGCCCGTGGCGAAGCGGTGAGCCTGCCCGACCCACCCGAGCGCGACGCCGATTGCCGCCCTGTCGCGATCTGGTACTGACCCACCCATGAGCGCCGTGCGCATCACCGCACGCGAGTCGGCCGTCGATCAACGCCGCGCCGCGGCCGGACTGCTCGACCAGGGCGTCCGCGCCGGTGACCGCGTCGCGATCGTCGGCGCGTCGTCGAGTGAGTACCTCGCCGTGGTGCTCGGCGCGCTGCGCGTCGGGATTGTTCCCGTGCTGCTCAACCCGGCGTGCACGAGCCGCGAGCTCACCGCGCTCCTCGCCGACGCCGACCCGGTCGTGACCCTTCGCGACGCCGACCTCGTCCGCCTCGTCGCCACCGGACACGAGGTCGATCTGGCCGACGCGCCGCTCGCCCGCCCGATGCTCTACACCTCGGGCACGACCGGCACACCCAAGGGCGTGTGGTCGGGCGTGCTCGAGGAGCGGGCCGCGGCCGCGGCGTTGGCCGAAGAACGCGAGCTGTGGGCGTTCGCGGCCGACGACCTCCATCTCGTCGTGTCGCCGCTGTACCACTCGGCACCGCTGCGCTTCGCTGCGGGCACGCTGCTCGCCGGGGGCGACGTCATCGTGTCCGGCTCCTTCGACCTCGAGTCGCTTGCCACCACCATCGCCACGGCCCGACCGACGAGCGCCTTCGTCGTGCCCACCCACCTGCGGCGGCTCCTCACGTCGTCGGATCCCCCACCGCTCGGGTCGTTCCGCCTGGTTGCCCACGCGGGAGCGCCGTGTCCGGCACGCCTCAAGCGCGCCGCGATCGATGCGTTCCCGACCGGTTCGGTTTGGGAGTTCTACGGATCCACCGAGGGACAGTTCACGGCGTGCCCGGCCGAGGAATGGCAGGTTCGTCCGGGGACCGTGGGGCGAGCCCGACCGGGACGGCGACTCGGGATCGAGGCGTCACCGGCCGCTGATGCTCCCGAGGATCAGCCCCCCGAAGATCAGGCGGGTGTGATCTGGTGTGACGTCCCGGAGTTCGCGCGCTTCGAGTACTGGGGTGACCCCGTCCGCACTGCCGCCGCGTGGCGCGGCGACGCCTTCACCGTCGGCGACCTGGGTCGTCTGGATGGCGACGGATATCTCTTCCTCGATGGTCGGCGCGATGACCTCCTCATCACCGGCGGCATCAACGTCTACCCACTCGAGGTCGAGCACGCGCTCCTCGAGCACCCCGCGGTGCGTGACGCAGCCGTGTTCGGCGTCGCCGATGACGAATGGGGACAACGGGTGTGCGCCGCGGTCGTCGCCGAGGTCGCGCCCGACGAGCTCGCCGCGTGGCTACGCGATCGGCTCGCGCCGCACAAGCGTCCGAAGGAGCTCTTCCCCGTTCACGAGATCCCGGTGTCCCCCACCGGCAAGGTCCGGCGCTCCACCCTGGCCGCCGACCTCGGCCTCGACCGGCTGCCCGGGAGCAGGTGACGCTTCGGGATCAGAGCGACACCAGAGCGTCACGTGTTCGGAACGGTTCTTCAGCGGCGGCGCGTGAGCAACCGGCGTCGGGGCGAGACGCCACCGGTGACGGCGGCGACGATCGCGTCCTTCACGTCGGCATCGAGCTTGCGGCCCGTCCGGTCGGTGAGCTCGAAGCGGTCGACGGCTCGCCCGTCGGTGGTGACCAGGCGCGCCGAGTGCACGTCGGCGCCGGCCGACGCCAGGCCGACGGTGATCATGTGCAACAGGCCGCGCCGGTCGGGGCTTCGCACCTCGCACAGCGTGTACCAGGGCGACGCGGAGTCGTCGAAGATGACCGTGGCATCGGGGTTGGCCGGCGAGGTGAGCGGCCGGTCGAAGGCCGCGACGATCTCCAGCTCCAGCCGGTCCGACTCGGGTGGCCGCGCGCGGGCGATCTGCCCGTCCTCGATCTGGTCGTCGTCGAGCTGCCCGTCCTCGATCTGGGCGGGACCGAGGAGCGCACGCCGCACGCGGAAGCTCTCGAGCGCGCCGCCGTCCTCCCATGTCGCGACCACTGCGTCGAGCACGTCGAGGCCCACGTCGGCGAGGACCCCGGAGACGGTCGCGAGGAGCGCCGGGCGGTCGCGGACCGCGACCTCCACCCGCCACTCGCTCACCGAGCCGTCCGCGCTCCCGGACTGGGCCTCGATCGCGACGATGCCCACCCGCGCGCGGCTCCGGGCCGGCAGCGGCTCCAGCAACGCGGCCTGCCGCGCGACATCGGCCGCCTCCTGCGTGAGGAGGAACGCCCGGGGTGCGTGTCGGATCCGGTCGGCCACGTCGGCGTCCCCTCCGGCGAGCCGGATCGCCTCGGCCCGTCGTCGCTCCACCAGGTTGCGTGCGTCGAGCCCGGTGAGCGACGGTCGGTCGAGCACCGTCAGGACGAGGTCGAGCAGCTGATCCAGACGGCCGCGATCCCATGACTCGAGGTCGTTGATCGCGACCGTGAGCACGTAGAGCGCACGAGCGCGCTCGGCCGTGTCGAGGTGCGTGGCGATCTGCAGTACGCGCTCCTCCTCGAGCCCGTCGAGACGCGATGCCGAGGCCCGGAGCAGCTCCGAGTCCCCGACCAGGAGCGCGATCTCCTGCTCGGCTGCCGCACCGAGGTCGAGGCGGTGGACGAGCAGCCGGGCGATCTCGACGGGCGGCGTGTCGTCGCCGGCCGCGTCGAGGATCAGCGCCCCCAGCACGAGCCACTCGGGGTGCTCGAGGAAGGCGTGCTCCGCACCGGCGCGCCGGTCGTCGCTCACGACCTCGCGGACGCGTTCGACCAGCGCGAACGTCAGGACGTGCGCGGGCTCGAGCACGAACGGATCGGCCCGGCGGCGGTTGACCGCGTCGGCGAGTTCGGGAAGCGCACGCTCGAGCAGCCCGGTGGTCTCGAGGAATCGCCACGTGCGCGGTGTCCCTCGACGCAGCACGTCGAACAGCGCGGCGGTTGCGGTGTCGTCCCAGCCCAGCGGTACGTCCCCCAGGCTGCCCAGCCAGTCGAGCAGCCGCGAACCGGGTCGGGTGGCGTCACCCACGAGGAGGGCGGCGTCGAGCCCGACGTGCAGCGCCCGCGCGCTGGGTGGTTGCGCGGCGAGGTCCACGACGCCGTCGCGCACGACGAGCCACCCTTGCTCGGGCATCGGCTCGGCCGGCGCTTCGGCGCCACGGTGGGATCGGAGCCGTTGGA